>Ga0209373_10001808_pt1 | contig 23700 bp, 14 predicted proteins | sample Higcelweek5metaG_FD_187173 | JGI IMG/M metagenome (GOLD analysis project Ga0209373, IMG submission 187173) | Freshwater pond sediment microbial communities from the University of Edinburgh, under environmental carbon perturbations - High... | ecosystem: Environmental > Aquatic > Freshwater >... | reverse complement strand
TCTTTTTGAAAAGCGAGTTGTTGCACTCGATTTAGCATCAATTGTTGCCGGCACAAAATATCGTGGTCAATTTGAAGAACGAATGAAAGCGATTCTTAATGAGCTGGCCAAAGTCAACAATGTGATCCTTTTTATCGACGAGATTCACACCATAGTTGGTGCAGGAGGTGCAACCGGTTCTCTTGATGCTGCTAATATGCTGAAACCAGCCCTAGCTCGCGGTGATATACAATGTATTGGCGCTACCACGTTGGATGAATATCGTCAAAATATTGAAAAAGATGGTGCACTTGAAAGGCGTTTTCAAAAAGTTATTGTTGATCCAACTTCTATTGATGAAACAATTCAGATTTTGAATAACATTAAGGCACGTTACGAAGATCACCATAACGTTACATATACTCCTGAAGCCATAGCTGCTTGTGTTAATCTGACTTCTAGGTATATAACTGACAGATATATGCCCGATAAAGCTATTGATGCTTTAGATGAAGCTGGCTCAAGAGTTCATATTGCAAACATTAATGTTCCTGAGCGAATAATTAAGCTAGAGGAAAAAATTGAAACTGTTCGCGAAGAAAAGATTCAGGCTGTTAAAAATCAAAATTTTGAACAGGCTGCAAGTTTCCGCGATAAAGAGAAAAACCTGCTTCAGTTATTAGACCGAGAGAAAGAGGATTGGGAAAAAGAACTTATCAATCATAGGGAAATTGTTACTGAAGAAAAAGTTGCGGAAGTAGTTGCTATGATGTCCGGAGTTCCGGTACAGCGAGTTGCCCAGGCCGAAAGTAAGAAACTTTTGAATATGGGTATTGATTTGAAAGGTTCAATAATTGGTCAGGACTCTGCAATTGAGAAGATTGTAAAGTCGATTCAACGAAATAGAGCAGGTTTAAAAGATCCAAATAAACCAATTGGAACGTTTATATTCCTTGGCCCAACAGGTGTTGGTAAAACTCAATTAGCTAAGGTTTTAGCTCAGTATTTATTTGATTCGACAGATGCGTTGATAAGGGTTGATATGAGTGAATATATGGAGAAATTTGCTGTTTCGAGATTGGTTGGGGCACCTCCGGGATATGTTGGATATGAAGAAGGTGGTCAGCTTACTGAAAAAGTGAGACGTAAGCCATATTCTGTCGTACTACTTGATGAAATTGAAAAAGCACACCCCGATGTATTTCATTTATTGTTACAAGTGATGGACGAAGGGCGTTTAACAGACAGTTTAGGTCGTAGAATTGACTTCAAGAACACAATAGTAATAATGACATCGAATATTGGTTCGAGGCAATTAGCAGATTTTGGAAAAGGTGTAGGCTTTACTACCCCGTCGAATTCTTCCGATTCTGAAAATTCATCATTTGTAATTCAAAAAGCTCTTAAGAAAGCTTTTGCTCCAGAATTTTTGAATAGAATTGATGACGTAATCATGTTTAATCCTCTGACAGAGAAAGATATAAATAGGATTATTGATATTGAATTACGAGGCTTGTACGAAAGAGTTAAAAACCTTAATTACGAATTAAAAATCTCGACAGCTGCTAAAGATTTCATAGCGAAGAAAGGTTTTGATCCACAGTATGGTGCTAGGCCTTTGAAAAGGGCTATTCAGAAACTTCTTGAAGATGAAATGGCTGAAGCAATTTTGAGGACAGAACTAAAAGAAGGAGATACTATTAATATTGGTTTTGACTCAAAGAAAGAAAAACTTAAGATTAAGATAAGTTCAAGTTTAAAGTAATATTTAGGCACTAAATTATTTACCCCGGGGTTTGTATTTGAGATCCAAAATTGTCAAATCATCCTCGGGGTCAATATTACCTCTGAAGTTAGTAACACTTCGCTTTATTTTTTCTACAACTTCTTTCGGATTTAAAAACCATGTTCCCATCATGTTGTATTTTAAAACTTCGATAGTGTATTTCAAGCCATTTTCATCAATTGTATCCGTTAATCCATCGGAGAAGATAAAAATCTGATCCTCGTCTTTTAATGACAATTTTGATTCTAAGTATTTTCTATTTGGATATATGCCGACAGGAATTCCATGAATATCAACTATTTCAGCAATTGAACCTTCTTTGTCTATTATGAGAGGAGCGCAATGTGCTGCATTACAATATTGAAATTCGCCGCTAGATAAATTAAGTATACCCAGAAATATTGTTACAAACATATCGCTGATATTTTCCTCAATTAGTTTATTGTTCAGATTTTCAATAATCTTACTTACGCTCATTTCGGGCGTTGGAATTGATCGCAATAAAGTATGAGTATAAATCATAAAAAGTGAAGCAGGAATTCCTTTTCCAGAAACATCGGCAACAGCAATAAGAAGGTGATTTTCGTCGATCAAAAAATAATCATACAAATCGCCACCAATTTCATAAACTGAGTCAGATATCGCAAATAAATCAAATTCTTTTCTGTTTGATATTGAGGGTATTAATGTTGGAAGCAAATTCTTTTGTAGTTTTTGAGCAATTTTCATGTCTTTTTCAAGCAATTGGCTTTCGGTTGTGATTTTTTCAATATTTTGCTCATAAAGTTTTAATCTATTATTCAGCAGATCAAAACTTTTGGCAATAAGTGTAACTTCATTTTTATATGCTATAGTTTCAATATTCAAATACTTGCTGGTTTTGATGTTTTGTACAATATCTGCAATTGATTTTGTTAGCTTATAAGAACTGCTAAAAACCATTGAGATAAAAAGAATTATTGAAACAATTGAAATCAAAATCCAGAAAAAAATGTACTTCAACACCTCTGCCGTCATTATTTTAATTGGTTCGGCAACAGTTAAATACATATTTGTTTTCTCAAAGAAATTGAAATGTAAATAATATCGTCCATTTGTCGTTTTAACGACATGAGCATTTTCTGTGGTTTTTTTATCGATTGATTTATAAATCTCTTTATTGAATGTACTATCAGGCTGAAGGGCTTCAAATATTAGATCACCATTTTCTGTGAAAAGAGTTGCGGTAATCTTTTCCTTATCAAGTTGAGAGTATATTATTGAGAAAATTTCAGATGGGTTAATAATTATCGTTAATACTGTTTGATTATCGATACTTTTTGAATATGTAATATCTTTATTTGTTGTTACTTGCCAATTGTTAATTAACGTTTTTGAACTGATAATTCTGAAGTTATTTTTGACGCTACTATCTTTATTAAAAATGTATATATTGGAATTATTACTAGTAACAGTTATTTGAGTAATAATTTTTGAGGAGCTTTTGATTAACTTTTCAACGTTAGCATCATAAGCTCGATTTAAGTATCCAGATTTATAGCTGGTTATAATAAAATCAGCAATTATATCAACATTTTCAAATTCGTTATTAATATTCTGAATTGCAGTATTACATTTTTCTTCGAGTTCATTCTTGGAGTGATTTATTATTATACTTCTGATTAGTAGGAAGTTTGTAATAAAGATCAGCGTAATCAGAAATATGAAGTGTATTACTTGAACAATGTTGAGCTTGAATGAGAGTTTTCTATTATTCATATCTCTGATAATAATTTTTTTTGGGTTAGGAAGACAATTTACAAAAAAAGACAGATTAAAAGGTTGCTTTTTGTATAAATGCTTTCATCCAGGATCTAGTTCCTTTAAAACGAGTAGAATAAGTTGCAATTTTCGATGCTTGAACTAGAGCCACTTCAAATTCTTTTTCAGTTAACCAATACATCACAAATGCTCCATGGAAAATATCACCTGCACCAAGAGTATCTTTTGCATCAACTAACTCTACTTCAATACGACCAACACCTTTGTTTTCAGAAAAATAAATAGATTTTTCGCCTCGTGAGATAGCAATATTTTTTATTCCAATATTTTTTAGAAAATCAATAACTTCAAGCGAAGTTGAACAATTAGGAGGGAAAAAGTTATTTGAGCAAATAGCAAAATCAACATATTGAAGGATTTCACTCATTCTTGGCTTCCAGCTACCTCCATCAAGAATAACTGGAATACCGGCAGCTTTTGCCTTTTTACATAACGGAACAGCCATTTCGGGGTAGAATCCATCTGTAAAAACTAAATTATAGTTATCAAAATTTATACTACTAATTTCTTCTTGAACAGAATCAATATTTGCTGGGAGGTGCGAGATAATTGATCGATCACTGTTCTCGATTGTGGTTAAAATAGATGAGATTACAGGGCTAAAATTGAGTTGTTTTTTGAAATCAATTACGTTGATATTGTGTTTATTAAGGTCGTCAAAAATAAATTCGGTAAACGGATTATTCCCTATACATGTAATAAAATCAACATTTCCTCCAAGAAAAGAAAACGTTATTGCTGCATTAGCAGCCGGCCCACCAACATAAACTAGTGGCGGATCTGTTTTGATTTTTTCATTTGATTCCGGTATTTTGTCAATAAAATACTGGATATCAACTGTTGTTAACCCTATAAAAAGTACCTTTTTAGTCATAAAAAAACCCGATACATATTTTAAATGTATCGGGTTGCAAATATATAACCTAGAATTAAGTATTCATAGCACCGCAAACATTGATAACCTGCCCGCTTACATACGACGATAGGTCTGATCCTAAAAACACACAAACCTTCGCCACTTCATCTGGCTCTCCTCCTCTTTTCATTGGAATGTTTGCCTCCCAAGCTTTGCGTGCATCTTCCGGTATTTTTGCTGTCATTTCAGTGATAATAAATCCAGGTGCAATAGCATTAGAACGTATTCCACGTGAACCCAATTCTTTTGCAATAGATTTAGTAAAACCAATGATACCAGCTTTTGATGCAGAGTAATTTGCTTGTCCAGCATTTCCGCTAACACCAACAACTGAACTCATATTGATTATTGAACCACTACGCTGTTTCAACATGGTTTTTTGAGCAGCTTTAGTGAAATTAAATACCGACTTGAGGTTAACGTTAATAACTGCATCCCATTGATCTTCAGTCATTCTCATCAACAAAGTATCCTTAGTTATACCAGCATTGTTTACAAGGATATCGATAGCACCAAAGTCTTCAACAATAGCATCGACAACACGTTGGGTATCATCAAAATTGGCTGCGTTAGAAGCGTAACCTTTTACTTTTACACCCAAGGCAGCAATTTCTGCTTCTGTTGCTTTCATGTTTTCATCTTCAAAGAGATCAGTAAATGCTACATTACATCCCTCTTGTGCAAACCTTAAGGCAATAGATTTGCCAATTCCACGCGATGCTCCGGTGATAATGGCTATTTTTCCTTCTAATAGTTTCATTCGTATAAATTTTAAGATTCGTATTTGTTTTTAGCTATCAAGACTTTCTTTATGTCTGGCGACCACCTCCTCATTAGATAGCCGCTTATTTATGTGCTTGTATTTTTATAGCGTTGCAAATGTAATAATATTGAAGAATTGAAAATTGTTTTTGACCATTGCATCATTTAACAGAAATAGTTTGGTAATAGAATAGTAAATCTTAAGTGTTTGATATTTAATTTATTTTAGATATAATGGTCGATTGGTTATGAATTAAGAACCTAAGTAAAAACCAAATCAATTATTTTTTAACTAATTGATTTGGTTTGTTTTAAGTGTTATGGAATAAAAATTAATGACGGTTACTTGTTGTAGCTGTTAGTTAAAGTAGAATTTCAGTGCATATTGTTCTACAAATCGACCTAAATTATCTTACAATAGAAATCCATGAGCAGCTTTGATGTTGCTTCAAGATGGAACTTTTGGGCATATTCAAATCCTTTTTGTTTCATTTCTAAATACAAATCATTGTTTTCCATTATATTGTGAATTGATTCGGCAATTTCTATCGCTGATTCTGGATTGATATAGATACTACTCTCCCCTCCCGCTTCATTAAAGCAACCATCTTTACTTGTGATGACTGGAAGCTTGCTGAAAAGAGCTTCAATAATTGGGATCCCAAAGCCTTCGTAAAGTGATGGCCAAACCAGAATCTTTGCCATCTGATAAACCGAAGGCATATCAACAGTATCAACATATTCAATAAATTTTACCTTTTCCGATAAATTTTCTTTGTTAATAATCGAAACCAAGAATTCTTTATATTTTGTTGTTTTGCCAATAATTATTAATGGTAATCTTTTGTTTTCAGGTAAATACGCTAGTGCTTCAATTATTTTTGCTATGTTTTTATGTGCAACTAAAGCCCCAACAAAAAGCAAATAATTCTCGGGCAGGTTGTATTTTTGCCTGACAAAATTTCTCTTTTCAGCTGATGATTCATTGTAAAACAGAGGGGAACACGATTGGTACAATACTTTTACTTTTTCTTCTGGAACATGAAGTATATCAATGATATCGTTCTTGGTTTGTTGGCTAATAGCAATAATCTGGTCAGCTTTTTGGCAGCTGTACTTAATTTTTGAAAAATAGATTCGTCGGTCAACGCTACTAAAATTCTGTTTGAAGTATGTAAAAATGAGATCGTGAATAGTAACTAGGTATTTAGTTTTTTGATTTGTAATATGAAAAGGGATTTCATGGCTAAGTCCATGATAAATATCAAGCTTATCTGCTTTAATATTATTATTCACACCCACACTTCTCCAATAGGCTTGTACTAGTTTTGAATTTGAAGGCGGATTAATAATACTCACGTTTTTTTCAACAGATTTTTGCCATTTTAAGCAATCACCCGAATTTGCATTTTTACCATACAGAAAATATTCATTTTCAGGATAGTATATTCCTAAACCATCAATCAAATTCCTAGAGTAATTTCCTAAACCTCTGGTATTTGTTAAAGCTCTTTTGGCATCAAATCCGATTTTTAACATAGCTTTTTTGTTATTTCTAACATTTATTTTAGAAAAGGAATATTTCCATTTTTTTTATAATTATATGAAAATTATTCCTTTTTGCAGCATCTTTGCCTAATTGATATTTAATGACATGATTGATCAAAAAACAATTTGTGCAATAAGCACATCTTCGGGTATGGGGGCAATTGCTGTAATCAGGCTGTCTGGTTATGAAGCAATATATATTACAGATCAGGTGTTTAAATCGGTTAGGGAAGGCAAAAAGTTAGCAGATCAGAAAGCAAATACAGTTCATTTTGGATCTATTATAAATGGTGAAAATATTATTGATGAAGTTGTTGTTGCAATTTTTAAAGCCCCTCACTCATTTACCGGTGAAGATACAGTTGAAATATCGTGCCATGGTTCTTTATTAATTCAGCAGTCGATATTAAAGTTGCTTCTACAATATGGTGCCCGACTGGCAAACCCCGGAGAATTTACTCAACGAGCATTTTTAAACGGTAAAATGGATCTGTCGCAAGCTGAGGCTGTTGCCGATTTAATAGCTGCAAATTCGGCAATTGCTCACGATGTTGCAATAAAACAAATGCGAGGTGGGGTTTCAAATCAAATAAAAGAATTGCGGGGTAAATTGTTGACTTTTACCTCGTTGATTGAATTGGAACTCGATTTTAGCGAAGAAGATGTTGAATTTGCGAATAGAAAAGAGTTACTTGACTTAACTCTTCATATAAACAATGTAATCAGTAAGTTAGTTGATTCATTTGCTTATGGTAATGCCATTAAAAATGGAATACCTGTAGCAATTATTGGTGATGCGAATGTTGGGAAATCTACCCTATTAAATGCTCTTCTCAACGAAGAAAAGGCCATTGTTTCTGAAATTGCAGGTACAACAAGAGATGTGATTGAAGATGTTGTAATTATACAAGGCATACAGTTTCGGTTTATCGATACTGCAGGCATAAGGCATACCGATGATACGATTGAAAATTTAGGTATCGAACGAACATTTGCAAAATTAGAACAGGCAGAAATAGCACTTACATTAGTCGATCCAACCCGCTCATTTACTGATATCGTAAAGTTTTTGACGGGTATGGGCGATAAACTGCATACAAAAAAATCGGCCTTGGTTATTAATAAAATTGATATTGCTGACGAAAATGTTGTTGACGAACTAGTTCAAATGGGAAAAGCAATGGAGTTTCCAACTATTTTAATATCAGCTAAAAAAGACTTACATATTGAAGATTTGACTAATTTTTTAGTCGATTCTGTTTTGCAAAAGGACTTCAATGAAAATGACGTTGTTATTACAAGTTTGCGCCATTATGAATCACTTTCGAATGCCAACAAAGCAATAGAAAGAGTAATAGAAGGATTAAATTCTGGAATTTCTGGTGATTTTATTTCACAGGACATTAGAGAATGTCTTTATTTCTTAGGCGAAATTACAGGGGAAATATCTACAGATGAAGTACTTGGTAATATATTTAAGAATTTCTGTATCGGAAAGTGAGTGAGACTCGCTTTTCAGTGCGATATGCCTCTGAAAAGCGAGGGGCGAATTCATCCTGCTAAGCGAAAAAAAGCGGGATCCAGCCCAAAAAAATGCCATGAATTCGTGAGTTAAATTTCGGGCATTATGAAATCGTAACTATAAAACACATTAATTTGAGATTTTTAAACCCGGCATATCAATTTGATAGATACTCCATCCTCCGTATTCTGAGGGATGAAGCTTAAAAGATCCATCGCCTTTAAATTCGACACATTGGGCTGTTCCATCAAATACGCCGCGATAGCAAATGTGAAAATCAACACGCGCATCCTCCTCTTCTTTGTTGATATCTAACGATTTAACATCGTAAGTAACGATACTTAATGAATCGAACGAATCAAGAAAAGTATTGATACTTTTTATAACTTTTTCTTTATCAATGGTATTCCCGTCAATATCACAAAAGTTTTGTTCATCGATATAAAGCAAGTCATAACCTTCACCTCCGATATTCTTCATCTTCGCCATTGTCATCCTGAAAAAATAATCAATAGCTCTTTCAATTTCGTTTTTAGCATTAGGATGGAATTCTTCGTAAATAAAACAGCTTGTCATACCGGGCATCCGCATGTCGTCCATTTCTTGTTCGAACAATTCATCGGTAATAAAGCGATACAATTCTTTTTCTTCAACGTCGCAAATTGTATCCAGTGAGATATTGTTTTTATCCAGCAAATCGAACAATTCATTCAGCCTGGGGGAAATTTCACTTTCGTTTATTTCAGTAATTTTTCGATATTCTGGCTTACCAATATATTCCCAAACGGTTGTAAGCTTAGCCTTTTCGTATTGTTTTTCAAACTCTTCAATATTATTCAGCCAAATATTTTCAATTTCAGGTGAAAGATCATCGTTTACCGTACTAAAAGACGCTCCGTATTTTTCTGTTAAATCCCTTTTTTTTAATTCATTATCAATTTTCCTGTCGATTTCCTGATCCCGTTTCATTGTTTTCTGATTTATGTAAGACAATGCATGTAAAGAACACAATTTAATTAATTATTGAAAATTTTACATGTTCCCGGAACAAAAATGTATATTTCTTTTGATAAAGAATTCATTGTTAGGTAAGACAAACGAAAAACATTGCACAAATCGAAAAGACTACTGAGCTTGTCGAAGTATCATACATTTCTTACACTTCCCCTCTCTGCTGTTCAATTGACACACCTATGTTGCAACAAAATTTAACGAGGCGAATGAAAGGCAAAACGCGAACATGTTCTTAAGCTGACCGAAATGCTGAATACCGACAAATATGAATTGCTAGCCTTATGGTTAGCCGGGCAGGTTTACGAACTCGTTATTAATGAGTATAAAGCAAAATGTACTGTTAAGTGTAAATTTAATGTTATTCGTTCGAAGAAGGCTTTAGTTCGTATCAAGTCCATACCAAGTCCAAGTTAAAAATGATGTTTCACTTGATATTTAAACAGTCATGGAAAAAATTTCTTAAGGAATTTTAGGTATTTTTTCCGGCAAGGTCGGAAATGTCATCGGTGGTAATTGGAAAGGGATAAATTACATGAGGGTAAAACCATCTAGTGTAGTAAATTCCCAAACTGAAGGTCAGATGGTCCAACGCTCTTAAGTTTTAATATTCGTTACCTCGGTACAAATTTGTACCTTTTTTATTAAGGTGCAAGATTACAAAATCAATCCTTTTTTGTTCAAAATGACCCCATCATTGATACAAATAACCATTCTCTTTCTTTTTTATTCCCCATATTTTTATAGTCTTATATTAATTAATTATATCTATCACTTAATAAATTATTTATGAAAAGATTATTATCTACTTTTTTAATAAGCTTATTTTTTGTTGGCTTTGTAAATGCAACGGAATGGAATATTAGTTCCGATGCATTTAAATCTTTAGGAAGTATTGTGCAAGACACTACAGTTGAAGGTTTAACCATTAACGCATCGGCTGATAAGGCTGTTGTTGTTGATGAAAATGCAAAAACTCTTGGTGATATTTCATTCACTCATCGTTTAAAATTGGGTGGTGCAGGTACTTATATCGAAAGTGTGGCTTCTGACCGTGTAATTTCGTTTAAGGTTGTTGGCGATACAAAAATTACTGTTGCTGCAATGTCTTCAACCGGTAGCGAAAACCGCCTTTTGAATATTGTATCAGCAAATGGTGATACTTTGGCACAATTTCCTGCTCTTGGCGATTCTTTGACTTCTGCAGAATACCTCTATGAAGGCGATTCTACTACAATCTATTTATTCTCTGCCGGTAGTGGTATCAATATTTATTCTCTTAAAGCTGAAGCTATTGAAGAACCTGTTGTTGGCCCTATCGTTGGTGTTTCAAAAGATGCTAACTGTCTCTTTGATCCTGAGGCTGTAAATCCTGATTTATTACCAGAAGGCATGTCGATTGTTGAAATCAAAGGCAAAAAAATGCTTCAGGTTATTGTTAATGGATGGAATTCTACTCTTAATGTTCCTGAATTTATATTTGAACCAGGAATGACTGCTTTTGCTGAATTCAAATATAAAGTTGGTCAGACAGAATATGCCGCAGACAAAATCAATGCTTGTGTTCAGATTATGGATACAATTAACAAAATGACTGTATCATGGTCCTCCGATTTGCAAACAACTACAACTGGTCTCACACAGTCAAATCCTTCAGGCGAATTTGTAAAAGTAAAAGCGAATGCTGCTAAAACGTCAAAATTAGTTCACCAAGTACAGTTCTTTGGCCAGCAAACCGCAAGCTGGGGACCAGTAGTTGGCGATACTCTTTGGGTTGGTAAAGTCCGTGCTTATAAAGTTGACGAACAATGTATTTTTGATCCTGCAACTTATGACACTGACGATCTTCCAGAAGGTATGTCAATTGTGACAATCGGTAATGAGAAATTCTTGCAAGCTGTATTAAATGGCTGGAGTTCATCTCTCCCTGTTTTTCCAAAAAACATTACTAAAGAAAGCACACATTTTACTTGTAAAGCAAAATATGCAGTTGGTACATCAGGCTTTGAGTTAGCAAAAATCAATACTTTCTTAAAATTGGCTAATGCTGATTTCACAACTGAAATTGGAGCAACAGGTGTTGCCAGTACTCCTGAAATGACTAGACAAAGAGTTTCAATTGCAAAAGAAGCAATTGTTGGAAATCTTCAGATTGCAGGACAGGAAACTACAGGTTGGAATGCTGTTGTTGGTGACACACTTTGGGTTGGTAAGGTTATGACTGTAACAGTAGAACCTAACGTAGTATTTGATCCTGCCCAATATGATAGCAATGATTTACCAACAGGCATGAGCATTGTTGATATTGACGGAAAAAAATATTTAAAGGCTATTGTTGCAGGATGGGGCTCATCAATTCCTGTTTTTCCAATAGCAACACCTGCAACAGCTAAATACTTTGCATGCGATGTAAAATATGAGGTCGTGAACTCTGGTTTCGAATTGGCAAAAATCAATACTTTCATAAAATTAGCAACTGCAGGTTTTGCTGACGAAATTGGAGCAGCTGGTGCAGCAAGTAGTGATGTATTTAAAAAATATACTTGTAACATAGCAAAAGCTGGCACAATTGCAAATTTCCAATTCACAGGTCAGGAAACTACAGGTTGGAATGCTGTAACAGGTGACATTATGTATATTGGTAAAGTTACACTTGCTGTAGCCGCACCTATTACCTTTATCGTTGATGACTCAAACCTCAAAACTAGTACTGGTTTCGGATTGAAAGGAAGCTGGTTAAAATCTACTGGCGAATATGATAAAAGTTGGGATGGCGGAATTGAGCTCTCAAAATTTTATGATGACGGAACTCATGGCGATGCGACTGCTGGTGACAACAAATGGACTATCAAATTGGACATGATGGTTGATAATGGTGTAAACTCATGGGAATGGGGCGTAAATGATGCTAAGGGAAAATGGTTGTATGGTAATTTTAAGTTTACTGTCGCTGACACAAAAGCTCAGACATTAACTCATGAAAATACAGTTTCGGCTAAAAATTTGAGTGCTTCAACTATTAAAGTGTATCCAAATCCAACTTCAAACATGCTTAATGTTATGGGTGAGGTTAACTCTGTTGAAATATTCAATATTACTGGTGCTAAAGTTTTAATTTCAAACAGTAACCGTATCAATGTATCTTCTTTGTCAAAAGGAACATACATTGCTAAAGTTAAAGGTGTGAATGGTGAGACTTCAATGGCTAAATTCAGCAAAGAGTAATTTACAACGCTGTTTTTCATATAAAAGGGCTGGCTTTTGTCAGCCCTTTTTCATTTCGAATAAGAATTATTTTTTTGAAAAGATCAATATTGATTTCGACATTAATATTGTATATCATCTTTCCATTTTTTCGAATAGATAAACTATTTTTGCGCACTATTAAAAATATTGAAGATGAGCTTTGAAAGCGAAATAGAAAAGAGAAAAACCTTTGCAATTGTTAGTCACCCTGATGCGGGAAAAACAACATTGACTGAAAAATTACTGCTTTTTGGGGGCGCAATTCATGTTGCGGGAGCAGTTAAAAGCAACAAAATAAAAAAAACTGCTACTTCCGACTTTATGGAGATTGAACGTCAGCGTGGTATTTCTGTTGCAACCTCGGTTATGGCATTCGATTATAATGGATACAAAGTCAATATTCTCGATACTCCTGGCCACCAAGACTTTCAGGAAGATACATTCCGTACACTAACAGCTGTTGACAGTGTAATAATTGTAATTGATGCAGCAAAAGGAGTAGAGCCTCAAACCGAGAAACTTATGGGAGTTTGCCGAATGCGTAAAACCCCGGTAATTGTTTTTATAAACAAAATGGACCGCCCATCGGAAGACACCTTCTTTTTACTTGAGGAAATTGAAAAACAACTTCAGATTAATACTCGTCCGCTTAGCTGGCCAATTAACAGTGGCCCTCAATTCAAAGGGGTATATAATATTTTTGACAGCAGTCTTCAGTTATTTAATCCTAACGTGCAGGAAATTGATCCAAGCATCAGGTTTGATGATATTAATAATCCGGAACTTGAAAAATATATTGGGAAAGATGCCGAAACGTTGCGCGAGGAGCTTGAATTGTTAGAAGGAGTTTACCCCGAATTTGATGTCAATGAATATTTGGCAGGGAATTTGGCTCCAGTTTTTTTTGGTAGTGCATTATACAATTTTGGCGTTCAGGAGTTGCTCGATTCTTTTTTGAAGATAGCACCTACTCCACGTTCACGCAATTCGCAGGAAAGATTGGTTAGTCCTTATGAAGATACATTTTCGGGATTTGTATTTAAGATACATGCTAATATCGACCCAAATCATCGAAGCCGTATTGCATTCTTAAAGGTTTGTTCCGGAAAATTTGAACGAAATAAAATGTACACTCACACTCGTACCGGAAAAACTTTTAGAGTATCCTCTCCTACTGCTTTTATGGCATCAAAAAAGGAGGTGATTGATGAAGCATATCCAGGCGATATTGTGGGTGTTCCTGATACAGGTAATTTTGTAATTGGCGATACTGTAACCGAAGGGGAAAGCCTTCATTACAAGGGAATTCCAAGTTTTTCGCCAGAAATGTTCAGGTATATTGAAAATGCAGACCCGATGAAAACCAAACAATTGGAAAAAGGAGTTGACCAGTTGATGGATGAAGGTGTTGCCCAGTTGTTCCATAGTCAATTTAATAATAGAAAAATAATTGGCTGTGTTGGACAACTTCAGTTTGAGGTAATCCAATACCGACTAGAACATGAGTATGGAGCAAAATGTCGTTTTGAACCAATTTCAATGTACAAAGCCTGTTGGATAGAAAGTGATGATAGTAAAATAATTGATGAATTCTGTAGAAGAAAAGTTCAGCGAATGGCAAAAGACAAGCAAGGTCGTAATGTATTTATGGCCGACTCGGCATTCATTTTGCAAATGGCTCAGCAAGACTTCAAAGAAATTAATTTCCATTTTACTTCCGAATTCTAATACAACCTCATTATTTCAGTGTAATTTGTACACTTAGATATTTATTATTTATAAAAAAAAATGAGCTATTTGCTCATTTTTTTTTATAATAATCATACATTTTTAATTTCAAATGTTCTCATTTTGAATACAATAATGCTTTTAAAATCAAAATAGAGACACTAACTATTAAAAATATCTATCTAGCATGTTGAATTCATTTTTTTTATATATTTACACTGTGTATATTTTACACATTAACTAAATTTGAATGTCAAAAATAATTTCGAATATTTCGGTAGACTGTGTGATCTTTGGGTTTGACTTTAACCAGCTTAATGTTTTGCTGGTTGAAAGAAAATTGTTGGATGAAAATACCGATGAGGTTTTAATAGATGACTGGACTCTTACCGGAAATCATATTTATGAAGACGAGGATTTTGATACAGCTACTGCACGAATTTTAAAAAACTTATCTGGACTAGACAATATTTATCTGGAACAGTTTTATGCTTTTGGAGGAGTTAATCGGATCAATTCTCCGAAAGATAAATTGTGGTTACAACATCAGCCCGAAGGGTTTAGCGAACGAATTGTTACTGTTGGATATTATTCACTGATAGACAATACTACGATATCCTTATCGCTAAGTGAACGAAATGTTAAATGGTTTCCCATAACTGCACTTCCTGAACTAGGGTTCGACCATGAGGAAATACTTAACAAGGCTCTTGAAAAACTAAGAAGCAAATTGCGTTCAGAACCTGTTGGTTTTGAATTGCTTCCTGAAAAATTTTCAATTTCACATTTGCAAAAACTGTATGAATCAATATTAGGAGTAAGCTTGGATAGAAGAAATTTCAGAAAGAAAATCTTGCAAATGAAATATGTTATCCCTCTAAACGAAAAACAGAAAGATGTCAAACACAAGCCAGCTCAACTTTTTATTTTTAGTCGAGATGTGTATGAAAGAACTAAAAGAGAACGTTTTGATTTTTCAATATAACCAGATTTGAATAGGTAATTTAATATTCACTTTCAAAATTAAAATAGATGACAGGAGTTGGTCAAAAACTTAAGATCTCAGAAAAAATTGGGTATGCACTTGGCGATGGTGCAGCAAATATTGCCTGGCGGGGAGTTGCTATTTTCTTATCAATATTTTATACCGATGTTTTTGGAATAAGTCCTGCTGCTGTTGCAGTGCTCATGTTAATTGCCCGGTTCGGAGACGGAATTATCGATATTTTTATGGGGGTCGTCTGCGATCGCACAAGTACCAAATATGGTAAATTCCGTCCATGGATATTGTGGACAGCCATTCCTTTAGGAATCACATTATCAATGCTTTTCACTACACCAAGTTTTGGTCCGACAGGCAAAATTGTTTATGCGTATGCTACCTATCTGCTTTTCTTTTTAATCTATACTGCCAATAATATTCCCTATGGAGCTTTAATGGCTGTAATGACCCCCGACGATAAAGAACGTACCAGTTTAGGGTCTTATCGTATGGTTGGGGCTTTTACAGGAGGTATGGTGATACAGGGAGCTTTGTTATTTTTAGTCGTTAATTTTGGAAATATTAATCCAACTGTTAATATCGAAAAACTTGATTCAAAAAAATATGAAGTAACTGTTTCGACGAATCAGGATATTAAAAATGTAAATATCAAAGCAGGAGCAAAAACATTTTTTACTGAGGGAACAGCCATGTTAACCTGGGCTAATTCTGAAAAGGCCGATAGCCTTAACAAACCAACTCTGGGGAAAAGCTTTTCTATGGAAGCGCATAAAGAATACGTTTTTATTGTATCTGGAGAGGAAAATATTGAGGCTAAAGACGTGACCATTATTGATCAGAAGAGAGGTTACAGCAGTGCTATTTATCTTTTATCTGTTTTCTTAGCCTTGTTCCTGATGGTAACTTTCGCTACCACAAAGGAACGTGTGCAACCTCCCAAAGAACAGGAAACAAATTTGGGCAAAGATCTCAAAGATCTTATCAGGAACAAGCCATGGATCATTCTCCTTTTTATCGGATTGTTGTTCAATGTTTACAACTCTATAAAACAAGGCACTACATTGTACTATTTCAGTCATTTTATGCACAATCAATTGTTGGCAGCTTTTTTTATGATTGGATTGATGCTTGCTTCAATAGTTGGTGCTATGATAACAGCTCCTCTGGGTAAACGCTATGGCAAACGTAATCTGTTTATTGGTGCCTTGATTTTCTCTGGCCTTGTGAACGCATTACTAGTTTTTTGTGGTCCCAATGATACGATAGGCATTTTCACCATTGGCATTATCTCTGAGTTTGGAGCAGCAATATTCCCTACCCTTTTCTTTGCAATGCTTGGTGATGCAGCTGATTATTCTGAATTTAAAAACGGACGAAGAGCAACTGGACTTATTTATTCTGCAGGCTCTTTTGCAACCAAATTTGGAGGTGGTATAGCCGCTGCAATTATTGGATTTGTGTTGTCGGCATATAGTTATAACGGACAAGATACCGTAGCTATTCAGGGTGCTGTTCCCGGAATTATAATGTTAATGAGTTGGATACCTGCGGTTGTTGCGTTTATTGCAGCCGGAGTAATGACATTATATCCGCTGAATCAAAAGAAAATGGATGAAATTACAATTGAGTTAAATAATAGAAGAGCTAACGAATTAGCTGTATAAATATAATTCACAATAACCTTTAAATAAGATTACAATGAAGTTTGGTCATTTCGACGATAAAAACAGGGAGTATGTAATAGATAATCCACGTACACCATGGCCTTGGATCAATTACCTTGGCAACGAAGATTTCTTCTCTTTAATTTCAAATACTGCTGGTGGTTACACTTTTTATAAGGACGCCAAATTCCGCCGTATAACTCGTTACCGTTACAACAATGTTCCAATGGATAGTGGCGGTCGTTATTTCTACATCAAGGACAATGACACCATCTGGTCTCCGGGTTGGAAACCTTGCAAAACCGAACTCGACAGCTATGAATGTCGACATGGAATGAATTACACTTCTATTCAAGGTGTTAAAGACGGAGTGACTGCTAAAGTTTTGTTTTTTGTTCCGCTTAAAACTTGGGCTGAAGTTCAAAAAATGACACTTACAAATAATTCAAACGAGGTTAAAAAACTTAAAATTTTCTCTTTCACTGAATGGTGTCTTTGGAATGCTGCTGCTGATATGGAAAATTTCCAACGAAATTTTTCTACTGGCGAAGTTGAAATTGAAGACTCTGTAATTTATCACAAAACTGAATACAAAGAGCGTCGTGATCATTATGCATATTACTCAGTAAATACTCCAGTTCAGGGTTACGACACCGATCGTGAATCTTTCTTTGGTCTCTACAATGGTTTCGACGAACCTCAAACCGTAATTGAAGGACAGCCTCGAATGACAGAAGCTCATGGTTGGTCTCCAATTGCGTCGCATTATATTGAAGTAGAATTGCAGCCCGGAGAGTCTAAAGATTTCATTTTCATGCTTGGATACGTTGAAAACAAGGAAGATGAGAAATGGGAATCGAAAGGTGTTATCAATAAAACTAAAGCAAAGGCAACAATTGCAAAATTTGATACAGCTGCAAAAGTTGATGCTGCTTTTGCTGAACTGAAAAAATATTGGGACGATTTGTTGAGTGTTTACAGTGTGAAATCGGGCGATGAAAGGCTCGATCGCATGGTAAATATTTGGAACCAGTACCAGTGTATGATTACTTTCTGCTTCTCTCGTTCTGCTTCGTTCTTCGAAAGTGGAATTGGACGTGGCATGGGATTCCGCGATTCAAACCAAGACTTAATTGGTTTTGTGCATCAAATTCCTGAACGTGCTCGTGAAAGAATCATCGATATTGCTTCAACACAATTTCAAGATGGAGGTTGTTATCATCAATATCAGCCACTTACAAAAAAAGGCAACAACGATATTGGTGGAGGATTTAATGACGACCCAATGTGGTTGATACTTGGTACTATCAGTTACATTAAAGAATCGGGCGATTTCAGCATTCTTGATGAGATGGTTCCTTTCGATAACGATATGAGTGTTGCCCGAACATTGTTCGATCACCTTACTGTTTCGTTTGACCATGTAACCAATAACCTTGGACCTCATGGATTACCATTGATTGGCCGCGCCGACTGGAACGACTGCTTGAACCTTAATTGTTTCTCGAATGATCCAAACGAATCGTTCCAGACTACCGAAAATAAAACAGAAGGAACAAAAGCTGAGTCGTTGATGATTGCTGGATTATTCGTAATCTACGGAAACGACTATGTCGATTTGTGTAAGAAACTTGGCAAAGATGCTGAAGCTGATCGTGCTAAAGCCCAAGTTGATGCAATGATTGAAGCAACAAAAAAATATGGTTGGGATGGCGATTGGTTTATTCGTGCTTACGATTACTATGGAAAGAAAATTGGAAGCAACGAAAACGAAGAAGGAAAAATCTTCATCGAATCCAACGGATGGTGTACAATGGCCGGAATTGGTAAGGAAGAAGGTCTTTGCGAAAAAGCTCTCGATTCAGTAAAAGAAAGACTTGACAGTAAATATGGTATTGTGCTAAACAATCCTGCGTTTACCAAATATTACATTGAATACGGCGAAATTTCCAGCTATCCAGCAGGATACAAAGAAAATGCCGGTATATTCTGCCACAATAATCCTTGGATAATCATTGGCGAAACAGTAATTGGCCGTGGTGATCAGGCTTGGGATTATTATCAGAAAATATGTCCTTCGTACCTCGAAGATATTAGCGATCTTCATAAAACTGAACCTTATGTATATGCCCAAATGGTTGCTGGTAAAGATGCTTTTAAACCGGGAGAAGCTAAAAATTCATGGTTGACCGGAACCGCTTCTTGGAACTTCTACGCAATTAGTCAGTATATTTTGGGCATAAAACCTGATTATGATGGCTTAATGATTGACCCATGTATTCCTAAAGAATGGGATGGTTTTGAAATTACTCGTAAGTTCAGAGGTGCTACCTACGAAATTAAAGTGGTGAATAAGAACCATGTAAACAAAGGAATTGCAAAGGTTATTGTTGACGGTCAAGAACAAAAATCGAACATATTACCAATATTCAAATCTGGGGGAACCCACTCAGTTGTCGTTGAATTGGGATAGTTAAATAAACCTACTATTATTTTGTAAAAGCTGCATCAGATTTTGGTGCAGCTTTTTTTTCTATATTTGGGTAAAACAGATATTTTATGAGCGAAATATTCTCACAATTTCCTGATACCGATTTTTTCAATTACGTCATTCTTCCAATTGTTATTTTTTGTGCGCGAATATGCGATGTAACTTTTGGAACATTCCGTATTGTAATGGTGTCGAAAGGACAAAAGCTTTTAGCTCCTTTACTTGGTTTTTTTGAAGTTCTTATTTGGATTATAGTGATAGGTAATGTTATGCAGAACCTCGACAACTGGATTTGTATTATTGCGTATGCAGGCGGTTTTGCAACAGGTAATTACATAGGGCTCCTTATTGAAGAAAAGGTGGCAATGGGAATAGTAAAGATTCAAATTATTACAACAAAACCAGCTCTTGAATTGATTCAAAAACTCAAAGATGCAGGTTATGGTGTTACTCATCACGAAGCCGAAGGTGCCTTAGGTCGTGTAAATATCCTTCATAGTATTTTAAACAGACACGAAATTTCTACTGTTGTAAATTTAATTCTCCAATATAATCCAAATGCCTTTTACTCAATTGAAGATGTAAAATATGTAAGTAAAGATGTAAAATCTTTATTTTCAATAAAAAACAGGTTGAGAATTGGTAAATAACTAAATATAAATATCCCGCGATCCTTGTTTTATAAATTCATAGTCTTTCATAAACTCGTTGAAAATTCGACCTTCGTTTTTCATGAAGAAATTTTGATTTCGAATCTCACCTATCTCCTGCTCTACTAGTTTTTCTCCAAGAGCTTTTGTCTCTGGCGAAGCATAATCATCTAAATATTCACGGAAAGTAAGCACTGCATTCAGCTTACAGAATTTGCCTTCAACACAATGCTTTAACATCCCCATAATTTTATCGCCAGTTCTGCCACAACGATATCCTGCTGTACAAAACGATGAAATCATCCCCATTTCGGCAACTTCTTTTATTATTTCGTCCAGACTGCGGGGATCACCAATTGTGAATTGTTCAGAGCTTAAATCTTTAGTATTTTTTGCTTCCTGATAAGCTCCAATTCCAATTTTAGTCGATGCATCTGTTTGTGTACAACCTAATTTGATAAGTTCTCTCTTAATTTCTGGATTTTCTCGGGCAGTGATTATCAACCCAGGATAAGGAAGTGCCAACCGTAAAACAGCAACAACTTTTTTGAAATCATCATCATTGACCAAATATTTCGATTCGGTACTCAGAGGCGAACCAAGTGCAGGTGTAATTCTCGGTACCGAAACGGTGTGTGGCCCAACTCCAAATACACGTTCCAAATCGGCAGCGTGCGATACTAAGCCTAATACTTCATATCGCCAATCGTAAAGTCCAAAGAGAGCTCCAATCGAAACATCATCAACACCAGCTTCCTGAGCACGGTGAAGCGCGTAAAGCCTCCACTGATAATCGCCTTTCAATGTATTTGATGGATGAACTTTGGCATAAGTCTCTTTGTGATAGGTTTCCTGAAATACCTGATAAGTTCCAATGCCAGCTTGTTTTAGCAACTTCAGATCGTCAATGCTCATTGGTGCGGCATTAATATTTACCCTTCTAATGCTTGATATTCTTCCACTTATAGGTGCTTTTCGTTCAACCGAATAAACAGCCCTAATTGTATCGGCCATGTAATGAACATCAGATTGGGGGTGTTCTCCATAAACCATAATCACACGCTTATGACCGTTGTCGAGAACAAATTCAGTCTCTTTCCGTATCTCATCAAGTGTAAGTATCCTTCTTTTTTCGTGTTCATTTTCTGTACGGAAACCACAATAAGCACAGTTGTTTACACATAGATTTGAACAATAAAGCGGAGCAAAAAATACAATCCGGTTGTCGTAAACTTTTCTTTTTATTTCAAGGGCAGCTTCATTAATTTCATTCCAAAGATCATTATCGGTAACGAAAAGCAATTTTGCGGTTTCATCTATTGTTAACGACTGAATATCTTTTGCTTTTTGAATGATTGCCCGAATCTCTTCTTTTGTTGAATTCTGATTATTGTTTAATGCATTACTAAGCAATTCGTTGTTGATGAAATCTTTACCTGATTGGAGGAATCTTGAATTTTCGTCAGTTTTGATAACGTCTCGAATCCAATCTTTTGCAGAAACTTGACTCATTTGTATATTTTTTGGTGTAAAAGTATTCCTAATAATGATCAAAGAAACAGGAATTACTCAAAATAGTTTGCTCTTTGGCACTAGTAAGTGAATAAAAAAACAAAAAGGATAGAAAAAATCCTATCCTTTTCAAACCTAACTATATCTAACTAAACCAAACTTATGAAATCTTTTTTTTGCCTTTTAACTGATCACTTTTGATGCGACAAAGATATGTTTTAAAACATTAACTTGTGAGATTTGAGTAAATAAAAGTCAAATTGACTTTCAATATTAATTTAATTTTAAATTGGGTTTAAAGCACTGATAAATGCGTTTTCGTTTTAATATTGTATTTGATATATAAACAACCGTTGATAGGTTTATATATCTGTATTAACTGAAACTTTAATAGCGATGCAATCATTCAGAAAATCAGGCATTTTATTACATATTAGTTCATTACCATCGGCTTTTGGTATTGGCGATTTGGGGCAAGAAGCCTATAACTTTGTTGATACTCTTTCTAAAAATGGAATGAAAATTTGGCAGATTTTGCCATTGGGGCCAAATGGTCCCGGAAATTCTCCATATCAAGCTTATTCTGCTTATGCTGGCGATCCGATTTTGATCTCGCCTGAAATGTTAGTTGACTGGGGCTTATTGTCGAAAGAAGATTTATCTACCTCTCCCCTATTTAATGATATTTCGGTTGATTTTGAAAAGGTTACTGAATGGAAAACAAACATATTCCGACTAGCGTGGCAAAATTTCAAACTTAATGCCGACACCTCTTTTATTAATGAATATCAAGCTTTTCTGAACGAACATGGTTGGTGGCTCAACGATTATGCATTGTATACTGCTTGTAAAATAGAATTCGATGGTTTAGCCTGGAATAAGTGGCCTAATGATTTAATGGAGAGGGATCAAAATGCGCTAGACAGTTACAAAATCGAATTGAAGGAAAACTATGAATTTGAACGTTTTGTGCAATTTCTCTTTTTTAGGCAATGGTTTCGATTGAAAAATTATGCAAATGAAAAAGGAATTCAAATTTTTGGCGACTTGCCTCTTTATGTTTCTCTTGATAGTTCAGATGTTTGGGGAAATCAAAGGTTGTTCCTTCTTGATAAAAATGGCGAACCTTCAATGGTTGGAGGTGTTCCTCCCGACTATTTTTGTGAAGATGGTCAATTGTGGGGAAACCCGGTGTACGATTGGAATGAGATCGAAAAAAATAATTTCCAATGGTGGCTTGCCCGACTTTACTTCAATTTCCACATGTTCGATTTGGTCCGGATTGACCATTTCCGTGGATTGGAATCATTTTGGGCAATTCCGGCAGATTCAAAAACGGCCAGAGTTGGGCAATGGTTGCCAGCAAAAGGGTTTGAGTTATTGAATATTTTGCAATCGCAATTAGTGAAATTGCCAATCATAGCTGAAGATTTGGGTATTATAACCCCTGAAGTTGAGTATCTAAGAGATCATTTTAATTTGCCGGGAATGAAAGTTTTGCAGTTTGCTTTCACTTCTGACTTTACAAATGAGCATCTTCCTCATAATATATCTTCAAGAAATATTATTTATACAGGAACTCACGACAATGATACCATAATTGGCTGGTGGATGTCGATTGATATTGATGAAAAGAAGTTGGTTAATAGCTATTTATTAGCTGATAGAGGGACTATTTCAGAACGATTAATTGCCTATGCATGGGCATCGGTTGCCGAAATTGCAATTCTCCCTCTTCAAGATTTAATGCTGCTTGATGGTTCTGCAAGAATGAACATACCTGGAATTGCTACTGGAAATTGGAGTTGGAGATTCCGAAAAAATCAGCTCAGGAAAAATCATTGGGAATTTATCAAAAAGCTGAATGTCAGATATAACAGATAGTATGTGCAAGGTTTATACCATTGGCGAAACAACTTACGATATTGTTTTTAAGAATAATCAACCCATTAGTGGAATTGTTGGTGGAAGTGCCCTAAATACCTCGGTTTCTCTTGGTCGATGTGGCATTCCTGTTAATTTTATTTCAAGTGTTGGTTCTGATCATATTGCAGATATATC
>Ga0209373_10001807_pt1 | contig 23709 bp, 21 predicted proteins | sample Higcelweek5metaG_FD_187173 | JGI IMG/M metagenome (GOLD analysis project Ga0209373, IMG submission 187173) | Freshwater pond sediment microbial communities from the University of Edinburgh, under environmental carbon perturbations - High... | ecosystem: Environmental > Aquatic > Freshwater >... | reverse complement strand
GCATCGGGCGGATATCGACGTTCCACCTTCCCCCGCACCCCCGCCTCGTCCGCCGCCCAGACACGGAACCGCCGCTCCCCCACCCAGGGGGGCATCTGGCGGCTGTCGGGCTGCGGGCCAGCGCTTTCCAAGCCGACAATCCAGGCCCGCTCCAGGGTACCGCGCTTTTCATCCAGCACGAAGATGCGGTTTTCCGGGCGTGCCAGCTGCTGCATCTCTTCGTCACACTGTGCCAGTTCGGCAATCAGCACATCGGCGGTGCGCTGATTGTTGCGCACCTCCCGACCCAGCATCAGGCTTTCGCGCCCCATTGCACGCAATCGTTCGGATTGCTGTGCCTGTTTGGCCATGACGCTTTGATAGCGCCGGCGGGCGGCGCGCACCCGCCGCATCGCCTGTTCCAGCCCCAGCACCAGTCCCATGACGGCAAACAGGGCCACCAGCATCACAGCGATGTTCATCGTGTGCCCATCAGCCGGCGGCAGTCTGGCTGGCGATGCCGGCCTGATCCAGCCCGATCGACAGCACGCTGAAACCCACGGGCATGGGATAGACACGCTGCATTTCCCGGCGGGCATCGGTCAGCGAATCGGCCCAAACCTCCACGATCTGCGGCTGGGCCCATTCGGAATCCAGTGTGGGGTGGCGTTTGCGTTCGGCCACGGCCTGCTGCACCTGCCGGTTCACCACCCAGGCGCGGAATTTAAGGAAGGCCTGCCCCTCTGCCCCCACCACCCGGATGGGGGCCTGCGCCTCCCGCCTGGCATCCACCAGCATTTTGTCCTGCAGGAAACGGCGGCGGCGCAGATCGCCGATTTCCGCCGTCAATTCCCCCAGGCGGGCCCGACGCTCGCTGCGGCGCAGGTCGAACTTGGCTTCCAGCATGGACCGCCGGGGCAAGGCCGCCTCCGCCAGCCGCAGATCGGGGCGGGACAGGATGCTGCTTTCGGCGAAACGACCCAACAGATAGGTGAACAGATAGGCGCCAAGGCCCATCACCAACCCCATCATCGTTGCCTGCAGATAGCCCATCGCCGTACAGCCCGCCTGATGCGCGAATACCTGTTTCCGACCAGCGCCACCGGCAGTTGCCAGCCATGCCGATCAGGATACGATGGAAGATACATCTTTGCATATGCGAACAAAATAGCGCGTGCAGCCGATCACCAAAGACAGGTTAAAGCCACGGCCAGCGGCACCCGCCGGGCGTGCCGGGCATGACGGGTTTGCGTGCCGCCGGACGACCCGTCCTTGCTGCGGACCCGCACCCTGGATAGGGTATCGCCGTTTGGGAGAATTCCGGGTAACGGGGTGAACTTGTCTTACATCAGCACGCGCGGCCAGGCGCCGTCCCTGGCTTTCGACGATGTTCTGCTGGCGGGGCTGGCCCGCGATGGCGGGCTTTATGTGCCGGCGGCGTGGCCGCAGCTCACCCCGGATGATCTGCGCCGTTTCCGTGGCCTGACCTATGCCGAACTGGCGGTGGAGGTGATGCTCCCCTTCCTGGGTGGCACCATCGCGCGCGGTGATTTTGCCCGGCTGGTCAATGCCGCCTATGGCAGCTTCGCCCATAAGGCCGTGGTGCCGCTGGTGCAGATCGACCAGCGCACCTGGATGATGGAACTGTTCCATGGCCCCACGCTGGCCTTCAAGGATGTGGCCTTGCAGCTGCTGGGCCAGTTGTTCGACCATGTGCTGGCGGCCAAGGACAGCCGCGTCACCATCGTTGGTGCCACCAGCGGCGACACGGGCTCTGCCGCGATTGAGGCCTGCCGCGACCGGGAACGGGTGGATATCGTCATCCTGCACCCGCAGGGCCGCACGTCCGAAGTGCAGCGCCGGCAGATGACGACGGTTCTGTCCAGCAACGTGCATAACGTCGCCCTCCAGGGCACGTTCGATGATTGCCAGGACGCCGTGAAGGCGATGTTCAACGACCAGCCGTTCCGCGATGCGCTGAACCTGTCGGCGGTGAACTCCATCAACTGGGCCCGCATCATGGCCCAGATCGTCTATTACGTGGCGGCTGCCGTGGCCCTGGGGGCACCCGACCGGGAGGTGGCCTTTGCCGTGCCCACGGGCAATTTCGGCAATGTCTATGCCGCCTATGCCGCCCGCCAGATGGGCGTGCCGGTGAAGCGCCTGATCGTCGGCACCAACGAGAATGACATTCTGGCCCGCTTCTTCGCCTCTGGTGCCATGCAGGCCGACGGGGTGGTGCCCACCATCAGCCCGTCGATGGATATCCAGGTCTCCAGCAATTTTGAACGCCTGCTGTTCGACCTGATGGATCGCGACGGTGCCGCCGTCGCCCAATGTATGGACGGGTTCCGCAAAACCGGTCGGTTTGAGGTGAGCCAGGGCCAACTGGCCCGCGTGCGCGACCTGTTTGAAGGCTATCGCTGCGACACCGCCGAAACACTGGCGGTGATGAAGCAGGCCTATGATGGTTCGGGCTATCTGGTCGATCCGCACAGCGCGGTCGGTGTGGCCGCTGCCCGGGCGTCGAACCTGGACCCGTCGGTTCCGGTGGTGGTGATGGGTACGGCCCATCCGGCCAAGTTCCCCGATGCGGTGGAAAAGGCCACGGGCGTGCGCCCGCCGCTGCCGCGTCATCTGGCCGATCTTTATGACCGGGTGGAGAGGATGGATATCCTTCCCAACGATATCCAGATATTGAAAGATCATGTGAAAGCCCGCGCCCGCATTCTGGGCGTCTGAGGGGCATTGAATATTGGCGGCCAGTCGATATTCAATGCCACAAGTATCCTGATTGGAAGAAAGCCCTACGTGAGCAACTTCGCTTTCCCGACCCCTGAGAATATCCGCCTGACCACCCTGCCCAACGGTCTGCGGGTGATGACCGACACCATGCCGCATGTGGAGACCGTGACGGTCGGCGTGTGGTTCGGTGTCGGCAGCCGGCATGAACCGCTGGCCGCCAATGGCGTGGCCCATGTGGTGGAACATATGCTGTTCAAGGGCACGCCGACGCGCGACGCCTTCGCCATTTCGGCGGAGATCGAGAATGTCGGCGGGCACCTGAATGCCTATACCAGCCGCGAACAGACCACCTATTACGCCAAGGTGCTGAAGGAGGATCTGGGGCTGGCCATGGGCATCCTGGCCGACATGGTGCAGCATCCGCTGTTCGATGAAGGGGAACTGGACAAGGAACGCCAGGTCATCATTCAGGAAATCGGCCAGGCAGAAGATACGCCCGACGATATCGTTTACGACCATTTCCTGGCCACCGCCTTCCCCGGCCAGCGGCTGGGCCGCCCGGTGCTGGGCACGGCGGATATTGTCGGCTCCCTGCCGCGCACAGCCCTGGTGGATTATGTGCATGGCCGTTACGTCCCGGCCAATATGGTGGTCGCCGCCGCCGGCAATCTGACCCATGAACAGGTGGTGGAACTGGCCGCCCGCCTGTTCACCGACCTGCCGACCGGTGAGGCCATCCAGGCCGAACAGGCGGTTTACCAGGGTGGGGAGTTCCGGGAGGAACGCGATCTGGAGCAGGTGCATCTGCTGCTGGGTTTCCAGGGTCTGTCCAACACCGATCCCGATCTTTATGCCACGCTGATGCTGTCCACCCTGCTGGGCGGCGGCATGTCGTCCCGCCTGTTCCAGGAGGTGCGGGAAAAGCGCGGGCTGGTTTATTCCATCCACAGCTTCAACTGGTCGATGGCCGATACCGGCGTCTTTGCCATCTATGCCGGCACCGGCCCGGAAAGCACAGGCGAACTGGTGCCGGTGGTGTGCGAGGAGGTGCGCCGGCTGGCGCGCAGCCTGACCCAGGATGAGGTGTCGCGCGCCCGCGCCCAGTTGAAGGCCAGCCAGTTGATGGGGCTGGAAAGCACCACCAACCGGGCCGAGCAACTGGGCTCGCAGATGCTGTCGCATGGCCGCTACATCCCGCCGGCCGAAACCGTGGCCCGGCTGGATGCGGTGGATATCGAAGCGATTGCCGCCTGTGCCGACCGCATCTTTGCCAGCAAGCCCACTTTGACGGCCTTAGGCCCGCTGGACGGGCTGGAAACCTATGGCGAAGTGACCGGGCGGCTGGCCGCCTGAGCCGATAAGCGCAAGAAAAAGAACAGCAAAAGGGGGGGCAGCTTCGTTGATCAGATTGATCCCCGATGGGTTATTGAGCCCCCCGGCGCTGCGTGTGGATGGCGCCCGTGTTTATATCCGCCCGGCCCAGCCCAGGGATTGGCGTCCCTGGGCGGAACTGCGCGATGCCAGCCGCGATTTCCTGGTGCCGTGGGAGCCGACCTGGCCGCCCGATGCCCTGACCCGCGAAGCCTTCAGCCGCCGCCTGCGCCGCCAGGCCGGGGAATGGCGCGATGACGAGGCTTATAGCTTCCTGGTCTTCACCCAGTCCGGCGACGAGGTGGTGGGCGGCATCGGCCTGACCAATGTGCGCCGTGGGGTGGCCCAGATGGGCACCATGGGCTATTGGGCCGGCAAGCCCTATGCCCGCCATGGCTATATTTCTGAGGGCGCCCGGCTGATGCTGTCTTTTGCCTTCGGGCAATTGGGCCTGCACCGGGTGGAAGCCGCCTGCCTGCCCAGCAACATCCCCAGCAGCGGGCTGCTGGAAAAGGTCGGCTTCACCCGCGAGGGCTATGCGCGGGCATATCTGCGCATTGATGGCAAATGGGCGGATCACCTGCTTTACGGGATATTGCGGGACGATTGGACCGAACGGGGGGAGATGGCGAACCCGCCGCCCGTGCGTGTCCCCTGAAAATCCAGATCAGAATCAACCTGCTCCCCACCCAGCATACCCTGTGACGACCGCCAATTGCTTGGCAAGGCTGGCATTTTGCTTTGATTCTACGTCATGATGGCACCTCATGCGTACCGCCCTGGGGCAGGATCAATCCGTGAAGCGACATTCAGCACAAGGCCAGTTCCGCTGGACCGGTGAATTCACCGACACGGATCGGGAGGCGGCCTTCGCCCTGCGCAACCGGCGCCTGGATTTCAACATGGCGCATGTCTGCGTGATCGCCGCCACATTGACCAGCGTGCTGTTCGCGCCGCTGGATTTTCTGACCGTCGACCCGCAGCGGTTGGGCTGGTTTTTGACCGTCCGCGGGTTGATCCTGCTCTGGTGCATCCTGTCGCTGCTGACCATGGCCCGTGCCAAGCCGGCGCTTTTGCCCGCCGTCACCTTCCTGCACCAGTTCGTTTTCTTCACCCTCAATGCACTGGTGTTCGATCACCCCACGCTACGGGTGTTTGGCGGCGCCTTTTTCCCGTTGATCGCCGTCGGCCTGTCATCCAGCCTGCCGGGCGGATTCATCCCCGCCATGGCCACCACCGCCTATGGGGCGGGGGTCAGCCTGCTCTGGTGGGGGGTGTTGGGCGAACAGCCCAAGCCACCGATCGACCTGCTGATCATCGTGGCGCTGACCCTTGTCGCCTTCTGTGTCGGCGGCGCGCTGCGGGCCAGTTCCAACCGCATGCGCCGCGAACAGTTCCTGAATGTGCTGCGCGAGCAGGCCAGCAACCGCGAACTGGCAGAGGCCAAGCGCCAGGCGGAGCTGACCGCCTCCGCCAAGGCCGATTTCCTGGCGATGATGAGCCATGAGATCCGCACCCCGATGAATGCCATCATGGGCATGGCCGGCCTGCTGCACCGCGACACCCCCCGGCCCGATCAGGAACGGCGGCTGGATATCATGCTGGCCGCCGGGCGGCGGCTGGTGCATCTGCTGGATGATGCCCTCAACCTGTCCCGGTTCGAGGCGGATGGCATCGGCATGAAACCCGCCCCGGTGGACCTGCCGCGCCTGCTGGACGAGGTGGTGGCCCTGATGCGACCGGCAGCGGATGAAAAGGGACTGGCCATCCTGGTGGAAATCGGCGCCCTGGCCCCGGCCCATATGGCCGATGGGCTGCGGGTGCAGCAGGTGCTGATCAACCTGCTCTCCAACGCCATCAAATATTCCCCCGGCGGCGCGGTGGAGGTGGGGTTGCACAGCCACCCCCTGGCGGATGGCCGGGATGAACTGACGCTCAGCGTAGCCGACCATGGGCCCGGCATTCCCGATGCGGCCAAACAGTTGATATTCGAGCCGTTCCGCCAATACAGCACCTCTGGCCGGGCCGATGGGGCGGGGCTGGGCCTTTCCATCGTGCGCCGGCTGGCCGATGCCATGGGCGGTACGGTGACGGTGGCCGACCGGTCGGGCGGCGGGGCCCTGTTCTGCTTCCGCTTTCCCGCCCGACCGACGGAACGGCCCGCAGCGGCAGCCCCGGCCCGCGCCTCGGCACCCGTGGCCCCGCTCTCCATTCTGGTGGTGGATGATGCGGCGGAAAATCAGGCCCTGCTGCGCGGCCTGCTGGAACCACACGGCCACCGGATCGTGGTGGTGGAGGATGGCGGGGAGGTGTGCGAGGCACTGACACGCGACCGGTTCGATCTGGTGCTGATGGATATCCGCCTGCGCGAGGTGGACGGGGTGGAGGCGACGCGCCGGGTGCGGGCCCTGCCCGACCCGGATCTGGCGTTGGTGCCCATCATCGCCGTCACCGCCAATGCCAGCCCGCTGGACGAGGCGCGTTACCTGGAAGCCGGGATGGATGAGATGCTGGCCAAGCCGCTGGAAGCGGATCAGCTTTACGCCATGCTGCATCGCTACGCCCCCGCCGCCGCGTCGCCAACCACCGACATGCCGCGCGACCCGTCGCCACGCGCCAGCACAGCCCAGGGCCTGTTCCTGGATGCCTGCCGCGACCAGCGGGAGCGGTTGCGGGCGGCACTGCTGCGCGGCGACGGCGCTTCCCTGTCGGCCAGCGCCCACCGGTTGCGTGGATCGGCGGCCAGTTTCGGCCATGGCGATTTGTCCATCGCTGCCGGCGCGGTGGAAACAGCGCTTGGCGACGGGATGACGACGGATGACCCGGCGCTGGCTTTGCTGGTAGAGAAGCTGTTGAGCCAGATCACCTTTGTGTTGGAACCGGACGGAGCCGCACCATGAACAAGTCCGCGACCATCCTGGTGGTAGAGGACGCGCCGGAGATGCTGGAACTGATCGCCGGCGCGCTGGAAGGCCAAGGGTTTGCCGTGGTGCGGGCGCGCAATCTGGCCGATATGCGCCGCTGCCTGCCCTGGGCCAAGGCGGATGTCATCCTGTTGGATATCAACCTGCCCGATGGTGATGGGGTGGCCGCGGCGGTGGAACTGCGCCTGCGTGACAAGGCCGGCCTGATCTTCGTCACCGCCCGCGACGCGGAGGAGGACCGGGTGCAGGCATTGGAAAAGGCCGGCGATGATTATCTGACCAAGCCCGTCTCTGTGCGCGAACTGATCGCCCGCATCAATAATGTGCGCCGCCTGCGGGAGGCGCAGGCGGTGGCCAGGGTGGAGATTGATGGCTGGAACCTGGACCCGATCCGGCGTGAACTGTTCCGCCCCGATGGCAGCCTGCTGCCGCTGACGACGGGGGAATTCAACATTCTGGCGGCTTTGGCGGCGGCCCGGCCCCAGCCCTTGGACCGGGATTTCCTGTTGGATGTGATCAGCAACCGCGACCCGCGCTCGGTGACGGCGCACACGGTGGACACGCTGATCGGCCGCCTGCGCCGCAAACTGGACCTGCCCCAGGGCGGCGGCCTGATCATCACCACCGTCCGCGGGGCGGGCTATGCGCTATCCGGTGTGGTGGAAGGCCGGGGGGAGAAATAGCGCGTTAGGGGATATGTAACTCTGCCGCACTGCAGCTGTTGATTTCGCCCGACGTTTTGTGCAAAGTGCCGCCCTCGCGTGGGCCTGTAGCTCAATGGTTAGAGCCGACCGCTCATAACGGTCTGGTTGGGGGTTCAAGTCCCTCCGGGCCCACCATCATTCTCCCTCTCCCGCCCCACCGCCGTGAACAGCGCCGCATAGCGGTTTGCCTGCACCGGTGGGGCATATTCTGCTTCCACCCGTTGGCGTGCTGCATGGCCCATATTGGCGAAATCGTTGCGGCGGCGGATGGCGTCGGCCAATGTATCGGCCAGGGTCGGGGCGTCGTCACAGGCAGCGAGGAAACCCGTTTGGCCGGGCAGCACCATATCGGGCGTGCCGCCGCTATGGATGCCCAAAACCGGGCGGGCGCAGGCCATGGCCTCCAGCACCACATTGGGCAGATTATCCTGCCGGCTGGGCACCACCACCAGATCGCAGGCAGCATAAAAACCGCAGAGCGCCGCGTCGCCCGTCTGCGGCCCGGCATTGAAGACCGGCACCGCCACCGGCCCCGGCGGCAGCGGCCCGCCGCCCGCCAGCAACAGGGCCAGCCGGTCCGGCAGCGCCGGGGCCAGCCGGCTCAGCGCCTGGATCAGCATATCCAGCCCCTTGCGCGGGTCATCCAGCCGGTGGGAGACGAAGCCCAGCGCCAGCACATCATCACCAATACCCAATTGCCGGCGCAGCGCCCTGCCGTCACCCGGCACCAGGGTGCGGTTGTCCACCGCGTTGGGGATGACATGGATGGGCAGACCGGCGAACAGACGGCTGGCCGCTGCCTCTGCCGCCATCCAGCGGCTGGGGCTGACAATATGGATGGGGCCGGGAAAGGCATCCAGCGCCGCCCGCTTGCGGGCCAGCACGCGGGCGGAAAGATCATCCTGATCGTCGGAACCCAGCACCGGACAGGTGCCGCAACCATCCGTGAAACCCCGGCAAGCCCCGGCATAATGGCAGCCGCCGGTAAAGGGCTGCTGGTCGTGCAGGGTCCAGACCACCGCCTGTCCGGGACGGCGGCGGCGGAAGAATGTGGGCCAGTCCACCAACCCGCGCACCCAATGCAGGTTGAAGATATCGGTGGGGGGCAGCCTGTCTTCCAACAGGTCGGCCCGCCCCGCCAAACCGCTATGGAAGGGCACAAAATCCAACCCTTGCAGGGCCGGATAGGGGGCCAGTTCCGCCTGCCCCTCCCCCTCCCGCGCGGCCCACACCGCCTGTTCGGCGGTATCGCGCGGGCGCACGGGCGTGATGGCGGGATCGTCGCTATCCTTGCGGGCCACCAGGAAATGATGGGCCACGCCGATTTCCGTCAGCCCGCCATGCAGGCGCCAGGCCGCCCGCGCCGCACCACCGGCAATATCGAACGTATTCAACAAGGTGATCCGCATCTTCCCCGCCGCCCCGGTCCGGCCCCGCTGCCGGCCACCATACCGGAAAATGGGGCCGCAGCGGATGATTGTCGCCAAGCCTGCGCCTGCGTTACCATCACCTTGACCCTGAATGGATTTTCCGGCTGCGAGCGTGATGATGCCCCGTTATTCGGATTTGACGAGCTATCTGGATACCGGGGGCAAGCCCGTCTTCTTCGTGCATTGCGTGAAGACGGCGGGCACCTCACTCAACGGCTATCTCACCCGGCTGGACGGGCGCAGCCGGATTTCCACCTATTATATTGACCGGCAATATACCGATCTCCTGCTGGCAGAAGCCGCACAGCCGGGTTTTTACGAAAACCACCACGCCACCCACCTGCCCTTTTCCGTGCTGGCCCCGGTGCTGGACCGGCTGGACTCCAGCCGCTTTCATTGGCTGGTCTGCGTGCGCGATCCGGTGGCGCGGCAGGTGTCGCATTACCGCTTCTTGAAGAAAATGCAGGATTTGCCGCTGATCCAGAATAATTGCATCGATTTTTCCAGCCTGGAGGCCTTCACCGACAGCATGCCCCGCAACAGCCAGTGCCGGTTTTACCACCCGTCCGGGCGGGCGGACGATGCCATCGCCTTCCTGGATGGGCTGGGCGTGCAGGTGGTGCCGGTGGAATTCATGCGGGCGGTGATCGACAGCCTTTATACCCAGCGCGGCCTGCCACCCCTGCGGGAAATCCGCGCCAACCGCACCGACCAGGAACCACCGGCGCGCGACCTGTCACCCGCCGCCGCCACCTTGATCGCCGAACGCTTTGCCGAAGATGATCGGCTTTACCAGACATATCATGGCCGCGTCGCGCCGCTGATGGCCGGTCTGGCCGCGCCAACCCCGGTGGAAACGCTGGGGCCGGATAGCGATCTTTCCTTGCTGCGACCCTCGGCGGCTAGCGGCAACCTGTATATTTTCGGCAGCAGCGGGGTGGCGGAAAAGCTGTTGGCCCGGCTGCGCGCGGCGGGGGTGGAGCCCGCCGGCTTCATCGACAGCCAACGCCGCGGCACCCTGGCCGGGCTGGCCGTGCGGCAGGCCAGCCAGTTGGACAGCGCACAATGGCGCGCTTTCACCATATTGGTGGCGGCAGAGGCGTTCGGCCCCGTCCACCGCATTGCCAGCGCCCATGGCTGCCGCCGCATCATCGATGCGTTTGATTTCGCGCTTCAGGCGGAAGTCTGGCGTGTCTGACGTCAGCCCCCCGACAATGCCCCGCCATCGGGATGCCGCCGGGTTCCTGTCCACCGGCGAGAAGCCGCTTTACCTGCTGCATTGCCTGAAAACGGCGGGCACGTCGCTGATCAGCTATTTCATCCGGCTGTACGGGCGGGGGAACTGCCGGTTCCACTATGGGGAGGCGCAGTCGGTGCCGCTGCTGCTGCAATCGCTGGCCAACCCGGTGGAACGGCACCGCCACCGGGCCAGCCACCTGCCCCTGGCCTATCTGGCGCCCTTTCTGAAACAGATCGGCCCCGATCATTTCCATTGGATGACCTGTGTGCGCGACCCGCTGGCGCGGCAGTTTTCGCTTTATCAGTATCTGCATGGCCGACAGGACAGGTGGGGAGTGCAGGCGCAGGGGCTGGATTTCAGCAGTCTGGAAAGCTTCATCGATGGCACGCCACGCAACAGCCAATGCCGCTTTTTCCACGCGTCGGGCACGGCAGAGGCAGCGCTGGAAGCGCTGGACAGGCTGGATGCGCAGGTGATCCCCCTGCCCTTTCTGGGGCTGGTGATTGATGCGATTTATACCGAAGCCGGTGTCGCCCCCCTGGCTCCCATCCGCGCCAACACATCAAATAACGGCGATACCCCGGTCAGCGATACCGCCCGCGCCATGATCGCAGAACGGTTCCAGCAGGACCAGTTGCTCTACGATACCTGTTATCAGCGCGTGGCCCCCTTGCTGGCCGGGTTTCAGCCGGCCCTGGCACCGGTGGAAACATTGGTAGGGCCGGAACAGCTCCTCCCCGGCACGGGGCCGCTATACATTTTCGGCACCAGCGCCGTGGGGCAGTCGCTCTGCGCCCGGCTGGATCAGGCGGGCTTCCCCGTTACCGGCTTTCTCGACAGCCGGGCCAGCCTGGGCCAGCACTTGCTGGGTCGCCCCGTGCTGCGCCCCAGCGCGCTGGCCGCCACGGATTGGCCGCATGCCACCGTGCTGATCGCGGCGGAAACCTATGGCCCGCTTTACCGCACCCTGGCCACGCACGGCTGTGGGCGGATCATCGACGCGTTCGATTTCGCCCTGCAGACGATGCCGTAAAGAGTCACCCGCACCACCCTGGCCGGCAATGGGGAATTCCCATGCCGGCCAGCGGTTGGGCAGCCTCAATGCGCGCCCCCTTCCAGATAGGCGGCCCTGACCTCCGGGTTGGCCAGCAATTCCTGCCCCGCCCCCTGCAACACCACCTGTCCCTGGGCCAGCACATAGGCGCGGTGGGCCAGTTTCAGCGCGTGATAGGCGTTCTGCTCCACCAGCAGAATGGTCATGCCGCGTGTCTTGTTCAGGTTGTCGATCACATCGAAGATGCGGCGGATGATCAGGGGCGCCAGCCCCAGCGACGGTTCATCCAGCAGTAACAGACGCGGTCGGCTCATCAGCGCGCGGGAAATGGCCAGCATCTGCTGTTCCCCGCCCGACAGCGTGCCTGCCCGCTGGTCCCGGCGCTTTTGCAGGATGGGGAACAGGTCGAAGCAATAGGCGATGTCGGTATCGAAATGGGCCGGGTCGCCCAGCGTGGCCCCCAGCTGCAGGTTCTCAAACACCGTCATGCGCGGGAAGATGCGGCGGCCTTCCGGCACCTGGGCGATGCCCAGCTTGGCCGTTTCATGCGGCGGCAGATCGACGATGGAACGCCCATCAAAGATAATGCTGCCCGCCGCCGGCTTGGGTTGGCCGCAGATGGTCATCAGCAAGGTGGATTTGCCGGCCCCGTTGGCCCCGATCAGGGTGACGATCTCCCCCGGTTCGACATTCACATCCACGCCGCGCAGGGCCTCGATGGGGCCGTAATTGGTGCGGACCCCCGTCAGTTGCAGCAGGCTCATACCCGGTCTCCTTCGCCCGCCACATCGGCGATATCCGCCGCCACGGCGGGCGGCAATTCTTCCTCGTCCGGTTCGCCCAGGTAAGCCTTGATCACCCGCTCATCGGTGCGGATTTGCTCCGGCGTGCCCTCGGCAATCTTGCGGCCATATTCCACCACATGGATATGGTCGGAAATGCCCATCACCAGCTTCATGTCATGTTCGATCAACAGGATGCCGATGCCGAATTCGGCCCGGATACCCTGAAGCAGCTCCCCCAACGCCGCCGTTTCACGCGGGTTCAAACCGGCGGCCGGTTCATCCAGGCAGAGCAGCAGCGGATCGGTGTTCATGGCGCGGGCGATCTCCACCCGCCGCTGCACACCATAGGAGAGGTTGCCCGCCTCCTCATTGGCCACAGCGCCCAGATCCAGCCGGTTGATCCAGAAGCGCGCCCGCTCGATCGCCTCATGCTGGGCCGTGCGCCAGCCCTTCAGGCCCAGCAGCCCGGCAATGCCCAGCACCGATTTGCGCATCAGCCCGACATGCTGGGCCACCAGCAGGTTTTCCAGCACCGTCATGCGCGGGAACAGCCGGATATTCTGGAAGGTGCGCACCACCCCATGGCGCGCCACCTGATAACCCGGCAGCGTTTGCAGACTGACCTTGCCGCGCGTCGGGTGCGACAGGGACAATTCGCCCGAGGTGGGTTTGTAAAACCCGGTCAGGCAGTTGAAAATGGTGGTCTTGCCGGCCCCGTTGGGGCCGATCAGGGCGGTGATGCGACCGGTATCGGCCGACAGGTTCACGCCATCCACCGCCACCAGCCCGCCAAACCGCATGGTCAGGCCGGTGACATTCAGCAATGGTTCGCTCATGTCTCAGGCCCCCTTCTGATCCAGCTTCACGGTCGGCACGCGGGTGGATAGCAGCCCACCGGGGCGCCAGACCATGATGGTGATCATGGCAAGGCCGAAGACAATCATGCGGTAATCGGCAAATTCACGCCCCAGTTCCGGCAGCATGACGATGAACAAGGCGGCGATAACGACGCCGACCTGGCTGCCCATGCCGCCCAGCACCACGATGGCCAGGATCAAGGCGCTTTCGATGAAACCGAAGCTCTCCGGCGACACAAAGCCCTGACGGGCAGCGAAGAAACAACCGGCAAAGCCGCCCATCATGCCGCCAACGGCATAGGCCGACACCTTGCTGGCCGTGGGGTTGATGCCCAGCGACCGGCAGGCGATTTCATCCTCCCGCAGCGCCTCCCACGCCCGCCCCACCGGCAGGGCGCGCAGCCGGTTGATCACCCACGCCGCCAGACAGACCAGGGCCAGCACGATCAGGTACAGGAACATCAGCCGGTGCTCACCGGAAAAATCGATGCCCGTCAGCTCATGAAAGCTGCCCATGCCTTCCGGCGGGCGGCGATCGAAGGACAGGCCGAACAGGCCGGGGCGCGGAATGCCCGACACGCCGTTCGGCCCCCCCGTCAGGCTCTGCCAGTTCAGGATGACGATGCGGGTGATTTCCCCGAAACCCAGCGTGACGATGGCCAGATAATCCCCGCGCAGCCGCAGGATGGGCAGCGACAGCAGCGCCCCGAACAAGGCGGCGATCAGGCCCGACAAGGGCAGGCAGACCCAGAAATCCAGCCCGAAGAATTTCGCCAGCAGGGCGAAGCTGTAGGCACCAATGGCATAAAAGGCGACAAACCCCAGATCCAGCAGCCCCGCCAGCCCCACGGTGACATTCAGCCCCAGCGCCAGCAGGATATAGATCAGCACCGTGGTGCCCAGGTCGATGATATAGCGGTCGCTGTAAGGCATGAAGGGCAGCGTCACGGCGAACATCAGCGCTGCCACCATGAAGGCCCGCGTCAGCCGGGCCGCCAGTGTCGGCTCCCCCGCCACCACGGGCCGGGCCGGTTTCTTCGGTCGGCTGGCGGCACGGGCGGCCAGCGCGTCGCGCGCAAAGCCCAGCAGCAGCCGACCGATAAACACCAGACCCACAGCCCAGGCCACCCAGACCCAGCGGCTTTCCACCACCAGCCCCTGGTCGGTGGAAAGGGTGTGCAGCCCGATGAAGGGGATGGACAGCACCAGCGCCAGCCCGGCGGCGGCAAGGCTGTCCTTCAGCTTTGTCTCGATAGGGGTCGCCATCTCACACCTTCTCGATGTCGGGGCGGCCCAGCAGGCCGGTGGGGCGGAAGACCAGCACCGCGATCAGCACCGTGAAGCTGGCCACATCCTTATAGGCGCCGGAGATATAGCCGGTGAAAAACGCCTCGATCAGCCCGATCAGCAGCCCGCCCAGCATGGCACCCGGCAGGGAGCCGATGCCCCCCAGCACAGCGGCGGTAAAGGCCTTCATCCCCGCCAGGAAGCCGATATAGAAATCGATCACCCCATAATACATGGTCACCAGCACACCGGCCACGGCGGCCAGGGCTGCCCCCATGACGAAGGTCAGGCTGATGGTGCGGTCCACATTGATGCCCAGCAGCCCCGCCATGGTGCGATCCTGCTCACATGCCCGCTGGGCGCGCCCCAGGGCCGTGCGGTTGATCAATTGGGTGAAGCCAACCATCAAGGCAAAGGTCAGCGCGATGATGAACAACTGGATATAGGAGACGGACAGCGTGAACCCGTCCCCCTGCCACAGGCTGATGCCGCCATTCATCACCGGGGCCAGCGGCTTGGGCCGTGACCCTTGCGTCTGCATCACATAGTTCTGCAGGAAGATCGACATGCCGATGGCGGAGATCAGCGGGGCCAGCTTGGGCGCGCCGCGCAGCGGGCGATAGGCTACGCGCTCCACCGTCCAGCCATAGGCAGCGGTGAAGAAGATCGACACCAACAGCACCAGCAGCAGCGCCAGCGGCACCGCCACAATCCCCAGTGCCGACAGCAGGGAGAAGGTCGTCACCGCGACGAAAGCGCCGATCATATAGATTTCGCCATGGGCGAAATTGATCATGCGGATGATGCCATACACCATCGTATAGCCGATGGCGATCAACCCATAAATGGCACCCAAGGTGATGCCATTGATCAGGTATTGGAGAAACGTCCCCAGCGCTGACGCGTCCATGTGCCCCCATATGTCCGATATGGCCGGCGGTTCCCTGCTTGATGGCCGGTGGCGTGGCCTTGAACGGGAACTTCTTCCGGCATCCCCCGGCACCGTAGCGAACCGACACGCCCCCTTCAAGCACGGCGCGAATTGTCCGGGGGACATTTGGGGTTGGCCTGGGAGGCACCCCCGCCCCTGCGTGCCCCGCCGGTTGCCTATGCGGTGCGCGCCCGCACAGGGTGTTTGCCAGATGGGGCCATTACTGTTAGGTTCCGCGCCGCTCGATTTCAAAGTTTGAGAAGCGTGTCATGAAGGTCAATGCGAATACCATGCGCAAGGGTCATATCCTTGAGCATAACGGTCGTCTCTATGTCATCACCGGCACGCAGATCGTGCAGCCCGGCAAGGGCGGTGCCTTCATTCAGCTGGAAATGAAGGACGTGAAGAGCGGCAACAAGAATATCGAGCGCTTCCGCACCGGCGAAGCAGTCGAGCGCGCCCGTCTCGATGATCACGAGATGACGTTCCTGTTCGCCGAAGACGACAACTTCACCTTCATGGACAAGGAAACCTTCGAGCAGGTGACCATCGGCGGTGACATCATCGGCGACGGCAAGATTTTCCTGCAGGACGGCATGGAAGTCGTCGTGCAGTCCTTCGAAGGAACGCCGCTGTCGGTTGAACTGCCGCAGACCGTGACCTTGATGATCACCGAGGCTGACCCGGTGGTGAAGGGTCAGACGGCTTCTTCCTCCTACAAGCCAGCATTGCTGGAAAATGGTGCCCGCGTTCTGGTGCCGCCGCATGTCGATTCCGGCACCCGCATCGTCGTCAATATCGAGACGGGCGAGTACCTGGAACGCGCCAAGGATTGATCGGCACCATCCCGTTTGCCGCTGACGGCGATCGGTTGGGCTGTTCCTTCGCATAAGACGCCCGCGCTGAATACACAGCGCGGGCGTTTTGCTTTTTGATATAAGGCTCTGAAATGTGGCCGCGCGCGTCGCGCCCCAGAGTTTGACCCGTTCTTAGACATTGTGGAGTGTTCGACCATGGCAGCCCGTTCGGCCATCCTGAACGTCATGACCCGTGCGGCGGAAAAGGCCGGCAAGGCCATCCTGCGCGATTTTGGTGAGGTCGAGCATCTCCAGGTCTCCCGCAAGGGCCCGGCGGATTTCGTCTCTGCCGCCGATCAGAAGGCCGAGCGCATCGTGCGGGAGGAATTGCAGAAGGCCCGCCCCGATTTCGGCTTCCTGATGGAAGAAGGTGGCGAAATCGTCGGCAAGGACACCGCCCACCGTTTCATCGTCGATCCGCTGGACGGCACCACCAACTTCCTGCATGGCGTGCCGCACTGGGCCATTTCCATTGGTCTGGAGCGTGAGGGCGAGATCATCGCCGGCGTGGTCTACGAACCCGTGCATGACCAGATGTTCTGGGCCGAAAAGGGCGCGGGTGCCTTCCTGAACCACCAGCGCCTGCGCGTATCCAACCGCCGCACCCTGGCTGACAGCCTGATCGCCACCGGCATCCCCTTCAAGGGCCATGGCAATGCCAAGGAATTCCTGGTGCAGTTGGAAGCGCTGATGGGCCAGATTTCCGGCATCCGTCGCTTCGGTGCCGCCTCGCTGGATCTGGCCTATACGGCAGCCGGTCGCTTTGACGGTTTCTTTGAAGCCGACCTGAAGCCGTGGGATCTGGCCGCCGGCATGTTGCTGGTGACGGAAGCCGGCGGCTTTGTCAGCGAGATCGGCCAGGGCAAAAGCCCGCTGACCTCCGGCTCCATCCTGGCGGCCAACGCCAACCTGCATTCGCATCTGGCCGTGGTGCTGCGCAACGCCGGCAAGCCCAAGGCCGCCGCCCCCGCCGCAGCACAGAAGTAATCCTTATCTTAACCCGCCCCGTCGGTCTCCGGCGGGGCGGTTCTGGCAGGCAGCCTCGCCAACGATACATCCACCAGCGTGCCCGGCTTCAACTGCAAGCCCGCCACCGCCAACTGGTCCAGCACCTGGCTAAATAAATGATCGGCCAGCCCCGCCTGCCGCATGGCTTGGCGGAAGCGGCACAGCGTCGTCTCATCCGGCGTGCCGCCATCCAGCGTCAGCCCGCAGAAGCGGCGGAACGATATCCGATCCAGCAAAGCCTCCTCCAGCCCCGGATCGGACAGCCCATACCATTGCGCCAGCAGCAGCGCCTTGAACATGGTCAGCGGCGCATAAGGCGGCCGGCCCGTGCCGGCCTGACGCACCTTGTTCACCCGCACCTCGATCCGCCGCCACTCCACCAGCGCGGCAATGCGCTCCAGCACCGGCACCCGGCCCATACCGGGCGGCAGCAGCGCATCGATGAAACTGTCCTGGATCATGGGGCGACGGTCTTTGGCAAGGGACGGGGCAACAGCTTTTAACGCCACCAGAATATTTGTGACAGATGAAAGCGCACACGGCTGCTGCCCCTACCGGTCCCCTTCTCGCATACTCTTGTGGAGCTAAAAAATACTCGTACAAGTTAATAATACCTCCAAAAGCCAACGCCGAGCCCCACACAGATTCATATAATTGTATTTCTATCCATATACGCTTGTTTAATGGGATTTCCTGCAGTAAGGTCTACCCCGAAAGAGGGAGCCAATAGAAAAGCACCTCCAAAAACGGCCAAAAAATAGAGAGAAAATTTTTCCAACAGACGACAAAAGGGGGATTAAGTGGTTGAGTATACAAAAAAGATGGTCGCTGCATCCGTTCTGTCCCTTCTGCTGGCCGGATGTCAGACAACGTCGGGCGGCAACAGCGTACCCTCCGGTGCCGCAGCGGGCGGCACAAGCGTGAATGCACAGGCTTCCCTGCAGCGTTGCAATGAACCACTGGGGACATTGGCCATTGACGACGGGCGGGAGCAGACATGGTGGGGCCCCTTCATGGCCGCAACGCAAGTTACAACACTTGAACCCATGATCCGGTTGATTGTTGCTCAATCAAATTGTTTTGTTATTACGTCTCTGGGCAATGCGCGCCAAACATCGCGTATGGAAAAGATGACGAATACGCAGCGCAGCGATGAATTCCGCGTCGGTTCCAAGCAGGAAAAAGGGCAGCGGGTTGCTGCCGATTACTGGCTTGAACCCGCCATTGTTTTCGGTGAAGACAATACAGGCAAGATTGGTGGTGCCATCGGTGGAGCTCTGCTTGGTTCTCTCGGCAGTGCGATTGGCGGCACAATGTCCACAAAAAGCGCCACCACCACGCTGTCGCTGTTTGATGTCCGTTCACAAACCCAGCTCAGCATTTCCACCGGGACCGCCGAAGCATCGGATTTCGGCATGATGGTTGGTGCTATTGGTGGTGGCGCTGGCGGGGCGCTTGGTGGCTACACCAAGACTCCTGCCGGCCAGACGACCGTTGGCTCCTTCGTCAACGCCTATAACGATATGGTCATCGCACTGAAGAACTACAAGGCGCAGGAAGTGCGCGGTGGCCTTGGTGCCGGCGGCACATTGAAGGTCGGAAACTGAAATATTTTGTTGTGTGGGGGAGGTTATTCCTCCCCCACTATATTTGTTCGCTTAAATCTGCATTTGAATAATAAATGCAGTTGATTGCTGCGCATTCTCGCCCCTACGACATAACATCAGGGCAGGCGGAACGATGACAGGATATATGCGCATATTGCCCCCCCTGCTGATCGGGGTGGCCGTCGCCGGTTGCGCCACCGACAGCCCGCAACAACAGACAGCCCGCATCTGCACCAGCAGTGGCTGTGTGGATCAGGATCGGAACATCCAGACCTTCGTTCCCCAGGATGATCCGCGTTTCTCTCCGCCACGCGACGTGGACAATTATGCCGGGGAACGGTTGACCGATCTGGAAGCGGCGGCTGGGGCCGGCAACCCGGTGGCCGCGTACAAACGGGGGATGGCGGCCCTGTCCGGCATCGGCGGGGCTGGAAAAGGTGCTGAAACCGCAGCGCGCTGGTTTCGTCAGGCGGCTGACAGCGGGCATGCCTGGGCGGCCTATCGGCTGGGCGAAATGTACCGCCGTGGCACGGGCGTTCCCCGCAACCTTGAATTGGCGTTGAATTATCTGAATGGTGCGGCGCAGGCACGCCAGCCCCTGGCTGCCAACACGTTGGGGGTCATGACCCTGAACGGGGAGGCCATTGGCAAGGATTCAGCGCAGGCGGCCCAATGGTTCACCATCGCCGCCGAACAGGGCGTTGCCGATTCACAGTATAATCTGGCCCTGCTGACCTTTCAGGGTGATGGCGTCCGTCAGAACCTTTACAACGCCTTGCAATGGATGCGCGCTGCAGCGGCCAATGGCAGCACCAAGGCACAGACCGCCATCGGTCGCCTTTATATGACGGGCCTGGACACCATGGGCCAGGACATTAAAGAGGCAAAGAAGTGGCTTGGTATGGCCGCTGACAAGGGCGACCCGGAAGCACAAAAGCTGTTGAGCGAGTTGCTGCGCGAAGAAAAGGAATACCGGGATTATCAGCGCCGCCTGACGGAACTGGCGGCACAGACCGCTGTCTATTGGGCGGAGGCCACCCTTGTCCGCGAGTTGAACACCACCACTATCCGGCATTACTGGTTCTGGTGATGGCCGGGGGCCCTGCCCTGAACAACATAATCAGAGTAGGGCCATTGCCGGGTCGGGCTTACCGCTTCAAGCCGCCCATCAGCATATACTTGATCTCCAGATAATCCTCGATCCCGTACTTGCTGCCTTCGCGACCGTTGCCGCTTTCCTTCACCCCGCCGAACGGGGCCACTTCGCTGGAAATGATACCTTCGTTGATGCCGACGATGCCATATTCCAGCGCCTCCGCCACGCGCCAGACCCGACCGATATCCCGGCTGTAGAAGTACGCGGCCAGACCGAATTCCGTGTCATTGGCCATGGCAATGGCCTCTTCTTCGTCCGTGAAGCGGAACAGCGGGGCCACCGGGCCGAACGTCTCCTCCCGTGCCACCTTCATTTCCGTGGTCACGCCGGTCAGGATTGTGGGTTCAAAGAAGCTGCCACCCAGCGCGTGGCGCTTACCGCCCAGCGTCACCTTGGCCCCCTTGGACAGGGCGTCGGCGATATGCTCTTCGGCCTTGGCCACTGCCCCATCATCGATCAGCGGGCCGGTGGTCACACCGTCCTCCAGGCCATTGCCGATCTTCAGCTTGGCCACCGCCTCGGCCAGCTTGGCGGCAAAGGCATCATAGACGCCATCCTGCACCAGCAGCCGGTTGGCGCAGACGCAGGTCTGGCCGGCATTGCGATATTTCGACGCCATGGCCCCCAACACGGCGGCATCCAGATCGGCATCGTCGAACACGATGAAGGGGGCATTACCGCCCAGTTCCATCGACACTTTCTTCACCGTGCCGGCGCATTGTTCCATCAGCACCTTGCCGATTTCGGTGGAACCGGTGAAGGACAGTTTGCGCACGATGGGGTTGCCTGTCATCTCCCCGCCGATGGCGCGGGCCGAACCGGTCAGCACCGACAGCACGCCCGCCGGCACGCCCGCCCGTTCCGCCAGCACCGCCAGGGCAAAGGCGCTGTAAGGGGTGGCGGTGGCGGGCTTGATCACCATGGGGCAGCCGGCGGCCAGCGCCGGGCCGGCCTTGCGGGTGATCATGGCGGCGGGGAAGTTCCAGGGCGTGATGGCCGCCGTCACCCCGATCGGTTCCTTGGTCACCACGATGCGGGCATCGGGTTTGAAGGTGGGGATGGTGTCGCCGTAGATGCGCTTGCCTTCCTCGGCGAACCATTCAATGTAGCTGGCAGCATAGGCGATTTCGCCCCGGCTCTCCGTCAGGGGCTTGCCCTGCTCGGCGGTCATCAGAACGGCCAGATCTTCCTGGTTCGCCATCATCAGGTCGAACCATTTGCGCAGGATGGCGGCGCGTTCCTTGGCGGTCTTGGCCCGCCAGGCCGGCCAGGCCTTGTTGGCGGCCTCAATGGCACGGCGGGTTTCCGCCGCCCCCATCTCCGGCACGGTGCCGATCAGGGCACCGGTGGCCGGATTGGTGACATTGATGGTGCGCCCGCTGTCGGCCCCCACCCATTGCCCGGCCAGAAACGCCTGGGTGCGGAAAAGCGACGGGTCTTTCAGGGCCGGAAGGCCGGTGCTGCTGCTCATGCTGTTTCCATCCTGCTTTTTGACGGTGGGGCCGCCGGCGGCCCCTTCGTTGGGAAGACAAGGCCCCCTTCAGATGGGAACGACAAGGCCGGGGAAAAATCTCGACCGCAGGGCGGTGGGGCCGCGCGGGCTTTACCCCCGCTTCGCCTTCAACGCCGCCTTGGCCTTGTGATAGCGCGCAGCCCAGCCTTCCTTCACCACCTCGTCCGGGCGGGTGATGACCAGGGCGTCGTCGGGCACATCGCGCGTCACCACGCTGGCCGCCGCCGTATAGGCACCATCACCCAACTCCACCGGGGCCACCAGCGTGCTGTTGGACCCTACAAATACATTGGCCCCGATCACCGTGCGATGCTTCAGATAGCCATCATAATTGCAGGTGATGGTACCCGCACCGATATTGCTGCCGCCGCCAATATCGCTGTCGCCCAGATATGTCAGATGGTTGGCCTTCGCCCCCGGCCCCATCTTGGTGTTCTTCAATTCCACGAAATTACCGATATGCGCCCCCTCGCCCACATCGGTGCCGGGGCGCAGGCGGGCATAGGGGCCGATCAGGGCGCCTTTGCGCACAACCACCCCTTCCAGATGGCTGAAGGCGCGGATTTCCACCCCGTCTTCCACCGTCACACCGGGGCCGAACACCACATTCTGGCCCACCGTCACATCGCGGCCCAGCAATGTGTCGGCGGCAAACCATACCGTATCCGGGTCCAGCAGGGTGGCCCCATTGGCCATGGCGGCCAGGCGCAGACGGTTCTGGAAAATCTTCTCCACGCCCGCCAGTTCGGCGCGGGAATTCACACCCAGCGCATCATCGACCGGGCCTTCCACCACGGCACATGCATGGCCCTGGGATCGGGCGACCGACACGGCATCGGTCAGGTAATATTCGCCCTTGGCATTGTCATTGCCAATGGCACCGATCAAGCCGGGCATCCGCGCCCCGTCAAAGGCCATGAAGCCGGCATTGCACAGGCCGATGGCGCGTTCCGCCGGGCTGGCATCCAGGAATTCGACAATCCGTTCCAGCCCCCCATCGGCCCCCTGTACCAACCGGCCGTAAGCACCGGGATCGGCGGGGCGCATGCCCATCACCACCACAGCCGGATCGGCGGCACCATTTCGGGCGGCCACCATGGCGCGCAGCGTCTCCACCGTGATCAGCGGCGTATCGCCGTACAGCACCAGAACATCACCGGCAAACCCGTCCAGCAGCGGCAATGCGGCCTTCACCGCATCACCCGTGCCCAACTGGTTTTCCTGCACCATTGTGGCATGGGGGGCCACGGCCTGGGCCACATTCTCCATCCCCGGCCCCACCACCACCACGATGCGGGCGGGTGCCAGCGCCTGGGCAGCGTCCAGCACATGGCGCACCATGGGCAGGCCACCCAGCGGATGCAGCACCTTGGGCAGGGCTGATTTCATGCGCGTACCCTTGCCGGCGGCAAGAATGATGCAGGCGATCGGTCGTTCGGTCATGGCAATCCGCCCATGGCTGCGATAGGGGAAGGTTGTGCTGGGTGTAGCATAGGGCACCCCGCTTCCGACAAGATGCCTGCGATCTGAACTGAGGTTTTATCCGCCATGCCCATGGTCGACCGTTTTCCCGCCTTGTTGTTCGATTTCGACGGCACGCTGATTGACAGCGCGCCCGATATCGCCCTGGCGCTGAACCGGCTGCTGGCCGAATCCGACCGTCCGGGCTTGTCGCTGGATCAGGTCAAGGGCCTGATCGGCGATGGGGCCCCGCGTCTGGTGGAACAAGCCATGGCGGTGACGGGCCAACCGGTGGCCGGCGACGATCTGACCCGGCTGACCGGGCGCTATCTGGACATCTACGGTGCCCTGCCGGCGGACCCATCCTGTGTCTATCCTGGCGTGGCCGAAACCCTGGCCGCCTTGCGCGAATCCGGCCACCGGCTGGCGCTCTGTACCAACAAGCCGGCGGGGATATCGCTGGACCTGCTGCCGACCCTGGGCCTGGGCGGTCTGTTCGACGTGGTGGCCGGCGGCGACACCGCGCCGCGCCGCAAACCCCACCCCGACCCGCTGCTCTGGGCGCTGGATCGGTTGGGCTGTCGGCCCGATCAGGCGGTGATGGTGGGTGACAATGGCAATGACGTGTCCGCCGCCCGCGCGGCTGGCATGCCGGTGATCGCGGTGGCCTATGGCTATCCACGCATGCCGCTGGCCGATCTGAGGGCGGATTGCATCATCGACCGCATCGCCGATCTGCCGGCGGCATTGGCGGGGTTGTGAGGGGGGCGCCCAATCACAACGTTCTTCCCCTACCCCTT
>Ga0209373_10001806_pt1 | contig 23710 bp, 20 predicted proteins | sample Higcelweek5metaG_FD_187173 | JGI IMG/M metagenome (GOLD analysis project Ga0209373, IMG submission 187173) | Freshwater pond sediment microbial communities from the University of Edinburgh, under environmental carbon perturbations - High... | ecosystem: Environmental > Aquatic > Freshwater >... | reverse complement strand
GGATATCGGGGATTTCGAGCTGTTCCACGCGATACAGACTCAGGCCGTGTGGGAGCGATATCGGGAATGGATATTGCCCGGCGCGAAGTTGGCCAATCAGGAATTCCTTTCGGGCGTTCTTGGAAATAATAAATACTTCACGGAATCGATCGATACCGAAGGCGAAAGTTATTCCTATCCGACCTTGATACTGGCGGGAAAGCAGGATTGGTGCGTGGGGTACGCCGATCAGTGGAAGCTTGCGGCGCACTATCCACAGGCGACATACGTCGCGCTTGAAAAGGCCGGCCATAACCTTGAATACGAAAAGCCCGAGATATTCAACGCGCACGTGAACGCCTGGCTCGACGATATTGCGCGAAAAAAGGAGATGTGCCATGGTTAAAGCCTGCCCGAAGTGCGGCTACGTGAATAACGGAATCGACGCGAAGTGCGCGAATTGCGATCAGTCTCTTGCGGAGACCGAGACGGTCGTCAAGCGGAGGCGGTTCCGCTTCAACCTTTCACTTCAGAAGATCATCATATCGATCCTTGCCTTGACGATACTTTTTTTCTTCATGTGGGGAGGGGGCAATCCAAAGGAATACTCAGGCGATGAGACGATGCGGCGCGTCATGGCCGATGCCTCCTGGCAAAAGGAGGATTACTCCGACCTCGCGTATATCATCGCGTGCGATTTCGTCCGGGAGAAATGCCGCGCGCCGGGAACGGCGCTCTTCCCGCCGCAAAACGACGCGCTCGTGCGCGTGTCCCATCTCTACGGCACTTCGTACAAGATTCTCGGCTATGTTGATTCCGCGAATTCCTACGGCTCCATGATACGCGATTTCTATTCAGGCGAGGTCAGGCTCATCACGCCGGGAAACTGGAAGCTGGTTGATCTCAAGATGGGTAATTGGGAAATGATGGAAGGTGCGTTCGCGGAATAGGCGCGATACGGGCATAGCTACGCGCCGCGCTCCTGTTTACACGATGCGGGGTTTGATGCTTGAATGAAGCGATATGGATTGCGACATTGAACCAATGACATTGGAGCTTGCCCCGCTTCACGGGGTGACGAACCGCGTTTTTAGGCGGGCGTATTTCAGACACTTTACGGGCTTCGACCGCGCGCTCGCGCCCTTTGTCCTCGCCGTCCGCACCGACCGGATGAAGGAAACCCACGTTAAGGATTTTATCCCCGACGCAGCGCTTGGCGTGCCCGTCGTGCCTCAGCTGCTCGGAAACGACCCCGAGGCCTTTGTCGAAAGCGCGATGGCGCTTGGCGATTTCGGCTATTCCGAGGTCAACTGGAACCTCGGGTGCCCGTATCCCATGGTCACGAAAAAAACGCGCGGCTCTGGGCTCCTGCCGCATCCCGAACGGATCGCGCGCTTTCTTGACGCGGTCTGTCCCCGCGTGCGGGTGTCGGTAAAGCTCCGGCTTGGGCTTACCGACCCGGAAGAGATCATCCGCCTTATGCCGATCCTGAACGCATACCCGCTCGTCCGCGTAATCATCCATCCCAGGATCGGGAAACAGATGTATACGGGCTCCGTCAACCTTGACGCCTTCGAGCGCGCGGCATCCCTTTGCTCGCACGCGGTCGCGTACAACGGCGACGTACGGGACGTAAAAACCTTCGAGGCGTTGCGGCAGCGGTTCCCGCTCGTGCGTGAATGGATGATAGGGCGGTGGGCGCTCTACGACCCCTTTTTGCCCGGAAGGATCAAGGGGCTCGATCCCGAAGACGACCCGCTTGGCGTCATTCGCGCGTTTCACGACGATATCTATGAGTCATACCGCGAGATTCTCTGCGGTCCCGCGCACGCGCTCGATAAAATGAAGGAAGTGTGGACGTATATCGGCCGCTCGATTACGGTTGCGCCTCAGACCTTCGAGGCGATTGCCCGAGCGAAGACCGCAGACGCCTACGCGCGCGCGGTGCGGTCAGTCTTTTCGGAAGGTGAGTGGAAGGGCTTGGCCTGAGGATGTGAACCGTTCGGTTACACGAGCCGCGCGTCGATGGGCCTGAGCCCGGTGTACAGGCGGAAGACCCGGACGAAATGGCTTTGGTCGCAAAAGCCGCATTCGGCGGCGGTTGACGCGACGGAGCGGCCCTCGAGCAGGAGTTCCTTCGCGCGCTCAATCCGCGCGTTCTGGTCGACGCCGTGCGCGCCGAGCCCGTACCGTCCGTGGAAAAGCCGGTATACCTGATACCGCGAGCGCGCCGTCTTTTTTTTGCGAGGGTGGGGTACGGTGTCTGAGAGCGCGGACTCGAAGGGACCCGCGGACCATACCGGGTTCATGAAGATTTTCGAGATGAGCCGGTCGAACGGAACTGTCCCTTCACGGCGGGCATCGCATGACGAAAGAAACACTGAGGCATCGGCGACTCCCGCGAGGACGACGTCATTCGGCGTCTCGGCAGTTGCGAACGTGTCAGCCTCCGCTGGCCAATAGAGAACGGTATAGGCGAAGTTATCGGGATCGTCGGGGGAACAAAGATGGGGAACGCCTGGCGGGACATAAACGCACTCCCCCTTGCGGAGCGCGAGCGTCTGCCCCGCAACGCGGATCTTCGTCGAGCCTTCGCGCACGAAGCCGATTGAGCGTTCGCGGTGGGCGTGCATGCGCTCGGCGCGAGCTCCCGTGCCCGACTTGAGAAAAGCGCCCGGAATTCCCGGTACGCAACTGAAAACCATGGTTGCCTTCGTTCTTGCCATGCGCGCATTATTTCGCACAAACGTACAAGAGGCAAGTGCCCGGGGTGGTATAGCATCGCCGGTATGAACCTGAATGAAGCGACGGTCGTCGTCTCGGTTGCCCTTGCCCATTTTTTTGCGCTCCTCAGCCCGGGCGCGGATTTCGTCCTGATCGTGCGGAGCGGAATGACCAAGCCGTTTCGCCGCGCCATCGGCGTCGCGATCGGCATCAGCGCCGCGAACGGCGTCTACATCGCGCTTTGCCTCGCGGGCCTCGGCCCGTTTATCGCGTCGTCTCCCGCCATCCTCCGGATTCTCAAGATCGCGGGCGGCGTCTATCTCTGCTGGCTTGGCGCGGGCGGACTTCGCTCGAAGCGCTCGGGCGACCTCGTGTTTTCCGGGATGCCCGCCCAAGGATCCCCGGTGTCCGAGGGCTCTGCGCGCCGCGAGACCGTTGCCGGGTTCCTTTCGTCCCTTCTCAACCCGAAGCTTCCCCTTTTCTATTTCGGGCTTTTTTCGCTTGCGCTCGGGAAGGGGCTTGCAATGGCGATTCGCCTGGCGTTGGGCGCGTGGATGGCGTTAATCGTCTTTTTGTGGGACGCATGCATTCTCTTCGCGCTGACCCGTACCCGGGTGCGGAACGCCTTTTTACGCCGCGTCCGGCTGATCGACCGCGCGACGGGTCTGGTGCTGCTCATCGTAGGGGTAATGATCCTTTTCTCGGCGCGATGACCGGGAACGGTTCGCGCGAGGGATCGAAGCGGTGTAGCCCGGAGCCTCGCGGCGCGAGGCGAGGACTACCCGCGAAGAGCCCGACCCGGCGCATGCCGGGACGCGCCCGTTACTCCTTGTCGCACTCCCTGAAATACGCGAACACCTTGTCGATTTTTTTCAAAAGGAAAAGCTCGATGGCTCGCTGGAATTCATATTGCTCGGACTCCATCTTCACCAGGCGGATGAAGTAATCGCGGATGCATGCGATGTCGCAGTCTCCCTGCAGTTCGGCGGGCGGCGCTTCGTGCGCGATCGCCTGGAGCATTTTTCGGACGCCGGAAAGCTCCTGACCGAGGAGGACGGAATTTTGGAGGAATACGTATTCGGTTACCTTTTCCGCCTTGTGCTTGGCTTCCAGAAACTTTCCCCAACTCGCGATGTCGCTTTCAAGGTCTTCCATTTCCGCTATCAGGATTTTCGTGAAAAGTTTCAGTTTTTCGCTCATGTGAAGCCCCCTCACCCCAATTGTAGTTCTTTCGGGGCGGGTGGGGCAAATTCACGTACGGGTTTTATTGGCTTTGGGAGGGCGTGCCGAACCGGTTCTTGCGCGGCTTATTGAACGGGTTCCGGTTCAGGGGATGGTTCCGGTGTCGGTTTATCCGTCGCCATGAGGACGGCGTCGGTGAGGCGACTGAGGTGCGTGCCTTTTTCGGAGCCATTTCCAAGTTCGAGGTTCGAGACGACGACGCGGTTGATGAGTCTGACGCGGTCCTTGCCACGGATGTGCTCGCGGTAGCCGAAGGTCGCGTGAATGGCGTAGGGCTTGCCGTCGACCGAGCCGAGGTAGAGCATGATGTGCCCGGGGAAGCGAAGGAGCGTCGCGGCGGGCTTCGCGAGTGAAATGAGAATTTCAGCCTTTTGCGCGTCGTCAGCGCCGGCGATCCCAGGGATGAGCGGTCCGGCCTTGGCCTGTTTGGTGGAATTCCTGGGGAGCGTGATCCCGGTCGTGTCGAATATCTCGCAGAGGAATTGCGAGCAGTCCTGTTCACCGAAGGTTCCTCCCCAGCCATAGGGCGCGTTGAGGAGCTTGAAGGCTTGCTCGTAAACCGTGCGCGCGGTACAGGGAAGGAATCCTTCCGTGACGTCATCGGATGCGACCCACAGGATCGTTTCGGCGAGGGAGCCGTCTGCGGCGCGGATCGGGAGGGTGACGGGGATCGCGGCGGGGTACGCTGTTGAGGGCGAAATTGAGGACGCTTCTGCGGGCGCAGTTGCGGACGCTGTTGCGGGCATGGTTGGAAATGCTTCTTGATTCGCCTCTGAAAGCAGTGTTGGATCCGGCGCGGCAAGGCGCGATCCCATGCGGATCGAATGGACGAATACCGTGCGAGCGGCATCGGCATAGAGGTCAGCTTTCATTTCAATCACCGTGAAGAAGCGCGGCCGTTCGAGGCGCTCGATAAACTCGTCGCGGCTTGAAGCGAAGGCGACGCTCGTCGCGGGAATCCAGCCCGACGCGCGCGAGGTCGTACCGTAGAGCCAGGCGCCGTCGCGGCTTTTGTGGGTGATTAGGACGGCGGTTCCTGCCTCGAGGCTGCTTGCCTGGAGGTTGTCGATGTATGGGTCATACGGTGCGTCGTAAAGCGGCTCGTTCGTCGGCAATACGCGAAGCTCGGTTTTGTCGACGGTAAAACAATATTGCGCGGGGAGCGGCGCAGTCTCATCGCCGACTTCGTCGATTGCCATCAGGTCTCGAATCGGCGAAAGAAATTTCTCGCTTACGCGATGACCCGCCTCGTCGTACACCTTGAGGCTAGCGATCCACGCGATCGTATCCTCGAGCGACTTCCGGAGCTCGAGCGGGCTCGGGATTTCCCAGCGGGAAAGATCGCGCACGAGCTTTTTTTCGAGAAGCGACTGGTTAAAATCCGCGATGCCTTGAGGGTCGAGAATTGTTTCGTCGGCTGCAGCGTTCCTGCCGATCCAATAGCCTGCCGTTGTCATCTCGGGGGCGGTTCCCGGAAGGAGGGTCGCGCTTCCCGGATAGGTAACGGGCGCATGCGACGCGCAGGCGGTTATGGAGATCGCGAGGGCGACTATGATTACCGCGAGCGTACTCGTCAGCGGAATGTTCTGGCGCTTTTTCACTGACGCGCTCCCTTTCCTGCGTTTGAGCCGTCGATCGGCAGCTCCACGCGGAATATGACGGGGTCTATCGAGGCGAGCGTCAGTTTTCCGCCGTGCCGGTTTTCGACGATTTCCTTGCAGATGTTGAGGCCAAGCCCGGTCCCCCACTCGGACGCGCGCGTCGTGAAGAAAAGGTCAAATACGCGATCGCGGTTCTCGCGCGAGATCGGGACCCCGTTGTTTTCTATCTCGCACCAAACGATCGATCCGTCCGTTCCCGCGCGGATCGCGATGAGCGGGGTAAAGCTTTCAGTGCTCGCGCGTTCGTGGATCGCGTGGCAGGCGTTCGTCAGGAGATTGAGAATGACCTGGTTGATGTCGTTCTTTTGCGCGAGGATCGGCGGGATATCGGCAAATTCTTTCTTGATGCCGACGGTGCCGTGAAACTCGTAGCGCATGATGTCGAGCGTCGTTTCGATGCCCGAGCGAAGATCGTAGGTCTCGAAGGGTGAGTCGATCCGTTCCTGCCGCGAGAAGGCGAGGAGCGATCGTACCACGTTCTCGACGCGATCGAGTCCCTCGGTGATTCCCGAACAGATGGATCGGATTTCCTTCGCTACCGCATCATTTCTTCCTCCCATTTCCCTTTCGACGATCGTCGCGAGGGAACGCGTATCGCTTTTCAGGTAGCCGACCGGGTTGTTGATCTCGTGCGCGAGTCCCGCGGTGAGTCGTCCGACGGTCGCGAGCTTTTCCCGGTTGATGAGCTCGTGGCGGATCTTTTCGATTTCTTTCTGGAGACGTGACTGTTTCGTAACGTCCTCGAGGACGAGTATGATTCCGCGCGCGGCCGGAGCGGGTGCCTGTATGGTCCAGTTTATCGTGGCGTTGCCCCACTCGAGCTGTCCCGAGGTCAAGAAGCCCTGTTCGGCTCCCGGCTCAAAGCGGGCTACTTTAAAGAGTTGGGCGAGCGCGGGGTAGTTTTCTCCCTGATGCCCGGTCGCTACTGTGGGCAGGCCGAGCATCTCGTCGGCCTTTCGGTTATGGTCGACGATCCATCCACTCGGGTTGAGCGCAAGCACACCGATGTTGAGTTCCTGGAGGAGAACGCTCCGTGCCACGGGCATGACCCACAGAAGCCGATGGATGTACATTCCGGCGAGGAAGCAAAGCGCCGAAAGCGCATAGCCGATCGGCGTGAAATCCTTGGTGAACCCTGGGATCGGCGCGATGACGTAGAGGAGGTTTGTTATGCCCGGGATGATCGCGCCGATAAGGATCCAAAGCGATTGGCTGTAGTAAAGCCGCTGCCCGGAAAAGAACGAGCGAATGGCGACCAGTGTACCAAACGCGATAAAGGACCATGCGTACACCATGTAGAGCCAAAAGAACGGCCCCGGGATCGGATTGAGCGTCGAAAATCCTTCGGCCTCGTGATAGGCCACGGAACGCCAAAGGAGCCCGTGCCAGTCGTTCAGGCACACGAACAAAAATCCCAATGCCGGCATGATGGTCACGAGAGAAAGGACTCGCCGGTTCGTCATCCTGATCCATCCGCTGTGACGGAGGCAAAAGGAAAGCCACACGACGGGTATGTATAAATAGGAAAGATACTCGAGCTTTGCGAAGGTGAGGGTCATCGTCCCGGCGGGCGCCATAAGCTCGCCCATGCTCGTGGCGAGAAGCCAGGCGGTGAGGGCGATGTAGGCGATGAGCGATTGGGCCGCCGGTTCCTTGCGGTACGGAAATGCCGCGGAAAGCGCGACGATCATGAAGATAAATGCGATCGGCGTGATGTCGAAGAAGAGGCGGAATCCTGCGATCATGACGGTCCGAGCCTTTCGACGCACAGCGAGATGACGGTGGCGTCGTCGGAGAAGGTTCCTCCCCCGATGAGCGGGCGGAACTTATCGCGGATGGCTTCCGCGGAATAGTCAGGGCAACGGGTAAGGAGTGGGAGGTATTCCTCGGTGGTAAGGCAGTGGAAGTCCTTTACCGATTCAACGAGCCCGTCGGTAAAGAACACGACGCGGTCGCCGGGGAGGAGCGCGCGCTCGGTTTTGTAGAACGGAACGTCGGGAAAGGCGCCGAGTATGCGGTTGGGCGTACGGAGCAGCTCGGGCACGCCGTTGCGGATATGGAGGACGGGCGGGAGTCCCGCAGTCGCGATTGAAAGGGTTTTGGCGACGGGGTCGAGGTAAACGGCCGAGACCGCGATAAGCGTTTCCGGGGTGCAGGAAAGCAGCGCGCAGAGCTTGTCGTTCAGGCTTTTGAGCAGCCTATCGGGGGCGGCGAGTAGCGAGGGGTCATCATCGGTGAGCGGCTTGAGTATGGTCTTGAGCATGACCGCGATCATGGCGGGTTTCGGGCCGTGGCCGGTAACGTCGCCGAGCAGAACCATGTACCTTCCGTTCTTCGCGTCGAGGATGTCGTAAAAATCGCCGCCGCAGTGGTACTCGTCGAGCGGGGTCGAGGACACGGAGAACGAGATCGAACCAGTTTCGGGTATCACCTGCGAGAACAGTTTTTGCTGGAAGTCCCCGGCGGAGCGAAGCATGCCGTCGATTCGGTTCGCCATCAGCCTGTTTTCCTTTTTGAGTTCCCAAACCCGTTGCGCCTTCGTGATCTCGCCGATGAGGCATTCCTTCGTCCAGGGCTTGAAGATGAGGCTCTGGATCGAGGCCGAGATCGCGCGCTGAATGCTGTCGAGATCGGTATAGGCGGTAAGGAGGATGGTTTGCACGTCTCCGCTCGCCGAACGGATTTTCTCGAGCAGTTCGCTGCCGTTCATCTCGGGCATGCGGAGGTCGGAGATGACGAGAAAGATGCGATCGGAGTTTTCCTTGATAAAGGAAAGCGCCTCGGTTGGGTCGGTGAACGTGGTTATCTCGAAGGCATTCGAGCCGAATTCAAGCTTGATCTCGCGTTCGAGGGACTGGGTTACCCTCTCTTCGTCGTCAACAATAATTAGCCCGCGTTGTTCTTTCATTTTTCTTTTTTTCCTTGCGGTATCCATTGCTGGTTTTAGGGAAAAAGGCGTTCTATTGAGAAAAAAGCAGCGACAGAATACCGTGTGCAGTATACCATAATCTGTGTCAGTGAAGGAGTGGGTTTGTGTCGTTTTTCCGTTACCTGAGCCCGGTCGGTCCCCTGGGTTTCGTTGAGGAATCAGGCGTCCTCGTGCGCGTTTTCTTTTTGCGCGGCGAAGGCTCTGTCCCCGGCGACGGCTCCGGTTTCGCGGCGGTGCCGGATATACTCGCAGTGCCGGAAATCTCGCCCGAGACCGATCCCCTTGCCCGGGAAACTATCCGGCAGTTCGACGCGTATTTCACCCGGCGCCTGACGCGCTTTTCCCTGCCGATCGAGGCGCGGGGCACGGACTTCCAGCGTGCGGTATGGGCCGCCCTCCGCGAGATCCCCTACGGAAAGACTGTTTCCTACGCCGACATCGCGCGCGCCGTCGGCAACCCGAAGGCGACGCGCGCGGTGGGACGCGCGAATAACGGAAACCCGCTCGCGATCGTTATACCCTGCCATCGGGTAGTCGGCGCGAACGGGTCGCTTACCGGCTACTCAGGCGGCCTCGAGATAAAGCGTTATCTTTTGGGGCTTGAGTCCGAGGGAAGGCGGTTGACGATGCCGTGATGGTCTCGCCTGTCTCGCCGGCAAGCGGGAATGTCATGAGCACTTGCTGTATCCGCAATTGAAGCAGGTGATGCAGCCGTCGCGGAACGACAGCTTGCTGCCGCATTCGGGGCAGTCGCCGTCGCTCGTGATAACCTCCTCGCCGTCCTTCAGGTAATGCTTGAGGACGCGCGCGATGCTCCGCTCGACGTCCGTGAAGTTCGTGTCCTTCTGGAGCTGCGAGACGATGAACTGAAGCGGCGTGCCGTGGCGGAGCGCCATCGAGATAAACCGCGCGAGAGAACTGTCAGGCGAGTCGAAGGTCTTCGTGAAGTTCTCGAGCCTGACTTCATCGGCGCCGTTCACGAACACGAGGTCATAGCGGCCTTTTTCGGCTTTGCGCACGATCGGTCTTTTCTCGGTAGAAAGATCAATCCTCTTCCCTGAGTCGTCGATAACGAATATCTCGTAGAGGCTTCCCGAGAGAAACCCGGTTATGACGAGATATTCCTTCGCTCCTGCCTTGATCCGGTGAATCTCGCACGGCAGGTCCTTCGGGCGTGGCGGCGCGACGCGGCGCTGAATGGCGCTTTCCTTCTTCCCGTTGTATTCGAGGATTCCTTTCATGCTGCCGTCGGGATTGAAGGTCGTGAATCCCTTCAGGCCCTTTTCGTAGCCGTACATAAAAAGGTTTTTGTATTCCTCGAACGAGGTGTTCGGCGGAAGATTCAATGTCTTCGAGATGCTGTGGTCGATATAGCGCTGGAAGACCGCCTGCATATCGATCGAGCGATAGGGGTCGATCTCCGTCGTCGTGACGAAGAAGGGCGGGATCGCCTGCGATTCGGGATCGTCCCGCAAACTCTTTTCGGCGTACTTCTCGATCCAGAGTTTCCAGGCGTAGTCGCTTACCTCCTCCGTGCGGGTCTCGTCGCCGACGCCCGTGCGGATCGTTCTCCTGAAGGAGCGCGCGAATATCGGCTCGATCCCGGAGGAGCAGTTCTGACCGACCGACAGCGAGGTAGTCCCGGTCGGCGCGACGGTGTTGAGCTGGATGTTCCGCATTCCCTGATCGCGGATCTTCGCGCGGATAGAATCAGGCAATGTCTTGACGAACCTGGCCTCGAGGAATTTCTCGGCGTCGAACGCGGGGAACGATCCCTTCTCGCGCGCGAGGTCGCTTGATGCCTCGTACGATCCGTCGCGGAGGGCGGCGCCGATTTTTTCAGCCATGGCGAGCGAGTCGTCGTCGCCGTATTTCATGCGGAGCATCGCGAATACGTCGCCGAGCCCGGTAAAGCCGAGCCCGATTCGGCGCCACTGTCGCGAGAAGTCCTCGATCTTTTTCAGGGGATACGCGGTCGCGTCGAGCACGTCGTCGAGGAAGCGCACGCCGACGGAAACCGTTTTCGCGAAGGCGTCGAAGTCGAAGTGCGCGTTCTTGCCGAACGGATCGACGACAAACGGCACGAGGTTGATGGACGCAAGGCAGCAAAGCGAGTAGGGGGGCATGACGAGCTCGCCGCAGGGATTCACGCGGTCCATCTTGAACGCCCACCACCCGTTATTGAAGCGCTCGACGGTATCGGCGTTAAAGATGCCGGGCTCGTTGTGGATATAGGCGTTTTTCGCGAGAAGGTCGTAAAGGTATCTTGCCTTGACCGTCTTGTAGACCTTGCCCGAGAACGTGAGGTCCCAGTCCGCGTCGTCCTTGACCGCGCGGATGAACGCGTCGGTGATCTTTACCGATATGTTGAACTGCGTGAGTTCCTTGTTCTGCTCGCCCTTTTTCGCCGTGATGAATTCCTCGATCTCGGGATGCGAGACGTCGAGAAGCGCGATGTGCGCCGAGCGGCGCTGCCCGCCGGTCATGATCGTTTTCGCGGACTGGTCGAAAATCCTGAGGAACGAGATGACGCCCGACGACTCCCCGCCGTGCGAGAGCCGGGCGGCGCGCGGGCGAAGTTTGGAGATGTCGAACCCGACGCCTCCTCCCATCTTGCTGATGATCGCGTCTTCCTTGAGCGAGTCGTATATCTTCTCGAGGTCATCCTCGATGTCGATGGTAAAGCAGTTGTTGTAATTCTTCATCGGGCTCGCGGGGCGCGCGTTCGCGAGGATTCGCCCGGCCGGCTGTAGCCGTCCCGAAATCAGCTCTTCGTAAAAGATTTCTTCCCATCGCGCGCGGTTACTTGCGTCCGATTCCGCGGAAGCGATTTCTGCCGCGACGCCGCGAAGAACCTCTTCAACCGATTTTTCACCGTTCAGGCAGTATTTCTGGTCAAAAATCTCCTTGCATATCGCTTGATGCCATATCCATTGTGTGCTCATCATCTACCTCACGCTATATATAGTGTTAATCGGCAGAGGTGTCAAGAAAAATTACTGTTTTTTTTCCACTTTTGGCGAGTTTTCAAGCGGAATGCCGATCTCAATACTCGTTCCGGTCTCCCCGGACGATTTGATACGGTAGGACGCGCCGATTTGGCGGGCGCGGTAGCGCATTGAGCGGAGTCCGAGACCCCTTCTGCGGTCTCCGCTTGAGCCCAACGCATCTTTTTCTTTTTCGAGCTCCGGGTTTCCCCGGCCATTGTCCTCGATGCGAACCGCGAAGACACCGTTTGAGAGCGTTACCGCGACCGCGACCCGTTTCGCCCGCGAATGGCGCACCGCGTTCGCGATCGCCTCCTGCGCGATTCGGTATACGTTGATGTCGCGTGCCTGACCGAGCGGTGACGTACCCGGCGCCTCCCAGGTAAAGACACATTCGCAGCCAGTTTGCCGTTCCGTCGCGTGGCAGAGGTTCTCTAGCGCGTCGCGGAGGCCGAGCGCGTCAAGCTCGACGGGGAAGGAGTCGTGCGCGTATTGCCGCGTTCGGCTCAGCGTCTCGTCGATCATCTCCGAAAGCTCTTCGACGCCCGAGGTCGACGACAGGCTCTTGCAGAACATCGAGATTCCCGCGAGCCGCTGACAGATATCGTCATGGAGGTCGAGGCTGAAGCGAAGCCGCTCGAGCTCGCCGATCCGGAGAACTTCCGCCTCGACCTCCTTGCGCCGCTCTGCCTCTTCCTCAAGTTTTCGGTTTGTGTCAGAAAGGTCTCGCGTGCGGAGGGCAACTTCTCGCTCAAGCATCCGGGAGTGTTCCTTTTCCGTGTCGAGAATACGCAGCCGCTTGATGGTGTTGGCGATGAATATCGCGCTGCTACAAAGGTGGGGCAGCGCGTCGTCATCGACCTCGTAGACGATCACGCCCGGTATCTCGACGCCCGCAGCGAGCTGGAACAAGGATCGCGAGGCCGACGTCTCCTTGCCCTCGTCACAGGCGAGCGAGAAAAAATCCTTAAGCCGTATCTCGGCCTCGTTCTCGCCGAACAAACGCTCGCCTTCCTCGGTGTATGCGTACGCAGGAGTGCAGCGGTCGGGAACGCCCGTCGTCCCATCCGGAAAGAGCGCGAGGTAGAACGCGCGCGCGCCTATTTCGTCGAGGAAGGCTCGGAGCGGCGGGTATATCTCGCCCATCGAGGCCGCGGTCGAGAGTCGCTGGCCGAATATGGTAACCTCGCGGAGGAGTCGCTCGCTTCGCGCCTTCTGCGTCTGAAGCCTCTCGAAGGTTTCGCGCGGCGCCGGGGTTCCTCGCGGATCCGGTTCGGGGCAACCGCACGACGAGCGGATCACGAGTTCCGCCTCGATGATGACCGTCTCGGCCGGAGCCCGTCCCTCTATCATGTCGCGGAGCGTTTGCACCGCGATCCTTCCCGCCCTGTCGAAGGGTTGGTGAACGGTCGTGAGCGCCGGAACTTCGAGTGCGGCTCGGGGGATATCGTCAAAGCCGGTGACCGCGCATGATTGCCATCGCCGGTCCCCCGATTCGCGAAGCGCCTTCAGTACCCCGCTTGCCATATTGTCGCTCGCGGCGACGATCGCGTCGAGCGGCTCGGCGTCAAGGTTCGCGATGAGGTCGCGGACCGCCGACTCGGCCTCCCTCTGGGTAAAGCGCGTGTTGATTATGGTTCCGCGGAGGTCCGGTTTTCCCTTGCCCGGGCGAACGGCCTCGCGGAACGCCTCTTCGCGCTCGATATTTTCGTGATGCATTCCCGGTCCGCCAAGATAGAGGAAGTTGCGGTATCCGTGCGCCATGATAAGGTGATCCATCAGTTTGAGCATCGACTCGCGGCCCTGAATCAATATGGAAGGAATTCCCGGCAGGCGGTTGCCGATCGATACGAGCGGTATGTCGGGGAAGATCCTTTTTATGCCTGACATGAACGCGGGATCGTCATGATCGACGATGACCGAGGTAAGGAGAAGGATCCCGTCGACCGCGAGATACTGCGGAAGCGGGAACGCCTCTTGAGCGCTGTCGATGGCTTGCCTGAGGGTCTCGTCCTGCACGCAGACGATGCTTATTCCCAATTCCTCGGCGCTTGCGCGTATGCCCCGATAAACCGAGATCTGGTATTCCTCGTCAAGTATGTTAAGATAGAGTCCGATTCTCATGGTTCCGCCGGCATCCTTTACGAAAAGTATAGCATACCGAAAAAAACTTTGGTATGATTATGAAATCAGATGACAGGGGGCAATATGCCGGTAACGACCGTCTTGATCGTCGAGGATCATCCGATCTTCAGTAAGGGGCTCGCGCAGCTCATTGCGGCCAATTCGCGCTATTCAGTCGTCGGCGAGGCGCGTAATGGCGCGGAGGCCCTCTCCATGCTCGTCTCGAAATCCCCGTCGCTCGTGATCCTTGACCTGAACCTCGGCGACGAGGACGGCTTGTCCCTCATCAAGGACATCAAGTCGCGTTCCCCCGATGCCGTGATCCTTGTCCTTTCCATGCACGAGGAACGGTATTACGCCGAGCGATCGATTCGCGCGGGCGCGAGCGGCTACATCATGAAGGAAGAGGCGGGCACCCGCGTGCTCGACGCAATCGAGACGGTCATGGCGGGCCGCGTGTGGCTGAGCGACGCCGAGCGCGAGCGACTTTCGCTGTATGCGAGCGGCTCCGACGCCGTCGCCGGAAACGCCGAGTGGCTCGCGTCCGTCGCAAAGCTTTCCGACCGGCAGTTGCAGATCTTTTCCCTGATTGGCAAGGGACTCGGAACCGTGGAGATCGCGGCCAAGCTTGACCTGAGCACCAAGACGATCGACACGCACAAGGAACACATCAAGCAGAAGCTCCATTGTGGAACGACGCAGGAATTGCGCCAGCTCGCCGTGGAATGGGCAAGCAAGGCGCAATAGCGGGACGGTAAGTCCCATCATTTCCTTAATTTTCTTTTCACGATAATTTATCTCTTTCCTCACCGTGCATTCACATCCTCCGGATACAGTCGTCCTCAAGAAACGACGGGCAGCGCGTGCTCATGATCGCCGCCCGCGAAAAAACGACAGGAGGATTTTTTCATGAAAAAAATCATAAGCGCTTTCGCGCTCGCGACCATGGTGGCGTTCGTGGCCTTTGCGGCCGACCCCAAGATTTCCGTGCAGGCTCGCGTCAAGGCGAACCTCGTAACGTCGTACGTCGACGGCGACGACGATCTCTACAAGGATTCGGGCGTCACGCTCCCCGGCGACGATACCTTCGGCGCCGAGTACAAAGACGAGACTGCGGGAGCGAAGATCTCGCTCAAGGGAACGCTCGCGAGCGTCTATTCCAACGGCAGCGATAAGGGGCCGGTCACCATCGACGACTATTATGGATGGATGAAATTCGGCGCTCTCACGGTTACCGCGGGTGAATGGGAACACCGCTACATCTCTCGCGTCAATGCCGACCTGAGCTCGTTCAGCGGTATCTGCGATCTCTACTACGGTCCGCTTGTTTTCAACGCGACCAAGGAAGGCTTCATCGAGACCAAGTACGAGACGGACAACATCACGCCCTGGAAGACCGAGTTCGCACTCGACTACGCGATCGGCGACGCTGTCATCAGCGCCTCGACGGGAAATGACTCCCTAAACGCGTACAATGCGGCCGAGTTCTACGGAGCCCGCGTTGGTTACAAGATAGGGAAGACCGCGAACCTTGATGCCACGTTCTCCATGCGCGGCAAGGACAAGATGGCGGTTGGCCTTTTCGCCGAGATCCTCGCCATCGAAAACCTCTCGGTCGTCGCCGGGTATTCTGGATACCTCGACAACGACGTGACCGAGAACAGCATCAACGCCGTGGAACTCCGAGCCCGGTACGTGATGGACAAGTTCTCGTTCACCTCGCACAACAACTTCTCCTTCGGTGACGAATCGATGATTCTCTTCGACATGTTCAATGTGGCGTACAAGCTCAATGACATCGTAACGCCGGCGATCATGGTCGCGAACACCTACGTAGCGGGCGACAATACCTCGATCGTCGAAAGCGACATCATCACGGTGCGCCCTGGCCTCACCCTCTCGCCCCGCAAAGGAGCGACGATCGACGCTGGCTGCAAGCTCGAGTACTTCTCGCCCAAGTCTGGCGATGGCTTTACCCGCGTAAGCGTGCCGGTCGTGTTCCGCGTAAAGTTCTAGCTTAACAGGTCACGAGCGACCTGTTGCGATCTCTTGCCGCCCGTTTCCTCCGGGCGGCCTTTTTTTTGCCTAGGCGCGCGTCCGGGTTACTTGTCGAGCGCCGCGAGCGACTTGGCGTAATCTGGTTCCTGCTTGATGTCGGGAACCTGTTCCGTGTAGACGACCGTATTGTCCTCGGCGAGCACGACCACCGCGCGCGAGAGTATTCCCGCAAGCGGCCCCGAGACCATCTCGACCCCCCAGTCGCGACCGAAATCCCTGTTTCGCATTTGCGACAGCGATATGACGTTCGTAAGCCCTTCTGCCTTGCAGAACCTGCTCATCGCGAAGGGAAGGTCGCACGATACCGTGAGGAGGACCGCGTCCTTGCGCGAGACTATCGCGTTGTCGAACTTTCGCGCGCTTGCCGCGCACACCCCGGTATCGAGGCTCGGCACGATATTGATGACCTTCTTTTTCCCCGCGAAGTTGGTAAGGGTTACGTCCGAAAGATCTTCCTTCGTCAGCTTAAAATCAGGCGCCTTCGTTCCGACTGCCGGCAGTGTTCCAACCGTCTCGACCGGGTTTCCGCCCAAGGTTATTTTCGCCATTATGTACCTCCGTTTCTTTTGCTTGAATGTTAACTTAAGTATACAAACGCAAAAGGCTGAAAGCAAGCAATGGATGGTGAAAAAGCAAAAAAAGGCAGGGCGCCGGTTGTCCGTCGCCCTGCCTCCTGTCGGTCTTTAATTTCTTAAAGAATATGGTCGAGGAAACGCTTTGCGCGTTCTTCCTTCGGATTCGTGAAGAACTCCTCGGGAGAGGCTTCCTCGATGATCTCCCCTCCGTCCATGAATACGACGCGGTTCGCGGCCGCGCGGGCAAAGCCCATTTCGTGGGAAACGACGAGCATCGTCATCCCCTCTTTTGCGAGATCGGTCATGACGTCAAGGACTTCCTTGATCATCTCGGGATCGAGCGCGCTCGTCGGCTCGTCGAAGAGCATGACTCGCGGATTCATTGCAAGCGCGCGCGCGATCGCGACGCGCTGCTGTTGCCCGCCCGAAAGCTGCTCGGGGTAGGAGCCCTCTTTGTCGCGGAGGCCTACCTTCTCGAGAAGCCGGAGCGCGTCCTTGACGGCTTCAGCCTTCGGGGTCTTCTTGACGGTCATCGGCGACAGGGTGATATTGCCGATGCAATCGAGGTGAGGGAAGAGGTTGAAACTTTGGAACACCATGCCCGCTTCCTCGCGGATCCGGCGGATGTCGGATTTGGGATCCGTGACGCTCTGTCCGTCGACGAGGATATCCCCCGAGTCCAGGTGCTCGAGCCGGTTGATGCTTCGGAGGAGGGTGCTCTTCCCCGAGCCGGATGGCCCGATGACGAGCACGACCTCTCCTTTCGCCACCTCGAGATTGATGCCGCGCAGAACCTCCAGGGTTCCGTAGCTTTTGCGCGCGTTGCGGATGCTAATTATTGGTTCCATGGTGCCTCAACCTGTCTTCCATCAGCGCGACGAGGCGCGAGAAGAAGAGCGTCATCACGAGATAGACGAGCGCGACAACGGTGTAGCTCTCGAAATACATGAAGGACGTGGACGCGAATTCCCTGCCGCGCCGGAGCAGGTCCGACACCGCGAGAATCGACACGAGCGACGAGTCCTTGAGAAGGGCGATGAACTCGTTGCCGATCGGCGGGAGGATCACGCGCACCGTCTGTGGCAGGATAACCGTGCGGAGCGCCTGGGACCGGCTCATGCCGAGCGCGAGCGCCGCCTCCATCTGCCCCTTGGGGAGCGCCTGGATTCCCGCGCGGAAGATCTCGGCCATGTATGCGCCGTAGCAGATCGACATCGCGAGGATCGCGGACGACGGCCCGTCGAGCTTGATAAAGCGGTCGAGTCCCGCGGCCGTCATGAGCGGCGGAAGGGCGTAGTAGATGTAGAAGAGCTGCACGAGAAGCGGGATGCCGCGAACCACCTCGACGTAGATCGTCGCGACGAGGTTGACGGGCTTGAACCGCGAGATGCGGCCGAGCCCGGCGAGGAGCCCGATCACGAGCGCGAAAAAGATCGCCGCGATCGTGACGAGCAGCGTGACGACGATGCCGTCCCGCGCGAAGGGGATGATCTTGCTATAGGGATCGCTTTTCAGGAGGGGGAGCGCGACGAGAATCGCGATCGCCCCGAAGAACGAGATGTTCCATGCCGAAAGCACGCCGTGGTCGCCTTTCAGCGGAATCAGCGTGCCGTCCGAGACCGTTATCTGCGGCCTCGGTGTCGGCTCTATTTTGCTTTGTCGCGCCATGCTACTTGAGCCACTTCTTCGCGAGCTCGTCGAGCTTGCCCGAGGCCTTGATCTTCGCGAGTCCGTCGTTCAGTATCGCGAGCGTTTTCGCGTCGCCCTTGCGGCAGGCGATGCCGAGCCATTCGTCGGTAAAGGGCTTTCCGACGATCATGAGCTTGTCCTTGAACTTCGGGTTCTGGAGGGCGAAGTTCGCCGCTATCGGGTTATCGGCGACGACGCCCGAAATGCGGCCGATGGCGAGATCCTCGAACGCGAGGCCGACCTCGTCGTATGAGGCGAGGCTAACGCTGGTATCCTTCGCGACCTCGATGGCGCCCGTGGTCCCTATCTGCGCGCCGATCTTCTTGCCCTTGAGGTCGGCGATCTTCTCGACGCCCGTGGTTCCCTTCTGGACGACGAGAATCTGCCCCGCGTTGACGTAGGGCTCGCTGAAGTCCATGGTCGCCTTCCGTTCGTCGGTAATGGTCACCGACGAGCAGATCGCGTCATATGATCCGGAGGCGAGCCCGGCGAAGATTCCGTCCCACGCGGTATTGCGAACCTCGATCTCGACGCCGGTTGCCTCCGATATTGCCTTGAGCATATCGGGCGCGAACCCGACGATATTCTTGTTTTCGTCGAGGAATTCCATCGGCGGCCAGGTGGCGTCCGAGGCGATTACTATCTTATTCGTTGTTGCGGTCGACGCGGCATCCTTCTTTGAACATCCGGTGACCATGGCGAGCGCCGCCGCGCCAAGAAGCGCCAATACGGCAAAATGGCGAATTTTCATGATGAATTCCTCCTTGGGAAACTTGAAAAACTCCATATATGATAAGTTTTAATCCGGCAGCTGTCAACGAAATGCGTGAGGAGATTAAAGGACTGATATTTTGTTTCGGCCGGTGCGTTTTGCCTGATAGAGCGCGGCGTCTGCGCGGAGGAAGAGGCCGTCAAAGGAGTCGTCGACGCGGTTTTCGGTTACGCCGATGCTTATCGTGTGGCGGATTTCGCTGCCTTCCTCGGAGTAGGAAAAGTCCGCGAGTATATCGTTCCTGATTCCCTCCGCGATTGTGTGCGCGACGTTCGCGTTCGCCCCAGGAAGGTAGATGAGGAATTCGTCGCCGCCGTAGCGACAGGCGATATCGGTTTTGCGAATGTGCTTTTTTATCTTGCTCGCGGTTTTGGTAAGCAGGAGGTCCCCGATCAGGTGACCGTATGAATCGTTGATGACCTTGAAGTTATCGAGATCGATCATGATGAGCGAGGATATCAGCGGCAATTCATCGTCGGCGCCGAGTCGCTTGATGAGCTCGTTGAGATAGCGCCGGTTATAGAGCCCGGTAAGCGCGTCGGTCCGCGAAAGGTCCATATAGTATTTTTCGCGCTGGCCGAGGTTTTCCTTCTCGGTCAGTTCCTGCCTGATGCGATCGAATATAGCCATGGTAAAAAGAAGCGAATCGATTACGGTTCCCACCAGGAAGCAGTAGTTTGCCGGGATTCGCGCCTCGATATACGCCGCCGTCGTCCAGATAACCGCGGCCGAAAGGGTGGCGCAGAGGGCAAGGATGTAAAAGCGTAGATGCCTGGATCCTTTAGCGTAAAGCCAGATGGCGCTCGCGATGATGATGAGCGGCATGACGAATCCGGTAACGTATCCGATGGCGTTCGCGACATAGCGCGAGATGAAGAGGGCAAAAACGGTCTGAAGGACAAAGAGGCTGATGTTGACGTCGAGCAGCAAGTTGACTATCGGAAGCGTGTTTTTCAGGTCCATGAACTGCTTGGCGAATACCATCATGAAAATCCCGACGGCGCAAAGGCTGATCCAGATGAGCGCGCTTTGGGCGACGAACGGAAGCGGAAGGAAATAGAGGAATCCATGCACGGAAAGATGATAGATAAGGAGCGCCGCGAGGTAGAGGGCGTAGATGAAGAAAGTCCAGTTCTTCATGAGCAAATAGGAAAAAAGATTGACGAACGCGACCGCGAGCAACATCCCCAGGAAGACGCCGTAAAAAAGGGTTTCGAAAAAATTCTGCGTGATGAGGTTCTCGGCTCCGACGACGGCGATCGGAACGAGCATGATGCTCGTCGATACGACGCGGACATATACCGGATCATCGGGCGAAAGACCTTCCGGCACGGGAAACGCCCAACAGCGGGTCCTAATCGGAATATCCCTGCTGTCCACGGTTTTTCCGGCACGGAGCGGCGCTGCGCCAGGAAAGTACACTTCGATGTTTTCAAGGGCGGCGTTATGGATCTCGATGAAACGCGCATCGCCCGTTTTGCCGGGCGAGTCGATCAGAAACCGGATCCAGACGGCGGATTTGGTGAGATGTCGATAAACCTTGTTTGAGCTTTCGCCGGTGAATGGCGCATCCGGTTTGGAAACGTCGGAAAGGTGCAAACTGCCTTGCGGGTCTTCGAGGACGGATAGTCCTGAAACGCCCGTCGTGGCGACGCTCTCGGGGTTCCGGGGCAGGTACGCCAGAAGAAAGCTGCAGCAAAGTCCCACCGCTGCGAGGGAAAAAAGTATGTAATCGCCATTGATGCTTTTTTTCATTTATATTCTAAAATCGATAGAGGCATTATCATTATAATGTTCGTTTTTGTCAAACTAACGAGCCTTATTGTATGGGGATTATTTCTTTGCGCAAAATTTTCCCGTCGCGTTGGGCAATGCTTGCTCGAAATCAACGAAAAACCCGGTTTGCGAGGCGGTTTTACTTGGCACGCATCTTGCTATGTATTTAGCATGCGCGACAAGGATTGCGCGAAGGAGTTTTCTATGAAAAAGCAATTTGTCATGATTTTCGTCGCGGTGGTCGCGATGACCGCCGTGTTTGCCGCAGGAACGGCGGAGTCTACCGTCGCCGAAGGCAAGATCGCTATCGTCGACTCGATTCCGGTTATCGCGGGCGCGGGTAAAAACTGGGTTTTGCCGCCGGGACCGTTTTATCAGGTTGCCTGGGAAAACGGCATCAAGGTTGGCGATACCGTAAAGGTCGAAGGCTTTGTGCGCGAATGCCCGGCCGATTTTCCCGTCAAGAACGCGACTATGTTGATGCCGACCCGTGTTTGGGTAAACGGCAAGGAACTTGACCTCTCGAAGGTCCGGCATCCCATGATGCGGGACAATCGAGATGGTCGGGGCGGTTTCGGTCGTGGCAACGGCATGGGCCGTGGCCGGGGCGGCAGGGGTTGCGGCGGCTTTGGCGGTTGCGGTCTCGACAGCGACGATTTCGACGAAAAGCGCTAAGCGCTACGCATAGCGCAGCGTTACGTTGCATAGCGCCGCGCTACCGTACCGAACGCCGGTGACGGGCACTGTCCCGGAGCCGGCTGTTGCGTCCGCGCTTTCGGTCGGGTTACACTTGTTTCGGGAGGAAACTGCCATGAAGAGCGAAGGTCAAGTCCGCGTCCTGTATTTGCTCGTCGTTTCGGCCATCGTTCTTACGGTCGGTTTCTCCGCGCTTTTCGTGCGACAGGAACTTGAGCGGCGCAGGGCGGGGATCGAGTTCCTCGCCTTTCGCGTGATGACCGCCGTCCTCGACGATTGCGCTTCGGGCGGCTCTTTCGTCGCCTCCCGATGGCCCGAACTTTCCGGCTTCGCCCTGTATGACGAAACGGGCGCGCCTCTCTTGCGAACCGGAACCGCGCCCGAGTCCCTTGACCGGCCGGAAGGCATTTCCTTTCCCGGCGTCTCGAATCTTTCGGGATCGACCATAACCTTGCTCAGGCGCACGGATGGCAGGGGTGGGCCCGGCGGGATGGGGGCTCCGCGGCGCGGCATGATGCCGATGATGCGGAACCGGATGGCGCTGCCCGGCCATATGGGCCAGACATCTCCGGGGCAGGACGCCGAGCGCCTGTCTCCCCCCGAAATACCTCGGCCCGTCGGCGCTTTCGCGTTTATCGCGCTCGACGTTTCGGCCCAGGTTCGCCAGGGGCGGCTTGTTCTTCTCGGGGTGGCTCTCTTCCTCGCGACCTTTTTCGCGATAGTCTTTTTGCTCGTTACCTATTCGCGCCGTCTTGTCGCCTATGGCGAGCGCGAGCGGGAAACCGCCCATCTCGTGCAGCTCGGCGAAGCCGCGCGAACCCTCGCGCATGAGATCAAAAACCCGCTTGGCGTCATTCAGGTGCAGTGCGCGACGCTCAGGCGAACCGTCGGCGAGGATCGCGTCAGGAACGTATCCGTGATCGAGGAAGAAACCTCCCGTCTCGCGCTTCTAACCGACCGCCTCCGCGATTTTCTCAACAACACCGCAGGTCGCCCCGAATATCGGGACGCCGCAAGTTTTTTGGACGATTTCGCGCGCCGGTACGAAGGCCTCATTACGGTAGCCCCGTATCTCGGCGTCCCCGCGGCGGTATACGTCGATCCTGCAAGAATGACGCAGGTTCTCGACAACCTGATCGCGAACGCGCGCGAGGCGACCGGCGCCGTTGAATCGACCCACGCGAGCGTTGAGCTTCCGGAATTGTCGCTTGCGGTCAGGCGGAATACCGCGTATTTCAGCGTCGCCGACCGGGGCTGCGGCATCGAGAGCGGGCAACGGGATCGGCTTTTCAAGCCATTTTTCACCACGAAGGTTCAGGGTTCCGGCATCGGCCTCGCCCTCTCCCGGCGTTTTATGGAACAGGCGGGGGGTGAGCTTTCGTACGCCGAAAGGACGGGCGGAGGCTCTACGTTCACGGCCTCGCTTCCGTGCGTGAGGGGAAATAATCATGGATAAGAAGCGCGAGAATGCGGGCGACGCGAGTGCTCGCGAAGCGGGTGATGGCGCGGGAACGGACGTTCGGCGCGTGCTGATCATTGACGACGAAAAAAACTTGCGCGACTCGCTATCCGAGTTTCTCGCGCTGGACGGCTTTTCCTGCACGGGCGCCGCCGACGGGATCGAGGGGCTCGAGCTTCTCGGTCAGCGTGTTTTCGACGCGGTCGTGCTCGACTTTCGCATGCCGAAGATGGACGGGCTCCAGGTATTGCGCAAGATCCATGAAACGGGACCGGGCTTGCCGGTCGTCATGATGAGCGCGCACGGAGAGATCAAGGACGCCGTCGAGGCGATGAAGATCGGCGCGACCGATTACCTCGTCAAGCCGTTCGATCCTGCGGAGCTCGCGCTCAGGCTGGAAAAGGCGATCGCCGATAGCCGTCTCATCAGGCTTGCGTGCGCCGGGCTCAGGCTCGCCGACGCGGCCGACTCCGCATCCTCGGGTGCCTGGCTCGGCGACGACCCCGCAATGGCGACCGTGCGCGACCTCGTGCGCCGCGTCGCGCCGTCCTCGTCGACCGTGCTGATTACGGGCGAAAGCGGCACTGGCAAGGAGGTGATCGCGCGCGAGCTTCACCGGCTGAGCCCCCGCGCCGCCGGCCCTTTCGTTCCCGTCAACGTCGGCGCGCTTCCCGAGTCGCTTCTCGAAAGCGAGCTCTTCGGCTACGAGAAGGGCGCGTTTACCGGCGCCGAAAGCCGGAAGCAGGGGCTTTTCGAGCTCGCGAACGGCGGTACGCTTTTCCTCGACGAGCTCGGCGAGATGTCCCCTCTCATGCAGGTAAAGCTTTTGCGCGTGCTGCAGGAACGCTCGATCATGCGCGTCGGCGGAACGAGGCCCATCCCGATCGACGTGCGCATCCTCGCCGCGACGAACCGCGACCCCGAGAAGGCGGTCATGGACGGTACCTTTCGGGAGGATCTCTATTTCAGGATAAACGTGATCAGGATCAGGCTTCCCGCGCTTCGCGACCGTCCGGCGGACATAGCGCCGCTCGCGGGA
>Ga0209373_10001805_pt1 | contig 23715 bp, 20 predicted proteins | sample Higcelweek5metaG_FD_187173 | JGI IMG/M metagenome (GOLD analysis project Ga0209373, IMG submission 187173) | Freshwater pond sediment microbial communities from the University of Edinburgh, under environmental carbon perturbations - High... | ecosystem: Environmental > Aquatic > Freshwater >... | reverse complement strand
TAGTGGGTCACCGCTTCCCTTATTTTCGTCTTGGTCCTCCTCGTCGCTATAACTTGTTTCCTATAGCTTTCTGAACGCGCCAGCGGCTTTTCTATTATCCCCTCTTTCTCATCGAACTTCCCGATAGCCAGCGCCCAATATTTTTTCTCAATTTCCTTGTCCTGAAACTTTCTCTTAAGCTCATTGAGAGCCTTCTCATTCTTGGCAACGATCATAACACCGCTAGTATCCATATCAAGCCTATGCACTATTCCCGGTCTCATCCATGAACCCTCGGAGCCGTCATGCACGCCGGATATTTCCGGATATTTGGCTACCAGGAAATTTGCCAGGGTGTTTTCCTGATCCTGCAAATCAACATGCGAACGGACTCCTGCTGACTTATCGACGATGATAACATTATCATCCTCATGGATTATCCGTATTTTTAGCCCAGGGTTCGGCTTGATGATTGTGTCTTTTTCTAGCTCAAATGCAATCTCTATCTGATCGTCTTCTTTAAGAATATAGCTTGGCTTTACAGCCTTGCCGTTCACCAAAACCTTGCCGCCTTTTATATAATCAGATATCTCGACTCGTGAAATTCCTCCATTAAAAAAAATGCCCTCCTTTTTATCCGCCGTATCTTTAGCGAAAGAGGAGAGGAATTTATCTATGCGCTTTCCAGCGCTTTTTTCGTCTGCTAATATTTTTTCCATATAAGTGCCTTGGGAGAGACTCGAACTCTCAATCCCTTCCGGGAACTAGTTCCTAAGACTAGCGCGTATACCATTCCGCCACCAAGGCATGTTTCTGTTATCTAACCCCCTATTTCGACATTTTGTGGGGATAGAGAGACTCGAACTCTCACGGCATTGCTGCCACTAGCACCTGAAGCTAGCGTGTATACCAATTTCACCATATCCCCGCAACCACCCATATCGCACATCAAATTTTCATATTCTACATCCTTTGGAGCATAATCACGAACGGATTTATAAAGAAAGCTGCTGAAAACAGAATGAAAATGATAATTATGATATACCCCATTCTAGCTAATTTAAAATAATTTGCAACCTTTATGTTTTTTATAGACAAAACAAGAAAAGCGACGAAGGAGATAAGTATTGGAAAAATAAACCTAAAATCATTAGAACAAGCGGCTGGAACATTCATTCTAAAATAAAACAAGGAGGATAATAAAAAAAATGCATTTACAAAAAGTATGCCGAATCCTTTTTTAATTCTTGATTTAATAAAAACAAGACCACTAAGCGCATAAAATACCATAAACAAAAGAAGGGCACTCATTTGTTTAGCAAAAAAATAATTTAACGGTAAATTTATTCTAAATTCTCCAAGTAGGCTGCTTTTAAAAAGAAAATTCCAAAAATACTGCCTTCCACCCACATCATTCCATGTGTCAGTGTAGGGAACGGTCAAAAAATCCCTCGAATCAAAAAATACATAGTTTTTAAAACCATTCCCCACGAATAATCCTTGATTCAAATTCCATGAGTTACCAGCCAATCTCATACCTGAAACATTACTCGCAAAATTAATACTCGCGAGATCATCAATAATAGGGGACGAACTTAAAAGAAATATTCCCAAAACAATAAATATAACATGAAGGCGAATCGATTTATTTTTAGATAATAAAATTTTCCATCCCCAGAAAAATAATATAACAAAAAATAAAATTATTCCTGTTGATTTAGAAAAGGTTGCCAAGCAAGCAAAGATAGCTGAAATTATAATATCTTTGTCTTTTTCATTTTGATACCATTTAATGAAAAAGAACAATCCAGCGGCATAAAAAAAATAAAGCATAGGCTCATTGCTTATTCTCACAGAGTGCATTATCCCAGATGGCCAAAAAACCAACAAGGCAGAGGCTACATTTATATAAAATTTTTCTTCAAACAACCTTCTTAATATAAGAATCCCGAAAAATAAAAATCCTGAAAACAGCATAACCGAATACATCTGCAAATACACATACGCGATAGGATCCCCTTCTGATTTAGTATTTGAATATATTAAAGCTGCGCTTATATAATATAAGGGGCGTTGGTAGCATTCCCAACATTGCTCCGATTTTTGAGCAGTATCTGGTAATCTATGATTCCTATCAACAAACTTTATATAATCAAGGTGTCCCCCAATAACATCAACATCATGAGTCCTTACATCAAACGGAGTGTAACTTAAATAAACCAGACGAATTAAAATTCCAAGAATAAAAAAGACAACCAGCAGTTTATTCTTTGAACTTGAAAATAATCCCGGAATTAAGCCTATAGATATATTTTTATTGTTCATTCCAATATTGAAGTTTCAATTTAAAAACAGTCGCAAAGAACTTTAATATTTCCCTTTTAGACAATTTCGATTTTCCAAATTTACGATCATAAAAAATAATAGGAATCTCTTTTATATTGAAATTATTTTTTTCTAGCAAATATATAAATTCCTCCAAAAAAGAATACCCGTCGCTTTTTATTTGATCTAGATTGATTTTTTCAAAAACCCTTCTATGGTAAGCTCTGAATCCGCTAGTCGAATCCTTCGTTTCTATACCAAGAATCAGCCTAGAGACAAACGCTGCTCCGGCGCTACAAAATTTACGCCAAAAATTCCACCCCACAACACCACCACCAGCTATCCTTCTAGAACCTATTGCGACATCGTTGCCTTCTTCAATAGCCCCTATAAGCTCTAGTATTTTATCCGGGTTATGAGAAAAATCAGCGTCCATCGATATGATTATTTCAGCACCTTTTTCTAACGCAAATTTGAAACCATCAATATGAGCACTGCCATAGCCCAGTTTTCCTGAACGTTCAATCAGATAGATATTTTTGATGTCCTTTTTTAGCCTGGATACCATTTCTCCAGTACCATCCGGGGAACAATCATCGATAATAACCAAATTAATATTGCCTATTCCCAAAGAAAGTATCACATGAATCAATCTTTCAATATTGTCTTTCTCGTTGTATGTAGCTATAGATATAAAAAGCATAACTATTCCAATATCATCTTCAACCTCCCTACCTCATCCTTCAAAGCTCCCTCATCCCCATATTCCCCATGATGCCTGGTGTTGTCGCCATATGTCTCCTTCTTCATATCCAAATGGATATTAGCGATAAGATTTCCTCCGTCGATTTTGGCATAGACATGGAATCTCGGATAACCCTGCGCTGAAAATGCGCGAACAAAGCTCATCTCGTCCCCCGCCTGATGCTGAAAGACATATCCCGCACGGCGGAACGAATTCACAACATTCTGATTGAAGTTTTCTATTTTGATTTGCATGCAATTATATTTGTCATCTTGAGCGAAGCGTAGCGAAGTCGAAAGATCTGCTTATGAATATCTCCGGACATATTTTACTGAAAGATTCCTCGACTTCATTCCGATGCTATCGCATCGTCATTCCGCTCGGAATGACATAATCTATATTTTCATTTGATATTCTTTCGCCGCCGCAACGACATTCCTCATAAGCATGATGATCGTCATCGGCCCCACTCCTCCAGGAACCGGAGTGATGAAACCCGCTTTCTCTTTCACTTGATCGAAATCCGCATCCCCGACCATTTTTTCGTCCTCGGTCGCGCTGATGCCGACATCGATGACGGTTGCGCCGTCTTTGACCATATCTGCCGTCACCAGCCCCGCGTGACCGGTCGCCACAACCAGGATATCCGCTTCAAGGCATTCTTTCTTGAGATCAACTGTCTTCGAATGGCAAACAGTGACAGTCGCACCGGCATGAAGAAGCTGGATGGCTGTCGGTTTCCCGACCACGTTGCTCCTCCCGACCACTACCGCTTTCTTGCCCTCGACTGCAATGCTTGAAAATTCCAGAAGTTTCATTATTCCAGTTGCTGTCACCGGAACCATATCAGTGTTCATTTTCCCAATCGTGTTCTTCCCGACATTCTCCGGATGAAAACAGTCGACATCTTTCTTCGGATCGATAAGGCTTGCTATCCTGTTCCTGTCTATATGCCCAGGAAGCGGCAATTGAACCAGAATCCCATGCACGCTATTGTCGCTGTTCAATTTCCTGATGCGATCTTCGATCTCTTCTTGGGAAGCATCGGGTCCGAAACGAAAGAGCTCTGACTCGATTCCAAGAGTCCCGGCTTTTTTTCTCTTGTTTCTCACATATATCTCAGAAGCCTGGTCATTGCCGGCCAGAATGACTGCCACATGAGGAATGACCCCTCTTTTCCCTAGGATCTCCACCTCTTTTTTGAGCTCCTTCCCGATTTCCCGGGCTATTTTCCTGCCATCGATTATCTTTCCGGACATATTCGTTCTTTATCCTTATTTTTACCGCTTAAGTATAGCATGAAAAAATATCCGTGATAAAAACCGGATTATTTATAGCTTATTTATGGCTTTAATAAAGCAAAATATCCTGAGATACGTTTTTTCTTCCTATGAACGCTTGACAATATTTTCTGAGCATGCTATACAATTGAGTCAGCGTGAACATCTGTTCGCGCTGAGCACATGAACAATTTAACCCTGGAGGTCATACTGCTATGAGTATCAAATCCACCGGTGAGAAGAATCATCTGAAGGAAAGCAACACCTGCGCCGCGCCCATGGCCATGATCGCCAATTTCTGCCGCCCCCGCACCGCCCAGCACGGCACCCTGGCCCAGAAAAAGCACACCGACATCGGCACCGACGCCCGCCTGGCCGCCATCATCAGCTGACCCTGCGCCGGCGCCACCCTGCCGTCGTCATGGCAGGGGCAAGCGCCAAAAAAACGGAGGCAAAAAAATGCCAAGCCAGTGGGTTTTTCTGCCGATCTAGGTGTATCACATTCACTATTCACCAGGTAGCTATCAAGCTGCCGATGTGATGCACCTTCGCCACCCCCCCCCGCCACCCCCGTGGAGAACTCAATCGTCAACGCGCGATCTAGAGTTCTCCCGGGGGCTTTTTTATTTCCAAAAAAAACAACCCTTGCTTTTCCAATAATGTCGGTGATATACTATCACTATAATATACGCTGGAAAATATCGCTATGACTCCCCTCTCAGACCTCATCCGTCCACAAAAAATCGAAGACTTTATCGGCCAAGAAAAAACGATCGGGAAAGATTCCTATCTTCTTCGCGCCATCAAAAACGATTCCACCCCATCGATGATTCTTTGGGGTCCGCCCGGAACAGGAAAAACTACCATAGCGAACATAATCGCTCTTGAAACAAAATCCGATTTCATAAAAATGAGTGCTGTTTCTTCCGGCAAAAAACAGTTGATGGAAACGATCGAGAAAGCCAAAGAAGAAAAACAAAAAGGCAGGAAAACCATCCTGTTCATAGACGAAATCCATCGTTGGAACAAGGCGCAACAAGATGCTCTCCTCCCATATGTCGAAAATGGAACACTCATTCTCATCGGCGCCACCACCGAAAATCCGAGCTTCGAGGTGAATAGCGCTCTTCTTTCGAGAACGCGCGTCTTCGTTTTGGAAAGGCTCCAAGAAAATGATCTGAAACTGATCATCGAGCGCGCATTGAAAATAGTCAACAGCGAAAACAAGAAACGAAAAGCGAAAATTTCAAAAAACGCGATCGGCCTTCTCTCCCTCTCCGCCAATGGCGATGCCAGAATGGCGCTCAACACCCTTGAAGCATGTTTGGAACAAAGCAATGATATAACTCCTGAACTTATCCAAAAAGCGCTCCAGAAAGCGCACCTCCTCTATCACAAAACCGGGGAGGAACACTATAACATCATTTCCGCCCTTCATAAATCCATGCGGGGAGGCGACGCTGACGCAGCGCTCTATTGGCTCGCCAGAATGCTCGAAGGCGGAGAAGATCCGTTATATATCGCCCGGCGCCTGGTGCGTTTCGCCTCCGAAGATATCGGTCTTGCCAATAATACCGCACTCATCCTCGCCAATGCCGTTTTCGATGCCTGTCATAAGCTCGGATATCCTGAATGCAATGTCCATCTCGCGCAGTGCGTTATTTATCTCGCCAAATCAAAAAAGGACATAACCGCGTATGCAGGTTATCAAAAAGCCAAGAAGGACGCCATTGATTTTGCCAACCTGCCGGTTCCGCTGCATCTCAGAAACGCCCCGACCAGCCTCATGAAAGAACTTGATTATGGCAAAGGATATAAATATACGCCGATTGAAGACAGCTCTGAACAAGTCTACTTCCCTGAAAAATTAAAAGGAAGGAAATATATATGAAAAACCCTCGCTTCGAGCGAGAGTTTGTTTGAATATTTCGAGTTGAAGGCTTTGTCATTCCCCCATTATCTGAATCGCGATCTTCCTCGGCCTTGAGTTATCCAGTTCGACCGCGAAAATATGCTGCCACTTGCCAAGTTGGAGCTTTGAATTCAAAACATTCAAGAAAACCCCGGGAGTCAAAAACAATGCCTTGCAATGGCTGTGCCCATTGACCGGTTCATTGGGATGCATGTTGACCGTCCGGATCTTGAAATTGTCATGCATATAGCGCATCGTCCTCGGCGCCGCTTTCTCAAGAACTTTCTTGAGATCTCCCAGAAGCAGCGGTTCAGCCTCCTGAACAATGACTGCCATAGTCGTGTGAAGGGACTGGATATTGATTACTCCATTTTTCACTCCCTTGGCTTTGACAATCCGCTTCACCTTTTCAGTGATATCAATGAAATCAAGCGTTGCGGAAGTTGTCAGGCTGATGACGTGGTTTATCACTTTCATTTTTTTGTCATTAATGCTTATTTATATTATTTCCTCATTGATTCTTGAAATCATTTCCAGCGCTTTCTTGTTTTTCTTGAGACTTTCCACGGTCTTGATTATCTCATCCAAATCCCCTCCGATCCCGAACTGCTTGCTCAAAAAAACATGCATCGTCTTCCCAGTCGGCTTCTCTTCCAAATATTTCGCCAGGATCGCATACCAAAGAGAGAATGTTTCCGCGTCAACGCCTATCCCAGTCTCGATAAAGGGAACGTTCCCGAAATATGCGACTATTTTCTCCCAGTTGTTATAGACGTCATGTAGCAATTCGTCTTCAAGAAGCTTCGACGGAAGTCCGAAAAAATCGCCTGTCCCCTTCAGGTCATAAAACCCATACCCATTGAGGACTTCCTCGCGCCGCATGTCGCAATAGAGATGGAATTTCCATCCCGCTTCGAATGAGCTAAGATCCGAAAAATTCAAATCCAACGGCTCGAACCGAAGATGCGTGTCTTTCCTTTTGATCCGCCGGTCGATTCTCCTGATATCCGGAAACGTGCAGCCCAGGATGAATTGATCTTTGTCAAAATCATCCGGAATCAGCAAATCCCTGGTGTCACGAAGGACCTTTATCATCTTGCTATCTTCCAGCGCTTCGAAAAGCCTTTTTGCATAAACGATATGGGAAACTTGCGATGCCATTATTTCTTGCTTAGTAAATTTATTCAGCCCCGCCCTTTTGTTATCCAATTATAGAGCACTCTCGAAAAATAAAAAAGCGCGAAATATGCGCTTTTTCATGATTCATCCGACACGATATTTTTTTTTGATATCTTTCTCTTCCTTCTTCCGCTCTTCTTCTATTTTTTCCTTGGCCATTTTGCGCAACTGCTCCGGATCATTCTTGGCCAGTTCCCTGGCTGACTCGAGCAAGCTCTCTCTTTCATTCAAAGCCGGGTCATCTATGACTCTTGAGAGAAGGACATCCAGGATGGCTCCGATTTTCGGTCCCGGATCGATGCCGATCTCTTTCATGAGATCATTCCCATTTATTTTCAGCTGCTTCGCTGAAAGCGGATCATTGGACACCTTTTCAACCATGAAACGGAAGTGCCTGAGCTTGTATGGAACCGCTTTCGGGACTCCCGAACCCAGGCGATCAGCAATCCTCACATCAATAAGATCATTGATGTTTTCCAAACCGACTTTTTTCACCACTCGCCTTACTCCCGATTCTCCTACTTCATCCACATTGTAATAAAACATATGATTCCTCACAAGCAGCTCCACTTTGTCTATGATTTTTCGAGAATATTTCAAGCGTTCAAGAATGTTCCTCACCATTTTTGCCCCGATATGCTCATGATTATAGAAAGTCGCATTCTCCCCTTGCCCTCTTTTCGATTTCGGTTTTCCGATATCATGCAGCATCGCCGCCAGCCGCACTTCCAATTTTTTCGACGGGCACTTCTCAAGACTGGCCAAAAGATGCTTGTATACGGTGTTATATGGCCCATAGTAATGATGATGGCTCTGGGTTACATCGAATCCCGCTCCGATTTCCGGGATCACGATATCAAGGATTCCGGTTTCATGAAGCAGATCAACCCCTTTAGCAGGAGCATCCGAAAGAATTATCTTGGAAAATTCATCTTGGATCCTCTCGAACGAGACATGTGAAATATGCTTTGAATTTCTTTTGATGGCCTCGAGAGTCTTTGCTTCGATTCCAAATCCGAGCTGAACGGAAAAACGGATCGCCCGCATCATGCGAAGCGCATCCTCATCAAACCTTTCGTTCGGATCGCCCACTGCCCTGATTATTTTCAATCCGATATCCTGAAGCCCGCCGAAAAAATCAGAAACGGCATAGCATTCCTCGTTGATCGCAATCGTTTTTTTCTCATTTCCGCTGACAGATTCGCTTTCCGAGACCGTCGGATCAAGCGCCATCGCGTTTATGGTAAAGTCGCGCCGTGAAAGATCCTCTTTAAGACTCTTGGCGAATTCCACTTCATCAGGCCGCCTCCTATCGCTATATTTCGATTCGATTCGATATGTCGTGACTTCGATGATTTCGACGAAATCGTCATCCGTTGACGATTTTTCGTCATTGTCCGCATCCGGAACGCTTTCTTTTCTGATTTCCCCGTTCCTCACCTTGACACCGACTGTGCCGAACTGGTTTTCATATACGCTATCCGGGAATATTTCCTTTATTTCATCAGGCTTGGCATTCGTCGCGATATCCCAATCTTTCGGTTCGCGGTCAAGCATCAGATCCCGCACGCAGCCGCCCACGATATATGCCTCAAAACCGCCGGCCTTGAGACCGGTTATAACACCCAGAACGCTTTCCGGGATGAAAGTCATTTCGCTTTTCATATCTTCTTCCATAAGCTAACCATACCTCGGAAAGCCTATTTTTTCAAGAAAACGCACATCTGTGTCCCCAGTAGGAATCGAACCTACATCTCATCCTTAGGACGGATTTGCTCTATCCATTGAGCTATGGAGACTGAAATAAACCTTTAAATCCAACTTTCCAACAACTTATCCACCGTTTTTTGGATATTATCATCCCAGTTGTGACCGCTTCCATCAACCTCAATCAATTCTATACCAAAACCCCGAATAAAATCAATTGTCTTCCTGTTGCAAATGAATTCATCCCCTTTTCCTCGGATTATCACGATATCCTCCGCCGGGATTTTTTTCAATAATATTTTGGGATCAAACGATGTCAAAGCGACAGCATTGCTAATTCCGCGAAAAGAATTCTTCCATCCTCTGACATGTTCTGATTTTTTGTTCCGTCCTTCTTTCAGATGAAACAGCTTCAGCCTTGCATACCAAGAGAAAGGATTCCTCTTGGGAAACATAGGATTCACTAATATGACCTTCCCAGTTCCCTTTCTTGCCCTGTTTATGAGTGCGAAATTAGCGCCCATGCTGTGTCCCACGACATATTCAGAATCAATATCAGCATCGAGATCGAATTCTCCGCTCCATATTTCCAACCCGGAAGGATTGCCATATGTCCCAAGAGTATTCATCCAACCAGGAATATAGAAGGCTTTTTTTCTCATTTTTTTGAGTGGACCTAGGCAGAATCGAACTGCCGCCTCCACAATGCGAATGTGGCGTCGTACCACTAGACTATAGGCCCGAAATCATATTGCAAGATCGTGGACGATACTGGACTCGAACCAGTGACCTCTACAGTGTGAATGTAGCGCTCTAACCAACTGAGCTAATCGTCCCTTACTAAGATCCATAAGGATTCAAGCAGTGGACCATGCCGGACTCGAACCGGCCACCTCATCCATGCCATGGATGCGCTCTACCAGATGAGCTAATGGCCCTTGATGATTTCCCCGCGACAAATATAACAATACCTGACAAAATAAATAATAGCAACTGGAAAAACTTAGTCAATAATCACCCAGCCATTATGCAAATCCGCAAGATATAGTAAGATTGATTCATGAGAACCATCTTTGCAATTTCGAATAAAATCAAAAACCGACCTGACATCTGGTTTTTTTTCGGTTTCATATTGTTTTTTTCTTTCAGCATCAGGAAAGTATGGTTCTACTTCCCTATTCAAGGAACATTCAATGAATACACCGGCATATACGTTTATATATCGGATATTCTCTTGGCAGCCACGCTCTTATCATGGCTCCTCATCTTATTAAATAACAATAAGCATCTCTTGTCAAATATACCCACATTAAAGCCTACAATAGGACTAGGAACCTGTGGACAACCTCGAAATGGCGACTTATCCACAAGTTCTCATAGTTTTTTTAGTCTCAATAAGAAAGATTCAGTCTTGATGATTCCGGCTCTCTTCGTTTTCTTAGCCTTCTCATCCATAATCTGGTCAGAAAATAGAGCGCTGTCCATATATAGATTCCTCAGACTTGCAGAATTATTTTTCCTGTACATTTATATTATTAAATCATTTATTCCGTATTTTGTCAACAGTGACAAATTGTTCCACGTGGAACAATTAAAAATCGCACTCAAATATTTTCGGGCCATCCTTCTGGGATTCATCTTCATCATGCTTTTTGATCATTATTTTTGGGACATCTGGCAGGGCCAGGTCTTGTTCTGGATGACTTGTGCATTCATCTCCGGTCTCTATTGTTCCACGTGGAACAATTATCAAGAAGAAAAAATACTGATTACCGACGATATCGCAAAAAACGAAATTGTTCCACGTGGAACAATTTCAAGCCCTGCCAAAATACTCATGATCCTGATAATGATTATCGGCGCAGTAAACGCTCTTTTGGCTTTTATTCAGATATCAGCTCAACGCTCTCTCGGACTATTTTGGCTGAAAGAAAGCATCATATCTCCGAATATCCCAGGAGTTGCTAAGATAATCATAAACCACACCAATTTCATCAGAGCTTATGGCTTCATGCCTCATCCGAACATTTTTGGAGGATTCCTTCTTTTTTCGATAATAATCACCCTGCTTTACAAAAAATTGTTCCACGTGGAACAATTTGAAAGAAAATCATCAAAAGAAAAACCAGCATCAGCTATAATATCTGAAAGCAAGATGTCACTAACATCAGTCATGAGACAAATAACGATTGTTCCACGTGGAACAATTATCATAAACACCGTTGTTTTCCTTCAAACAATCGCATTATTATTGACAGTATCCAAATCCGCTATAATCGGGCTAGCATTGGCCCTACTTTTCATTAATGTTCCACGTAGAACATTAATGAAAATATCCCTGGCAATTATTGGTATTACCATGATAATGTTCACATTTAAGTTTGATCTCCATTCATTATTCATAAAATCATTAGAGGAAAGGGGATTATACTTGAATGTTTCACGTGGAACAATTTCAACACATCCGATATTGGGAGTCGGGATGGGGGAGTTCATAGACAATTTTTATAAGACAATTTCGAATCTCCCTAATTGGCAGTATCAGCCAGTTCATAATGTTTTTCTTCTAGCGTATAGCGAACTTGGAATTTTCGGATTCATATTGTTAACACTGTTCCTAATCTCTCTATTTGCAAAAAAGATTGATTAGCTAAATTGTTCCACGTGAAACAATTTAAGTAAATAAAGAAAGAGTGGATATCTTTTGCTGTTTCTATCTACTTTACAAACTGTGTTTTTTATTTTATAATATATCGTTGACTCTGCATATCCTCTGGCCCAGGGAAGTCCAAATCAAAAACCCGACTGAATTGCCGGGTTTTTGATTTATTCTATTTGAGTATTTCCTATAGGACAGTCGAAGCAGCCACCTTGTCTCCGGATTGAGGCTTCATCACCCTGACGCCCTGAGTGGCGCGCCCAAGAGAAGAAACGCTCTTAAGAGGAATACGGATTATCTGGCCTTTTTCTGATGTCAGGATAAGATCCGCTTCAAGAGCATCCATATTGATTATATTGGCTCCGATAAGCTTTCCAGTCTTTGCAGTCACGGCTGCTGTCTTGATTCCGGATCCTCCGCGTTTCTGAATCTTATACGCTTTCAGGTCTGATCGTTTTCCATAGCCGTTTTCGGTGATTATGAGCAACTGGTTTCCCTTTTGACCTTTGAAAACAACGTCCATTCCAACGACCGTGTCATCTTTCCTGAGTTTTATTCCGCGCACTCCGGTTGCGGATCTGCCCATAGCACGCACGTCGCTCTCCTTGAAATGGATCGCCTGACCGCCTGAAGTCGATATGATTACTTCATCTGTTCCAGTCGTCGCGTTGACCCAAGAAAGTTCGTCGCCCTTCTCAAGCTTTATAGCTATGAGTCCGGAGCGCCTGACATTGTCAAATTCGCTTATTTCCGTCTTTTTGACAGTCCCGGAAACGGTTGCCATGAAAAGATACTTATAATTGTCGTCTTTATTGAGCGTAATGATCGCGGTCACTTTCTCATCTTGGGAAAGCTGCAGGAAATTGACAATCGATTGTCCCTTTGAAATACGGGTCGATTCAGGAAGTTCATAAGCCTTGGTTTGGAAGACTTTTCCGGTGTTGGTGAAGAACAGGAGATTGTCATGCGTCATGATGCCGAGAAGCTTCTCGACTTCGTCTCCTTCCCTGGTCGTTGCTCCGATAACGCCTTTTCCGCCGCGCTTCTGAACCTTATAGACATCCGGATTCATGCGCTTGATATAGCCTTCTTTGGAAATGGTGATGATCGCTTCCTCATTCGGAACAAGATCTTCCTGGCGGAACTCGGTTATGCCTGATTTTATGATCCTAGTTCTTCTTTCGTCTCCGAATTTCTCTTTCACCCTTGCAAGATCATCTTTCACGATACCGAGGATTTTCTTTTCGCTTGCGAGAATGGCTTCAAGTTCAGCAATAAGCTTGATTTTTTCAGCCAATTCATCTTCGATCTTCTTCGTTTCCAGCCCTGAAAGAGTTTGCAGCCTCATTTCAAGAATGGCGCTGGTCTGCCTGTCGGAAAGCCCGAATTTCTTCATCAAATTCACATGCGCATCCTCCTTGGTTTTGGATTTCTTGATGGTTTCTATGACTTCGTCGATATGATCAAGGGCTTTTTTGAGACCCTCCAGGATATGAGCCCGATCTTTTGCTTTATCGAGATCGAATTGGGTGCGTCTCACGATAACGATCTTCCTGTGAGCGACATACTGCTCAAGAATAGACTTCAGATTGAGAACGGTCGGCTCGATTCCATCGACAAGCGCCAGCATATTGACACCGAAATTCTTCTGAAGATCAGTGAGGGAATAGAGCTTATTAAGGACTTTTTGCGGATAAGCGTCCTTTTTGAGGTCAATGACGAGCCTAACACCTTCTTTGTCTGATTCATCCCGGATATCCTTGATTCCGACGATTTTTCCTTCTTTCACCAAATCCGCCATCTTTTCGATAAGAGTGGATTTGTTCGTGGCATATGTCATCTCGGAAACGATTATCTGAAACATTCCTGCTTTTGTTTCAAATATTTCGGCTTTCGCGCGGGTGAGGATCTTTCCTCGACCAGTCCTGTATGCTTCAACAATGTCTTTTTTGTTATATATCATGCCTCCGGTCGGGAAATCAGGACCTTTGACGAATTCCGCCAAGTCCTCAACGGAAGCTTCCGGGTTGTCAATCAAGTGATTCACCCCGTCAATAAGCTCCGTCAGGTTGTGAGGAGGGATATTGGTCGCCATTCCGACTGCGATTCCCATGGATCCATTGAGAAGCAATTGCGGAAGATTGGCAGGAAGAACAGTCGGTTCCTTGTGTTGTCCATCAAAATTCGGAACGAAATCGACAGTATTCTTCTCGATATCGAAAAGCATCTCTTCTGCAATGTTCGAAAGTTTGGCCTCGGTATAACGATAAGCTGCCGCTCCGTCTCCATCCATGGAGCCGAAGTTTCCTTGTCCTTTGACTAGGGGATAGCGAAGGGAAAAATCCTGCGCCATACGCACCATCGAGTCGTATACTGCCATGTCTCCGTGCGGATGGTATTTTCCGAGCACCTCTCCGACGACAGTGGCCGACTTCCTGAATTTGGCATTAGCGCGAAGCCCTGAATTCCACATGGAATAAAGGATTCTTCTGTGAACCGGTTTGAGACCGTCACGAACGTCCGGCAACGCACGGGAAACGATAACGCTCATGGCGTAGTCAAGATATGACTGTTGGATCTCTTCGGTTATTTCGCGTCTGCTTATTTTTTCGAACTGCAGTTTCTCTTCCATTTTCTTTTATTGCTTGAAAGCACACGCCCGCTGGAAAAGCTGGCTTTTGCCCAAGCTGCAAATAATACCATTACAATAAACCAGAACCGCGATGATTCGGCTCTTTTAACTTCCCTAGATTTGGCTTTACGAACTCATGAATATCGGCTGCTGAGCAGCCGATAGGTATGAACGCGCAAATACTCCCCTATTTCTATTGCCTCTGGTTTTCAGCTTGGAATTGCTGGCTCTGAAGCTGCGACTGTGTTCGGTCTTTGACTATGTCGATTGTCTGCTTTGCTCCTGAAACAGCGCCTTGGATATCCTGCTGCGATTGCTTGATATTCTCTATATTCTGATCATCAGGCGCTAGAATCGACGATGACGATCCTTTTTCCTCCGCCAGAAAGGAAAAAAACCAGACGAACATCACGCACATCATGGAAAGGGCCACCATGACCCACACGTAACGAATGCGTATGTGTTCGGGCTTTTGGCGTATTTCCTCTATTTTATTCTTTATATTCATTCAAACGGCTGGAAAATGAGAGAAAAAATGGTTATTCTATGTTCATAACAACGGTCTCCATCTTCTTTCCTTCAAGTTCTTTTTTCTTTATGTTTATTTTCGAAGCCCTTTCTGGGGAACAATTGCCGATTTCCAAGCAGAATTTCTTTTCATCATCGGCTTCAAGGTTCGATCCTGCCATTTTATAATGCATAGGAATGACTATTTTCGGTTCTATTTTTTTAATGATTTCGATCGCTTTCTTATAATCTATCGTGTATTTCCCGCCAATAGGAATCATTAGAATGTCTATATCTGTAAGGATTTCCAGCTGTTTTTCCGTGAGATCTGACCCTAAATCACCTAGATGACAGACTTTTATATCTTCAGATTCCAGGACATATATGGTGTTTTTGCCGCGTTCTTTTCCTTCTGACAAGTCATGATAGGAGTCAATGCCGACGATATTTATGCCTTTAATGGAGTATTCTCCCGGAATATCAACCACTTTGGGCTCTCCTTTGATTGCAGCGCTATTGTTGTGGTCAGGGTGATCATGAGTCACAAGCACCAAATCAGCCTGTCCTTGAGGAGGACGAAGACCGATTGATTTGTCGAACGGATCTATGAAAACGGACACGTCGGTTTGCCCCCGACCTGCCGGCTTTACTGTCAATTTGAAACAGGAGTGCCCGTAATATTGGATATTCATGGTTTTTTATGTTGGACCGGATATTACCTATCAGTCTGATTGATTAAAAACTGCGCAGAACCCGCTGCACATAATTTAGCACGCGAAGAGGAAGCTGTCGAGGCTGTTTTCCTTTTTCGATACTCGATAATTTGCCAAATCATGAATAATAGTATATACTCCCCAAACGGTGTAATTATTAAGAAAATTGAATAAAGGAATGCTTAATTCCTTATTGATTCTTGATAATTTCCTGCCGGGGGGATTTTTTTGTTTTAATTGGAAAATTCCGCAGCGCGCAAAACATAATAATCATTAACCGGTCAGCGCTGGACCGAAAAACCTAATTTATGAAAAACATATTGGACACATTAGCCTCGGAGGTTGATAAGATCGAGGAAGGCATCGATTTCGACGCCAAAACCGCGAAAAAAGCGACTGATGTCGAAGCTGACGTTGAAATGTCGGTCATGGACAGCCTTCTTTCAGAATCCACAGATGGTTTCCCGAAAGTTGGAGACACGGTTGTCGGAACAGCTGTTGAGGTTTCTTCCAATGAGGTGTATGTAGACCTCGCACCGTTCGGAACCGGAGTCGTCATGGGAAAAGAAATCCGCGATGGAATGGGGAGCAAGAAGATAAAGATCGGAGACAGTGTCACAGCGACAGTGATCGAACTTGAAAATGAAGACGGATTCATAGATCTTTCCATAAGAGAAGCTTCCTATGAAAAAGCATGGGAAGACATCGAAAACAAGAGCACGGAGCATGAGAAGATTTTTGCCAAGATTTTGAGCGCTAACAAGGGAGGACTCATAACGACAGTCAACGGAATCACCGGGTTTCTTCCTGTTTCACAGCTTTCCAGCAAAAACTATCCTCGCGTGGAAGACGGAGATAAGAACAAGATTCTCAGCCTTCTCAAAAAAATGATCGGCAAGGAACTTGAGGTCAGGATCATTGACGCCAATCGTGAAACGGAGAAGCTGATCGTCAGTGAAAAAGCAGCCCAGAGCGAAAAAGAAAAAGAGGCTATATCGAATTTCAAGGTCGGCGATGTGATTTCAGGAGAAATAAGCGGCGTGGTTGATTTCGGGGCCTTCGTCAAATTCTCAGCGAAAGGTGATGCGGAAGGCGGAGAAGACGACAGGGATCGCCTTGAAGGATTGGTCCATATTTCCGAATTGGCTTGGCAGCTGATCGAAGATCCGCGTACGATTGTCAAGGTGGGGGACAAAGTCGAAGCGAAAATCATCGGAATCGAAGCTGACAAGATTTCCCTCTCGATCAGAGCTCTTCAGAAGGATCCCTGGAGCGATATTGAAAGCAAATACGGAGTGGGAAGCATCGTGATTGGAAAAGTCCACAAGATCAACCACTTCGGAGCTTTCGTATATCTCGACAGGGATATTCACGGTCTTGCTCACATAAGCGAAATGTCCGAACTTTATCCTGGCAAGAACATCAATGACCTTATCAAAGTCGGGGAGGAATATTCTTGGAAGATCCTTTCCATAGAACCGAAGAGCCATAGGATGGGACTGGTTTTCATGGACAAAGAGCATCTGGCAAAGGCTGAACCGAAAGAAAAAGCCAAGGAGGAGAAAAAAGAGAAAACCAAGAAGAAAGAAAAGAAAGAGAAAGACGAGGAATAATATCCGAAAGATAAGGCTCTGAAATTTTTAATTTCGCAATTTTAATTTTCAATCCGTCTATGTCTAATATTTTCATCATATCCGGCCCGTCCGGAGTAGGGGAAGATTCCGTGATCGAAGGACTCAGGAAGCATTTCACCATCGAAAGAGTGATCACATCGACCACCCGCGCGCCTCGCTCCGGAGAATCGCAAGGAAACCCCTATTACTTCATCTCCAAAGAAGAATTCGAAAGCAAGATAGCTCAAGATGAATTGGCTGAATACGCCCAGGAATACAATGACAACTTCTATGGAGTAACCAGGGATGAATTGAAAAGAGTGGAAAAGTCTGGAAATATCGGAATCTGGAAAATAGAATACAAGGGGGTCATCACTGCCAAGAAGAAATTTCCGGAAATAAAATCCATATATATTGCTGCTCCATCACTGGAAATCCTAAGGAAAAGAATCCTCAAGCGCGATCCATCAGTTGGTGAAGAATATTTGAATGAAAGGATGGAATACACCAAAGAATGGATGAAGAACGAAGACATATATGATTATAAGGTAGTGAATGAAGAGGGCGCCCTGCAAGATACGATAGAAAAGGTGTCCAATATCATTTCGGAAAACCTATAAGCGCAATCCTCGTCCAGGATTATTGTTTCTCGGAGCCTGACTGAAAATCACTTTTAATTAATGGTTTTCGGCCGGGCTCTTTAAATAACGGCATATATTCATGCAAAATAATCTCTTAAAGAAACTTCAGAATATCTCTTTCAGGGAAAATCTCCTAGGAAGGGGGCAAAAGATCCTTGTCGCTGTTTCAGGCGGACCGGATTCCTCTTGTCTTTTGGATATCTTGGCTAAATTGCGCAAGAAATACGACCTCCGATTGGGAATAGCCCATGTGAATTATCACCTTCGGGGAATCGAAAGCGATAAGGATGAGAAATTCGTGAGGGGATTAGCTGAAAAATACGCGTTGGAACTTTTTCTGATGGATTCCAGGATCGCACCTGAATCCAACATCGAGAGCAAGCTGCGCGACATCCGTTATTCTTTTTTTGAAAAAATAAGAAGCAAAAATGGGTTTGACAGCGTTGCCATCGCTCATAGCATGGATGATCAGGTGGAAACTTTCCTTATGCGCGTTATCCGCGGATCCGGCCTCAACGGCCTTCGCGCGATGAGGTTCAGGAACGATCATATCATCCGTCCGCTTCTTGGAACCAGTCGGGAGGAAATCATTGGATATCTCAAAGAGAATAGGCTTAGATATCGGACAGACAAAAGCAATTCCGAGACGAAATTCATGCGTAACAAAGTCAGGCATAAACTCATCCCTTATCTTGAAAAAAACTTTAATCCGGGAATCAGGAAGACCATTTTCAATGCCGCGCAATCGATTTCGGATGATTATGCGCTTCTTTCGAGCATTCCTGACGCAATGAACGTCGCTGATAGCGCCAGCGTCAGGGAAATCCTCAAGTTATCCCCATCCGCACAAAAAAGATTCCTGAGGAAAATGATTCTCGACAAAAAGAAGGATCTTAAGAATATTGAAGCATCCCATATTGAAGAGATAGCGAAGGTGCTTCGGAGCGAAAAAGGGAAAATTCAGACAATAAATCTTCCTGGTTTGAAAATGCAAAGAAAAGGTGATAGAATAACCCTGGAATGAAGCGTGCTTAGTCGGGAAAGAATGGGAAAATAAAAAGAAATAAACTCGAACGCTCAGTTTTCTTTTCAAAATATTCACGCCTCTTGACCGTTAGCATCCCACAGAACATTTTGAAGAAAACTGGCATTCTCAGACAGGATTTCTTTTTATTTTCCCATTCTTTCCCTCTCAAATATAATAATAAAGAAACTTGTAATATTTTCAAAACAACCTATGAAAAACCTCTTGAAAAACATAACCATGCTGCTGCTCGTGTTTCTTTTCATATCCGGGATCTTCATCCTGTATAGTTCCCCTGAAAAAAAACCTCAGGACATATCCCTTTCGACGCTGGTAGCCCAGATCAATAATGGTGAGATAAAGTCGATATCGGTGACTGGAGACGAACTCAACATAACCAAGACCGATGAAAGCCTGGAAAAAGCGACTAAGGAAAAGGAGGCTGGAATAACAGAGACTCTTAAAAACTATAATGTCGACTCCGGGAAATTGGATCAGGTGAACATCGAAGTCAAAGGAGAATCGTCGCTTAGCTTCTGGCTTGGGGCGATATTGCCATTCTTTCTCCCTTTCATCCTCATTTCGGCTTTCATTTGGTTCATGCTGCGACAAGCGCAGAGAGGGAATAACCAGGCCATGTCATTCGGGACTTCGCGCGCCAGAATGGTTGATCCGAAAGACAAGAAGAACCGCGTCACATTCAAAGATGTGGCCGGAGCCAAGGAAGCTAAGGAAGAACTGTATGAAATAGTTGAATTTCTCAAGACTCCGAAGAAATTCATCGACCTCGGAGCTAAGATTCCCAAAGGGGTCCTTCTTCTCGGATCTCCTGGAACAGGAAAGACTTTGATATCAAGAGCGGTGGCAGGAGAAGCCAATGTGCCTTTTTTCAATATTTCAGGATCTGAATTTGTGGAAATGTTCGTGGGTGTCGGAGCTTCCCGCGTCCGAGATCTGTTCAAACAAGCCAAGAAAAGCGCCCCGGCCATAGTTTTCATCGACGAGATCGACGCTGTCGGACGGCATCGCGGATCAGGGCTCGGAGGAGGACATGATGAAAGGGAGCAGACCCTTAATCAGATCCTCGTTGAAATGGACGGGTTCGATACTAACACTAATGTGATCGTCATCGCCGCGACTAACCGCCCGGACGTGCTTGATCCGGCGCTTCTTCGCCCGGGACGTTTCGACCGGCGTGTCGTCATGGACCTTCCGGACATCGAAGAACGTCTTTCAATCCTCAAGATCCACGCCAAGAACAAGCCGATTGCTAAAGTTGCCGATTTGAAAGTGATAGCTCAAAGGACTCCCGGATTTTCCGGAGCCGATCTTTCCAATCTGCTCAATGAGGCAGCCATTCTTTCCGCAAGACGCGCTAAGAAAGAGCTTACTATGGCGGAACTGACCGAATCGATTGAAAAAGTGATCCTTGGGCCGGAAAGGAAGAGCCGCCGCATCGACGAGGAAGAAAAGAAAATAGTCGCCTTTCACGAAGCCGGACACGCCCTCATCGCAGCCAATCTCAAAAATGCCGATCCGGTTCAGAAGGTTTCCATAATCTCTCGCGGAAATGCCGGAGGATATACCCTCAGCGCTCCCACGAAAGACCGCTCGCTCCACAAGAGAGGATATTTCATCGATGAATTGTCCGTTCTTCTTGGAGGTTATGTCAGTGAAAAGCTGACTTTCGGAGATATCACGACCGGGGCATCCAATGATTTGGAGCGGGCGACTGCCATGGCAAGAAGCCTTGTGACAAGATATGGGATGAGCGAACTCGGACCGAGGACTTTCGGACACAAAGAAGAGATGGTCTTCCTTGGAAAAGACATTCACGAGGAGAGGAACTATTCGGAAGAAACTGCCCGTCAGATAGATGCTCAGGTCTCGAAGTTCATCGCTGATGCATATGATGTGGCAACCAGTATGCTTACCGAAAAGAAAGATGTCCTTGAGAAACTAGCGGAAGTCCTTCTGGAAAAAGAAACCATCGAACAATCCGAATTCAATGAAATCGCTGGAATTAAAAAGGAAAGCAACGATATAGCGAGCGAGAAAAGCGAGCTGATAGGGAAATAACATTCTTCAATGAATCATACTGAAATATTCAAAAAAGCGCTGAAAATAACCATGAAAAACCGGTTTTTGTGGTTATTCGGTGTTCTTGTCGCGCTCATAGGAGGATTCGATAGTTTCGACTATAGCAGAATCGATCTTCGAAGCCGCTTGATGGTCGCGATTCCTGCCATCATCATCGTGTCATTGATCCTGATAATATTATCCACGATAGCACGGGCAGGATTAATAAGATCGCTTGGGAAAATAGAAGAGAACAAAAACCCTTCATTCGGAACCCAATTGAAAGATGGGCGCAGGTTTTTTTGGAAATTGATCGGATTGGAAGCGATTCTTATTCTTTCATTCTTAGTGGTCATGGCGATTCTTTTTTTGCCGGTAATCTTCCTTTTTGCCAGCAAGAATAATGCAGGAGGGATATTCGTCAGCCTGTTCGCTTCCCTGATATTCTTGGTGCTGATAGTGATTTGGACATTCCTTCGCATTTTTGGACGGCTATATGCAGTCCTTGGGAATATTGGCATCATGTCTTCTCTGGAAAAAGCCTATTCCCTCTTCATTAACAACATCAAGAAAAGCCTGAAGATGCTGCTGCTTTTCATTCCAATAGGCATATTGATATATATCGCAACTGTCATATTATGGAATCTTGTCTCATCGCTATTCATTCTTCTTGATCAGATCGCCTCTGACTTCCTCGGAAAATCGACCGATATTTCTGGATCAATAGGGACGATTTTGGTGTTCATTCCGGCAACGATTTTCCTGAAGGCGGTTTATGAAGTTTTTTCGCAATCAGCCTGGGTTCTTTTCTTCTATGAAATAGCCAGTCCGAAAGATGACAAAGGATTGCCGGAAAAAGAAAAAGAGGAAGATGCGGTTTCCGCTCCTGACACTGCCATAAGCGGAAATTGTTCATAATATTGACTTTAGCCGTTATTTGAAATAAGATTATTCTATTGCCTGAAGGTCGCTTAGCTCAGTTGGTTAGAGCGTCACATTGACATTGTGAAGGTCAGTGGTTCGAGTCCACTAGCGACCACAAAAAGTTATATCTGAATCGGGACCATAGCTCAGCGGTAGAGCAGGGGACTCATAATCTCTTGGTCGCTGGTTCGAATCCAGCTGGTCCCACCAAGGAAGAATCTTGCATTAGGAATGGTGAATAAAAAAATCCCCGGGAGGGGATTTTTTTGCAAAAAGGAATATTCCTCGGCAAGGTTGATTTTCAGTCCGAAGTAAGGACATCGTTTGATGCCCTATCAAGACACTCCAATGAGTTAGAAATAAGAATTGAATCGCCAGCAATATCATAGTTGATGGAGCTTTTCATATTATTGGGAAGTTCCACGTTTGCATATCTGTATTTCCCGTCTTTGAAATCAAGCCTCTGCTCAAGATATTTCTGACTGAAATCGATCTCAGAAAAAAGAACGTTTTTCAAATCAGGAAGCATTGTCATTTCCCAATTCTTAAGAAATCGAACCTCATCCTGATATAAATCGCCCTTATAATCAGGAAGTAGTTTAACATTGATTTCCATCCCGACACCCCTCGCTCCATTGGTCATTCCGCAAGAAAAAATACTATATTGACTGGACTTAAGAAGCCCGTTCAGATGCTCGTCAATCCTAATCCCCATGGCTGAAGAAAATTCATTAAGTGAGATCTGGGTATTACTGCTATCACGAAACTCAGCCCATCGCAAATCAGAAGATGTATTCTTTATGAACCCTAGGAATGCATCTTTCGCCAAGTCATGATTCTCAGGGTTTGTCAGGGTTATTATGCTTGTACCAGGAGGAGTACCAACTGATTGATGTGAAGAACTGCTTTGATTTTGCGGATATGAATAGCCTGACGACATTGATGTTTCGGTCGATTTATTCGAGCCATTGTCTGTTTTTCCATTTCTTAGATAAAAATACAGTACTTCGAAACACCCGAACAGAATAACCAGCACAGCGATGATTATTATTTTTTTCTTGTCCATATTTTTTTTATTTAGCAATTTCCGCAATACTTCGATGCTCGCAGAACCTTTGCTCCGCTTTTATTGAGATAATCGGAAGAATTTTCTTCCTGAATCCCATATTTCACTCCTTTTGCTGCTATAACCTTGCTACACCCATCATCCTCGCATATGACGACATGCCCTTTTGTATTATTATTATATCTATATATTATAGCATCACCGGCCTTAAGAGAGCTCTTATCGCCAATGCTTTCCGCATTCGGATACATATCCGCAGTTGTGCTTCCAGGAGAAGAACAGCCTGATTGGCTATAGGCTGTACTGACAAAATTTGAACAGTCAGTATAGGCGGGATTTCCCTTGCATCCATTTCTAAGAGGCTGGCTATATGCGCAATTTGCATTTTTCATTGTTTTGGCAGCATCTACAACCTTACTGCAACCCGTTCCTGAAGATGAACTGCTTGAACTTGAAGCTGAGCTGGAGCTGGCGGATGTGCTCCCCCCGCTGCTCGCCGAACCGCTCGACGCGCTCCCCGTGCTCCCGCTGCTGCCCGTACTCCCTGCGCTCCCCGATCCGTCGCTGTTCCCCACTCCCAGCTGCCCGGCGCTCCCGGAGACTCCCATGCTGGCATCGGGAAGCTTCACCTTGAGGAGGTCGGGGTTTATGGTATAGAGGATGAGCCAGGAAGAAAGGGCCATGATGACCCCGATCAGGGCATCCGAGATGATCCCCTTGGCCTTCTGCA
>Ga0209373_10001804_pt1 | contig 23723 bp, 21 predicted proteins | sample Higcelweek5metaG_FD_187173 | JGI IMG/M metagenome (GOLD analysis project Ga0209373, IMG submission 187173) | Freshwater pond sediment microbial communities from the University of Edinburgh, under environmental carbon perturbations - High... | ecosystem: Environmental > Aquatic > Freshwater >... | reverse complement strand
TCATGCCCTCTTCACCGAGATCATCCTCGATGAATTCGCGCGCCTCACGGCCCCGCTCGCCGATCAGGCCGATCACCGAGACGTCGGCGGAGGTATTGCGCGCCATCATCGACAGCAGGGAGGATTTCCCGACGCCGGACCCGGCGAAGATCCCCATCCGCTGCCCCCGGCAACAGGTCAGGAAGCTGTTGACCGCCCGCACCCCGAGATCGATCTTGCCGGCCACCCGGCTGCGGGCATGAGCCGAGGGCGGAGCCGCCCGGATCGGTCGGGCCACGTCCCCGCTCGGCAGCGGTCCGAGTCCATCCACCGCTTCGCCGAAGCCATTGATCACCCGGCCCAGCCAGCCCGGATCGGGATAGATCACCGGATCGGTCTCCTGGACTTCGGTACGACAGCCCAGACCGATCCCGTCGAGCGCCGAAAAGGGCATCAGCAAGGCCCGGCCCTGGCGAAATCCAATCACCTCGCACACCACCCGACGGCCGTCGCGCGCCACCACCGCGCAGCGATCGCCCACCGACAGGGTGCGCTGAATGCCGCCCGCTTCGATCAGCAGGCCCTGGACCCCGGAGACCCGGCCATAGACCTGAATCGCCGAGACCCGCTCGATGTCGTTGATCAGATTGCGAACCAGGAACCGCACAGTTTCCTCCCCCGTTCCCATCGCCACGACTCGCGCCGTTGCTTGCCAACGGCAACGGCTGCGCCAGGATAGCGTAACGCCAGGACGTTGAGGATGGTCGAGGAACCGTCCCAGCCCGGTTCGGGACGGGTCCGAACGCTCTCTTACTTGGTGGTTTTGGCGCGGGAACGGGAGGGGGCTTTGCGCGTTTCCGGCCCTTCCGTGTTCGGTCTCTCCGTGACCCGAGGCTTGGTGGCACGGGGTTTAACCGGCTGGACCGGCTCCGGAACCGAGGTCGGAGCGGGGGGCGTCGGCCGGGCCGCAAAGCGGATTTCAGCCTCCAGCCAGAAATCGAGGTCACGACCCTCGGGATGGCCCGCTTCCTGCCACAGGCGGTAGGCCAGATCGCGAACCTCGGAATCCAAACCGTGGGACATCGCCCCTTACCCCTGTTTTGTTAAAACCGTGCAAACCATAACGCAGCCGCTGCCGGGGTACAATCCCGGGGGGAGCCAATCAGCCGCGACGGCGGCCGATCCGGGGCTCCTCGCCCTTCAGCAGGCGGGCAATGTTGGCCTGATGACGATGGAAGCCCATCACCGCCAGACCGAAGGCCATCGCCGCTGCCGCAGGACCGGAAAACAGCCAAGCATAAACCGGCGCCAGCGCCAAAGCGGCCAAGGCGGCCGCCGAGGAGATCCGGAACAGGGCCGCCACCGCCAACCACGTCAAACCACAGGCGATTCCCACCGGCCAGGAGGCCGCCGCCAGAGTGCCGAGAGTGGTGGCAACGCCTTTGCCGCCCTTGAACCTCAGCCAGACCGGATAATTATGCCCCAGCACGGCGGCGAAACCGGCGACCAGCATTGGCAAATTCTCGCCCCCGGTCAGCAGGGCCGCCAGTCCGACCGCGATGGCCCCCTTGCCGCCATCCAGTAACAGAGTGGCCAGCGCCAGCCCCTTATGGCCGGTGCGCAAGACGTTGGTGGCGCCGATATTCCCGGAACCGATGGTCCGGATATCGCCGAGGCCGGCCGCCCGAGTTAGCACCAGCCCGAACGGGATACTGCCGAACAGATAGCCGCCAATGGCGGCGGCGGCGAGGATCAGAGCCGGGCTCATGCGCGGAACACGGCGCGGCCGTCAACCACGGTCCGGGCGACGGCGCCCCGCACCGAACGGCCATCAAAGGGGGCGTTTTTCGATTTCGAGCGCATCGCCTTGGCATCGACCGTCCAGGCCCGATCCGGATCAAACAGCACCAGATCCGCCGAGACGCCAATATCGAGCCGCCCGGCGGGCAGGCCGAGAATTGACGCCGGGGCACAGGTCAGCCGTTGCAGCGCCTCCAGGAGCGACAGACTGCCGTCATGGACCAGATCCAGGGTCACCGGCAGCAGGGTTTCCAACCCGATGCCGCCAAATTCGGCCATCGCGAACGGTACCCGCTTCGAATCCTGATCCTGGGGGGCATGGTCGGAGGCAATCGCGTCGATCGTGCCATCCTTCAGCCCTGCGACCACCGCCAGACGGTCACTTTCCCCGCGCAGCGGCGGCGACAATTTGGCAAAGGTGCGATATTCGCCGATCGCCTGCTCATTGAGGGCAAAATAGGGCGGAGCGGTATCACACGTCACCGGCAGGCCCCGCTGTTTGGCGCGGCGGATCAGGGCAATCCCCTCGGCGGTCGAGACATGGGCGGCGTGGTAGCGCCCGCCGGTCAGTTCGACCAGACGCAGGTCGCGTTCGAGCAGGATCGCCTCAGCGATCGCCGGCATCCCGGCCAGACCGAGCCGGGTGGCGAATTCGCCCTCATTCATCATCCCGTTTTCGACCAGCGACGGTTCTTCGGGATGCTGGACGATCAGCAGGCCGAAGGTTGCCGCATAAGACAGAGCCCGCCGCATCACCTGGGCGTCGCCAATGGCGCGGGTGCCGTCGGTGAAGGCCAAAGCCCCGGCCTCGGCCAGCATCCCCATCTCGGCCAGTTCGCGTCCGGCCAACTGCTTGGTGGCGGCCGCATAAGGGTACACTTTGGCCAGCCCGATCTGACGGGCGCGGCGGGCGACGAATTCCATCGTCGCCACATCGTCGATCACCGGATGGGTGTTGGGCAGGCAGACCATCGAGGTCACCCCACCGGCGACGGCGGCTTCGCCGGCAGACCGCAAGGTTTCCTTATGTTCCTCGCCCGGCTCGCGGACCTGAACCCGCATATCGACCAGACCGGGAGCAAGACAGAGACCGGCGCAATCGACCACCTCAAGGCCGTCCGGAACCCCGTCCTGGAACAGGGTGGGACCAAGATCGGCGATGGTCTCGCCATTGGTCAGCAGAGCCCCCCGGACGTCGAGGCCCCGGGCCGGATCGAGCAGGCGGGCATTGACGTAGGCGACCAAGCCAGTGGAGGCGCGGTTAGGCATCAGGAAGCGGCTCCGTCATGGGCAGGAAGATGGCGGGTCAAGACGTCGAGGCAGGCCATCCGCACTGCCACGCCCATCTCCACCTGCTCGCGGATCAGCGAGCGTTCGACATCGTCGGCGACGTCGGAATCGATCTCGACGCCGCGATTCATCGGCCCCGGATGCATGATCACCGCATCGGGCTTGGCCAGCGCCAGTTTGTCGCGGTCGAGCCCGAAGAAATGGAAATATTCGCGGATCGACGGAATGAAATTGCCGCGCATCCGTTCGTTCTGGATCCGCAACATCATGATCACATCGACGCCGGCGAGGCCCCGGCGCATGTCATGCACCACCTCGACCCCCATCTGCTCGATCGCCGCCGGCAGCAGGGTGCGGGGTCCGATCACCCGAACCTGCGCGCCCATCGCCTTCAGCAGATGGATATTGGAACGGGCGACCCGGCTATGCAGCACGTCGCCGCAGATGGCCACAGTCAGGCCGGACAGCCGCCCCTTGTGGCGCCGGATGGTCAAGGCATCGAGCAAGGCCTGGGTCGGATGTTCATGGCTGCCGTCACCGCCATTGATCACGGCGCAATTGACTTTTTCCGACAGCAGCTTGACGGCACCGGATTCGGGATGGCGGACAACCAGCACATCAAGATGCATCGCATTCAGGGTCATGGCGGTGTCGATCAGGGTCTCGCCCTTCTGCACCGACGAACTGGACGCCTGCATGTTGATGATATCAGCCCCGAGCCGTTTGCCAGCCAGTTCGAAACTGGTCCGGGTCCGGGTCGAGTTCTCAAAGAACAGGTTGATCACCGTCCGTCCGCGCAACAAGGTCTTGCGCTTATCGAGGGAACGGTTCTGCTCGACATAGCCGTCAGCGATGTCAAGCAGGGCGGTAATCTCTCCTGGCGTCAGGCCCTGAATGCCGAGGAGATGGCGGAGATGAAGCGGCGTATCAGTCATGGCGGCGAACTATAGGCTGCCCCGATGTGGGCCGCAAGCGGGAGCCCGGGGGTCCTCCCGACTGCTGCGGGAAACGGGGAAAGGGGGTGATCACCGGCCCGGAAGACGCCGCCTTATCCGAAAGAACCGGCGCTGCGGCCACAATCCCTCTCCCCCCCCTCTTGTGAGGCGGCGCGGCTCAGGCCATACTATAATGCGCAACTTTAGGCTTATGCAGCATGGTTGGTGGGGTGCCATGACGGCGGACATAATCAGCGGCGGCATTGGCGCCGGTGCCGGCGCGAGTGACGATGAAATCTGCTTCGAGCATAAATTCTTCACCTCGTTTGAAGATCTCTATTTCCGCCTGACCGAGGCTGGCGAGCCGGTCGCGGTCCTCAAACTGGCCAATAACGAGGCGGTGCTCTCGTTCGAGGGGCTGAGGCGGGAATTTGCGATGAGAGAGGATACCCACGATTACCGCATGCTCGAACGCGTTGCCGAGGGGCTGATGTTCGTGCGTGGGCTGCGTCCGGGTGACCGGCTGCCCAAGGAAGTGACCTCGCGCGAGGCCTCGTGGGAACCACAGGACCGGCATCGCCGGATTGCCTATCAGCGTTTGACCATGCAGTTGGTCACTTGGCTGACCGGCAATGAGAATGTCATCAGCAACGTGGGCGAATTGGCGCAAATTGCCGATGATCCGCAGGTCAAAAAGAACATCCAGCTCGCCTTCACCGAAGCGGCGGAAGAACTTGGCCTGGGCCGCGCCCGCCGCGACGAGGTGGTTCAGTATATCGAGACCCTGGCCCGCGAATTATCCTACATTGAGGCCTTGCGCGACACCTTCAGCGAGGTCAAGAAGATCGACGAGAAATTGCAGGGGCTGCGCCGGATCTATGGGGCCGACCGCTCGATGATCGAAACCACCGATCAGGTGGCCCGCCTGTCGCAACGGGCTCTGAAGCTGTTCCAGGATTATTTCGATCAGATCGACGCCCAGACCGGCGAAATTCTGTCAATGTTGAAGAATATTGAGAATCAGATCGGTTATATCCGGCAGGTCCGCGACGCCCTGCACTGCCGCTTGTTGCCATGGGAAGATTTCATTCAGATCTGGAAAACCGTTTTTATTGTCCGATCTGATGATAACACCAACAAGATCCGCGATATCTATCAGTTCCTCGCGCCCCGTTACATGCATTTCAATGATTGGGTTCTGGTGACCCGGCGCAATCCGACCAAGGCCAAGCCTTACGGCGGTCAGATGATGTGGTAGCGGCGTCCGCACCGGGGGGCGGACGGGCCGCCCCCGGGTTTGGTCAGGAAAGAGCCCCCACCGCGACATTGTCGATCAGGCGGGTCGTCCCCAGCCGGGCGGCAGCAAGCAGGCGGGCGGGCCGGGTTGGCCGGTCCAGCGGCGCCAGAGTCTCGGCGTCGCGCACTTCACAATAATCGACCGAATCGAAGCCGGCCGCGAGCAGATCGCGAATGGCCTGAGCCAGCAGCGGGGAGACCTCGCCCCCCTGGGTCAGGGCCTGGGCGGTGGTGTCCAGGATGCGGAACAAGGCCGGGGCAATCGCCCGTTGCTCGGGGGTGAGATAGGCATTGCGCGAGGACAGGGCCAGCCCCTCCTCTTCCCGCCAGATCGGGCAGCCGACCACCTCAATCGCCAGATCCAGATCCCGCACCAGACGGCGGATCACCGCCAGTTGCTGATAATCCTTCTCGCCGAACAAGGCGACGTCGGGCCGGACCTGTAACAGCAGTTTGGCCACCACCGTCGCCACCCCGTCGAAATGACCGGGCCGCACCGCGCCGCACAGCCCTTCGGATAGGCCGGCGACATGGACGGTGGTGGCAAATCCGGCCGGATACATCTCGCTCACCCGGGGGGCAAACAGCAGATGACATCCCGCCCCGCCCAGCAAAGCGGCATCCTCGGCTTCGCGGCGGGGATAGCGGGAGAAATCCTCCTCGGGGCCGAACTGGGTCGGGTTGACGAACACCGAGGCAATCACCCGGTCGGCCCGTTCCAGCCCTTCGGCGATCAGACTCAGGTGACCGCGATGCAGCGCCCCCATGGTCGGCACCAACGCCACCGCCAACCCCTGATCGCGCCAGTAGCGAACCCGGGCGCGCAGATCGGCGACACTGCGGACGATATCGATCTCACGGCTCATCTCAGCGGGACTCCTTGCGAGGCAGGCCGAAGCAATGCTCCGGCCCGGGGAAGGCCCGGGCGCGCACATCGGTGGCATAAGCCTCGACGGCGGCGCGGATCACCGGGCCAAGATCAGCATAGCGTTTGACAAATTTCGGGGTGAAATCGTCGAACAGCCCCAGCACATCGTCAATCACCAGTACCTGACCGTCACAGGCGGGAGAGGCGCCGATGCCGATGGTCGGAATCGCAATTTCGGCGGTCAAGGCCCGGGCCACTGGCTCAACCGTGCCTTCGATCACCACGGCAAAGGCTCCGGCTTCGGCCACGGCGTGAGCGTCGGCGCGAATCCGAGCGGCTTCATCCTCATTGCGACCATGAGCGCGATAGCCGCCGGCGGTATGCACCGCCTGGGGCATCAGGCCGATATGGCCCATCACCGGCACCCCGCGCTCGGCGAGGAAGGCAATGGTTTCGGCCATCTCCTGGCCCCCTTCCAGCTTGACGGCGGAACAGCCGGTTTCGGCCAGCACCCGCGCGGCATTGCGGAAGGCCTGGGCCGGGCTTTCCTGATAGCTGGCGAAGGGCAAATCGATCACCACGCAGGAATGCTGCGAGGCCGCAACCACGGCGCGGCCGTGGGCGATCATCATCTCCAGAGTGACGGCCAGGGTGGTTTCCAGGCCATAGACCACCATGCCCAATGAATCCCCGACCAGCAGGATGTCGCAGATCGGATCCAGCAGGCGGGCGATTGGAGCGGTATAAGCGGTCAGCGCCACCAGCGGCTCGGCACCCTTGCGGGCTCGGATGTCGCGGGTGGTGATCCGCCGCTGGTTGATGTGTCGGCTCACTGCGATGACTCCCTCGTCTGATCTTGGCGCCCCGGGGGCGGCGGGTCGTCGTCGTCGAACAGGATCCGCTGCGCCGCCCCGTCCAGATCGTCAAACTGACCGGACCGCAGCGCCCAGAGGAAGCCGGCCAGTCCCAGCAGCCCCAGGGTCAGGGCCAGCGGAATCAGGATCAGCAGAATATCCACGGGTCACCGCCTTCCGCCAGATAGACGCAGGGCGTTCAGGATTACTAGCAGCGACGAGGCGGACATGGCAATCGCCGCGATCAGCGGGGTGACCTGTCCGGCGATCGCCACCGGCACCGCCAGCAGATTATAGCCGAGGGCAAAAGCCAGATTCTGGACCATCAGCCGGCGGGCCTTCCGGGCCACCCTGACCGCTTCGACCACCGCCTCCAGCCGTTCCCCCTGAAACACCAGATCCGCCGCCGCGCGGGCGATGTCGGCGCCTCGGGCCGGAGCGATCGAGACATGCGCCCCGGCCAGAGCGGGCGCATCGTTGATCCCGTCGCCGACCATCAACACCCGTCGCCCGGTTCGGGCCAGAGTGGCCAGCCGGGCCGCTTTGGCCGCCGGGGCGCACTCTGCCTGCCAGTGCTCCAGCCGCAGCGTGGCCGCCAGCGCTGCCACGCTGCCAGAACGATCGCCTGACAGTATTTCGAGCCCGAAGCCGAGGTCCCGGAGATGATCAAGGGTGACGGCGGCATCCGGGCGGGGGGCATCGGTGAAGCGGAAGCGGACCGGCTCCTTTCCTGGCTGGTTCAGCCATAATTCCGGCCCGGTTGTGGTGGTTGGCGCGGGGGCGGGTTCGCCGACCGCGAAGCGGTAACGGCCAAGCCGGCGCCCATCAGCGGCGGAGAGCCCTTGCCCCGGTTCTTCCCGTACTCCTGCCGCCGGCATCCCTCCCGGCGCGGCCACGACGAGCGCCCGGGCCAGCGGATGGGAGGATTGAACCGCCAGCGCTGCCGCCGCCGCCAGGGCCTCAGGCGTCCAACTGGCTTCGGGGATCAGAACGGGATGGCCTCCGGTCAGGGTCCCGGTCTTGTCGAACACGGCATAATCAGCTTCAGCCAACCGTTCCAGGGCGGTGGCGGATTTGATCAGCACTCCATGCCGCGACAGGCGGCCACTGGCGATCACCTGCACCACCGGCACCGCCAGGGCCAGAGCACAGGGGCAGGTGATGATCAGCACCGAAACGGCGATCAGCAGGGCCGGCTGCCAGTCCTGCCCGCCGAGCCAAACCCAGCCGGCGAAAGTCAGTGCCGCGAGGAGATGGATGACCGGAGCGTACCAGCGCGCCACCCGCTCGGCCAAAGCGACATGGCGGGTACGCCCCTGTTCGGCCGCTTCCATCAGCCGGACGATTCCGGCCAGAACGGTCTGATCCCCGACCGCCGTCACCCGGAGCCGCAGCGGGGCAGTCAGGGCGAGGGCCCCAGCCTGGACCGCCTGCCCCGGCCCGACCGGCACCGGCAGACTTTCCCCGGTCAACAGGGACTCATCGAGGTCGCTTTGCCCCTCGATCACTGTGCCGTCGATCCCGATCCGCTCGCCGGCAGCCACCAGCACGTGCTCGCCGATCTGAACCCGGCGCGGCGGCACCCGCCGGCGACTGCCATCGGGATCAAGCACCAGCACGGCGCGGGCTTCGAGCCGGAGCAGATCGGCCAGAGCCGCCCGCGCTCGCCCGCGCGCCCGAGCCTCAAGGGTGCGGCCGATCAGCAGGAAGAACAGCAGGGAGACCGCTGAATCGAAATAAGCCTGCGGCCCTCCCCGGATCGTCTCGGCCAGACTGAGGGCGCTGGTCAGCAGGACACCGAGGGTGATCGGCACATCCATATTGGTGCGCCCTGATTTCAACGCCTGCCAGGCGGAAGCGGCAAAGGGACGCAGACCGAAGGCGATCGCCGGCAAGGCGACCAGGGCCGATAGCCAGTGGAGCAGGGAGCGGGTTGCTGGCCCCATCCCCTGATCGGCCCCGGCCCAGACCGAGACCGACAGCAGCATGACATTGCCGGCGGCGAAACCGGTCACCGCCAGCGCGGCGAGGAGATCGCGCTGGGTGCGCCGGTCGGCCTGATCGAGCTGATCGGGGTTAAACGGCACCAGCCGGTAGCCGACCGCCTGAACCGGGGCGAGAATTGCTGTTACCGAGGCTTCGGCCGGTCGGAACCGCACAATCAGACGGCGGGAGGTCAGATTGACTCGTGCCGTCACGAGTCCGGGCTGACGCGCCAACAGGGATTCGATCAGCCAGACGCAGGCCCCGCAGCGGACGTCCTCGACCAGCAGGGTCAGACCGGCTTCTCCCCCGCCCAGATCGCACACGGCCTCAGACAGATCCTCGGCGGGAAGGGCAGAGTCCGGCCGGGGCGGGGGCGCCGATTCGGCCCGGCGCCGGTAATAGCCCTCCAGCCCGGCGGCCCCGATCAGAGCATGAGCGGCGGCACAGCCCGCGCAACAGAACCCGTCCTCGCCCGCTCCAAGCGGCGTGCCACAATGGCGACAAACCGGGGAATTTCCGGGGCTGCCGCCCCGCCCCCCGCTTTCTTCTTTTTTTTCTGAAAAGAAAGGGGGTCTGGGGCGCGCCCCAGCCGGGTTCGGGCGGGAGCCCGACAGAGTCACGGCAGGAAAAACCGGCGGAAGGTGCGGTACTGAACCCCCTCCGGCCCCTCGGCCAGGGCATGGAGATCCCATTGCCCGGGCTGGGGCAGAGTCACCAGAGCGGCATGTGCCCCCGGCGCTGACGGATTGAGCAAAACCTCATGCGCCGGGTCCGACCCGGTCGGGCGAGTCAGCCTCACCCGCACCGACAAGCCCTCGATGGGCTGGCCACTGCGGTCGCGGTAGGTCTGAGCAATCACCGCGCCCGTGCCGTCGGGAATCGGTTCGATCACCGTCTCAACGATCCAGCCCAGATCGTCCTGCCGCCGCGCCGCCGCCAGAGCCTGATCATAAGCCAGACCATGCTCATAAGGACGATCCACGGTGACGCCGGGAAAGGTGCGGTTGGCCAGGATCACCAGGGACAGATTGACCACCACCACCACCGCAAAAGCGGCAACGAAGATATAAGGATACCACCAGCCGGAACGACGGGGCGGGCTCACCGGTCGGGTCCGACAAACAGAGAGTCGGTCCGGATTTCACGTCCGTCGGCTTGGTCGCGCAACAGGAAGGTCAATGGCAGCCGCCGCCCAGTGGCGTTGGCCGCATTGGCGGTGACGAAAACGGTAAAGCTGCCGACCGAATCCGACGCCACCTTCAAAGGCGGGCCGCCGCCGATCACCGATAAACGGGGATGGTCCAGCCCCTGAACCGAGAGATCGAACCAGCGATCGCGTCGCACCATATTCTGCACCTTGAGGACATAGCCATTGCGAATCGAACCGTCAGACAGGCGGACATACAGCAAGGCCCGCTCGTGCAATACCGTCAATTCGGTGGTGGTCCGGGCCGACAGCGACCAGCCGATCAGCCCCACCGAAACGGTCAAAATCGCCCCATAGACCAGCGTGCGCGGCCGCACCAGACGGTGACGGGCCGGAGCCCCGGCGGCGCGGGCGGCCTGACTGGCGATCGAATCCCACGCTACCAGCCCGCGCGGCAGACCGGCCCGGTCCATCATCGCGTCGCAAGCGTCAATGCACAGGCCGCAGCCAATACACCCCAGTTGCGAACCGTCGCGAATGTCGATTCCGGTCGGGCAGACCGCAACGCACATCCGGCAATCCAGGCAATGACCCCGCCCTTCAAACGACTGGCCCCGCCGCCAGTAGCCCCGGGGCTCACCCCGCCAGGGCTCATAGCCGACGATCAGCGAATGCTCGTCGAACATCGCCGCCTGGAAGCGCGAATAGGGGCACATATAGAGGCAGACCTGTTCGCGGGCAAAGCCCGCCAGCAGGTAGCAGAGGCCGCCGACCACCGCCACCGCCCCATAAACCGCCGCCTCTTCCCGGCCGGTCAGCAGCGCCGGCAGCATCGTCGGGGCATTGCCAAAATAGAGGGTGAAAGACACCCCACAGGCCGCTGCCAGGATCAGCCAAATCAGATGCACCGCCGCTTTGCGGGCCAGTTTGCCCGGACTCCACGGGGCCCGATCAAACGTGATCCGGCGGGCACGATCGCCGATCACCAGCCGCTCGACCTGAACAAACAGATCCGTATAGATCGTCTGCCAGCACAGAAAGCCACACCACACCCGGCCATATAGGGCGCTGATCAGGAACAGGGCAATCGCCGAGACCACCAGGATGCCGGTCAGGTAATAGATTTCCTGCGGCCAGATCTCCAAAGCGAAGAAATAGGCCCGCCGCCCGGTCATATCGATCAGAATCGCCTGATCCGGTGCTCCCGCGCCTCGGTCCCACCGCAGAAAGGGAGCGAGATGCCACCAGGACAGCAGCAGCGCCAGCAAGGCGAATTTCCAACGGCGGAACCGGCCCTTGACCGAGCGGGGATGAATTGTCTCGCTCTTGGCGTAGAGGGGAGTGCCGCTCACCGCCCGCCCCCCAGGGTATGAACATAAACCGCCAACATCCGAATCGTGCCCGGATCAAGCCGTTCCGACCAAGCCGGCATCGCCCCATGGCGCGGCCGGGTCACCTGACGGATCACCGTCGCCTGAATCTCGGCGGCCCGAACCTCGGGAGATTGGTTGGTCAGTTTGCTGGCATAAAGCCAGATCTGGTTATTCAGGGGCGGTGCGCCGACCATGCTGTTGCCCTCGCCGCTCTCGCCGTGGCACACCGCACAATTCTCCGCAAACAGCGTCGCGCCGGGAAGGTCCGGTTTCGGGGCACGATCGGCCAGGGTCAGGACATAATGAGCCACCTGTTCGATCTGGTCCGGCGTCAGAATCCCATCGGCCCCAAAACGCGGCATCTCACTGACATGCCCCTGGGGGTTGCCACTGCGGGCGCCGAATTTGATCGTCTGCTCGATCTCGGCCAGGGTGCCGCCCCACAGCCATTCATCATCAGCCAGAGTGGGATAACCGAAAGCCCCCACCCCGCCGACCCCATGGCACGGCGCACAATTCTCCTCGAACGCAATCCGTCCGCCCGCCCGGGCATAGGTCAATAATTCGGGATCCGCTTCGACCGCCTCGGCCGGCAGCGAGACTAGGCGCTCACGCCACAGCGCCCGCTCCACCGCCTGAGTGGCCAGATCCTGTTCCAGCGCTGCCCGGGACGAATAGCCAAGCAGACCAACGGTAAAGCTGTTCCGCAGCGGCCAGGACGGCATCAGCAGCCACATCCCCGCCGACCACAGCACACAGACCCAGAACACCAGAATCCACCAGCGCGGCAGCGGGGTGTTCAATTCACGGATGCCGTCCCATTCATGGCCGGTGGTCTGCCGGCCGGTGACCGGATCCTTCTCAACCGTTGTCATGGACCAGCCTCCTTGCTGCCGGCGGGCTTTGGCAAACCGTCCGGCTCATGGGTCGTCGCGCAGCGGGATCTCTCCCTGGCGTTCAAAACGGCGGCGATGACCCGGCCAGTAGGCATAGACGACGATCGCGCCGAACACCACCACCAGCCACACCAGCCACATCGGGCGGAGCCATTCCTCGATCAGGGATGTCGGCATTGTCGGTCCTCCGCCTCAGCGGCGCAACGGAGCCGGATCAAGCCGGCTGAAATCAACCATCGTGCCCAGCACCTGGAGATAGGCCACCATCGCATCCATTTCTGTCACCGGTGCCTCCTCTGCGGCCTCGACTGCCCGGCCCAGCCGCGCTCGCGGATAGCGTTGCGCCACCGCCGGACTGGAGGCCGGATCGGCCAGGGCCTGTTCCTCCAGATCGTGCGCTGCTTCGGCGATCGCCGTCTCATTATACGGCACCCCGACCCGACGCAGCGCCCGCAACCGGTCGCCAATATCATGGTAATCGAGCGGACGCAGCAGATGCGGATAGCCCGGCATCACCGAATCCGGCACCACCGCGCGCGGGTCAATCAGATGGCGGACATGCCAGTCGCTGGCATATTTGCCCCCGACCCGGGCGAGGTCAGGGCCGGTTCGTTTCGAACCCCACTGAAAGGGATGGTCATATTTGGATTCGGCCGCAAGGCTGTAATGGCCATAACGCTCGGCCTCGTCCCGGAGCGGGCGAATCATCTGACTGTGGCAATTGTAACAGCCCTCGCGCAGAAACAGATCGCGCCCGGCCTGTTCGAGCGGGCTGTAGGGGCGGATGCCCTCGACCTTCTCAATGGTCGATTCGATCGAGAACAGTGGCGCCACCTCGACCAGCCCGCCCACCGAAACCGTGATCAGGATCCCGACCGCCAGCAGCAGGGCATTGGTCTCAATCCGGGCATGATGCTTGAACAGGGACATCGGCCGGTTCCTTCTCGGCAGAACGGTCAGGGGACCACAGCCGGCGCCGGCACCGCACGGGGCGCGGCACCCCGGATCGTCCGGACCACGTTGTAGGCCATCACCAGCCCGCCGGCCAGGAACAGCGCCCCGCCGCAAGCCCGGATCACGTAATAGGGGTGCATCGCCTTGACCGTCTCGACAAAGGAATATTGCAGGAAACCGTAACTGTCATAAGCCCGCCACATCACCCCCTGCATGATGCCTGAGATCCACATGGCGGTGATGTAGAGCACGATGCCAACCGTCGCGATCCAGAAGTGAATCCCGACCAGCCGCAGCGAATACATCTCGGCCCGGCCCCACAAACGCGGCACCATGAAATAGATTGCCCCGAACGAAACGAAGGCGACCCAGCCCAGCGCGCCGGAATGGACATGGCCGATGCCCCAATCGGTGTAATGCGACAGGGCATTGACCGAGCGGATCGCCATCAGCGGCCCTTCGAAGGTGGCCATGCCATAGAAGGCCACCGCCGTGACCAGGAAGCGGATCACTGGATCGGTCCGCAGTTTGTCCCACGCCCCGGACAGGGTCATCAGGCCGTTGATCATCCCGCCCCAAGACGGCATCCACAGCATCACCGAAAAGGTCATCCCCAGAGTCTGCGCCCAATCGGGCAGAGCGGTATAATGGAGATGGTGTGGTCCGGCCCAGATATAGAGAAAGATTAAGGACCAGAAATGAACGATCGAAAGGCGGTAAGAGTAAACCGGACGTTCGGCCCGCTTGGGAACGAAATAATACATGATGCCGAGAAAGCCGGCCGTCAGGAAAAACCCAACCGCATTATGGCCGTACCACCATTGCACCATCGCATTTTGGACCCCGCCGAACAGCGGATAGCTTTTGGTCAGACTGACCGGAACCACCAGATTATTGCCGACATGCAGCAGGGTGACGGTCAGAATCATCGCCAGATAGAACCAGTTGGCGACATAGATGTGTGGTTCGCGCCGTTTGATCAGGGTGCCGGCGAACTGAATCAGATACAGCACCCAGACCACCAGCAGGAGCAGATCGAGGAGCCATTCCGGCTCGGCATATTCCTGGCCCTGGGTCAGCCCAAACGGGTAAGAGGCGATCGCCAGCAGGACAAACAGATTATAGCCCCAGAAGATCAGCGAGCCGAGCCGTTCCCCCCCGAACAAGGCGGCACGACAGGTGCGTTGCACCACATAGAGCGAGGTTCCGATCAGGACATTGCCCCCAAAGGCAAAAATCACGGCTGTCGTGTGCATCGGCCGCAGGCGGCCGAACGTCGTCCATTCCAGATCGAAATTAAGCGCAGGGAAAGCGAGCTGCCAGGCAATGAAATCACCAAACAGAAAGCCCAGAACCCCCCATATGACGGCGGCCAGGGTGAACTTACGGATCACCGCCTCGCAATAGGGAACGGAAGCGGGGGCTGGTTGCATGCCGATCTCCTGAAATCGACCGATCGAAGCGGCGTCGCGGTCTCACTCTCCTTCCCAAGATATACATCAAACCGCTTAGACCGGCGAACAAAACCGCTTTTACCCCCGGGGGGAACGCCGGGCGACCCTGGGCAGAGCGACCGGCCCGAATATTTTGCCCTTCCTTTCGCGGCGGCCTCACGCTAATCAATGCCTGTTTCAGGCGCCGTCTGAGATCACAAAAAGATGCATTTTTAATTTTTTTAGAATTAAAACTAATCGTTAGCGGCGCTTGAAAAAGCGAAGGATTTTGTTGAAAGCCACCCTGGCGGGAACGAGCATCCATGGCCCGAGTCTATGTCGTTGCCCCCTATCTCCCTCATGGTGGAACCTTCATGGCCTACCATCTGGCCCGCCTGCTCCAGCTCGATTTTGGCTTTGAGGGGGTTGCGGTCACGCTCGGAACCGAAACGGCGGCGAATGGCGTGTTCGTTTATGACCCGGTCTTCCCGTCAATTCCGCTGGCGGCGTTGGCGGCAACACTCACCGACGATGATCTGCTGATCGCCAACCCGTCTTTTTCTCGATTCGGGCTCGGCTTCAGTTGTCGGGGCCGGAAGCTGATGTATATCCAGGGCTTCACCACCTACGACGTGCTGGATGGTGGGTTTGATCTCTATGTTTGCGTCAGTAGCTTTGTCCAACATTTCGTTCAGAGCCTTTACGGGATCAGCCCGCCGGTCATCCCCCCGTTTCTCCAGCGCGAGACCTTTCCTCCGCCCCAGCCCTGGAGCGAACGGCCGGAAGGACGGATTCTGGTCAATAACAAAGGCCACACCCACCGACAGGAGGTGTTGCTCAACCGGGTGGTAACCCGGCTGGCGGCGGCCCGTCCCGGCCTGACGTTTGACCTGCTGTCGGGCGAGAAGGAACCGCAACCGGCTTTCGCGGCCCGGCTCGGGGCCTATCGTCTGTTGCTCTCGCTGGCCCCGGCCGAAGGCTTCGGTCTGATCCCGCTGGAGGCGATGGCCATGGGCACCACCGTGGTCGGATTCGATGGTTTTGGCGGCGTCGATTATTTGCACTCCGGCCAGAATTGCCTCGCCGTGCCCTGGCCTCGCCTGGACGATCTGATCGATTCTCTGCTGGCGCTGCTCGACGATCCGGCGCGAGCTGAAGCTCTGGCCCAGGAAGGACAGCGCACCGCCGCCCAGCCATGTTACAGCCACGCCCATTTCCGCGCGGCTTGGCGGCCGCTGCTTGCGACTCTGCTGGGGTGATCACATCATGCATCCGCTTCCGCCAACGATCCTGTTAACCGGACTGCCCCGCTCCGGGACCACCCTCGCCTGTGTCCTGCTCAACGAATGCCCGGACACGGTGGCTCTGGCCGAGCCCCTCTCGCTGACCCGCCATGGTGACCGGGACCGAGCGGTGGCCGAGATTGAGACCTTTATCGCCCTGACCCGTGACCAAATCCTGCGCGACGGCACCGCATTCTCGACTCATGTCGGCGGATTGATCCCGGATAATTGGGCGGAAGAGCCGGATCCGGCCGGCGGGTTGCGCCACAGCCGGGCCGAACATGGGCTGATCCGCATCACGGCGCCGCTCACCCCCCAATTCCGTCTGATTCTCAAGCAACCGGGCGAGTTTAGCGCCCTGGCTGATCTGCTCGCGCCCCGCTATCCGCTGCTGGCTCTGGTCCGCCATCCGCTGGCGGTGTTGGCCTCGTGGCAGACCGTCGCCTTTCCGGTCCACCATGGACACATGCCGGTTGCCGAGCTGTTCAATCCCGAGCTTGCCGCCACGCTTGCCCGGGTGCCGGATCGGCTGGAGCGTCAGGTGGCCCTGATTGGCTGGCTCCTGACTCTCTATCGACAGCTGCCGCCCGATCAGGTCCTGCGTTACGAGGATTTGATCGCGACCCCGGAAAGAGTTCTGGCCCGTTTCGGTGTGACCGCCGCCCGGCCGCTACGGCCATTACGCCCGGAATCCCCGGCTCTCCGCTATCCAGGCCTGGATCTGCGCCCGCTGGCCGCAGCCTTGTGGAAGATCAGCCCGCTTTGCGAGCCCTTCTATCCTGATTTCACGGCCAGCCTGGAAAAGACGCTTCAGGGCGAGGCGCCAACCCTCTTGGCGACGGCAGGCCGGAAGTTCTAGAGTGCCGGCCATGAATGACACATCCACCCCCCTCCCCGATTCGCCCGCCACCCGTCCGGCCCTGACCCTCGGCAAGGGCCATTCCCGTCGTTTACGCGCCGGTCACCCCTGGGTGTTTTCCAATGAGATCGAGATGAGCCCGGAAACCCGGCAATGGACGCCGGGCGGGCTGGTCACGCTGATTGATGCCGGGGGCGAGCGGCTGGGGGTGGCGACCTTCAACCCCCATTCGCTGATTGCCGCCCGGCTGCTGTCGCGCGATCCGGCGACGGTGATCGATCGCGGCTTCCTCGCCACTCGGCTGAAAGCGGCGCTGGCGTTGCGGGACACTTTGTTCGACCGTCCCTTTTATCGTCTGGTTCATTCCGAGGCGGATGGCCTGCCCGGTCTGGTGATTGACCGCTTTGGCGATGTGCTGGCGATCCAGGCCAATACGGCGGGGATGGAACGGCTGCTGCCGGATCTGCTCGCGGTGCTGGAGGATCTGCTGGCCCCCCGCGCGGTGATGCTGGCCAATGACAGTCCGGTCCGGGTTCATGAGGGTCTGCCCCTCGAACATCGTCTCGCCAGTGGTCAGATTGATGGCCCGGTTGAGCTGGAGGAAAACGGCGCCCGGTTCGTTGCTGATCTCCAGGAAGGGCAGAAGACCGGCTGGTTTTATGATCAGCGCGACAATCGCGCCGCTGTCGCCCGTTTGTCCCGGGGGCGGCGGATGCTGGATGTTTATACCTATGCGGGGGGGTTTGCGGTTCAGGCCGCCCTGGCGGGGGCGACAGAGGTGTTGGCGGTTGATCGTTCGGAGCAATCGCTGGCCTTGGCCAGCCGTTCGGCGGCGCTCAATGGGCTTTCTCTTGCGACCGCCCGGGCCGAATCCTTTGCCGAGATGGAACGTCTTGCCGTTGCCGGCGAGCGGTTCGGGATGGTGGTGGTTGATCCGCCGGCTTTTGTCAAATCGCGGAAGGATCTGGCCGCCGGGGCCAAGGGCTATCGCAAGATGACCCGGTTGGCGGCCGCTCTGGTCGAGCCGGGTGGGTTTCTGTTTTGTGCGTCTTGTTCACATCACATGCCGGTGGAGGCTTTCGCCACCGAAACGGCGCGTGGTTTGGCTCAGGCGGGGCGCAATGGGCGGATTCTCCGTGCGTCCGGGGCTGCCGCCGATCATCCGGTTCATCCCTGGCTGCCGGAGAGTGCTTATTTGAAGGCGCTGCTTTATCAGCTCGACTGAAGTTATTGGGCTGCCGCCCAAACCCGCCCGGGGCGAAGCCCCGGACCCCTTTTTTTTCGGGAAGGGGAGTGGGCGGCAGCCGTTTATCCTTCGATTTCACCGGCTTGGTTTGGCCCGACTCCGGCCACCACTCGTTCCAGCACGGCGAGGAACAGCTCGGCTTGTCGTTCGCGTGTGTGGCGCGGGGCGGCGGCGAGACTGGCGGCCGCCAGGGTTTGGCGGGTGGTGTGGTCATCGGCCAATGCCCGCACGGCGGCGGCCAGGGCGTCGGGATCGCCGGCCGGCACCCAATGTCCGACTCCTTCTGCGGCGAGCAGCCGAGAGGCTTCGCCTTCCGGGGCCACCAGCAGCAACGGCAGCCCCATGGCCATCGCTTCGAACATTTTCGACGGGATCACTTCGGCGAAGGCCGGGGAATCCTTCAGATGGACCAGAGCGACATCGCACAGCGACCACACGGCCGGCATTTGCTCTTTGGGTTGCGGCGGGCCGAACACCACCCGGTCGAGGCCACGGGTTGCGGCGGTTTCGACCAGCATCCGCCGTTCTGCGCCGGCCCCGACCAGCAGGAAGCGCAGGTCGGGCCGGTCGCGCAGCCGGTCGGCGGCCTCAAGGACATTGATCAGACCGTGGGCCATGCCGTGGGTACCGACATAGCCAACCACAAAATCGTCTCCCAGCCCCCATTCCGCTGCCAATCCCGCATCGCGCGGGCGCGGGGCATAGCGGGGAAGATCGACCCCATTGATCACCACCGCGATTTTGGCGGCAGGAATGCCGCGCTGGATCAAATCGGCTTTGAAGGCATAAGTCAGGGCCACCACGGCGGCAGCGCGGCGATACAGGAATAGTTCGAGCCGTTCCAGAGCCCGCAAGGCCGCACTGTCACGCATTGCCCCAACAGCGGTGATGGAGCGCGGCCAGAGATCGCCCAGTTCGAACACGAACGGCACCCGCCGCAACGCGGCCAAGGCCCACCCACCGACCGCGGCGAAGAATTGGGGACTGGTCGCCACCACCAGATCGGGCCGCTCTTCGATCAGACCGGCCAGGACGGCTGTGACCATGAAGGACTGAAAATCCAGAATCCGGCGGACGACCCCTTCATTGGCGGCGATGTAGGTCTTGACCCGCACCACCCGGACCCCGTCGCGAATCTCACTCTGGCGCCAGCGATTGCGCCAGCCAGGAAACAACTTGCCGCCGGGAAAATTCGGCGCCGAGGTCAAGACGGTGACGCGATGACCCGCCGCAATCCAATAAGCCGCCCGCTCGGACACCCGAGTCGCTGCGGCGTTGGTCTCCGGGGGATAATTCTCAGTCAGAAAGAGGATATGCATCAAACGCGTCCCGCAAACGAGGCGGGCTCCCGCCCGCACCCGGCCGGGGCACCGCCCCGGACCCCCCCTTATTCAAAAATAAAGGGAGGTTTGGAGGCATCGCCTCCAAGCGGGGCGCGGGGCGGCAGCCCCGGAAGAGGTTAAACCGTCCGCAACTTGACGTAACTGCCCGGCGCATCCTCAATCGGATCGGCGGGAACCCGGGCCGGAATCTGAGCCCCGGCAAACTTCTCGACCCATTTCTGCCAGTCGGGCCACCACGACCCGTCGGTCTGAGTCGCCCCGGACAACCAGGTCTCCGGGCTCTTGACCTTCTTGCCATTGGTCCAGAAACAATATTTGCCGGCCGCCGGCGGATTGACCACCCCGGCAATGTGCCCCGAAGCCGACAGCACGAACCGAACCGGGCCGGAAACGTGACGGGTCAGCGCAAACGTGCTGGCCCACGGCGCGATGTGGTCCTCGCGGGTCGAAAGCATATAAAGCGGGGTTCGAATGCTGGTCAGATCGATCGGCACGCCGCCAACCTCGATCCCGCCCGGCTCGATCAGCTTGTTTTCCTGATACATCTTGCGCAGATAAAAACTGTGCATCGCCGCCGGCATCCGGGTCGAATCCGAATTCCAATAGAGCAGATCAAACGGGAACGGATCCTTGCCCAGCAGGTAATTATTGACCACAAACGACCAGATCAGGTCATTAGCCCGCAACATGTTGAAGGTCGTCGCCATGTCACGGCCATCGAGATAACCGGTCTCGGCCATCCGTGCTTCCAACGAGGACAACTGCTCCTCGTCGATGAAAATGCCGAGTTCGCCAGGATCCTGGAAGTCGGTCATGGTGGTGAACAGAGTCGCGGACAACACCCGGTCATCGCCCTTGGCCGCCATCCAGGCCAAAGTGCAGGTGGTCAGCGTCCCTCCCAGGCAATAACCGATCAGATTGACCTGACGTTGACCGGTGGCGCGTTCAATCGCCTCCAGCGCCGCCAGCGGCCCGTCCACCATGTAATCGGTAAAGGTCTTGTCGGCCAGACGCTCGTCGGGATTGACCCACGAGATCATGAACACGGTATGGCCCTGATCAACCGCCCATTTGACGAAGGAATTCTTCGCCCGCAGATCCAGGATATAATATTTGTTGATCCACGGCGGAACGATTAGCAGCGGCGCGGTCAAGACGCTGGGCGTGCTCGGATTATACTGAATCAACTGCATCAAATCGTTCTGGAAGACGACCTTGCCCGGAGTCACCGCGATATTCTCGCCGACCCGGAAGGCATCGTAATCGGTCATCCGAATCGCCAGATTGCCTTTGCCGCGTTCGAGATCGGCCAGCAGATTATCGAGCCCCTTCAACAGGTTCTCGCCGCCGCTCTCCAGCGTGGCCCGCAGCACTTCCGGATTGGTCAGAACGAAATTGCTCGGCGCCATCGCATCGACGAATTGGCGCGTATAGAAATCGACCTTCTTGGCGGTCGGCTCATCCAGCCCCTCGACGCCGCGTACCACTCCCTGAATCCAGCGCGCTGACAACAAATAGGATTGCTTGATATAATCAAACACCTCGTTGTCATTCCACATCTGGTCCTTGAAGCGACGATCACCCGTCTCCGGGACGACCACCGGCTCCGCCTTCTGTCCCATCATCCGCTTGGCGGTGTTCTGCCATAACGCCAGATAATCCTGCCACAGCGACATCTGGGCCTCGACCATCCGCCCCGGATCGCTGACGAGACGCGTGGTCATCTCGAAAAAAGCGTTGCCGATGTTCAGCGGATCGAGCGACGGCGTGGCCGGATCAGTCGCCTGGCGGGATAGAAAATCGGCAACGAGACGCTGGCTGCGTCCGGCGATGCTGGTCATCGCCTGGGAAATCTGCGCCGGGTCAATCCCTTTGTTTTCTGCGACCTTTTCTTCGGCCATCCTGCCCTCCCTGTTTTTCGTCGGTTTTAGGAAGAAATGCTGGTTGTGACGTGAGAGGGTCCGACCGGAAAAACCGGGACCCCGTCCCCCCTTCGGCCGACACCACACTTCTATATACTTTCGTTCGGCCGCCTGTTAAACGTGAACTTGTAGTAACATGTTACCGGTTAACAAGTCCGGTTATTCCGAGGGGAATAAGACTCCCGCCATGTTCGAGCCTATCGATGCCCTCCGCCGTGGCCGGCGCCGTCTTGCCGCCGGCGGCAGCGCCTTCGCGATTCTGACCCTCCTGGCCGGTTGCTCTTCGGCGGGGGATTCGCTCAGTCCGGCGTCGTGGTATCATGATCTGACCGGCAGCGATGATCCTCCCACCGAGATCGCGGTGCCCCGTCGGCCCGATCGCGGCAAAGACACCCCCGTCCCGGTGGTGGGATCCGGTGAAGGCCTGCCGGCCGACCCGAACCGTGCCCGCTATGCCGATCCGGTCCGGCGCGAGCCAGCTCCAACCAAACGTCTGCTGCGCCGGGCCGACCCCGAAGAGGGAGCCGGCACCGCAGCGCGCCCCGCCCCGGCCGAGATCTCGTCTACTCCCTTGCCGGAGCCGTCCGTTCCCCGTCCGACCAGTGCCGCCCCCGCGATGGTGGCGCCGGTGCGGACCCCCGCTCCGCCGAATCGCTCGCTTCTCGCCGTCTCGTCGCAGCCCCCCGCCGCTTTGCCCCAGGCTCGGCCGGTGGTGGCGGAAACGCCGGCTGTGGTGGCCGAAGCCCCGGCCCTGCCCCAACCCCCTGTCGCCCTGCCCCAGGCTCGGCCGGTGATGGCATCCCCACCGGCTGTGGTCGCCGAAGCCCCGACGCGGCCGGCCGCGCCGCCGCTGCGCTCGGCCGCCGTTGCCCCAGCCTTGCCGTCCGCCACGGTGCCGACCGGAACCATGGCTGCTGCCTCGATTCCGCCCGCCCCGCAGATGTCGACCGTGTCGATCCCGCCGGGGCCGTCCTCGGCCGCCGCGATCCCGCCGCCGACCCCGACCATGGTCCCGATTCCCCCCGGGCCGGGCACGCCGGTTTCGGCCCCCCGAGGGATCAGTGCCAGCCCGGAACGGCCCCAGACCGCCTCCCTGCCCTCGCGGGTCGCCTCTGTCGAACCGGAGCGAATGGCGGCACCGCCCGAGCGGCCAGTTCGCCCGGTTCGCGAAGCGCCCCCGGCGGCCGTTCCGGTCGCCCGGGCGGCGCCAGCCCCCTCTCAACCTGAATCGCCGATTCCCGCCGTCCGTGAAGAACCGGTGGCCGCTCCTCCCCGCGCCAAGACCCCCGTGTCTCCCCCCTCCGCCGTCGAACGGGAGACTCCCTCACTCGATCGGCCGATGCAGACCGCCCGCAACGAGGGGCCGGTTGCGCCACCGCCACCGGCCGTCACCCCGCCCCCGGCGGCCCCGACGGTGCCTGACACTGTTCCGACCCGGCGCACCACCCTGAGCGAGTCCTACCAGCAACGGCTGAGCGAATCCGGCGCGGCAACCAGCAAAAACCGTGAGACGGATCGTTCGCTTCCCGCGCGGGTCGAAGCGGTGCCGACGGCGGCCCGGCCCACCGCTCCGGTGATCATCGGCGACGACGCTCCCTCGCTGGCTGGCCCGGCTCTTGCCGGCACGGAGGCTCCCCCGGCGACGATCGTGATCGGCGGCAGTGGCGACGAAGCCGCGCCGCAACTGGTGCCCCCCCGAGGCCTGCATGGCACACGCGGCATGGTCGCGCCGCCCAGTGCCGCTGCCAGTTTTGAAGTGGCCCGGTTTCAGGGCGAGATCGATCCGGCCCGGTTGCGCGATCTGGTCGCTCTGCAACATCGGTCGGGCGGGACGATCCAGGTGGAAAGCGGGGGCGATCCGGCTCTCGCCCGCCGTCTTGCCGCCTCGCTTGGCCAGATGGGGGTTCCGCCGCGCAAACTCCGCCTCGTCTCCGGCGAGGGAAATACGCCAGGTGTTCGGGTGCTGATGGAGTATTGAGCCCGGCCTCGCGGTCAGGGCCGGGGAGAAAGGGGTCGATTCTTCCGCCGCCCCGCGCTAAAGATGGCCACTTCCTCCAGGGGCCAGCGGTGCCCCGTTCCCCCGTCCGCTACCCGCAGGTTCGGCCATGAGCATCGAGCAGGATTTCCATCGGATCAAACGACTTCCGCCCTATGTTTTCGCGGAGGTCAATGCGATGAAGGCCCGCGCCCGCGCTGCCGGCGAGGACATCATCGATTTCGGGATGGGCAATCCCGACCAGCCCACCCCGCCGCATATCG
>Ga0209373_10001803_pt1 | contig 23726 bp, 35 predicted proteins | sample Higcelweek5metaG_FD_187173 | JGI IMG/M metagenome (GOLD analysis project Ga0209373, IMG submission 187173) | Freshwater pond sediment microbial communities from the University of Edinburgh, under environmental carbon perturbations - High... | ecosystem: Environmental > Aquatic > Freshwater >... | reverse complement strand
TCAGGCTGGTGATAACATTGGTGCATTGTTGCGTGGTGTCAAGCGTGAGGACGTTGAGCGCGGACAGGTACTTGCCAAGCCGGGCAGCATAACTCCGCACACAAAATTTAAAGCAGAAGCGTACGTACTAACCAAAGAAGAAGGCGGTCGTCACACACCATTCTTTAATGGATATCGTCCTCAATTCTATTTCCGTACGACAGATGTGACAGGTGTGGCAGAACTACCTGCAGGAACAGAAATGGTTATGCCAGGTGATAACGTTGCCATGACTGTAAATCTTATCACCCCGATTGCAATGGATGAAGGTCTTCGTTTTGCGATACGTGAGGGTGGGCGTACCGTAGGCGCCGGCGTCGTCAGCGCAATTATTGAGTAAGATTAAGCGAGGAAACGATGCAGAGCCAGAAGATTAGAATACGCCTTAAGGCATATGATCATAAACTTTTAGATGTATCAGTTGGTGAAATAGTCGAAACGGCAAAGAGAACTGGTGCTCGTGTTGCAGGACCGATACCTCTGCCAACGGTTATTAATAAATACTGTGTTCTGCGTGGTCCGCACGTAGATAAGAAGTCACGCGATCAGTTTGAGATAAGAACACATAAGCGTTTGATCGATATACTTGATCCAACGCAGCAAACTGTTGATGCGCTAATGAAATTGGATTTGTCTGCAGGTGTAGATGTAGAAATTAAGCTGTAGACATTACTGCAAGATAGGATGTCTGTTATGAATAAAGGAATTATAGGCAAAAAACTTGGAATGACGCAAATCTTCCAAGAAGATGGTACTTGTGTACCGGTTTCAGTAGTTCAAGCTGGTCCGTGTGTTGTTTTACAAAAAAAATCTTCTACAGTTGATGGTTATACTGCATTACAACTTGGTTATGATGCTGTAAACGCGATAAAGGCCAATTCAGCTTTACGTGGACACTGTATGAAAGCCGGTAAAGGAGTTTTTCGTTACCTGCGTGAGTTTAAATTTAACCAAATGGATACCTTGAATATCGGTGATGAACTTACTGTGACTCAATTTGCTGTAGGCGATTTAATAGATGTAACAGGAATTAGTATTGGTAAAGGTTTTCAAGGCGTTATTAAACGTCATAATTTCAAAGGTGGGCGTGCTTCACACGGTTCTCGGTTCCATAGAGCACCTGGTTCTATAGGATGTTCTGCAACTCCATCAAGAGTTTTCAAAAATAAAAAGATGCCCGGACAGATGGGCAATGAGCGGGTGACTGTTCAGCGCCTTCAGGTGGTTCGAGTTGATGTAGATCAGAATCTTATTCTTATAAAGGGTGCGATTCCAGGTTCCAAAAACAACATTGTTATCATTAAAGATAGCATAAAAGCCACCAAGTAATAAGACGGAGTAGTTACGTATGCCCTCAATCGCATTATATAACATGAATCGTGAAATAATAGGCGAGGTTGAATTGAATGAGAGCGTTTTTGCCGTAGAGGTTAAAGAAACGCTCATTCATCAGGCTCTCAAGATACAACTAGCTAATCGCCGTGCAGGTACTGTAAAAACAAAAACACGTGCAGAGGTTTCAGGCGGTGGTAAGAAACCGTTTAAACAAAAAGGCACAGGTAATGCTCGTCAAGGATGTTCTCGGGCGCCTCAATACCCTGGTGGTGGAACTGTTTTTGGACCACAACCAAAATCATACGATCTTGCTATAAATAAAAAAGCTCGTAAAGCAGCTTTAAAATCTTTAGTTTCTTTGCAACTGATAAATGATAAAATTACAGTTATTGATCAAATACAATTTCCTGAGATATCTACAAAGAAATTTAGTATGTTTTTGAAAAAATTTGATCTTGCACGTACTTTAATTATTACAGAAGAGCCAGCAATTAATTTATCTCTTTCATCTAGGAATGTTCCTTATGTCAAGTTACTTAAAGCTGATGGTTTAAATGTATTCGATATACTTAAATATCAGAATATCATTATGACTAAAGGGGCAGTACAGCTTGTGGAAGGAGCATTACAGTAATGAATATATTCTCTATAATTAAGAAACCACATGTGACAGAGAAAACGTCACTTGGTACAGCAGCATCAAATACCATAACGCTAGTGGTTGAACGAGATTCAAATAAAATAGAGATTAAGAAGGCAGTAGAGTCTTTATTTAAGGTTACTGTAACGTCGGTTAGAACCGTTAATGTAGCAGGGAAAGTTAAGCGCTTTGGTCGTAGTTATGGTAAGCGTCAAAACTGGAAAAAAGCTTACATCACGCTGAAGGAAGGCCAGTCAGTCGACTTTTTTGAAGTGTAACGGACTAATCATTACTGAATCGGGGTTCAGGTATGGCAATAAAGAGTTACAAGCCCACATCTGCTGGGCGAAGACATCAAACATGTTCAACTTTTGAGGAGATTACCTCCACAGCGCCAGAGAAATCGCTGTTGGTAAATCTTAAGAAAACAGGTGGTCGGAATCATTTTGGTCGTGTAACAGCACGTCACCAAGGCGGTGGTCACAAGCAGAAGTACAGACTTATTGATTTTAGACGTGATAAGCGCGGAATTTCTGCAAAAGTTGCTACTATAGAATATGATCCCTGCCGTAGCGCTAGGATCGCTCTACTTCACTATACTGATGGTGAAAAACGATACATTCTTGCACCTTTAGATCTTAAAGTTGGTGATACTGTGGTGAGTGGACCTGAAGCAGATATTAAGCCAGGTAATGCTTTGCCGTTACGCTTAATACCATTAGGTACAATTATTCATAACATTGAGTTAAAGATTGGCAAAGGAGCACAACTTGCTCGTAGTGCAGGAACTTTTGCACAGTTAATGTCAAAAGAAGGTAAATATTCACAAATTAAATTACCTTCTGGTGAAGTACGTCTCATTTTACAAGATTGTTATGCCACTATTGGTCAAGTAGGAAATATTGATCATGAAAATGTAAGTCTTGGAAAAGCAGGTCGTTCACGTTGGCTGGGTAATCGCCCTAAAGTTCGCGGTGTGGCAATGAACCCGGTTGATCACCCACATGGTGGTGGTGAAGGCAGAACCTCAGGTGGACGGCATCCGGTAACACCTTGGGGTATTCCGACTAAAGGTTATAAAACTCGAACAAATAAGACATCAGATCGCTTTATTATTAAAAAACGTTCTAAATAATCGAATGAGAGGCATGCTCCAATATGGCACGCTCAATTAAAAAAGGCCCTTTTGTTGATGGACATCTATTTAAAAAAGTTGAGACTGAAGGTCCTAACTCGAAAAAAATCATTAAAACATGGTCTCGACGCTCAACTATTACGCCAGAATTTATAGGTATATCTCTAGCGGTTCATAATGGTAAAAAGTTCATACCTGTTTTTGTTACTGAAAATATGGTAGGACACAAGTTAGGAGAGTTCTCCCCTACACGAACCTTCCACGGCCATGCAGCCGATAAAAAGAGTAAGGTCAAGAAGTAATAAAGGAGTTATTTGAATGGAATCCAGTGCCAAATTAGCTTTAGCACGCCTGTCACCGCGTAAAACGCGGACTGTAGCCGATCTTGTTCGGGGCAAGGGTATCCAGCAAGCATTAAATGCCCTAATGTTTTTACCGAATCCTTCTGCACAGATACTTTTAAAGCTTCTGAAGTCAGCAGTGGCAAATGCTGAACAGAAGGGTATTAATGACATAGACAAGTTATTTGTGAAGACAATTTTTGTTGATGGTGGTGCAGTACTTAAGCGCTTTGTACCCCGTGCTATGGGACGTGCCAGCAAGATACGTAAACCGACAAGCCACATTTCAGTGGTTTTGTCAGACACGAAAACAAGATAGGCCGGAGGTGCAGTCTTGGGACAGAAAGTAAATCCGATAGGTTTCAGGCTAGGTGTTATTAAGACCTGGGACTCAAAGTGGTACGCTGAGGCTGATTTTGCAAAGAATCTTCATGAGGATTTGAAAATTCGCAAGTTCTTAAAAAAGCGTCTCTTTAGTGCTGGGATATCAAAAATTGAAATTGAACGTGCTGCTAATAAAACAAAAGTTAATATTCATGCTGCTCGTCCAGGTTTGATAATTGGTAAAAAAGGTGCAGAAGTTGAATTGCTTAAAAAAGATTTGGCTGCAATAACCTCTAAAGAAGTTTTTATAAACATAAATGAGGTTCGTAAGCCTGAACTTGACGCTCAGCTAGTAGCTGAGAATGTAGCTTTACAACTTGAGCGAAGAATAGCATTCAGACGCGCAATGAAAAAGAGTGTTACTTCTTCTCTAAAGTTCGGTGCTAAAGGAATTAGAATAACTTGTTCAGGCCGTCTAGGCGGTGCTGAGATGTCACGTACAGAGTGGTATCGCGAAGGTCGAGTTCCACTTCATACATTGCGTGCGGATATTGATTATGGATTTGCAGAGGCCAAGACTACCTATGGTATTATCGGGGTTAAGGTCCTGATCTTCAAAGGTGAAGTCCTGCCCGGACAATAAGCTTCAGGAGTAAGACACATGTTAATGCCGAAAAGGGTTAAGCATAGAAAACAGATGAAGGGTAGGATGACTGGTGCAGCCTGCCGTCGTATTGAGATATCTTACGGTGAATTTGCACTTCAAGCCACAGAATGTGGTTGGGTTGATTCGCGACAGATTGAGGCAGCACGTATCGCTATGACCCGTTATATTAAAAGAGGCGGTAAGATTTGGATTCGTATGTTTCCAGATAAACCACTTACTGCTAAACCAGCGGAAACTCGGATGGGCAAAGGTAAAGGGTCACCTGATTCTTGGGTATGTGTAGTTAAGCCTGGTATGGTATTATATGAGATGGAAGGTGTTACTGAAGAAATAGCTCGTGAGGCCTTTAGATTGGCTGCCCATAAATTACCTATTTCTACTAAGTTTATTTCTAGAGGTGCCCAAAATGAAAGCTAATGACATACGCAAATTGGGCGTTGGTGATTTGAAAAGTAAAAGAGAAGAGTTGACTCAGGAACTTTTCAACTTAAAGTTTCAGCTTAACACCGGACGCTTAGAAAATACCGGAAAGCTTGGCATGATCCGTCGTGATATATCCCGGATTAATACCATCCTTACAGAAAGCAGGGGTTAGAACTGTCATGGGTGAGATTGGACATAGACGGACTCAGACCGGAATTGTTGTTAGCGACAAAATGGAAAAGACAATTGTTGTAAGAGTTGACAGATTAGTAAAACATCCTCTTTATAACAAATATATAAAAAGAAGTGTTAAATATAAAGTTCATGACGAGAAAAATAGTTGTAAGTCAGGGGATAAAGTGCAGATCGTAGAGTGTCGTCCGCTTAGTAAGGATAAACGCTGGGCGTTACGTCAGATTCTTGAGAGCGCTGCTTAACAGCCCCGCAGAGAGGATACGAGCATGATTCAGATGCAAACGATACTAGACGTTGCCGATAACTCTGGTGCAAAGAAATTATTTTGCATTAAAGTACTTGGTGGGTCTAAACGTAAGTATGCGGGAGTTGGAGACATAGTTGTCTGCTCCGTACGTGAAGCGCTTCCTAATTCTAAGGTAAAAAAAGGTGATGTAGTCAAGGCTGTTATTGTAAGGACTGCTAAAGAATTAGGGCGTCCTGATGGTTCTTATATTCGCTTTGATAATAATTCAGGTGTTGTTATTAATAATGCGAAAGAGCCTGTTGGTACACGTATATTCGGACCGGTTGCCAGGGAACTGCGTGCAAAAAAGTTTATGAAGATTATCTCCCTTGCACCGGAAGTTTTATAACGTAAAAATGGAGAAACACTGATGCAAACCAAAAAATATCACGTAGCTAAAGGTGATACTGTCATAGTAATAGCTGGTAAAGAGAAGACTAAGACTGGTAAAGTACTGCAAGTTCTTCCTAAAAAAGATTCTGTTATTGTAGAAGGTCTTAATTTAGTGAAGCGGCATGTTCGTGCTCGTGGAAATGAACCTGGCGGCATTACTGAAAAAGAAGCTTCGCTCCATGTTTCCAATGTCCAACTTTACTGTACTAAATGTGTTAAACCTGTCCGTACTAAAATAATGGTGCTTGATAATGGTGAAAAGCAACGTACTTGTGTAAAGTGTGGCACTTCACTGGAGAAATAATCAGGAGGAATCTAGGCTATGGCCAGATTAAAAGAAGTATATCAATCTGAAATAGTTGATAAAATGCGTGCAGAATTCAACTATAAAAATATCATGGAAGTACCAAAGATTACAAAAGTTGTTGTTAATATGGGTTTAGGTGAAGCTATTCAGAATGTAAAAATACTTGATTCTGCAGTGGTAGAACTTGGTAAAATAACCGGTCAAAAAGCTGTAATTACAAAAGCTAAAAAATCTATAGCGAGCTTTAAGCTACGTGAAGGTATGCCTATCGGGTGCATGGTTACCTTGCGTCGTGAGCGTATGTATGAATTTCTTGATCGTCTAATGAATGTTTCTCTTGCGCGTGTACGAGATTTTAAAGGCGTCTCTGGAAAGGCATTTGATGGACAAGGTAACTATACCTTGGGAATAAAGGAACAATTAATTTTTCCAGAAATTAATTACGATGAAATAGATAAAATTAAAGGTTTGAATATAACAATCGTAACGTCAGCTAAAAATGATGAAGAAGGTAAGGCCCTTTTAAAATTTATGGGCATGCCGTTCAGGAACTAGTGGGAGGTTTCCGTGGCAAAAGTTTCGATGATCAACAAATCGCAGCGTACGCCTAAATTTAAGGTTCGTCAGCATAATCGTTGTCCTGTATGCGGTCGTCCTAAGGCTTATTACCGTAAGTTTCAGATGTGCCGTATTTGCCTGCGTAAATATGCTTCCGCCGGTCAGATACCCGGCGTAATCAAGTCCAGCTGGTAATACAGCATAACTAAAGAGGAGTGCGCTTCGATGTCAATGACTGATCCTATCGCAGATATGCTGACAAGAATTCGTAATGCGAATATGGTTAAGCTTCAAAAAGTTGATATTCCATCTTCTAATGTAAAGATAAATATCGCTCAAGTATTGAAGCAAGAAGGATACATTAAAAATTACAAAGTGATTGCTGATAATCGGCAAGGTGTTCTTCGTGTCTATCTTAAGTTTATAGACGACAAAGATCCTGTGATTAATGAAATTACCAGGATAAGCAAGCCTGGTAGTCGATCATATGTAAATGCAGAAACAATTCCGACTATAAAGAATGGATTAGGAATTGCTATTCTCTCAACATCAAAGGGAATTATGACTGATGCTAATGCTCGTCAAGCTGGTATTGGTGGAGAGTTGATCTGTTCTGTCTGGTAACAGGATATCCGTTCTAAAGGAGTAACAAAATGTCACGAATCGGGAAATTACCGATTGAATTACCTAAGGGTGTCTCTGTATCCTTTACTGATTCAACCTTAAATGTAAAGGGACCTAAAGGCGAATTGTCTCGAACGATAATGTCAGAGGTTGTAGTCGCTATTGAAGACAGTAAAATTACTATAGCGCGGTCTGATGATTCAATAAAGTCTCGTTCAGCACATGGTTTAACACGCACACTAGTTAGTAATATGGTAGTTGGTGTTACTACTGGTTATCAGACTGACTTAGAAATAAACGGCGTTGGCTATAGAGCTGAATTAAAGGGTAGTGAATTAGTTTTAAGTCTTGGTTATTCACATCCTGTTATTTATCCACTACCTAATGGAATTAATGTAGAAGTAGAAAAAATGACTAAACTTTCCGTTAAAGGAATTGATAAGGAATTGGTCGGACAAACTGCTGCAAAGATCCGTTCCTTCCGTGGTCCCGAGCCATATAAAGGCAAAGGGATTAAGTATGCCACTGAGACCATATTGCGTAAAGCTGGCAAGACTGGTAAAAAATAGGAACCTGTAACAAGGTAAGGAGCAGCTCGTGGGAAAAACATCACAAAAAACAATTACACGTTTAAAACGACAAGTAAGAGTACGAAAAAAAATTAAAGGTACAACAGAAAGACCACGTTTAAATGTATTTAAAAGTGCTAATCATATTTATGCACAAGTAATAGATGATATTAAAGGTATTACTCTTGTGGCTGCATCTACTTGTACCACAGGTGTTGCTTTAACTGATACTCACACTGGTAATAAGGCATCTGCAGCGGCTGTTGGTTCTGCTATAGCAAAGGCTGCTTTACAGAAAAATATAAGTTCTGTTGTATTTGATCGTAATGGATTTCTTTATCATGGACGTATTCAAGCGCTTGCAGATGCGGCACGTGAAGCGGGTCTTGATTTCTAAGTTTAACTCTCCCAGGGAGGTCGGTAGTGAGCAGGATTAATGCGAACGATTTGAACCTTATTGACAAAGTAGTACACATAAGCCGCGTAGCCAAAGTTGTTAAAGGTGGGCGTCGTTTCAGTTTTTCAGCACTTGTCGTTGTTGGTGATAACTGTGGTCATGTTGGTTATGGCCTAGGAAAAGCAAACGAAGTGCCAGAAGCGATACGTAAAGGCGTTGAGCAGGCTAAGAAGAACTTGATAAAAGTGCCTGTAAATTTAAATTCATCAATACCATACGAAATTATTGGACGTTTTGGTGCAGGACGTATTCTGATGAAGCCTGCATCAGCTGGTACAGGAGTTATTGCAGGTGGTTCAGCAAGAGCAGTATTTGAGGCTGCAGGGATTAGTAATATATTATCTAAGTGTCTTGGCTCTAATAACCCACATAATGTTGTTAAAGCCGCATTTGAAGGGCTTCGTTTGTTGAAAACTCCTGAGGAGTTGATTGCTCGTCGTGGACTGCCAGAATAAATACTTATAGATACTTAGACTAAGGAACGATGCCATGAGTAACATGTTAGAAATTACTTTAATTAAAAGTACGATAGGTGCAACTGATAAGCAATGTGCTGTTGTACGTGGGCTAGGGCTGCGTCGCATGCATCAATCAGTTTCCTTGCAGAACACTCCTGAAATTCGTGGGATGATAAATAAGATCAACCATATGCTGAAGGTTAAGTAAAGGACGGTAATTTTCATGGAACTCAACAACCTGCGACCTGCAATAGGGTCAACTAAAAATAGAAAACGTATCGGGCGTGGAATCGGATCTGGTCACGGTAAAACTGCAACAAAGGGACATAAAGGTCAGAAGGCACGGTCTGGTGGTAGTATAAAGCCAGGTTTTGAAGGTGGTCAGATGCCGTTACAACGAAGACTTCCTAAACGTGGTTTCCGTCCGCTAGATAGAAATGAATTTGTTTTGATTAACTTGTCTCAGCTTGACATCTTTGAATCAACAAGTATTGTAGATCGTGATACTATGGATGCAAAAGGTCTTCTTAAAAAATCAGATCTTCCTGTTAAGGTACTTGCGAATGGAGAGATTACTAAGCCATTAACTGTTAAAGCAGATAAGTTTAGTAAGTCTGCTGTTGCAAAAATCAAAGCAGCTGGTGGTTCTGTAGAGGAAACTCAAACGTGTTAGAAGCATTACAGAACATCTTCCGTATTCCTGAGTTGAAAAGGCGGGTTTTGTTCACTTTAGCTATGCTTGCTGTTTATCGTGTAGGTTGTCATATACCTACACCGGGTATAGATGCAGTAGCGTTATCGCATTTTTTCAAACAAGCCCAAGGTACTCTCTTGGGTCTTTTTGATATGTTTTCAGGCGGTGCACTTGAGCGCATGTCAGTATTTGCGCTTGGAATTATGCCATATATTTCGTCTTCTATCATTTTTCAACTATTAACCGTTGTTGTCCCTGCAATAGAAAAAATATCAAAAGAAGGGGAAAGCGGCCGTAAAAAGATAACTCAATTTACTCGTTACGGAACGGTCCTACTTAGTGTTGTTCAAGGGTCAGGTATAGCTATCGGTTTGGAGAGTATGCGTGGACCAGCAGGTGAGTTAGTTGTTCCTTCTCCTGGATGGCAATTTCGCCTACTTACTATTATTACTTTGACCGCAGGCACTGCATTCATTATGTGGCTTGGCGAACAAATGTCCGAGCGTGGAATTGGTAATGGTATATCGTTAATTATCTTTGCGGGTATTGTTGTTACTATTCCGGCTGCAATTGGAAACACTTTTAAATTGATAAATAGTGGTAACTTGTCTTTATTTTCCTTATTGTTTGTGTTGGTTCTAATGGCATTAGTGATCGCTGCAATTGTTTTCGTGGAACGTGGTCAAAGACGTTTACCAATACATTATGCGAAAAGAGTTACAGGTTTAAAAACAATAAGTCCGCAAACTTCACATTTGCCACTGAAAGTCAATATGGCAGGTGTAATTCCGCCGATTTTCGCATCATCAATTATTATGTTTCCAGCAACTGTAGCTAACTTTATAAATATTTCATCAGTGCAACATTTTGCTAAGATGCTAACACCTGGAAATTGGCTATATAATATATTTTATGTTGCTTTTATTGTCTTCTTTTGCTATTTCTATACAGCTGTTACCTTTAATCCTGCCGATGTTGCGGAAAACATTAAAAAGCATGGCGGTTATATTCCAGGTATCAGGCCAGGTAAAGAGACTTCTGAGTATATGGATGGTATCCTTACGCGTTTGACTTTGGTCGGAGCTATTTATATTTCAATTGTATGTGTGCTGCCGTCTGTCTTGGTGGGTGGTTTTAGGTTAAACCTGCCTTTTTATTTTGGTGGTACGTCATTGCTAATTGTTGTTGGTGTTGGTATGGATACTGTTGCGCAAATTGAATCTCATCTGATAACGCGTAACTATGAGGGGTTTCTTAAAGGTGTAAGAATTCGTGGCCGGAGGTAGTGTTTCCGTATGGATTTAATTTTGTTCGGTCCACCCGGTGCAGGTAAGGGGACACAGGCAGAGTTTATAGTAGAGACCCTTAATATTCCTGCTATATCAACAGGTGAAATGTTGAGAGCTGCAGTAAAAGAGAATACGCAATTGGGCATACAGGCAAAAGAAGTGATGATGTCTGGTGGGTTGGTACCGGATGATATGGTTCTTGGAATAGTTTCGGAGCGTATTAAGAAGCCGGATTGTTCTGGTGGTTTTGTGCTTGATGGTTTTCCGCGTACAGTTGCTCAGGCGGAAGCTTTAAGTTTGATGCTTTCTGGGCTTGGGCGTACTATATCCTCTGTTTTGTCGCTAGAGGTTGATGCAGAAGAAGTAGTTGGACGTTTATCAGGTAGGCGTTCTTGTTCAAAATGTGCTAAGGGCTATCATATTGCATTTGCTCCTTCCTTGAAGTATGGTGTGTGTGATAGCTGTGGCGCTGAACTTGTTCAGCGTGCTGATGATCAGGAGGATACGGTATTAAGTAGGCTTTTGGTTTATAGACAGCAAACTGAGCCGTTAAAGGATTATTATAAGTCTAAAGGTCTGTTGTGCTCTATAGTTGGTACTGGTTCAATCGCTGAAATTCAGCAACGTATAGCTGTTGCATTGGGATTTGCTCGTGATTAATCTGAAGTCTCCGCGTGAGATTGAAAGGATGCGTATTCCTTGTAAAATCGTTGCTGAAGTTTTGCTGATGTTAAAGGAAAAGATTAAGCCAGGTGTAACAAGCTGTGAATTAGAAGAATTTGCTCTGGCTGCACTAAAAAAAAGAAAAGCCATACCTGCCTTTAAGGGATATGCTGGTTTTCCGTTTGCATTATGTTGTTCTCCAAATAATTGTATTATTCATGGAATGCCCAATAAGACACCGCTAATTAAAGGTGATATTTTAAGTATAGATTTTGGTGTGTTATATGATGAGTACTATGGAGATGCTGCAATAACAGTTCCTGTTGGTGAAGTAAGTTCTGATGCCTTTGAATTAATATCTGCGACTGAAAAATCTCTATATATGGGGATTGAGCAAGCGTTAGCTGGGGCTCGGTTATTTAATATTTCTTATGCAGTTCAGCAATATGTTGAGAGCTTAGGTTTCTCAGTAGTACGAGATTTTGTAGGTCATGGTATCGGTAAGAAGCTTCATGAAGAACCTCAGGTTCCGAATTATGGAAGGGCTGGACGTGGTGTTCAACTTAAGTCTGGAATGGTTCTGGCCATAGAGCCGATGGTAAACAAAGGTAGTTATTCTGTTAGAGTTTTAGATGATGGATGGACTGCTGTTACTGTTGATGGTAGTTTGTCAGCTCACTTTGAACATACTGTTGCAATAACAGAGAATGGTCCTGATATACTTACTCGACTATAAATAAGTGGTATGTGGAAAGGTAAACTAATGAAAGTTCGTGCATCTGTTAAGAAGATCTGCGATAAGTGTAAGATCATCAAGCGAAAAGGTGTTGTTCGTGTTATTTGTGATACACCTAAGCATTCACAACGTCAAGGTTGAACTAGGGAGGATAATCAGTGGCACGTATTGCAGGTATTGACCTACCAAAAAATAAGCGTATAGAAATCGCCTTAACCTATATATATGGAATAGGCCGTACAACTTCTAAGACAATTCTTGCTATCAGCAATATTGATGGCAGTACACGTACAGATAAACTTACTGAAGCAGAGATTGGTAAGTTGCGTGATGAGATTGATAAGAATGTAAAAGTAGAGGGTGATTTGCGTCGTGAAGTCTCTATGAATATTAAGCGTCTTATGGATCTTGGATGTTATCGTGGACTTAGGCATCGTAAAGGATTGCCATGTCGCGGGCAACGTACAAAAACAAATGCTCGTACTCGTAAAGGTCCTGCTCGCACCGTGGCTGGTAAAAAGAAGTAAATTAAACATAGAATACGTCTGGAGGTAGTATGGCCGCCCCAAAAAAAGTTGTAAGAAAAAAGAAAGAAAAGAAAAATATTACAAATGGTGTTGCTCATATCCAAGCTACATTTAATAATACAATAATTACAATTACGGATCCTGTTGGTAATGTTGTTGCGTGGTCAACTGCTGGTGCTAAAGGCTTTAAAGGTTCACGTAAAAGTACTCCTTTTGCAGCTCAGGTTGCTGCTGAAGATTGTGCACGTAAGGCGCAAGAACATGGCCTTCGTAATATTGAGGTTATGGTTAAAGGCCCTGGTTCAGGGCGTGAATCAGCGTTACGTGCTTTGCAGGCGACCGGTTTAAATGTTAGTTTTATTCGCGATGTTACACCAATTCCTCATAATGGTTGCCGTCCACCAAAGCGTAGAAGAGTATAATATTTTATTGTTTAATCAGTTATAGGAGGTTATTTTGGCTAGGTATACTGGACCCTCATGCCGCTTGTGCAGAAGAGAAAATATGGAGCTTTTCCTGAAGGGGGATCGCTGTTATACAGACAAGTGTGCAATTAAACGTCGTAATTATCCTCCTGGTCAGCATGGACAAGGACGTATTAAAACCTCTGATTATGGTGTGCAATTACGTGAAAAGCAAAAAGTTAAGCGTTTATATGGTTTAATTGAAAAACAATTTCGCAGTTATTTTGATCGTGCTGATCGGATGAAAGGTGTTACCGGCGAAAACTTACTTTCGCTGCTTGAACGAAGATTAGATAATGTCGTTTATCGGCTTGGTTTCGGATCTTCACGTGCTGAAGCACGTCAACTAGTACGTCATGGGCATTTTACTCTTAACGGTCGTAAAGCCACAATTCCTTCAATGCAGGTTAAAGCAACCGATCTAATCGAGCTGCGTGAAAAAAGTCGCACAGTTGTTTGTATTAATGAATCGCTTGATGCGGTAGTTCGTAGAGGAATTCCACAGTGGCTTGAACTAGACCGAGATGCTTTTAAAGGTCTTGTGAAATCGCTACCTGTACGTGAAGACATTACTACTTCTATACAAGAACAGTTGATAGTTGAATTATATTCTAAGTAATAGATTGTTGTTTAGTGTGTTTATTTGTAACTATTGCTGACCCCTTGAGGGGAGGAATTAATGTACAAAAATTGGCGTGATCTGATAAAGCCAAAACAGCTTCAGATTGAAAAAGAGACGCTTACTTCGAAGTATGCAAAATTTGTTGCTGAGCCTTTTGAACGGGGTTTTGGAACGACACTCGGAAATTCACTGCGTCGTGTTCTTCTTTCTTCATTACAAGGTGCTGCGGTTACAGCTGTTCGTATTAAATCTGTTCAACATGAGTTCTCTTCAATTCCTGGTGTTACTGAGGATGTAACTGATATAATTTTGAATCTTAAAAGTTTAAGGTTGCAATTGCATGGTGCTGATCAGGCAATTATCAGGATTATTCATAAGGGAGAAGGTGTTGTCAGAGCTTCTGATATAATTCTTCCACATAATGTCGATGTAATGAATCCTGATCTGCATATTGCAACCTGTGGTAAAGATGCTTCACTTGAAATTGAAATGTCAGTTAAGATCGGTAAAGGATATGTCACAGCTGATCGTAATAGAGACGATAAGGCGCCAGTAGGTACTATTCCTATAGACGCAATATTCTCACCTATTATAAAAGTAAATTTTACTGTCTCTAATGCTCGCGTTGGACAGATGACTGATTATGATAAATTAAGTTTAGAAGTATGGACTGATGGTAGTGTAAAACCTGAAGATGCTATTGCGTACGCTGCAAAGATTGTTAAAGAGCAAATGTCAATCTTTATTAATTTTGATGAAGAGTCCGAACCTGCTAGTCAAGATGTAGATGCTGTTGATGATTCACGAGTTAATGAAAATCTTTATCGTACAGTTGAAGAGCTAGAATTATCTGTAAGGTCTGCTAATTGCCTTAAAAATGCTGGTATAAAATTAATCGGTGAGTTAGTTTCTAAGTCAGAATCAGAGATGTTGAAAACACAAAATTTCGGTCGTAAATCTCTCAACGAGATTAAAGATATTTTGACCGAAATGGGTTTGACTTTTGGTATGAAACTTGAAACATTTCCTGATCCTGATGTAATTAAGCGTTTACGCGGTGAACAGAAAGAAGAAGAATAAACATCTTTGGATGTAGATATTTATGTGGAGTTGTAGAAAGGAATTAAAATGCGCCACAATAATTCAGGCAGAAGACTTGGTCGTACAACTAGTCACCGTATTGCCATGTTTAGAAATATGGTTACATCACTGTTGAATAATGAGCGAATAATCACTACTGATGCAAAAGCTAAAGAAATACGATCTGTTGCAGAAAAGATGATTACTCTTGGTAAACGAGGTGATTTGCATTCTCATCGTTTAGCTGCTGCTTTTATTCGTGAAAAGTCGGTAGTTAGCAAACTATTTAGCACTATTGCGCCACGCTACAAGGAGCGTTCTGGTGGATATACACGGATTATTAAGTTAGGTCAGCGCTTAGGCGATGCTGCTCCTTTATCTGTAATAGAATTAGTTGCAGAATAGAACCTTCTTACATTTAGATTAATGTCTTTAGCGATCCAATTTATGGATCGCTTTTTTTTTAACAAGTGTATGAATCTTAATCCTGTACGAGTAAATTTGTTTCCACATCAAGTAATTAAATCCACAATTAGACCTTTGATACCAATAACAGAAGCCGTTATTGCCATTCTGTTTTTTTGTTCTTTCACAATGAGTTCATATAATTTATCTGCTTCTTTGTCGATAATGGTAATAATCTCGTAGTATCTAGGATTCATTGGGGTTCCCCCTACTTTTTCAAGACGATACGCTTCAGTTGAAACCTGTTTTGCCAGTTTGCTAAGCAGGTTTCTAAAATGCTTAAAGTTCTTTAGTGTTGGCTCATGCTCGACTGAATTGCCGGCTGCATCCAGATCTGAGCGCAGCTCCGCTATATCTTTATCGTAACATTCTGCTTTCAATTGTTTTGCATTCATTTCAGAAGAAAAAAGTGAAAACAGCTTATTGCTGTCGCTTTTTGTCGTCGCTGGTTGTTGTCCTTTACGAGTATCGCGAATATTGCTTTTATCTGATATTTTCATCACCGCACTCCAGTTCTATGTATAGTGATAATGTGCCGTTACGATTATATGCTGAACCAGAATCAAGTGTTCTAGCTTACTTCTGTTTTGCTTTGTGTGTATATTGATGTTTTTCCGATGAGGTGTTGATTGTGATATCAGTTGATGAGAGAAAAAAACGTATCAGAGAAGGCGCTGTTATTGTTATTGCGCTGTTATTGATTGTCTTATTAACTATTGTTGAGATTCGCTTGACTCAACTTAGTTCCAAGGCTCCACTATCAAGTAATGTTGTAATTTTCGGCATGATTAACGTTATAGTGTTGTTGGTTGTATTGCTGGTTTACCTTATCAGTCGTAATACAGTAAAGTTGCTGGTTGAAAGTCGTGCACGTGTACTGGCTACTCGTTTAAGAACGAAGCTTGTTATTTCTTTTGTTGGTCTATCCTTGGTGCCAACGATGCTGCTATTTTTTGCCTCTGCGAGTTTTATTACAAATAGTATTCAAAACTGGTTTAATGTTCAAGTTGAAACATCGTTAAGCGAATCTCTTGAAGTAGCACAAACATACTATAAAAACTCTGCATCAAATGCATTATTTTATGCGCGTAGATTAAGTGACACTATTAAGCGTGATCGATTACTGAATGATAGTAATCTATCTAAAATGAAGAATGTCATCAGAGAAAAACAGAAGGAATATAATCTTGGCATTGTAGAAGTTTTCTCATCTCAACGAGAAGAACTTATTAGGGCGTCAAACTCAGATGTTCCGCTTGGCGATCTTACCAGTCCAAATTCAGAGGATATAAATCAGGCACTTTTAGGACGTGAGCTGACGAAGGTAAATTCTGTCGGCAAAGCTGATTTAATACGTGGAATTGTGCCTGTATATTCAACCTATAATGATCGCGATGTTGTAGGTGTTGTGGTTGTAAATTATTACGTGCCTCACTCACTGGTTAGCAAGATGCGCGATATTTCAACTTCGTATCAAGAGTTTCGCCGTCTTAAAATCATGAAAAACCCTATAACTACCGGCTATCTGCTTGTCCTCTTTTTGATAGCTTCTGTTATTGTTTTTCTCGCCTTCTGGATCGGTATTTACCTCGCTAATAGTATGACACGTCCTATCCAGGAATTGGTTGATGGTACTCATGCTGTTGCAGACGGTAATCTTGAGGTAAGAGTCAATGCTGAAGGACCAGATGAAATAGGCATGCTGGTTCGATCTTTTAATATGATGATTCAAGATCTTGGTTCTCAACGACATGCTTTAAACGCTACAAATCTAGAATTGACTCGTATTAATCAAGAAATTGACTCGCGAAGACGTTACATGGAAATTGTATTACGTAATGTAGCTGCTGGAGTTATTGCCGTTGATCAGGAAGGATTAATCACAACGATCAATACCTCTGCTGAGCGCTTATTGCAAATTAATACCGGGAAGGTTCTGGGGCGCAATTTTCGCGAAGTAATGCGTGATACTCATCTTGAGATTGTAAGGGATGCGCTACGTGACGTTGCACTTACGCGTCATGACACCATTAGTCGTCAGATTACCCTCGATATGCGTGGTGAGCGTAGGGTACTACAGATGAACTTGACTATGTTGCGAGACGAACAGGGTGATTTTCTTGGATCAGTCCTTGTCCTCGATGACTTGACGCAGATGTTAAAAGGTCAGCGCATGGCAGCATGGCGCGAAGTTGCGCGTAGAATTGCCCACGAAATTAAAAACCCTCTTACCCCAATACAACTTTCTGCACAGCGGCTCCGCAAACGCTATCTAGACCGTTTTTCTGGTGATGAAGATGGCAGGATATTTGACGAATGTACTTCAATGATTAGCAAGGCTGTGGATGAACTAAAAATCCTTGTTAACGAATTTTCAAATTTTGCACGAATGCCAGCGGTGCAGCCTGTTGAAAATAATTTGAATGAATTGGTCCGGGAGACCTTGACGCTTTATCATGAGGCTCATCGTGACATACTCTTTCAGTTTGTGCCTGATCCTCTATTGCCAGAAATTAAAATAGATAGGGATCAAATCAAGCGTGTTTTGATCAATTTACTGGAAAATTCGGTTGCGGCCATGGATAACAAAGGTTCTGTCATCATTAATACAAGATATGATCATGAATTAAAAATGGTTTCTTGTAGTATTGCTGATGATGGTCCTGGAATATCTGCGAAGGTTAAGTCGCGCCTATTTGAGCCGTATTTTTCAACGAAAAAAGGTGGAACAGGATTGGGACTTGCTATCGTGACCAGTATTATCACCGATCATAATGGGTTTGTTCGTGTTCATGACAATGCTCCACGCGGAGCCTGCTTTGTTATAGAGCTGCCGACGGCTTGATTCTTCACGGAGGTTTGGATGTCAAAAATTATACTGGTTGTTGATGACGAGGAAAGCATCAGAATTTCTTTGGCCGGAATTCTTGAGGATGAGGGGTACCATATTGTTTTAGCTGAAGATGGCACTGAAGCCCTTGATATAATACGTGAAGAGGTTCCGGATTTAGTACTGCTGGATATCTGGATGCCAGGTATGGATGGGATTCAGACTCTTGACCGCATTAAAAACCTGTTTTCGGATCTGACCGTTGTGATGATGTCTGGTCATGGTACTATTGAAACAGCTGTTAAGGCAACGCGGATGGGAGCCTTTGATTTTATTGAGAAACCATTTTCGTTGGATAAGGTTTTGATTACCATAGCGAACGCCCTGCATTTCAAGGAGCTTAGGAAAGAAAATGATGCACTTCGACTTGCTGCATTGAAAGAACATGAGCTTGTCGGATCCTCTGCTGATGTAGTAGCGATGAGGAATCAAGTTCAACGGGTTGCACCGGCTTCTACCCCGGTTTTGATTCGAGGTGAAGACGGCGTAGGTAAAGAGTTGATAGCCCGAGCTATTCATCACTACAGCACCCGTCGTGACAAACCGTTTGTTTCAATTAATTGCATGGCAGTGCCAGAATCCTTGCTTACTGATGAACTGTTTGGGCATGAACGTGGTGCATATATTGGGGCAAATAGTCAAAAGCGTGGAAGACTTGATTTGGCTGACGGAGGTACGTTATTTCTGGATGAGGTTCAGGAACTTTCGTTAAAGGCCCAAGGCGAGTTGGTGCGAGTAATTAGTGATCAGGCATTTGAACGCTGTGGTGGTTCGCATCTGATCAGAGTTGATGTGAGACTGATTGTTGCCACGACCCGTTCTCTTGATCAGGCTGTCAGAGATGGTCATTTCCGTGAAGATCTCTATCACTATTTGCAAGTTGTACCTCTTGATCTCCCTCCACTCAGAGAGCGTCGGGAGGATATACCTCAGTTAGTCAAACATTTTATTTTTCAATTTCATCGTCGCGAAGGATGGGAACCTAAAACGTTCGATGAGTCTGCACTTGCCTGTCTACAGAGTTATGAGTGGCCTGGAAACATCAGAGAACTGAAAAACATAGTCGAGAGAATCCTTATTATGTCGACAGGACCAGTGATTACGGCTGACGATCTACCAAAATTACTGCCGGGGGGGAGCTGTCGACCTGATTTACCAGAAGCCATTGAAACATCAGAAAAGGACGTGGAGAGCGTTGATTCCCTGCGTAGTGCCCGTGAACGTTTTGAGCGAGAGTTTATACTGCAGACGCTGAATCAATGTCGCTGGAATCTTGATAAGACAGCTGAAGCATTACAGCTTGAGAGAGCTGGATTGCAGCGCAAACTGGTTCAGTACGATCTGGCACCAGAAACTAACCGGTAAAGCAAAGGAGATTCTTATGCAACATATCTTAACTAGTGTGGAACAGCATGTTGCGACTATAACCTTCAATCATCCAGAAACACGAAACAGTCTGGCGGGTGAGGTTTTGGAAGAGATGCTGTGTGCGATTGAACGCTTTTCAAATGACCAATCTGTACGGGTGTTGGTAATACGTGCCCCAGGAGGTTCCAAGGTATGGTCATCCGGTTTTAATATCCATGAACTGCCGGTATCAGGACGTGATCCTTTGTCTTACAACGATCCACTTGAGTGCGTACTAAGAGCTATACAGCGCTTTCACTCACCAGTCATTGCCATGATAGAAGGATCGGTTTGGGGGGGGGCATGTGACCTCTCTTTTGTTTGTGATATCGCTATCGGTTGCCCCAGTAGCTCTTTTGCCATAACACCGTCTAAACTTGGATTACCGTATAATATTTCCGGCGTTATGCATTTCTTTAATATTGTGGGGCCTCGTATTGCGCGTGAAATGTTTTATACGGCAGAGCCAATTCCGGCTGAACGAGCGCTGCAGGTTGGTATTTTGAATCATCTCGTACCAACCGAGGATCTGGAGAGGTTTACCTATGCAATGGCTCATGGGATTGCGGAGAAAGCCCCGCTTGCGAACCGGGTGATGAAAGAGCAGCTTCGACTATTGGCAGATGCTTATTCTTTACGGACTGAGACTTTTGAATATGTACAGGGATTGCGTCGTATGGTCTATGACAGTAGTGATTATAATGAAGGGAAGCAGGCTTTCCTGGAGAAACGCAAACCGGTTTTTACCGGCAAATAGAAATCCATTACGGTAGCAATAAAAACGGGGGATACGAAATTCGTATCCCCCGTGTACTTCAGGTGCAGCAAGCGGGTATTAGTTACGACCGCCAGCCTCAGCCCACTTCTCAAGCATTGCAGTAGTAACAGACTTGGGACGCTCAAGGGCATAACCCAGACCACGGTCCCAAGTAATGTTAGCCATACAACCCAGAGCGCGGCCTACACCGAACAGTACGGTGTAGAAATCGTACTCGGTCAGACCGTAGTACATCTGGATGACGCCGGACTGTGCATCAACGTTTGGCCATGGGTTCTTGGTCTTACCATGCTCGGTCAGAACGCCAGGAGCAACTTCAAAGATCTTGGCGATAACCTTGAACAGCGGGTACTCGTTGAGGCCCGGGGTGTTGAGGCAGAACTCACGCTGTGAAGTGTAGCGCGGGTCGGTCTTACGCAGAACAGCGTGGCCGTAACCTGGGATAACCTGACCAGCATTGAGTGTATCCCACAGAGCAGCTTTAATCAGCTCTTCGGTAGGCTCTACATCCTTGCAATACTTCTCCTGGAATTTCAGGGTCCAGTCCAGAACCTCCTGGTTTGCCAGGCCGTGCAGTGGGCCAGCCAGACCGTTCAGGCCTGCAGAGTATGAATAATAGGGGTCAGACAGGGCAGAGTGTACCAGGTGAGTGGTGTGCGCAGACACGTTGCCGGACTCGTGGTCGGAGTGCAGGATGAAGTACATACGTGCAACGTCCTTGTACTCCTCTTTCTGGCCAATCATATGGGCAAAGTTGGCACCCATATCCAGACTTGGGTCGATTGCGATTTGCACATCATTACGATACTTCAGGTTGTAGATGAAGGCAGCAATAATAGGGATACGGGCAACGATATCGCTGGCATCTTCATAGACATATTCCCAGGCAGTCATCTTGTTGAACTTGCCGGAATTGTAGAAACCGGCAAACTTGGAGTCTTTCTGCAGGGTCAGCATAGCAACGGACAGCATTACCATCGGGTGGCTGTCACGGGGCAGGGCACGGATAGCATCAAACACGTACTGAGGAACTTCCTGACGGGTTTTCCACTCGGCTACAACTTCGTCTACCTGCTCTTGAGTCGGGACGTCACCGGTAAGAAGCATGTACCAGAAAGACTCAACGGTAGGATAGTTTGAACCAGCTGCCTTTGGCAGTGCCTCAAAGGTCTCAGGAATGGTCTTGCCACGGAAGCGAATCCCCTCTTGCGGGTCAAGGTAGGAGATGTCGGTAACCAGATTGCGAACATCGCGGGCGCCGCCGATGCACTGATCGATAGTTACTTCATCAATCTTCACCTTGCCGAATTCTTTTACCAGACGGGCGGTGCGGGGACGATGCTCTTCGATTTTCTGCTTCAGAGTTTCCTTCAGAGCCATTGTGTACTTCTCCTTTCGGGATAATGGTGCAACTAATTAATTGCACTAAGAAAATACGAATATAAAATACTGTATACAAAAATTTGTTCGTTTATATCACCCTGCCGAATCAAATACAACAGCTTTTTTGTATACTGAAACAACATTATAAAATTACTAACGCGTCATTGGATCGGGTTAGTTGTTTAAGCCCGTCATAACTGAGATAGAAGGTGTTTTCTATGCCTACCGCACCTTCGCCGGGGAAGACCACCTTCGGTTCAAATGCCCAGGCCATGCCAACTTCCATGACCTGCTCTTTGAATCCTCGGGCTATAAATGGATATTCGTCTATTTCAATACCCAGACCATGTCCGATAAAGGCAACCTGGGAGTTGGCCGCCCCCATAAAGCTGTCGGCATACCCCATTTTTATGGCCAGTTCGTGACAACGATCATAGATCTCACCCCAACTGACTCCAGGCACTGCAATCTCCTTCATCAGCTCCTGTACCTTCAGCATGTCTTCAAAACCTTTGGTAAGCCGAGCAGACAGTGGTCCAATACTAAAGATGCGGGTTTGATCAACCAGATAACCATCGATGCTGCCGGCAAAGTCCATAATGATCGGCTCATTGCGGCCGATCGGCTTATGACCGGCTCCCTGCCCAAAACAGGGTGATGCTCCCAGCCCGCCAAAAGGTGTGTCGGTGTAGGCCGGAACAGCACTGTCAGTGCCCGAGAAGGTGTGCCCGAAGCACATCTCGCCATTAAAGACCCGCATTCTGATCAGACCCAGATGACCATGCTTGCGGGCTGTGTATTCCAACTCGGTCGCCAACTCATAATCGGTCATTCCTTCTTTGATTACCTCTTTTGCCCGTTGGTAAACCTTGTGTACCTGATCGGCGGCATCCTGCATCAGGTGTATTTCATAATGGCTTTTGATCATCCGTACCTGGCGGATCAGAGGCGTTGCGTCACTGAAGGTAACATTGGGCCAGACCTTGCGGTAACGCTCCAGAAAGACAACCGGCAGTACGTCAAACTCAAGCCCGATACTTTTGGGCTCCGGGTAGTCAAAGGTGCTGATTATGCCTGGAATATCCTTGGGGGATGAGAAGGGGAGCACCTCTTTCAGGCCTGACTCCATCCGTGCCCGTCCCTGATCCCGGCGAACCAGATAGAGTGGCTGGCCGTTGGCAGGAACATAGAGACAGCCGTTCTGTACGGTGCCGGTAAAGTAGTAGAGATCTGCATTCTGTACAATCAGCACTGCGTCAAGGTCAGCAGTTTGCATCAGGTCCTGCAGTTTCTTGCAGCGGTATTCCAGTTCCGTGGCTGGTGTCAGTCGCATATTTGGTGATCCTTTCTTCACAGGGGGTTGACGATAGAGCATGAACCGGTTAGGTTGTCGAATATGTCAGGACGAATCTTTACCATATTTTCAATTGGCCTCTTTACCATTATTCCGGCTGGTGATCCAACCCCAAATCCATGCGGTCTACCGATTGTGTTGGGAAAAAAAGGTGCCTTTGGCTCAGGCGAGCATGAAACCACCGCCTCCTGCCTTGAACTTATGCCCACCATTCAAGGCATCAAGGGGAGCCGTGCGCTGGATCTGGGGAGCGGAACCGGAATCCTTGCCCTGGCTGCAGCCCGGTTGGGCGCTGCAGCTGTGCTGGCAGTTGACCTGGAAGAGGATGCTGCGGTTTCCTGTCAGGAAAACGTGGTGTTAAACGGTCTGGAGTCGCAAATTTCCACTGTGTGTGGCGAGCTGTCCGCAGTGGGTGAGCGCTCTTTTGATCTTATATTGGCTAACATCTATGCTGATATCCTGCTGCCGCTGGCTGATCAACTGGTGGGGATGACCAGTCCTGGTGGACATCTGCTCCTGTCCGGCATACCGCTGCAAGACAAGTTTGATATAGTACAACGCTACACCCGGTTGGGATGTAGCGTTGTCGATAGCAGGATAGGGGAGGAGTTTGTTACCTATCT
>Ga0209373_10001802_pt1 | contig 23765 bp, 21 predicted proteins | sample Higcelweek5metaG_FD_187173 | JGI IMG/M metagenome (GOLD analysis project Ga0209373, IMG submission 187173) | Freshwater pond sediment microbial communities from the University of Edinburgh, under environmental carbon perturbations - High... | ecosystem: Environmental > Aquatic > Freshwater >... | reverse complement strand
AATCTCCCTGGATCGGTCACGATCAAGGGAGATTGGTATAAGCCAAAGGAAGGAATTTATATCCATGACCAGCCCCGCCCCCGCCCACCGGCCCAATATCGTGCTGATCACCGGCGCCAGCGGCGAATTTGGTGCGGCCTTCGCCCGCCGCTTTGCCGCCATCGGCTCCAAACTGATCCTGACCGCCCGCAAGCTGGAAAAACTGCATCCGCTGCTGGACAGGCTGGATACGCCGGTGCATGTGCTGGAATTGGATGTGCGGGACCGCAAAACGGTTGAAGCGGCATTGGCCACCCTGCCCGCCGCGTTCAAGGATATCGATCTGCTGATCAATAATGCCGGTTTGGCCCTGGGCGCGGAACCCGCGCACAAGGCCGATCTGGATGATTGGGAAGTGATGATCGATACCAACGACAAGGCGCTGGCCATCATCACCGGGCTGGTGTTGCCGGGTATGGTGGAACGCGGGCGCGGCCATGTCATCAATATCAGTTCTATCGCTGGCAGCTATCCCTATCCGGGTGGCCATGTCTATTGTGCATCAAAGGCTTTTGTCACGCAGTTCACCTTGTCGCTGAAAGCGGACCTGATCGGCACAGGTGTGCGCGTCACCTCGATTGAACCCGGCATGGTAGAGACGGCGTTCAGTCTAGTGCGTTTCAAAGGGGATGCGGAACGGGCGGGCAAGGTCTATGCCGACACGGTGCCGCTGACGGCAGAAGATGTAGCCGAATCAGTGTTCTGGGCCGCAACACTACCCGCGCATTTCAATGTCAACCGGCTGGAAATCATGCCTACCACCCAGGGGCCGGGCGGTCTGGCCGTACATCGTACGCCCAAGTCTTGAGACTGTAATATCAAACCACCTAAAGGTTGACCTTTAGGTGGTTTGGAGAACGGCGACTGCCGCCCGCGCTGAATTATTTTTCAGGAAAAATGAAGTCGCGTAGGTTGGCCCAAGTGGCAGGATCGGGTGCCATCAGCAACCCACCTTCCACATCGGCGGCGCGATAGGGCGCGCCGTCGAATTTGGCGACATGGCCGCCCGCTTCCGCATAGGCCAGGGTGCCGGCGGCATGGTCCCACGGCATGATGCGGTTATACATGGCGAACTGGCCAACACCGGTGAGCAGGTTCAGATAATCATGCGCCGCACAGAACAGCCGATAGGTATTGGCAAAATGCGGGCGCAGCCTGTCCAGCCGCTGGCGTTCTTCAGGCGCAAAGAACTTGGTGGAAAGCGACCCTTGCATCTGTGGGATCGGGGCCGCCGGCTTGGCCGTCAACCGCCGGCCTGCCATCCAGGCGCCCTCACCCGCCTCCACCATCGCCATCCGTTCCCCCACCGGATCGTAAATCCAGCCCGCCGTCGCCTGCCCGCCTTGGGACAAGGCCAGCAACAGACCGAACACCGGCTTGCCATGGGCGAAATTATGGGTGCCATCCACCGGATCGATGATCCAGGCTGGCTCAGTCGCATGGACCAGATGACGCACCAGAGCGGGATCGTCGGCGCAGGCCTCCTCCCCCACCACGATGGAACCGGGCAACAGATCCCGCAGCCGTGCTGTCAGTACCCTTTCGGACGCCTCATCCGCCACCGTTACCAGATCGCCGGGGTTCTTTTCCCGGATGTCGCTGGATTGGAGGTTACGGAAACGCGGCAGGATCTCCGTGGCCGCCACATCCCGCAGGATGGCGGCCACGACTTCCATATCCACGCGGGTGTGACGGTTCAGGGTTGCCATGGGCGCGGCCCCTCCTGCCGGGCGGTACGGGCCGAGACCTCACCGGGGCCGGGTTCGGCCTTATAGGGGAAGCGCCCCTCAAACCGGGCCAAATCGGCCGGTTCCAGCCCAACGCGCAGGCGGATCTGCTCCTCCTGATCGTCGCGCGCCAGCACTTCCCCCTTGTCATAGAGCCACGCTATGGCGGCGCCATCATCGGGCGGCAGAACAAATTCCACCACCTCCCGCCCGGCCACCATGCGGCGGTCGATGGCATTGAACAGTGTGTCGATGCCATCGCCGGTCAGGGCCGAAATGGCGATGCCGTCGGTGCGCCGCGCCTGACGTAACAGGGTGGATTGATCCTCATCCCCCAGCCGGTCCAGCTTGTTCAGCACCTCCATCACCCGCTCGTCGCTTTCCGCCTCGATCCCCAGATCGCGCAGCACTGATTCGACATCGGCCTTCTGCGCCCCCGTATCGGGATGCGAGACGTCGCGGACATGCAGGATGATGTCGGCGGCCATCACCTCTTCCAGGGTGGCACGGAACGCCTCCACCAGACCATGCGGCAGGTCGGAGATGAAGCCCACGGTGTCGGACAGGATGATCTTGCGGTTCGATGGCAGGGTGATCGACCGCATGGTCGGGTCCAGCGTGGCGAACAGCAGATCCTTGGCGAACACATCCGCCCCGGCCATCCGGTTGAACAGGGTGCTTTTGCCGGCATTGGTGTATCCGACCAGCGCCACCACCGGATAAGGTACCTTTTCGCGCGCCTTGCGGTGCAGGCCACGGGTGCGGCGCACCTCGTCCAGTTCCGCCTTCAGCTTGACGATGCGGTCGCTGATCAGCCGGCGGTCCATTTCGATCTGGCTTTCACCGGGACCACCCAGGAAGCCGAAACCACCGCGCTGGCGTTCCAGGTGGGTCCAGGAACGGACAAGGCGGGAACGCTGATAGGTCAACGCCGCCAGTTCCACCTGAAGCTGGCCTTCACGGGTGCGGGCGCGCTTGCCGAAAATTTCCAGAATCAGGCCGGTACGGTCGATGACCTTGGCCTTCCAGTCCCGCTCCAGATTGCGCTGCTGGATGGGCGTCAGGGCATGGTTGACGATGACAAGGCCGATCTGCTCCGCCTCGATCGCCGCACCAACCTCTTCCACCGCACCGCTGCCGAACAGGGTGGCCGGTCGCGGGCGCATCACGCGCACAATGCGCGAGCCGGCAACCTCCACCTCAATGGCGGCGGCGAGGCCTACGGCCTCCTCCAGGCAGGATTCCGGTTCACGGGCACCGTTTCGGTCCTCTGGCAGGACCGGGTGCAGAACGAAGGCGCGGGTGGAAGACCCGCGCGCTTCGAGGTTACCCAACTCAGTCGTGGTCATTCTCCTTCGCCGGCGGGTCGAACAGTTGGATCGGATGCGCCGGCATCACGGTCGAGATGGCGTGTTTGTAAACGAGCTGGGAATGCGCGTCACGCCGCAACAAGACCGAGAAATTGTCGAACCAGGTGATGATGCCCTGCAGCTTGACACCGTTGACCAGGAACACGGTCACCGGGGTCTTGCTCTTGCGGACATGGTTGAGGAAGACGTCCTGAACGTTTTGGGATTTTTCAGACATTGGAGCAGCCTCGCTTATGCTCAGTTTATTGGGGCACCCTGATGGGTGCCCGACTACATCGATACGATGCCAGTGTCCGGCAGTTTACCGGTCCATCCCAGCATCATGAGATATGGTATCATCAAATGTACTAACCAAGGATGAAATCGCCGCACAGCTATCCAGCCTTAACGCAGGGGGAAAATGCCGCAACCCCCCGCCCGCCGCCGGTGTGTGGCCGACCAGAATGGGGACGCAGCCGGTGCGGTGGGCGCATTCCATATCCACATCTGCGTCACCAATGAACCAGACATCCGGCCCCGGTTCGATCCCCGTACCGGCTAGCGCCATGGTCACCGGGGCGGCATCGGGCTTGTCGGCGGTGGCGTCATTGGCACCGACCAGGGCGGTGAAATAGTCGGTCCAGCCCAGCACTTCCGCCTCCCGCCGCAGGAAACGACCGGTCTTGTTGCTGACCACCCCCAGCACCACCCCGTGCTGGCGCAGTTGCGCCAGCAATTCCGCCGCACCGGGGAGCACGTCCAGATAGTCCAGATGGTGCTGCTCAAAATGGGCATAGAAAATGTCACGCGCGCGCGTCCACTCTTCCCCGAAGATCAGTGGAAAACTGTCGCGCAGGCTGTGGCGCACCCGCTCATAGCTTTCCTCCAGCGTCCAGAGCGGCAGACCGAAATCGGCCAGGGCTGCATTGATGGACGCATGGATACAGCGCCAATTGGTGACCAATGTATTGTCCCAATCGAACAAAACGGCGCGGGGCACCCCTGTCGGGGCTGGTGGCGGGGTGATCTTGCTGCCCATCATGCCCCCCTCAGCAGCGGGTCGGCCGCCCCCACATGGTCCAGATAGGCCTGGCGAATACGCAGGGTCAGCGGGCCGGGTGTGCCGTCACCCACCGGCTGGCCATCAATGCGCACCACCGGCAGGGCGAAGGTGCCGGCGCTGGACATGAAGGCCTCTTTGGCTGCCAGCGCCTCGGCCACGCTGAAGGGCCGTTCTTCGAAAGCGATACCTAGGGCTCGGGCACATTCCAGAATCGACAGGCGGGTGATTCCGTTCAGAATGGCGTTGCTTGGGGCCCGTGTCACCAACATGCCGGCCTGGGTGACGATCCAGGCATTGGATGAACAGCCCTCCGTGACGAAACCCTGTTCATCCACCTGCCAACCTTCAAAAGCCCCCGCCTCGAATGCCTTCTGCTTACCCAATGCCTGGGGCAGCAGGGAGACGGATTTGATATCCCGGCGCTGCCAGCGGATATCCGGCAGGGTGATGACGGCAACCCCCTTTTCCAGCGCCGCCGGCGGCTGGAAGCTGGCGCGGCGGCAGGTCAGCACCAGCGTCGGCACAGGTTCCTTGGGAAATTTGAAATCGCGCGGGGCCGGCCCCCGCGTGATCTGGATATAGAGCGTGGCATTACGCAGATGGTTACGGCGCAGCAATTCCCGCATGATGAAGCGCAGGCTGGCGGGCTTCACCGGCCAGGGAATGGACAGTTCCCTCAGCGAGCCGGCCAGCCGGGCCATATGGCCTTCTTCGTCGACAAATTTGCCGCCGATAACGGTGATGACCTCATAAACGCCATCGGCGAACTGAAAGCCCCGATCCTCCACATGCACATGGGCCTGGTTATGCGGGAGGTAACGGCCATTGACATAAGCGAAGCGGGGCATGATTTCCCGTTAAAGTAAATTCTGAGAGACCATAAAAAATTAAAAGAATTCAAGCCTTACGGCAAACATCTTCTCAACTTTCTTCACCTGTCCGACCTCGGCCAGGATGATAACCCGGTCGTTCGGTTTGATAACGGTGGAGGGGCGCGGAATGATCACCTCCTGCCCGCGCACAATGGCGCCGACAATGATACCGGCCGGTATCTTGATATCCTTCAGTGGCATATTGATCAGGGTGGAGGTCTCCAGCGCCTCCGCCTCGATCACTTCGGCGAAGTTCTCCCGCAGGGCGTGAACCGCCTTGATACGCCCGCGCCGCACGTGCTGAAGGATGGATGAAACGGTGATGGAACGCGGACTGACCACCGCGTCAATGCCCAGCGGCTGCACCAGCGGCTGAAAGGTCGTCTTATTGATCAAGGTAATCGCGCGTTGGCAGCCATGGCGCTTGGCCAGCAGGCTGGCCAGGATATTGCCCTCGTCACTGTTGGAAACCGCAACGATGGTTTCCGATGCGCCGATATTGGCCTCCTCCAGAATGGCGGGGTCCAGCCCGTCGCCGTGCAGCACCATGGTGCGGGTCAACTTCTGTGCCACTTGGGTGGCGCGGCGGCGGTCAATCTCGATAATGCGGGCCGAGACACCGGAATGCTTCGCCTCGATCTCCTCCGCCAGACAGAGGCCAATATTGCCACCACCAACGATCACCACCCGGCGTGCCTCCCGTTCTTCATGACCGAAGGCGGCCATGGCGCGGGGTACATGCTTGGTGTCGGCAACGAAATAAACCTCGTCACCGGCCAGCATCTGGTCGTTGCCACCGGGGATGAATTGCTGGTCGCCCCGAATGATGGCCACCACCTCAATGGACAGGTCCGGGAACAGGCCCGTCAACTGACGCAAAGGCGTGTTGATGATCGGGCAACTTTGCGAACAGACCACCCCGATCACCCGCACCAGCCCGTCGGCGAGCGGGATCATGTCAAAAGCACCCGGCACCTGCAGGCGGCGGGAAACCGCACGCGCCACCTCGATTTCCGGCGAGATGATCACATCGATGGGCAAATGTCCGCGGGAGAACAGGTCGGCCCAAATCGGCTGCAAATATGACTGGTGGCGAACACGGGCGATCTTGGTCGGCACGTTGAACAGGCTCGCCGCCACCTGACAGGCCACCATGTTCACTTCGTCCGCCAAGGTGACGGCGATGATCATGTCGGCATCCGCCGCGCCGGCGGCTTCCAACACGTTGGGGTGGGAGGCGAAACCCACCATCGCCTGCACATCCAGCGTGTCGCTGATCTTCTGGATCAATTCAGGCGACTGGTCGATAACCGTGACATGGTTACCCTCCGACGCCAGATAACGGGCGATGTTGGAGCCAACCTGACCGGCGCCGCAGACGATCACCTTCATGGTCTCACTCCACGATCAATTTCGACCCGTGAACGCCCAGCGATTTCAGCTTGCGGTGCAGGGCTGAGCGCTCCATGCCGACAAAACTTGCTGTACGGGAGATGTTACCACCAAAGCGTGTTACCTGGGCCAGCAGATATTCACGCTCGAACACTTCGCGGGCCTCCCGCAAGGGTAGGCCCATGATTTCCCCTCCCTTTTCCCATTTCAGTACAGTGGGGGTGATGGCGCCGATTTCCGGCGGCAGCATATCGGCACGCAGTGGTTCCGATGCGTCGCCGGATGCCATGATCAGCAGCCATTCCACTGTATTGCGCAACTGGCGCACATTCCCCGGCCAATCATAGGCCTGCAAGGCGGCCATGGCATCCTCACCAAAAATGCGGATGGGCAGGCCGGCGGACTCCGACGTCCGCTGCATGAAATGGCGGGCCAGCAGCGGGATATCCTCCCGTCTTTCACGCAGGGCCGGCATTTTCAGTGGCACGACGGAAAGACGATAGAACAGATCCTGGCGGAACCGGCCCAGTTCGATTTCCGCCGTCAGGTCGCGGTTGGTGCTGGCGATGACGCGAACATCCACCTCCACCCGCGCTGTGCCGCCCACCCGCTCGAATGTCTGCTCCTGCAGCACGCGCACGATTTTGCCCTGGGTTTCCAGCGGCATATCGGCAACTTCGTCCAGGTACAGCGTACCGCCATGGGCCTGCTCGAAGGTGCCTACCTTACGCCCCACCCCTTCGCTTGAATGTTCGGTGCCGAACAGTTCCACTTCCAATCGGTCGGGCCGCATGGTGGCGCAGTTGAGCGCCACAAAAGGCCCGTCGGCACGGCGGGATCGGGTGTGCAGCATGCGGGCAGCCACCTCCTTTCCGCTGCCCGGCGGGCCGGAAATCAGCACGCGGCTGCCGGTAGGGGCTACTTTCTCAATGGAATGGCGCATCTGGTTAATGGGCAGGGAACGACCGATCAGGTCCAGTTCCACACCTGTGCGCAAACGCAGTTCGCGGTTTTCCCGTTTCAACCGCGCCGCTTCGATGGCGCGTTCCACCAGCAGCAACAGCCGGTCGGCCTTGAACGGCTTTTCAATGAAATCATAGGCGCCGGATTTGATGGCCGACACCGCCGTTTCGATATTGCCATGGCCGGAAATCATCACCACCGGCACATCCGGGTGGTCGCGCTTCAGTTCCGCCAGGATTTGCAGACCATCCAGCCGGCTGCCCTGCAGCCAGATATCCAGAATGACCAGACTGGGGCGGCGCTGCGCCACGGCAACCAACGCTTGATCGGCATCCGCCGCCTCGCGGGTGCCCATACCTTCATCCTCCAGGATGCCGGCAATCAGCATGCGGATATCGGCTTCGTCATCAACGATGAGAATGTCGTGCATTTTTCCTCAACCCCTCCGCGCGGCGGCGGTCATCGCGTCACGGTCAGCGGCACCATCGACGGCGGGTACAACCGTCGGCTCGATGGTACGCGGCACCACCAGGGTCACCCGGGCACCACCGCCCGATCGATCCTCCAGCAGCAGTGCGCCGCCGTGATCTTCCATGATCTTCTTTACAATCGCCAAGCCAAGGCCTGTGCCCTTGGCCCGTGTGGTTACATAGGGTTCGGTCAGCCGGTCACGTTCCTCCGTGGTCGGCAGTCCCTTGCCGTTATCCTCAACCGCCAGCAGAACCCGCTCATCCTCCACCGTCAGGCGAAGCGTGATTTCCCCCGATACTGGCGGGGTGCCGGCTGGTGTCTCCTCAATCCGGCCTTCGATGGACTCGCCTGCGTTCTTCAGCAGGTTGGTCAGGGCCTGACCAATCTGCCGGCTGTCACAGGTCAACAGCAACGGCGCATCTGGCAGGGCCGCCTGGAAGCGGATCGCCGGATAGGCCGACCCTTGCAGTACCACGGCTTGCCGGCAGAGATCCTGCATCGCCGTCGGCTTCATCACCGGCTGTGGCATACGGGCAAAGGCGGAGAATTCATCAACCATGCGACCGATATCATCGACGTGGCGTACGATAGTGTCCGTCATGGCGCGGAAAGTATCCGGGTCGCTGGTGATCTCTTTCAGGTATTTGCGGCGCAGCCGCTCTGCTGAAAGCTGGATGGGGGTCAGCGGGTTCTTGATCTCATGCGCAATTCGCCTTGCCACATCCGCCCAGGCCGCCTTGCGTTGGGCAGACAGCAGTTCGGACACGTCATCGAATGTGACGACATAGCCCTTCACGTCGCCGGCCACGACTTCCGCCGCCAGGCGCACCAACAGGGTGCGCATCTGGCCATTCCGGCGGATCTGCACCTGTCCCTCCACCTGCCGACCGGCACGGCGGCGGATATTGGCCATCAGATCGGCCATTTCCGGCACCACGTCCAGCAGGTCGTGTCCGATCAGGCTGACAGGGTCGCCCACGTCGAGCAACTGTGCGGCAGATAGGTTGGGCAGGTTGATCCGGCCCTGATGGTCGAGCCCCAACACACCTGCCGAGACCCCGGCCAGCACGGCCTCGGTGAAGCGACGGCGCAGATCCAGCTGTTTGTTGGCCTCCACAAGTTCACCGCGCTGACTTTCCAGCTGACTGGTCATCCGGTTGAACGCGCGGGAGAGTGAAGCAAGCTCATCTTCCGGCTCAAGTCCCGTGTCGGGCACACGTGCTGTCAGATCACCTGCACGGATGCGATCAGCCGCTGCGATCAAGGCGCCGATGGGCGCCACCAGATATGTCGCGAAGTTCAGGCCCATCCAGATCGCAGCCAGAAGCAGCAGTACGGCGATGCCGACAAAGATCACCGCCATACGGGCCTGGAGTGCAAACCGCTGCACCTCCATCTGGCGATATTCCTGAACCGCACTCTGCGTCGTGTCCATATGTTCCAGCACCCGGCTTTCTACCGGGCGACCGATGAACAAGAACCGGTCGAAATCGGCATCCAGCAGAATGATGGCATTCACCCGGTTGCCGCTCTCACTGACGATCAGCACCACCTCGCCTTTGCGCGCGCGCTCCAGATCGTTGGTGTTCACCGTCGTGAAATCGAAGGCGAAACCCAGGCCGAACACGGCATCCACCCGGCCCGTGCCGTCAAAAATCACTGCTTCCGTCACGGAACGCTGCAAGGCCTGTATCTGGAAGAACTGGCGAAAGCGCGGCGGATCCCAATAAATCGACGGTGGCAGGCGGGCAATGTCGTTGCGCATGACCTCCGCATCACGCGACAGGGTCTGCTGATGTTCCTTCAGATATCCCTCGGCCACCGCCAGGGATTCATTCACCACCAGGCGCACCCGGTCGCTGAACCAACTCTGCAGGCCGACATAGAAGAACAGAGCGGAGAAGATGGCCATGATGATGGCCGGCAGTACCGCCAGGATGGAGAAGACAGCCACCAGGCGCATATGCAGGCGCGACCCCGCCATGCCACGCCGCCGTTCCACCCACAGTGCCACGATACGCCGCGCCACCACCGCCCCCAGCAGCAGCAGCAGCACACCATCCAGTGTCAGCAGCAGGGTGATCGTATTCTGGTCGTTGCCGACGGGCAGCGTCTCGGTCAGTGCAGCATATGTCGCAGCCCCGGCGGCAATCGCCGCAATGGTCAGGGCACCAGCCGCAATCGCGGACAGGTGACGACCACGCGACCAGCCCACCAGCCGTCGCCATACACCCGTCCGCAAGGCGGGTGGGGGGGAGGCGTGGTTGATCACGCTCACGCCCCCGTTCGCCATGGCGTATGGGCGGATTTTGTCGGGAAGCAATGGCGAACACGCGCCATATGCGGACTGGTCAGGGACAATCCGTTACCTTGGGCTGCGATAGGGTCTGGCCACCATCCGCTGGCGGGACATCCCCACCAGCGGTATCTACTGTTACCAGAAAGCTACACCCTTCGCCAACGGGCAATGTGATATCAGTGCAACAGATTTGTTGCCCCGGTCACTTCAAGCCGCGAACCACCTGGATATCCAGGTCGCGAATTTTCTTTCGCAATGTATTGCGGTTCAGGCCCAGCATGTGGGCGGCCTTGATCTGGTTGCCACGGGTCGCCGTCAGCGACAGGGACAGCAGAGGCCGCTCCATTTCCCGCAGGATGCGGTCATAAAGACCGGCGGCGGGGATACCATCCTTGTGGGCGGCGAAATATTCTCGCAAATGCCGTTCCACAGCGGCGCTCAGACCTTCATTGACAGGTTCCTGGGTTGGGGCCGCCGCCGGATTCGTATCCGACAGTTCGGAATCGATCACATCCAGGCTGATGACTTCCTGGGAATAGAGGGCAGCCAGCCGCTGCACCATATTCTCCAGTTCGCGCACATTGCCCGGCCAGCGGTAGCGTTTCAGCCGGTCCATCGCGGCATTGTCGACGCTTTTATGCGGCAAACCCTGCTGTGCGGCCTGGTTCAGGAAGTGCCGCACCAGCGCCGGTACATCCTCCGTACGTTCCCGCAAGGGTGGCAGGCGGATGGGCACCACATTCAAACGGTAGAACAGATCTTCGCGAAACAAGCCCTGGCGGATCAGGGTGCGCAGGTCGCGGTGGGTGGCCGCCACGATGCGCACATCGGTCTTGATGGGCGTGCGCCCACCAACGGTAGTATATTCCCCCTCCTGCAGCACGCGCAGCAGCCGGGTCTGGGCTTCCAGCGGCATGTCGCCGATTTCATCCAGGAACAGGGTGCCGCCCTGAGCCTGTTCGAACCGGCCGGTGGAGCGCATGGTGGCACCGGTAAAGGCCCCCTTCTCATGCCCGAACAGTTCGGATTCGATCAACTCACGCGGGATCGCCGCCATATTGATGGCAACAAACGGCCCAGCGCGCCGTTTGCCGTAATCGTGCAGGGCGCGGGCCACCAGTTCCTTGCCGGTACCGGACTCACCTGTGATCATCACCGTCAGGTCCGTACCCATCAGGCGGGCGAGCACGCGGTAGATTTCCTGCATCGCCGGTGACCGACCGATCAGGGGAAGATTCTCCTCCTCTTCCGCCGGCGGGGGTGGCGTGACCTGGCTGGCCGATGTGGGCACTGACAGTGCCTTCTGCACAATGGCCATCAGATCTTTCAGATCAAACGGCTTTGGCAGGTAATCGAACGCCCCGCGTTCGGCCGCCTTCACTGCGGTCAACAGCGTATTCTGCGCGCTCATCACGATGATGCGCAACTCCGGGCGCAGCTTCTTGATGCGCGGAACCAGATCAAGCCCGTTCTCATCAGGCATCACCACATCGGTGATGACCAGATCACCTTCCCCTTCCTGCACCCACCGCCACAGGGTGGCAGCATTGCCTGTCGTTCTCACCTCATGCCCCAGACGCGTCAACGCCTGGGTCAGAACGGTCCGTATCGCCCGGTCATCATCCGCAACGAGAATGGTTGCGCCCATTTTTTAGGCACCCTCTCCGTGAACTTCTGTGCCGGTGACTGGCAGGGAAACCTTGAAGATCGTGCGTTTCAGCACGCTCTCAAAGTCGATCACCCCCCCATGGTCACCGATGATCTTGGCGACCAATGCAAGACCCAGGCCGGTTCCGTTCATCTTGGTGGTGACGAAGGGATCGAACAGGTTGACGCGCAGGTCATCGGGGATGCCGGGACCGTTATCGGCGACACTCACCAGCAAGGGCAAATGCATGCGGCTGTCCGATCCCGCCACGGCCAGACGGACACCGTGCTGATAGGCGGTGGAAAGCATGATTTCCCCCCCGTGATCCGGGCAGGCCTCGGCAGCATTTTTCACCAGATTAAGGAAGACCTGCACCAGTTGGTCGCGGTTACCCAGCACCGGCGGCAAAGAGGGATCGTATTTCTCAATGAAGCGTATATGCCGCGCAAATCCGGTCTGGGCGATCCGGCGTACATGTTCCAGGACGGCGTGGATATTCACCGCCTGGCGTTCCAGCGGGCGCCCGTCGGTGAACACCTCCATCCTGTCCACCAAGGCCACGATACGGTCGGCTTCGTCGCAAATCAGCCGGGTCAATATCTGGTCATCCTCGTTGGCATTCTCTTCCAGCAACTGGGCGGCGCCCCGGATACCGGAAAGCGGATTCTTCACCTCATGCGCCAGCATCGCCGCCATAGCGACCACGGAACGGGCGGCCCCGCGATGGTTCAACTGGCTGTCGATCCGCCGCGCGATGGAGCGTTCATGAATGGTCAGCACCACCTGATCGGGCGGATCACCCAGCGGGGCTGCCTGCATGGTCACGCTGTGCGGCCCGATGCGCTGGGTTTCCAGGGTGATGCCATATTTGCAGACGGTGGAATGGGTCAGGCGCGCCTGCTCCAGCAGGTGGAAGACGGGGCTGTCCTCCGGGATCAGGTCTGTCAACGGGGTGCCCATCACCCGGGCGGCGCTGACATCAAAGAATTCCTGGGCTTCCAGGTTGATGAAGCGGATCTGCCCATCGCCGTCCACCACCATCACCGGGTCCGGCAGGGCGGCAAGGATGGCCGTCGGGTCAATATCGCCGCCATTGCGGCGGGGATAGACCGGGCTGCGCGCCATCAAGCGGCCACCCGCGTGGTAATGCCCCGGTCCATACTGGCTTCGTAGAAGCTGGCGATATGCTGCTTCATCACGTCCGGGCTCTCCGTCGTCATGATGGCGTTGCGGTAATCGGCGGAGCCGGGCAACCCCTTGGAATACCAGGCGACATGCTTGCGTGCGATCTTCAGGCCCGCATCGATTCCGTAATGGGCCAGGATCGCCTCGTAATGTTCCAGCACGATCTGCATCTGCTCGGCCAGCGACGGTTCCGGCAGAATCTCACCCGTACGCAGGTAATGCATCACCTGGGCGATGAACCAGGGCCGGCCGTAGGTGCCGCGCCCGATCATGATGCCATCGGCCCCGGATTCCTCCAGGCAGCGCACGGCATCCTCAAAACTGTTGATATCGCCATTGGCGATCACGGGGATCTTCACCGCCTCCTTCACCTCGCGGATGAATTTCCAGTCGGCGGTGCCGTTATACATCTGGCAACGGGTGCGGCCATGCACGGTCAGCATCTGGATGCCGCACTCTTCCGCGATTTTTGCCAGACGCGGGGCGTTCAGGTTGTTGGCGTCCCAGCCCTTGCGCATCTTCATCGTCACCGGCAGGCAAACGGCCTTCACCGTCGCTTCCATGATCTTGCCGGCCAGCGGCTCATCCTTCATCAGGGCAGAGCCGGCATAGCCGTTGACCACCTTTTTCACCGGGCAGCCGAAATTAATATCGATGATATGGGCGCCACGGTCGGCGTTCAGCTTGGCCGCTTCCGCCATCACCTCTGGCTCGCACCCGGCCAGTTGCATGGAAATCGGCGCCTCATCCAGGCTCCATTCCGTCTTCAGCAGGCTTTCGCGGGTGGCGCGGATCATCGCCTGGCTGGCAATCATCTCCGACACCACCAGCCCGGCACCGGTGCGCTTCACCAGCCGGCGATAGGGCATATCGGTGACGCCGGAAAGCGGCGCCAGGATCACCGGATCCTCAATGCGCACGGGGCCGATCTGGATGGGGTTGAGACGCTTCGCCATGTCGCTGATACCTTTGCACCGATTTGATGCACCAACCCGATATAGGCGGAAAACGGCCTAAAAAATAGGCGTATTTCGCGGGTGCATCAAAATTAGGCGAGACGCTAACATATCGTTTGAAAATTGCAATATTGCCCAGCCGCATGTCCGCTGCTGCGGGGACGCAATCCGGCCTGTGCGGCACGGGTTGGCGAAGCCGGCGAAGCGCGCTAGGTTCCGCCACCACATCCCTTGCCATGGTCGCCTGATGCCCAGCTGTGTTGCCCTGATCGTCGCCGCCGGACGCGGCACCCGTTTTGGGGCCGATCTGCCCAAGCAATATCTGCCGCTGGCGGGCAAGCCCGTGCTGCGCCGCACGGCGGAGGCATTTTTACGCCGGCCCGAGATTACCGCTGTCCGTGTCGTCATCGATCCGGCCTTCAGCGACCTTTACGAACAGGCGGTGGCCGGGCTGGACCTGCCGCCGCCGATTGTCGGCGGTCCGACGCGACAGGACAGTGTGCTGAACGGGCTGGAAGCCCTGGCCGGCCATGCGCCCGATCTGGTGCTGATCCATGATGCCGCCCGCCCGTTGGTGGATGGGGCCGCCATTGCCGGGGTAATCGCCGCATTGGAACAGGCGCCCGGCGCCATCGCCGCCACGCCCCTGGCCGACACGTTGAAACGTGGGGGCGATGTGGGCAGCGGGAAAGTGGCCAGTGCCGGCACGGTGGACCGAACCGGCCTGTGGCGGGCACTGACGCCCCAGGGCTTCCGCTTCCCGGATATCCTGATCGCCCATCGCCGCGCCGCCGGCATGAACCTGACCGACGATGCCGCCGTGGCCGAACAGGCCGGGCTGTCTGTCACCCTTGTCCCCAGCAATCCGGATAATCTGAAAGTGACCACCAAGGACGATCTGGCCCGCGCCGAACGGCTTTATCTGGCAGGCTTGGGCGATGTGCGCACCGGCACCGGTTTTGATGTCCATAAGTTCCATGATGGGGATCATGTCTGGCTCTGCGGTTTGAAAATCCCGCATGATCAGGGGCTGGAGGGGCATTCCGATGCCGATGTCGGCCTTCACGCCCTGACCGATGCCATTCTGGGGGCCATCTGCGCCGGCGATATCGGCCAGCATTTCCCGCCCACCGATCCGCGCTGGAAGGGGGCGGACAGCGCGCAGTTCCTGCGCCATGCCGCCGATCTGGTGACGGAAAAGGGTGGCGTGATCGCCCATGTCGATGTCACGCTGATCTGTGAGCGGCCCAAGGTCGGCCCGCACCGGGGTGCCATGGTGGAACGGATCGCGGATATCCTGGCCATTGATCCATCCCGTGTCAGTGTGAAGGCGACGACGACGGAGGGGCTGGGCTTCACCGGTCGCCGTGAAGGCATTGCCGCCCAGGCCGCCGCCACGGTGCGCCTGCCGCTGGTTCTGGATTGATCGCCTGACAGGGGTATGGCCGATGTTCCCGGAAAACCTGACCAAGCTGGCCGATGATATCCGCGATGCCTATCAGGCGGCGGGCCTGTGGATCGCCACGGCGGAGAGTTGCACCGGCGGGCTGATTGCCGGCTGCCTGACCGCTGTGGCCGGATCGTCCGCTGTGGTGGACCGGGGGTTCGTCACCTACACCAACGACGCCAAGACGGCGATGCTGGGTGTCCCTGCCCCGCTGATCGCCGATCATGGCGCCGTCAGTGAGCCGGTGGCCCGCGCGATGGCAGAGGGCGCGCTGACCCATTCCCAGGCGGACGTTACCCTGGCGGTTACCGGTATAGCGGGACCGGGCGGCGGGTCGGCGGAAAAACCGGTGGGGCTGGTCTATATCGCCCGCGCCCGGCGGGGCGGCGATGTCGTTGTTGAACGGCATGTCTTCCCCGGCGACCGCACCGCAGTTCGCCTTGCCACCGTTGAACGCGCCCTCACCCTGGCGCTGGCCGTCATCCAAGGGAATGCGGCATGAGCATCGCCCCCACCATTGAAATCGCCGACACCATCCTGCGGGAATGGACCGAACAGCCCGACGTGATCGCCGCCTTCCTGGCCGGGTCCGTGGCCAAGGGCAATGCCGGGCCGGGGTCGGATATCGATGCCGTGCTGGTCTATCACCATCTGCCCTGTGCCGTGCGGGAGACGCATGAAAGGCTGGGCATCACGGTGGAGCTGTTCCTGCACGATCCCGACACGCTGGCCTATTTCTGGGAGGCCGATCGACAGGTCGGCAAGCCATCGCTGGCCCGCATGGTGGCCAATGGCCTGCCGGTGGCGGGCGATCCCGGTCTGATTGAAGAATTGAAGCGGCAGGCCCAAGCTGTGCTGGACGACGGCCCGCCTGAATTGACGGAGGAGGAGAAGCGGGCCCGCCGCTATGCCATCTCCGACCTTGCCGCCGATCTGGCCCAGCCGCGCAGCCCGGCCGAACAATTGGCCATCGGGGCGCGGCTTTATATCGATCTGGCTGATTTCACCGTCCGCGCCGCCGGGGCCTGGACGGGCAGCGGCAAGGGGCTGGTTAAGGCGCTGATGCGGTTGGACCCGATGCTGGCCGCCACCTTTGAACATGCCTTCGGGGAACTGTTCGGCAAGCAAGACCCTTCGGAAGTGCTGGCCCTGGTGGATGTGTGTCTCGCCCCCTATGGCGGCCGTTTCATGGCCGGGGACCGCCGACCGGCCCCGGCAGATTGGCGGTTGGGGGATTAGCGTTCGTTTGGTTTAAACTGCCTTGAAACGGTTCTCACTTCCGTCACCCAGGCTGCGGCCCATAGGCGCCAAGTTAATCCCTGGGCCGCAGCATGGGTGACGGGTGAGGGAGTGCTTCACCTCAAAACAGACAGTCTCTAATAGCGCCCCAACAACCCAGCCCAGGCCAGACCGATCTGCCGGCTCACCTGTGGGCGCAGCAGGTCGCGATGCAGCGGGTCATAGCCCAGCTTGGCGATCCGCCCCAGATAATGGTCGCCCAGCTTGGCCGGCAGCAGGGCCGGCAGCGCCGCCTTGGCCACCTGACCCCGCAGGGCGCGGGCGCGGCGCAGATGGTCTACCGCGCTGTCGGCCACCGCCTGCACCACCTTGGCCAAACCGGCCTCCGGCTTCAGCTCGTACAGCGCCGGTTCGGTTACGCCGTGCTGGATCATCAGGTTGGCCGGCAGGCGGGAACGGTGGCCACGCGCCAGAAAGGGCACCGCGCGGATAAGGCCGGTCAAGGCCCAGCCGGTACCGACCAGCTTTGCCACCTCCTGGCTGGCCGGATCGCCAGCCCCCAGCACCTGGGCCGCCAGTTGCGTCACCGGGGCACCGGTCACCTGGGCATAGTTCACCAGACAATCCAGGTCCGCCGGTGCCTCATCATCCATATCGGCTTCGCGCCCGTCGATCAGCCGGTCGAACAGGGTGCGGTCCAGCCCGTGGCGGGCGATGGCGGCGGCCAGCGGTTCCACCACCTCGTGCCGGCGGGGCTGGCCGGCATAGGCCCCCTCGATGCTTTCGCGCCACCATTGCAGGCGGATCTGGCCCAGCATGGGTTCGCTCACCACCTCCCGCGTTTTGGCGACCTCCAGATTGAAGGCATAGAGCGCGAACAGATCTTCGCGCCGGTCGGCGGGGGCGAATAAGGCGGTGAGGTACCGGTCATGGTCGTAGCGGCGCACGGAGTCGGCGCACGCGCTCAGGATCGGTTCGGCCATATCGGGGGTCTCTGGCGGCGGCGGAACAGGGTTGGAAGGATGGCTTATAGGCGCTGGTGCGCCCCTTTCCTAGAGCCACCTGCGTTTAGTCTAACGCAGGTGGCTCTAGGTGTGCCTGCCTGCGAGCGGATTCACGCCAAAAGGTGATTTCACCTTTTGGCGATCCGCTCGCAGGGGCCGTTCATCCTGTGGGGATGATTGAACCTTTGCCACCACGGCGGGTTGACCATATGACAGCACGGTCGTATCTCTCAACCCCGTGTCAGGCCGTTCCAATAATTGGGGCGGTGCAACATTCAGCCACAGGAGCCGTCCACCATGGCGTTCACCCTGCCGGAACTCAGCTACGACACCGCAGCGCTTGAGCCGCACATTGATGCCCAGACCATGGGTCTGCATCATGGCAAGCATCACCAGACCTATATCACCAACCTGAACAATGCCCTGGCTGACCATAGCCAGTTGCATGGCCTGTCGTTGGAAGACCTGCTGGCCCGCCTGGGCGAGCTGCCGGAAGGCATCCGCACCGTCGTGCGCAACAATGGCGGCGGTCACGCCAACCATTCCATGTTCTGGTCCATCATGGGCCCGAATGCCGGCGGGGATCCGACCGGTGAGGTTGGCTCGGCCATCGTCCGCGATTTCGGCTCCTTCGAGGACTTCAAGAAGAAGTTCAACGAAGCCGGCACCAAGCAGTTCGGTTCGGGCTGGGTGTTCGTCACCGCCGACACCGAGGGCAAGCTGGCCATCGTCGCCCAGCCCAACCAGGACACGCCGCTGTTCAACCGCACCCCGGTGCTGTTCGGTAACGACGTGTGGGAACACGCCTATTACCTGAAGTACCAGAACCGCCGCGCGGATTATCTGGCCGCCTGGTGGAACGTGGTGAGCTGGGATGCCGTCAATGCCCGCCTGGCCAAGATCAAAGCTGGCTCGGTCATCTGACTGCCCCAAAAGTCTTAGCCTTTAAGGTTGAGCAAAGCCCCGACCGTGTTAACCGGTCGGGGCTTTTTTATGGCTTTTCGCCACAGGGGCAGATAAGGCGCTGACGTGGCTTCTCCCCCGTCCCATGATCTGGCAGAGTAGATGCGACCGTCTTCCGCGAGCAGCACCAATGGCTGATTTCCGCACCGCCCATCCTGCCGCCCAGCCGGGAATCCCCTCTGGTGGCCCAAACCTGCGCAAATCAGCGGCGGGGGAGAATTTTCCTGTCGCCTCCCGGTTGATACCGGCACCGTTGCGACCGCATGTGATGGCCTTTTATGCCTTCGCCCGGCTGGCCGATGATATCGCCGATGATCCGCTGGCCGAACCGGACATGCGCATCGCCCAGCTTGATGCGCTGGAACGCGCCTTGGTCAGCGGGGTTGGCAATCAACCCTGGCTGGCCCCTGCCCTGCAATTGAAGGCCAGCCAGGCGGCAACCGGGGTTTCCGGCTTGCACGCCCGCCAATTGTTACAGGCGTTCCGGCGCGATGCCCTGGGCAGCCATTGCCGGCAATGGGATGATCTGCTGCTTTACTGCCGCTATTCAGCCAACCCCGTGGGTCGCTTCCTGCTGGAACTGCACGGGGAAAGCATGGCAGCGGCCCCGGCAAGCGACGCGCTTTGTTCCGCGCTCCAGATATTAAACCATGTGCAGGATTGCCGCTCCGATTGGGTGGATATCGGTCGCTGCTACATGCCGCTCATCTGGTTCGATGAGGCGGGTGGCAGTTCTGAACAGCTGGTTGAACGGCGCGCCACACCCGCTGTGCGGCAGGTGATCAACCGGGTACTGGACAGGGTGGATGAATTGCTGGTCCGGGCGGAGACACTGCCCTGCCACATCGTCAATACCGGCCTGCGGTTGGAGGCGGCGGTGATCGTCTGCCTGTCGCAAAGCCTGTCGCGCCGCCTGCGCCAGCATGATCCGCTGGCGGCACGGGTGCAGTTGGGCGGCTTTGCCCGGATGGCCGCCGTGGTGAAGGGCGTGGCGCGCGGCATTGCCCACCGCCCGGCCCGGCGTGGGCCCTGCCCGTCCTTATCCAAACAGGCGGGGGAGAATTCCACCTTCTATTGGCCTTTGCGTTTCCTGGCGCCGGATAAGCGGCAGGCCATGTTTGCCATTTATGGATTTTGCCGCGCGGTGGACGACATTGCTGATGGCCCCGGCACGGCGGAGGCCAAGCGCGTCGCCGTGGCAGAATGGCGGCGCCGGGTCGACGCGCTGTACAGCCCGGCAACGGCGGAGACAGAGCGCAACGGCCCCCTGCGCGATCTGGCTGCTGCAATCGACCGTTACACGCTGCCGCAGGCGGAGCTGCAGGCCGTCGTCGACGGTATGATGATGGATATCGATGGCCCGGTGCGGGCGCCGGAACCGGCGGTGCTGGAGCTTTATTGTCGCCGCGTCGCCGGCGCCGTTGGTCTGCTTTGTGTGCGGGTATTCGGGCGCAGCGACGCGGAGGCCGATGCCTTCGCCGTTGCCGTCGGTCATAGTTTGCAGTTGACCAATATCCTGCGCGATCTGGCGGAGGATGCCACCATCGGTCGCTGTTACATGCCCGCCGACATCTTGCGGCAAGTGGGTATTGATCCGGCCATGGCAAGGCGTGATCCGCAGGCGGTGTTGGGCCACCCGGCCTTCCCCGCCGCTTGCGAAGCTTTGGTGTTGCGGACAGAGGATGCCTTCCGACGGGCCGCCACCCTGTTGAAGGGCGATGTGCGCCCGCTGCGCCCGGCCATCGCCATGATCCGGCTCTATTACCGCATCCTGCGCCGACTCCGGCAACGGGGGTGGAGCCCGGCGGCCCTGATGCGCCGACCCAAGCTCAGCAAGCTGGAGAAGATACGCATCGCGGCGGGCAGCGTCATCGGTCGACCCCCGCGCCCCTGATCCCCATTTTGCCCCAGCCCATCACCCATATTGTCGGGGCCGGTTTGGCCGGTTTGGCCTGCGCTGTTGAACTGGCGGCGGCAGGCCAAACCGTGACGCTGCATGAAGCCACCGCACAGGCTGGTGGGCGCTGCCGTTCCTTCCATGATCCGCTGCTGGATCGTCTGATCGACAATGGCAACCATCTGCTGCTGGGGGCCAATCGTCATGCGCTGGCCTACCTGGAGCGGATCGGCGGGCGGGCGGCGCTGGAAAGCCCGGCAAAGGTGGAACTTCCCTTCCACGATCTGGCCAGCGGTGAAAGCTGGGTGCTGCGCCCCGGCTTCGGGCCTGGTTGGATTTTCAATCCTGCCCGCCGTGTACCCGATACGCATTGGTGGAATTATCTTCGCCCGCTCGCCCTGCCGCTTTTCAATCATCAAATGCGGGTGGCCGATGTGATGACGATGGACAGCCCTATCGGTCAAAGGCTCTGGCATCCATTGACGGTATCCATCCTCAACACGGCCCCGGTCGAAGCCTCCGCGCATCTGCTCTGGTCTGTTTTCCGCCGCACTTTGTTGAAAGGGCCGGCGGCCTGCCGCCCCTATAGCGCCGGCCCATCGGGGCTGTCAGGCGCTTTTATTGATCCGGCGCTGGCCTGGTTAAGGGCGCGGGACGTGCCCATGCATTTTGGGCATCGTCTGCGGGGTTTAACGATTCAGGCCGGGCGGGTAACGGCGTTGGATTTCAGCGCCGGGCCCCGGGGCCTGGGGCCACAGGATCGCGTGGTGCTGGCGGTACCCGCATCGACGGCGGCGGAACTGCTGCCGGGCCTGACGGTGCCGCTGGACCATGGTGCCATTCTGAACGCCCATTTCCGCCTGCCCGCCCCGGTGCCGCACTTGCCGCCCTTCATCGGGCTTGTGGGTGGGGTGGCGGAATGGCTGTTCCGGCGCGGTGATGTGCTGTCGGTCACGGTCAGTGCCGCCGACCGGTGGATGGAGCAACCGTCGGACGAACTGGCGAAACTTCTGTGGGCGGATATCGCCCGCTTGTTGGGGACTCCGGGTGCCCCCTGTCCGCCCTGCCGCATCATCAAGGAACGGGGTGCCGGTTTCGCTGCCACTCCGGCCAATGCTGCGCGGCGACCCGGTGCGCGAATGCCGGGAGTGGCAAACCTGTTGCTGGCTGGGGATTGGACCGACACAAGCCTGCCCGCCACCATTGAGGGGGCGGTTCTGTCGGGTCAACGGGCGGCCCGGCTGACGCTGGCTTAAACCGGCAGCAGGGCGGCGGCCACGCGCCTCCCCTCGGCCAGCAGCACATTATAGGTGCGGCAGGCGGCAGGGCTGTCCATCGCGTCGACTACCACGCCGGCATCCCGCAGCGCCTTGCGCAGGGCCGATGGGAACAACTGCATCTTCGCCCCACAGCCCAGCAGCAGCACCTCCACCTTCGTGTCGGCATGAATGATGGAGGTAAAGCTGTCAAGCGTTAGCCCGGCGAATCCGGCCACGTCCCAAGGCCGGGTGACATCAGGCTGCACGATTACCGGCCCCTGGTACAGCACATTGGAAACACGGAACATGCCGGGGCCATAGGTGTCGATCACCTGACGGTCGGCGGGGATGATCGGGGTCACATCCATCGGATACCTCGGGGGCGGGCGGAACGTCCCATATATAATACCAATCTCCCTTGATCGTGACCGATCAAGGGAGATTTTTTGTTCCCGCAGACGCTGGGCGCTGCCATCATGCTGCTTGGCTTCACGGCGCACGAGCGCCGGACTGGCGGTCGCCAGCCTCCAAACCGCCAAGGGTCAAACCCTTGGCGGTTTGGTATAAGAACAAGGCCCGCGTTACCCCTGTTCCCAGGGACGGCGCGGGCCTTTCAAGTAGAATATAGGCGGCGATATTACTTATCTTCACCCTTAACCGGCTCGGTCTTGGCCAGCACGCTGGTGATGCTGCCGCGCATCACGCGCACGCGCACGCCTTCGGCGATTTCCACCGTTACGTCGTCATCGGTGCCCACCTTGACGACGGTGCCGACAATACCGCCACCGGTGACGACCTTGTCGCCACGGCGCAGGGCCTCCAGCATCGACTTATGTTCCTTCATCTTCTTCTGCTGCGGACGGATCAGCAGAAAGTAGAAGACGACGAAAATCAGCACCAGCGGCGCCAGCGACATCAACTGTTGCATCCCGCCCCCATCGGTCGGGGCTGCGGCAGCCTGGGCATAGGCCGTGGAAATGAACATCAACTGCTCCTCAAAGGACGGATCTTTTCAGGCGTAACGCCAGACGCGGGGACTATACAAGGGGACGGGCCGGTTGCAACCGAAACTCACCCCAGCCATGCGGCTGAACCGGGTTTGACGGCTTCATTCGCATGCTACCGTTCCGGCCCCGCACAATTGGGGTGGGCGATTGCCGCCCGCAAGCCCCCATCCTGCCCGAAAACCGCGACAGACGTATGACCATGACCGACACGTCCCACCCGCTGCTGCCGATCCTGTCCCGCATCGCCGACGCGCTGGACCGGCTGGCCCCGCCCGCCACGCCGCGCGCCGATCTGACGGCAGCCGACGCCTTTGTCTGGCGCGCAGCGGAACTGGCCCTGGTGCCGGTGGACAAGGTGTCGTTCGTAGAACTGGAACTGTTGCAGGGCATTGACCGGCAGCGCCAGCAATTACTGGAAAATACCCGGCGCTTCGCCCTTGGCCTACCGGCCAATAACGCCCTGCTGTGGGGTGCGCGTGGCATGGGCAAAAGCTCGCTGGTGAAATCTATTCATGCCCGCATCAACCGCGATGCGCCGGGCAGTCTGGTGCTGGTGGAAATCCACCGGGAGGATATCCCCACCCTGCCCAAATTACTGGACGCGCTGCGCGCCAGCGATCGGCGTTTCATATTGTTCTGCGATGACCTGTCCTTCGGCACCGATGACGGCCAGTACAAATCCTTGAAGGCCATGCTGGAAGGCGGGATCGAGGGCCGACCGGAAAATGTGCTGCTCTACGCCACTTCCAACCGCCGCCACTTGATGCCGCGCGACATGATTGAGAATGAACGGTCAACCGCCATCAATCCGGCGGAAACGGTGGAAGAGAAGATCAGCCTGTCCGACCGTTTCGGTTTGTGGCTTGGCTTCCATTCCTGCGATCAGGATACGTTCTTTGCCATGATCGAGGGCTATGCCGCTGCCTATGGCCTGACCATCCCGGTGGCGGAATTGCACGCCGCCGCCGTGGAATGGTCGGTGACG
>Ga0209373_10001801_pt1 | contig 23766 bp, 23 predicted proteins | sample Higcelweek5metaG_FD_187173 | JGI IMG/M metagenome (GOLD analysis project Ga0209373, IMG submission 187173) | Freshwater pond sediment microbial communities from the University of Edinburgh, under environmental carbon perturbations - High... | ecosystem: Environmental > Aquatic > Freshwater >... | reverse complement strand
GCCCTGGACGCCCTCAAGGAGCACCTGGGCGGGCTGGGGGTGAAGGCCACCCGGTAGCCGCTTTCGCAGCAGGCCAGGCGATCAGGCAAGGCCAGGGGGAACGCGGAAGGGAGGCGTCAGCTTTGCGTCTGCTGGTGACGCTTCGCACGACAAATCCGCACGGCAAAGGCCCCCTAAAGGTCGATACCCTGTAGTGTCGGCTGAAAATTCAGTTGCCATATCAGCGCATGCAGTCGGCAATCCCTGAAGAAGCACTCAAGAGGCCGTTGGTTCAACTCCCTCCAGCCCACCGGCACGAGACAGGGCCTGCGGAGCGTTTCGCAAGCCCTTTCTTGTGCCGTGCACCCGGCAAACGCCCAGTGATGCCTTGTTCAGCGCTTGCGCAACTGCCCGCTCAGCGCGGCCAGATCCGTGCGCACCTGCTCCGGCAGGTTGCGGTAGGGCTGCATGACCGTGCCCGGATAGCCCTCGGTGATGATGGTCAACCCACGCGCGGGCTCCAGGGCCAGCCGGGTCAGGTCCGGCGGCGCAGGCTGAAGGGTCTTGCCGAAGGCGCTGACCTCGCCCTCCTGGCCGTGGCAGGTGGCGCAGGTGGTGTTCCAGGCTTGCCGGGCCTCGCCGCCAACGGGACTTTTCGCCACAGGCGCAGCGAGCATGGAGAAGCGGCTGTCCAGCTCATCCAGCAGGCTCTCCAGCTTCCGGCGGTCGAAGACGGTGAAATAGGGCATGGCCGACCCCGGGACGCCCAGCAGAAGGATCTTGTGGGCGTAGGTCCTGTCGATGCGCAGGGCCGAGAGGTCCTCTGCCGGGACCAGGAGCCGCCGGGCCGTGGCGCCGTTCCCGGTGCCGTTCTCGCCGTGGCAGGGCTGGCAGCTTCCCTCGTAGATGGTCTTGCCGTTGTCGTACACCGTGTGCAGCTTGGCTTTGAAGGCCGCAAGGGCCTGGGGCTGGTGGGCGGACAAGAGCACGGCCTGGCGGGCGCGGGCGGACAGGGCCTCGGCGCGGACCCCGCCGAGGGCTCCGTCCTGGACCCATTGGCGCGTGGCCAGCATCGCCGCGAAAATCACGGGCAGCAGAACCAGCAAGCGGACAGCGCTCAAGGGTCCCTGAGGCTGCGAGGCCTCCGGCTCCTGGGCGCGGAAGCCCCAGATCAGCGCCATGACGGCGGCAACCCCGACGGTGACGGCGGCAAGGGCTGCCGGGCTTAAGGGGGCGGCCACGGAGGCCAGCAGGGGAATGCCCACGACCACCTGGAACAGGGCGGCCACAAGGATCCAGCGGCCCAGGCGGGCGGCGCGCTCCGGGTTGTTTCGGCTGGAGAAGAAGAGGTGGAAAGCCCCGCCGAACACCATGGCCGCGCCCAGGACGTGCAGGTAGCGGAACAGCCAGTGCGCCACGTGGCCGCCGTCCGCTGCCAGCCCGCGGGAGCCCACCCCGGACCAGAGGTCCGGCCGCTCCATGAGCGACAACGCGCCGGTGAAGATGGCCGGAACGGTGAGCAGGGCGGCCAGGCCGAGCACGCCGAACAGCAGGTGCGCCCGGGGCCGCGTGCCCAGTTTGTGCCCAAAGGCGTCGATGCTCAGGAACGCCACGATGAGCAGGGGGATGACCGCCAGCCAGGCGTAGCCGAAGAGCCCCGTGGCCGTGAAGAACGCCTCGGAATAATAGACCTGGATGACCAAAAGCGGCCCCACCCCAAGGACCACGGCCAGGCTCTTCAGACCCAGGTGCGACGCCACCACTTTCCCGTTCCAGGACTGTTGGCCGGGCTCACCCAGCAACCAGGCGTGCAGGAAGAAATACAGCCCGATCATGGCCGTGCCGAGCATGAGCAGCACGAAAAGCAGGTGCAGCCCGAAGGTCACGAACAGCACGATGCGCAGCCAGTGCTCCGGGAGCGGCAGGGTCAGGAACAGGTCCGTCCAGGGCTTCATGGCTTCTTCTCCTTGCGCAACTGCGGCGCAGGCCGCGCGTCCTTGTTGGCCAGGGAGTAGAGGTAGGTGGACATGGTCAGGCGCTCCTGCTCGGTGCCGGAAAAAGGCGTCATGAAGGGCACCATGGTCTGCGTGATGGAGGTGATGGCGTTGACCCCCTCCAGGGTGCGCCCGGCGATGCGTTGCTTGATGTCGTTGACCCCGCCGATGGTGTGGCAGACCCCGCAGTTGGCGTCGAACAGGGCACGGCCTGACCGGGACGCCAGCGCGTCGTCGGCGTTCTCGCGCACCCAGCGCAACTCCGGCAGCATGCCTTCGTCGACGGCTGCCAGGGTGCGCACCAGCGGAATCTGATTGGCGTAGAGGTAGCCGGGAAGCAGGTACGGCCCGCGCACAAACTCGCGCACGCGCTCGAACTCCGCCACAAGGCCCACGCAGAGGACCAGGGCCGGAATGCCCAAGATGCGGCACAGCACCGGACGGCGGGCCACGCCGGCCAGGGCGGCCAGGACGAGCAGCAGCCCGGCCGCGCCGTTCAGAAGCGGCAGCAGCTCTGGTTGCTGCGAAAAGGCCGAGGTCGCGACGGAGAAAACCCAGTGGGTCAGGTAGGTCTGCGGCACGCGGGAGAAGTAGACGGCCCCGCCTGCGACGGTCACGGCGGCGGCGCCGAGAAACACCAGCCCGCAGAGCCGCAGGGCGCGCGCCCGCTCCTCCATAGCGCCTTGGAAGGTCCAGGCCGTCCAGGTCAGGGCCACCAGCGCGCCGAGGCTGATGCCCCCCGCGATGCGCAGCACGCACTGCGGCACAAAGGTCGGATTGAAGTAGGCCTGCACAAAGGCTTGGCCCTCGGGCCAGCCATCCGGGGTGAGCATGAAGCCCAGGATGCCCGAGATGAGGATGCCCGAAAGCACGGCCATGAACACGTAGCCGCAGCCCACGGCCAGCAGCAGCCTGGGCCGGGTGTCTCCGATGCGGTCCCAGAGGGAGTAGTAGGTGAGCAGGAGCACGACCTCGGCGGTGAAGGCGATCCACTCGATGAACCAGGGCCAGAAGAAGAGGTGGATGAGCGCGCCGATGCCGCCCGGAGCAAGCCCGCCGGTGATGAACCAGATGCCTACACCCGTGACCGCGCCCACCGAGGTCGTGGTGACCACCAGCGGACCGAGCATGGACCGGCCAAGCCGGGTCCAGAACGCGCCCCGGCCGAAAGCGCCAAGGGCCTGGAAGAGGACGACCATGGTCACCGCGCCGATGGCTAGGCCGTGGCTGATGAGCACGTGGAGCACCGCGTCCAGGGCGATGGTCATGCCGTCGCCCAAGCCAGGAATGTGCAGAATGGGGAAGTTCATGCCGCGCCGCCTCCTATTTTGCTTCGTTGGCGGGCTTGCTCGGCTCTGTTTTCGCCAGATGCGGTCTGGGCTTGCCGTGGGCAAAGGCGGCGACGTCGAGGGCCTGCTCCTGGCTCAAGCTCGGCGAGGACTTGGGCATGAAACGCCAGACAAAGGCCCCGAAGGTCTCCACCCGGTTCATGCCCGCGCCGTCGTTATACGAGCTGTCGCCCCAGACGGCCGGCGCGATGGCCGTGCCGTGGCCGTCGGCCCCGTGGCAACGGGCGCAGACGTCCTTGTACACGGCTTCGCCCTTGGCCGCGTCGGGCTTGTAGTCCTTGGGCATCTTGGGCAGGCCGATCCAGGGCACCTCGGCGTAGATGGGAATGCCCTTGGATATCCACTGGTAGTAAGCTGTCAGGGCCTGCATGACCTTGCTGTCGGGCGGCGGGGCAATGCCGTTCATGCTGCGCTGGAAGCAGTCCATGGTGCGCGCCGTCAGGTCCGTGGAGAAATCCGAGCGGCCGCGGTAGTGCGGATACACCGCGCCCACGCCCACCAGGGAGATGGTGTCCTTGCTCCGGCCGCCGTCGAAATGGCAGTTGGTGCAGGAGAGGTCGTTGCCCACATATTCGCCTGCGTACTTTTTGGTCTCGGTCATGATCTTGTACCCGAGCAGGACGGCGGGCCGGTCTTTCTCCGGGGCGTCCTCCAGGGCTGGCGGGTTGAACACCACCGCCAGCGGCCGCATGGCCGTGCCCACGCCTTGGCCCTCCAGTGTCACTGGCCGCGCTGCGGAGCCTGCCGCGTGGAAGAAGAAGACGAGCCATGCAGCAAGGCTCAGCAACAGAACCGTCAAGGCCAGAGAGAGATACAGTGTTCCATTTTTCATGGATGACTCCATCCAGGTCCGGTGAGATGTGCTATTTTACAGTTCATGAAGATTGCATAGACAGTTTCCAACATGGCTGCAACTCACACCGGAATATGGTGAATATGTCGGAATGTATTTGAAGATGTGCCAGCAGCGCGCGGTAACGCCGATCCTGGATCACCACGAGGCTCGACAAGAAGGTGGAGATTCCCGCCTTCGCGTATGTGGCAGGCACCCGTGTGCGTATTATCATCAAATACGACTGCGAGTCGCATGCCTCGGAGACGGAAAAGGCGGCCGCGCTGTTGCCGAAGCTCGGGGAGGCGATGGGAGCACCTCTTCGGCTGGTCAAGCCGGTTCAGGTGGCATGAAAACGGAGTGCAAAGCTGTCGTGCAGCAACGAAAAAGGGCTTGCGAAGCGATTCGCAAGCCCTTGATCTTTCTGGTGGAGCTGGAGGGAATTGAACCCACGGCCTCTTGAATGCCATTCAAGCGCTCTCCCAACTGAGCTACAGCCCCACGTCGTTGGGTGTGAATCTCTAGCCGCAGGCAGGGGGTGGTGTCAAGGAGACAGGCGAATAATTCGCGGTCATGCGGCAACGAAGGCGGAGCATGGCCTGTGGCTGCCGCGCTGGCTGGAGCGCCCATGCGGTGCTGAACAAGGAGAACCGCGCCACGGACCTGCCGCCTTGGTCAAAACGTCCAGTATTTCCGGCAACGCCCCACCCCGCCACCATTGCCTGCGCGGGTGCCCCTGGGAACGATTCCTGTTTCATGATCGTCAAAGAGCGACAGCACTTGACGTTGCAACAGGATGATGGTCTAGAATAACCATTACTGGAGGTTTCTCTTGGAAACGAACCATCCTTCCCCTCACTCCACTGGTCCGGGCGACTTGTCCCTGCCGTTCGCAGGGCTTGGGCTGGACACGGCAACGGTACGGCGCAAGGTCACCGGCCTGCGGCTCCAGGAGGTTCCCGAACCGGGAGCCGCCCCCGCCCAGGCCTGGCACGCCCCCCGCCCCGCGCTTTACGGCTACGGCCTGCTCCTCAGGCTCAACCGTGAAACGCTGGGCAGTTGACCCGAACGCTCAATCAAGGAGGCCTCATGAATCTTTCCCGCAGAGGGTTTCTCAAACTCTCCGCCGCCGCTGCCCTCACCACCGCCTTCGGCGGACTTGGCCTGGCGGCCAAGCCCCAGACCGCCAAGGCCGCCATCGACCGCATCAGCCAGCTCAAACCCGAATGGAGCAGGGAGACCACCAGCGTGTGCTGCTTCTGCGCCGTGGGCTGCGGGCTCATCGTCAACACCGCGCTTTCCGGCGCCAAACGCGCCCTGAACGTCGAAGGCGACCCCGAGCATCCCACCAACGAGGGCGCGCTCTGCCCCAAGGGCGGCAGCATCTGGCAACTGGCCGAGAGCACCCCGCGACAGCAGAAGGTCATGTACCGCAAGCCCGGCGGCACCAGGTTCGAGCCCAAGACCTGGGAATGGGCGCTCAATGAGATCGCCAAGCGCGTGAAGCGTGACCGCGACGCGGCCTTTGAGGTGAAGAACGCCAAGGGCCAGTTGGTCAACCGCTGCGAAAACATCGCGCACGTCGGCTCCGCCGCCCTGGACAACGAGGAGTGCTGGGCCCTGCAGGCCTTCATGCGCTCCCTGGGGCTGACCTACATCGAGCACCAGGCGCGCATCTGCCACAGCTCCACCGTGCCCGCCCTGGCCGAGAGCTTCGGCCGCGGCTGCATGACCAACCACTGGCTGGACCTGAAGAACAGCGACGTGATCCTGATGATGGGCAGCAACCCGGCCGAGAACCACCCCATCTCCTTCAAACACGTCACCCGCTGCAAGGTGGCCGGGGGCACGCTGATCCACGTGGACCCGCGTTTCTCCCGCACCAGCGCCAAGGTCGACATTTACGCGCCCCTGCGCTCCGGCACGGACATCGCGTTCCTGGGCGGCATGATCAACTATATCCTGGAGAACGACCTGGCCTTCAAGGAGTATGTGGTGAACTACACCAACGCCTCCTTCCTCGTGGGCCCGGGGTACGACTTCAAGGACGGCATGTTCAGCGGCTTTGACCCGGCCAAGCGCAGCTACGACAGGTCCAAGTGGGCCTTCGCCCTTGACGCGAAGGGCGTGCCCCAGCGCGACAACACGCTCACGAACCCGCGCTCGGTGTACCAGCTTTTGAAAAAGCACTACAGCCGCTACACGGCCAAGAACGTCTCCGACACCACGGGCACGCCCCTGGACAAGCTGCTGGAGGTCTACAAGGTCTATTCCTCCACGGGCAAGCCGGACAAGTCCGGCACGGTGATGTACGCCATGGGCTGGACCCAGCACACGGTGGGCGTGCAGAACATCCGCGCCATGGCCATGGTCCAGCTGCTGCTCGGCAACATCGGCGTGGCCGGTGGCGGGGTCAATGCCCTGCGCGGCGAGTCCAACGTCCAGGGCGCCACGGACCATGCCCTGCTCTACAACAGCCTGCCCGGCTACCTCTCCGTGCCGACGACCACCGACGCCACCCTGGCCGACTACCTGAAGCGGACCACGCCGGTTTCCCACGACCCCATGAGCATGAACTGGTGGAAGAACCGTCCCAAATACGTGGCCAGCTTCCTGAAGGCCATGTATCCCCAGGCCGAGCCCGGCCAGGCCTATGACATGCTGCCCAAGCTGGAGCCGGGGCAGGACGGCTCGTGGCTGGTGCTCTTCGACGAGATGTTCAAGGGCCGCTTCAAGGGCTGCTTCGTCTGGGGCATGAACCCGGCCGTGGGCAGCGCCAACGCGGGCAAGACCAGGCAGGCCCTGGCCAAGCTCGATTGGATGGTCGCCGTGAACCTCTTCGACAACGAGTCCTCCTCCTTCTGGCGGGGCCCCGGGGTCGATCCGGCCAAGGTCAAGACCGAGGTCTTCCTGCTGCCCTGCGCCACCTCCATCGAAAAGGAAGGCTCGGTGACCAACTCCGGCCGCTGGATGCAGTGGCGCGTGCCCGGCCCGCAGCCCCTGGGCGAGAGCAGGCCCGATGGCGAGATCATGCACCAGTTGGCCCAAAAGCTTCAGGAGCTCTACAAGAAGGAAGGCGGCCCCTTCCCCGACGCCCTCCTGGGCCTGAACTGGGCGGGCATGACCGAGAAGGGCGGATACAGCGCCCAGGCCACGGCCCGGCTGATCAACGGTGCCTACACCCGCGACGTGACCGTAAAGAACCCCGACGGCACGGAGAAGACCTTCAAGGCCGGGGAGCAGGTGCAGAGCTTCGCCGCCCTGCGCGACGACGGCTCCACCACCAGCGGCAACTGGATCTACTGCGGGTCCTACGTGAAGAGCGACCCCAGCGGCAACCTGGGCATGCGCCACAACCGCAGCCAGACCCCTGAGCAGGCCAAGATCGCCCTGTTCCCCAACTGGACCTGGGCCTGGCCGGTGAACCGCCGCATTATGTACAACCGCGCCAGCGTGGACCCGACCGGCAAGGCCTATGCCCCGCAGAAGCCCGTGCTGGCCTGGGACGGCAAGGCCTGGAGCATCGACGTGGTGGACGGCGGAGGCGCGCCCGGCAGCGTCCATCCGTTCATCATGAACACCCACGGCCTGGGCCAGATCTACACTCCCGGCCTGGTTGACGGCCCCTTCCCCGAGCACTACGAGCCCATGGACTGCCCGGTGGCCTCGCAGGTCTTCTCCAGCGTGCTGAACACCCCCACGGTGCTCAAGTTCGCGGGAGAAGACCACTCCCAGGCCGACCCGCGCTTCCCGCTCGTCTGCACCACCTACCGCGTCACCGAACACTGGCAGACCGGGGCCATGACGCGCCGCATGGCCTGGCTGGTGGAGGCCGAACCGCAGATGTTCTGCGAGCTGAGCGAAGAGCTGGCTGCGGAAAAGGGCATCAAGAACGGCGACAAGATCTGGGTGGAGAGCATCCGCGGCAAGCTCTGGGCCATCGCCATGGTCACCAAGCGCTTCAAGCCCATGACCGTGCAGGGCAAGACCATGCACCAGGTGGGCCTGCCCTGGCAGTACGGCTGGAACGCCCCCCAAAACGGCGGCGACGCCGCCAACCTGCTGTCCCCCTCCGTGGGCGACCCGAACACCGGCATCCCCGAGACGAAGGCCTTCATGGTCAACGTCAGCAAGGCCTAAAGGAGGCGCGCCATGAGTGACAAGAGCTTCCTCGTCGATCTGACCCGCTGCATCGGCTGCCGCGGCTGCCAAATTGCCTGCAAGCAATGGAAAAAACTGCCCGGCGAGATGACCAGAAATACCGGCAGTCACCAGAATCCGCCGGACTTCTCGTATCAGACCCTGCGCACCGTGCGCTACAGCGAGCAGGTGCCGGACGGCAAGCTGCGCTGGCTCTTCACGCCTGACCAGTGCCGCCACTGCATCGACCCGCCCTGCAAGGCGGCCACCAACGACCCCCTGTCCGTGCTGCACGATCCCGAGACCGGGGCGGTGGTCTACAACGACCGCACGGCCAAGGAGCCCTTCGACACGATGCGCCAGGCCTGCCCCTACAACGTACCCAGGCAGAACCCCAAGACCAAGGTCGTGGTCAAGTGCGACATGTGCAACGACCGCACGGCCAAGGAGCCCTTCGACACGATGCGCCAGGCCTGCCCCTACAACGTACCCAGGCAGAACCCCAAGACCAAGGTCGTGGTCAAGTGCGACATGTGCAACGACCGCGTGCATGCAGGCAAGCTGCCCGCCTGCGTCAAGGCCTGCCCCACGGGGACCATGAACTTCGGCGACCGCGACGCCATGCTCAAGCTGGCCGCCGAACGGCTGGCAGAGGCCAAGAAGGAGTTCCCCCAGGCCCAGCTGGTGGATGCGGAGACGGTCCGGGTCATCTTCCTCGCGGCTTTTGACCCCAAGCTGTACGCCGCGAACCTCATGGCCGACGCGTCCGACGTGCGCGGCCCGCGCGGCTACACCCGGCAGGAACTCTTCGCCAGGCTCGCCAAGCCGGTGAAGCGCATCCTGGGCTAGCTGTGGAACTGCAAGGCGTTGCTCACAGCCTCTCCGACTCGGCTGATGGGCGGTTTGTTTTGTAACGCAGAGTGATTCCTGTAGAGGATGTATTCGGAGAGCCAGCGGGGCAACTCGCTGGCTCTTTCGTCTGAATTTGCATAGCTGGCGGCATGCGCCCACACGCGCAACGCCTCTGGATGAAGCGCCCGGCCTTTCCGTTGGCCTGCGGCGGCGGCCTTTATGCGCCCATGCGCTGCGGAACGCCCGGCCGTGCGGCTCCTGCGCCCAAAGCCGCAGGGCAGCGGCACAATTTTGTTCAGGACAATTTGTGCGAGACGACGGCCTGCCCTGGCCTTGGCGCCTGTCGGGCGCGGCCCTGGCCGGGGTCGGGGGAAGGCGCGGGCCTAGCGGCCGCCCGGCGAGTGCGCGGACTGCTTCTCGATGATCGAGGACAGCCCGTACTTCTTGATGCGGTAGCCGATCTGGCGCGGGGTGATGCCCAGCTCCTCGGCGGCCTTGTACTGCACCCAGCCGTTGCGCCGCAGGGCCGCGACGACCTCGTTGCGCTCCATGGTCCTCAGCGGCGTGCCGCCCGTGGCGTGCGCGGCCTGGCCGCGCTCCTGCTGGATGTGCCCGCCCTGCATGCCCGCCGGGTTCAGGTAGGGCTTGAGGAACACCGCGTCCACCCGCTCGCCGTCGCTCATGATGACTAGGCGCTCGATCAAGTTCTCCATCTCGCGCACGTTGCCCGGCCAGTCGTACATGGTCAGATCCGAGAGCGCCCTGGGCGTGAAGGACAGGATGCGGCCGTACTCGCGCGAGACCATGTCGATGAAGTGGTTGAGCAAGGCCGGGATGTCGCCCTTGCGCTGGCGTAGCGGCGGCACCTGGATGGGAAACACGGACAGGCGGTAGAAGAGGTCGGCCCGGAAGCCGCCGCGCTCGGCCAGCTCGCCCAGGTCGCGGTTGGTGGCGGCCACCACGCGCACGTCCACCTTGCGCGTCAGGTTCGCCCCCAGGCGCTCGAACTCCTTGTCCTGCAGCACGCGCAGCAGCTTGGCCTGGATGCCCAGCGGCAGCTCGCCGATCTCATCCAGGAAGATGGTGCCGTTGTGCGCGTCCTCGAAGCGGCCGGGCTTGGAGCCCGTGGCCCCGGTGAAGGCGCCCTTCTCATAGCCGAAAAGCTCGCTCTCCAGCAGGTTCTCGGGGATGGAGGCGCAGTTGACCTTGATGAAGGGGTGGTCCTTGCGCTCGGAATACTCGTGGATGATCTTGGCGATCAGGGTCTTGCCCGTGCCGGACTCGCCCAAAAGCAGCACGCTGGCGCGGGTGGGCGCGACCTTGAGGATCTGCCGTTCGACCTCCTGCATGGCCATGCACTTGCCCACGATGTACGGCCCGCGCCGTTCGCGGGTGATCTGCGAGCGCAGGGACACGTTCTCGCGCACCAGGGCCTGCTCGCGCGCCTTGATCTTCTCGTTCAGGGACAGGAACTGGCCGATGAGCGTGGCCACCACCGTGAGAAAGCTCAGGTCCTCCTCGCAGCTCACCTCGTCGCCGAAGAGCCGGTCCACGTTGAGCACGCCCAGGCAGCGGCCGTGGGAGGAGATGGGCACGCCGATGAAGGACACCCGGCCCTTCTCCAGGTGGCGGGAGCCGGTCTTGTCCAGAAACAGGGGCTCGTGGCGGATGTCGGGCACCACGTACGGCTTGGCGGTCTGGAAGATGAGGCCGGTGACGCCCTCGTCCAGCTCGTACACGCCGCGCACGCGCTCCTCTTCGGTCAGCCCGTGCGACGCGCTGATGACCAAAAGCTCGGTCTCCGGGTCCATGAGCGTGATGGTGGCCCGCTCCATGCTGAGCGTCTCGGACAGGATGCGCAGGATCTCGGACAGGGCGCGCTCCAGGTCAAGGGCCGTATCGATGATCTGACAGATGGACGAGAGCACCTGCAGTTTGAGATTGCCTAGCATGAGTGTCATGGCTTGATGCAAGCAATATCAATGCCGCAGGCGCGCGGCCCGGTGCTGGAGGCGCAATATTATGGAATTGATTGACAATCTACTCGCAGCGAGGAATCTTCAAAAAAGGCGTAATGACATTTTTGAAAATACACCCCATTGGCAACGCGTTAGTCTCACAGAATTGAAGAATCCCGCGTCGCCTCAGCCGTAGGCGCTGAAGCGCTCGCCCAGGACCAGCTCCCGCGCGCCGCCCCCGCCTTCCGGGCCGTCGGCAAAGGCCGCCACCCGGCGCACCCGGCCCTCGTCGTAGAGCACCACGGTGCCGCCGAACTCGGCCACGTCTTCGGGGTCGTGCGTGATGAGCAGCGTGGGCGTGCCCAGGGCCTGGCACATGGTGCGCACCTCGCGGCGCATGCGCGCACGGAGCAGCGGGTCCAGGGCCGAGAAGGGCTCGTCCAACAGCAGGGCGTGGGGGCTGCGGGCCAGGGCGCGCAAGAGCGCCACGCGCTGGCGCTGCCCGCCCGAGAGCCGGTTCGGACAGGCCTTGGCCAGGTCGGCCAGCCCGGCCAGGTCGAGCAGCTCTGCCACGCGGGCGCGGGCAGCGGCGTCCAGCCGCCCGAAAAGCCCCCGGCCCAGCCCGAAGCCCACGTTGTGGGCCACGGACAGGTGCGGGAACAGCGCGTAGTCCTGGAACATGAGCCCCACCCCGCGCTCCCGGGCCGGGACATCCAGCCCGCGCTCGGCGTCGAACAGGCAGCGCCCGTCCAGCTCGATGCGCCCGGCGTCCGGGGCCATGAGCCCGGCCACGGCGCGCAGGGTGAGGGTCTTGCCCGAGCCCGAGGGCCCGAAGAGCACGATGGACCGCCCCTCCGACTCGAAGGAGACGGACAGCTCGAACTCCCGGGCCTCGGACCGGAGCGTTTTCCTGATTTCCAGGCTGAGCGCCACGCGGCTTCCCTTAGGGCTTCTTGAAGCCGAAAGTGCCGAGGATGCGCTGGCCTTCAGCGCTGAGCAGGAAGTCGACAAAGGCCTTGGCCTCAGGCTTTTTGCTGCTGCTGGCGACGGCGATGGGATACAGGGCCGGAGTCCTGATGGCCATCTCCATGACCACGCGCACCTTGGACCCGGCCTGCATGGCGTCGGTGGAGAACACGAAGGCCGCGTCCACCTCGCCGCGCGTGACGTAATCCAGAACCTGGCGCACGTTGTTGCCCAGGATGTACTTTTTCGTCAGGTCCGACCACTGGCCGGACATTTCCAGGGCTTCCTTGGTGTAGCGGCCGGCCGGCACGATCTCCGGGTTGCCCAGGGCGATGCGCACAACCCCCGGCTGAGCCAGGTCGGCCGCGCTCTTCAGGCCCAGCTTGGAGTCGGCCGGCACGATCAGCACCAGGCCGTTGCGCACGAAGTCGCGCCGCGTGGCCTTGTCCACCAGCCCCTTGGCCGCGGCCTGGTCCATGGTCTTCTGGTCCGCGCTGGCGAACACGTCCACGGGCGCGCCGCTCTCCATCTGCTTGAGCAGGGCCCCGGAGGCCCCATAATTGCTGACCACGGTCACGCCGGGGTGCGCGGCCTCAAAGGTCTTCTTCGCCACATCAAAGGCGTTGGTCAGGCTGGCGGCGGCGGAGACGATGAGGTCCCCGGCATGGGCCGGGACGGCGAGCAGCAGGGTCAGGGCCAGGGTGCCCAGGACACATTTCAGTTTCCGCATGGCAATCTCCTTTGGTTCAGGTTTGGGGGGAGAGCTTGAGAAATTTGCCCGAGGCCAGCAGCAGCAGGATGCACACCAGGGAGGTCAGCACCACCAGAAACATGGCCTCGTTGTCGCGCCCGGCCTGGACCGCGTCGTAAATGGCCAGGGAGAGGGTCTGGGTGCGGCCCGGCAGGTTTCCGGCCAGCATCAGTGTGGCCCCGAACTCGCCCATGGCCCGGGCCAGGGCCAGCATGGTGCCGGAGAGCACCCCGCGCCAGGCCAGCGGCAGGGAGACGCGCAGGAACACGCTGCCCTCGCAGGCGCCCAGGCTGCGCGCGGCGTGCTCCAGGTTCTGGTCCACACCCTCAAAGGCCGTGCGCGCGGCCTTGCAGACCAGCGGAAAGGCCACCACGCAGGCGGCCAGGGCCGCGCCCTGCCAGGTGAAGACCAGGCTCACGCCGAAGGTCTCCTGCAGCCACAGCCCGAGCACCCCGCGCCGCCCGAAAAGCACCAGCAGGTAGTAGCCGATGACTGTGGGCGGCAGCACCAGCGGCAGGGTGCACAGGGCGTCCAGGAGCTCGCGTCCGGGCATGTTCCGGCGCGACAGGGCGAACCCCGCCGCGATGCCGAAGAGGCAGGCCCCGGCCGTGGCCGTCAGCGAGACCTTGAGGGTCAGCCCTAGCGGGACAAGGGCCGGGAGGAGCAGCTCGGACAGGAACTCCGGCATGGCTCGCCCTCCTTGGGGATGGTTTCGCCGCTGGCCGGAGCGGAACAGGGAGCGCCCGAGTCCGGGCCGCGCCCATTATGGTCACCCCCGTCCAGGCCGAGCTCCGCTGCGGCTCCGATGCCGCCCACGGCCCACAGGACGTCGGTGATATGTCTCAGAACTGTTTCCAGGCTCATGATGTTTCCCTTCCGCCCTGGGGGCGAACTTACAGGACTCCCAGCAGTTCCGAATCCGTCAGCGGGCGGCCCAGGCGATCGGCCAGGCCGCGCACGCGCTCCATGAGGCCGGCATCGCGGCGACACGCGCCGCCGGGCAAGCTGCGCAGCCGGGCCAGGGCCGCGTCGACCGCCGCGCTGACAGCCGCCCCGCCGCTCTTGGCCCCCACGCCCAGACGCCGTGTGGCGCCCACCGTCTCCGGGGCAAAGGGCTCGAACAGGGACGGGTCGCGCAGCAGGCCGTGCACATGCAGGCCCGATTCGGCCGCGAACACGTCCTCCCCGGCCACGGCCTTGTTGCGCGCCAGCGGCACGTGGGCGGCCTGGGCCGCCATGCGGCACAGCTCCCGCAGGGCCGGAACGTCATAGGCACGCGCGCGGACGGGGGCGGCGGAGGCGCGCAGGGACAGCCAGGCGGCCACCTCCTCCAGGGCCGCGATGCCCGCCCGCTCACCCAGGCCCAGGGCCGAAACGTCGACGAAGCTCGCCCCGCACTCCAGGGCCGTGACCGCGTTGGCCGTGGCCATGCCCAGGTCGTTGTGGCCGTGGAAGGCCACCGGGACGTCCAGCTCGCGCACGAAGGCCTGCACCAGCCTGGCCGTGGAGAGCGGCGTGAGCACGCCCACGGTGTCCGACACGCGGATGCGCGCCGCCCCGGCGTCAATGGCCGTGCGAGCCAGGGCCAGGGCCTCGGGCAGGGCGGCCCGGGAGGCGTCCTCCAGGCCCACGGAGATGTAGGGGATCTTCCCGGCCCTGGCCGTGGCCACCACGCTGCGCACGCGTGCGCGCATCCCGTCCAGGGACAGCCCCAGGCGCTTGTGCCGGTGCGCGGCCGAGGACGGCGCGCCAATGCTCAGGCGGTCCACGCCGAGGCTGGCGGCCTCGCGCGCGTCGGCCTCGCGGCAGGGGCACCAGACCGACAGGGCCGGTCCGCCCTGCTCCGGCCGGGGCAGGCTGGCCCTGGCCCAGCGCACGAACTCGGCCAGGCCGTCCTGGCCCAGCCAGCCGCATTCGATCTCGTCCACCCCGGCCGCAGCCAGAAGCCCGGCCATGCCGCGCCTGGCGCCCGGCGCGAAATAGACGCCATAGGCCTGAGCCCCTTCCCTGAGCGTGCTGTCGATGAGCATGGCCCCTCCCTTGTCTTGGAGAGGGGGAGTGCACCCTTGGTGCCATCCGCCTCTGGCACTGGCAAAGGCATGGGATTTCAGTCTGTTGCCCCTGAACAAGCACGACCCCTTTACTGGCTACAAAAATGTCGTTCCTACAAAATTGGTGTGTAGATCAGTGTCGGCATACTACCCGATATCTGCCTCTGTGGCGAGAAAAATCTGCTGATATCACGCTGTTACAAAAACGCGTGAGTCCTGGCACGGCCCTTGCCCTAGGGGTCATGTTCCACAACCCACTTTGAGAGGAGTTCATCATGAAGAAAATGAGAAAGGTGGCCATTTACGGCAAGGGCGGCATCGGCAAGTCCACCACCACGCAGAACACCGTGGCCGGTCTGGCTGAAATGGGACGCAAGGTCATGGTCGTGGGCTGCGACCCCAAGGCCGACTCCACCCGCCTGCTGCTGGGCGGCCTGGCCCAGAAGTCCGTGCTCGACACCCTGCGCGACGAGGGCGAGGACGTTGAGCTGGAGAACATCCGCAAGCGCGGCTTCGGCGACGTCTGGTGCGTGGAGTCCGGCGGTCCCGAGCCCGGAGTCGGCTGCGCTGGTCGCGGCATCATCACCTCCATCAACATGCTGGAGAGCCTCGGCGCCTACCACGAGTCCGAGGACCTGGACTACGCCTTCTACGACGTCCTGGGCGACGTTGTCTGCGGCGGCTTCGCCATGCCCATCCGCGACGGCAAGGCCGAGGAGATCTACATCGTCTGCTCCGGCGAGATGATGGCCATGTATGCGGCCAACAACATCTGCAAGGGCATCATGAAGTACGCGCAGAGCGGCACCGTGCGCCTGGGCGGGCTCATCTGCAACAGCCGCAACGTGGGCAACGAGAAGGAGATGATCGAGCAGCTGGCCAGCCAGATCGGCACCCAGATGATCTACTTCGTCCCCCGCGACAACATGGTCCAGCGCGCGGAGATCAACCGCAAGACCGTCATCGAGTTCGACCCGACCGCAGGCCAGGCCGACCACTACCGCAACCTGGCCAAGGCCATCGACGGCAACGACAACTACGTCATCCCCAAGCCGCTCGAAATGGACGCCCTGGAAAAGCTGCTCATGGACTTCGGTCTCATGGAAGCCGTGTAACCCCAACGAAGAGACCGAGGAGGAAGCAAGTATGATCATGGTGAGAGCAATCGTCCGTCCCGAGAAAGCCGACGACGTCCTGGCAGCCCTCATGGACGCCGGATTCCCCGCAGTGACCAAGTTCTCCGTGGCCGGTCGCGGCAAGCAGCGCGGCATCAAGATCGGTGAGGTCACCTACGACGAGATCCCCAAGACCATGCTCATGAGCGTGGTGAAGAACGCCGACCGCGACTTCGTCATCGAGATCATCATGGGCGCCGCCCGCTCCGGCAAGAAGGGCGCCTTCGGCGACGGCAAGATCTTCATCAGCCCCGTGGACGAGGTCTACACCGTCAGCTCCGGCATCTGCGAAACGGCCACACCCGAGGAGGCGTAGCCCTTATGAAGGAAGTCATCGCGGTGGTGCGCATGAACATGATGAACCGCACCAAGCAGGCCCTCACCGACGCCGGGATCGACGGGTTCTTCGCCAACGAGGTGCTGGGCCGGGGCGTCGGCCTGACCAACCCCCACGTGCTCCAGGGAGCCGCCAGCGGCTACGAGGAGGCTGTCGCGCTCTTGGGCGAGAAAGGCAAGCTGTACCCCAAGCGCATGGTCACCGTGGTGGTGCCGGACAAGGCCGTCAAGACCGTGGTCAAGACCATCATCGAAGTGAACAAGACCGGCAAGCCCGGTGACGGCAAGATCTTCGTTCTGCCAGTCAGCGACGCCGTGCGCGTGCGCACCGCAGAAATCGGCGAAAAGTCCATCATCTAACGGCCCGTCATCATCAAGGGTAAGGAGCCGATATAATGGCCATACAGAACAAGTCCGCGCAGTGGACCCCAGCCGAGGTCAAGGAGGAGATGCTCAAGAAGTATCCTCCCAAGGTGGCCCGCAAGCGCGCCTCGTCCATCCTCATCAATGAGGCTTTGTCGAACACCACGCCGGAGATCCAGGCCAACGTGCGCACCATCCCCGGCATCATCACCATGCGCGGCTGCACGTACGCCGGCTGCAAGGGCGTCATCATGGGCCCCACCCGGGACGTCGTGAACCTGGTGCACGGCCCCATCGGCTGCAGCTTCTACGCCTGGCTGACCCGCAGGAACCAGACCGACCCGGGCGAGACCGGCGAGAACTACATGCCCTACTGCTTCAGCACGGACATGCAGGACTCGGACATCATCTTCGGCGGCGAGAAGAAGCTCAAGGCCGCCATCCAGGAAGCCTACGACCTCTTCCACCCCAAGGGCATCGCGGTGTTCGCCACCTGCCCGGTGGGCCTCATCGGCGACGACATCCACGCCGTGGCCAAGGAGATGAAGGAGAAGTTCGGCGACTGCAACGTCTTCGCCTTCTCCTGCGAGGGCTACAAGGGCGTGTCCCAGTCCGCCGGCCACCACATCGCCAACAACCAGATCTTCAAGCACCTGGTGGGCACCAACGACGAGAAGAAGCCCGGCGAGTACAAGATCAACCTGCTCGGCGAGTACAACATCGGCGGCGACGGGTTCGAGATCGACCGCATCCTGAAGCTGTGCGGCATCAGCAACATCGCCACCTTCTCCGGCAACTCAAGCTACGACCAGTTCGCCAGCGCGCACACGGCCGACCTGTCCTGCGTCATGTGCCACCGCTCCATCAACTACGTGGCCGACATGCTGGAGACCAAGTTCGGCATCCCCTGGATCAAGGTGAACTTCATCGGCGCTGCGGCCACGGCCAAGAGCCTGCGCAAGATCGGCCAGTACTTCGGCGACAAGGCGCTCATCGACCGCATCGAGGCCGTCATCGCCGCCGAGATGCCTGCGGTCAAGGCCGCCATCGACGTCATCAAGCCCCGCACCCAGGGCAAGACGGCCATGCTCTTCGTGGGCGGAAGCCGCGCCCACCACTACATGGAGCTCTTCGGCGAGCTGGGCATGAAGACCGTGAGCACGGGCTACGAGTTCGGCCACCGCGACGACTACGAGGGCCGCGAGGTCATCCCGAACCTCAAGGTCGACGCCGACTCCCGCAACATCGAGGAGATCGAGGTCGAGGCCGATCCCAAGCGCTACGCCCCCCGCAAAAGCGCGGAAGAGCTGAAGAGCCTCGAAGAGGCCGGCCTTGAGTTCAAGGACTACAAGGGCCTGATCCCGGACATGGACAAGGGCACCCTCGTCATCGACGACCTCAACCAGTACGAGGCCGAGAAGCTCGTCGAGCTGATCAAGCCCGACCTCTTCTGCGCGGGCATCAAGGAGAAGTACTCCATCCAGAAGCTCGGCATCCCCATGAAGCAGTTGCACAGCTACGACTACGGCGGACCGTACGCAGGATTCAAGGGCGCGGTGAACTTCTACAAGGAGATCGACCGCCTCGTGAACAGCAAGGTCTGGGGCTACATGAAGGCCCCCTGGCAGGAGAACCCCGAACTCTCGGCCACGTACGTCTGGGAATAGCGAGGATCACACTATGTTGCTCAGACACACACCCAAGGAAATCACAGAGCGCAGCGCCCTGGTCATCAACCCGGCCAAGACCTGCCAGCCCATCGGGGCCATGTACGCCGCGCTCGGCATCCACGGCTGCCTGCCGCACAGCCACGGCTCCCAGGGCTGCTGCGCCTACCACAGAAGCGCGCTTACCAAGCACTACAAGGAGCCCATCAACGCCGCCACCAGCTCCTTCACCGAGGGCGCCAGCGTGTTCGGCGGGCAGGCCAACCTGCTCCAGGCCATCGAGAACATCTTCACGGTCTACGAGCCGGAAGTCATCGCCGTGCACACCACCTGCCTGTCGGAGACCATCGGCGACGACATCAAGCAAATCCGCGACAAGGCCGAGAAGGCCGGCACGGTTCCCAAGGGCAAGCACGTCATCTTCTGCAACACGCCCTCCTACATCGGCTCGCACGTCACGGGCTTCTCCAACATGGTCAAGGGCATGACCGAATTCGCCGAGAACACGGGCAAGAAAAACGGCAAGGTCAACCTCATCCCCGGCTGGGTCGAGCCCTCGGACATGGAGGAGCTCAAGCGCCTGGCCGCGCTCCTGAACGTGCCCATCACCATGTTCCCGGACACCTCCGGCGTCCTGAACGGACCGCTCTCCGGCGAGTTCAAGATGTTCCCCGAGGGCGGCGTGACCATGAAGGAGCTGAAGGAGTCCGGCGACGCCGTCGGCACCCTGGCGCTCGGCGAATGGTGCAGCGCGGACGCCGCGCGCAGCCTGGACACCCGCTGCAAGGTGCCCTGCAAGGTGCTGGACATGGCCTTCGGCCTCAAGGCCACGGACCGCTTCATCGACGCCCTGCGCACCATCGCGGGCACGAGCGTGCCCGAGGAGATCAACCGCGAGCGCGGCCAGCTGGTGGACATGATCAGCGACTCCCACCAGTACTTCTTCCAGAAGAAGGTGGCGCTCTTCGGCGACCCGGACCAGCTCATCAGTATGACCGAGTTCCTGGTGTCCATCGACATGTGGCCCACGCACATCGTCACCGGCACCCCGGGCAAGAAGTTCGAGAAGCGCATCCAGGAGCTGACCGCGCACCTGCCCTACGAGGTCAACGTCAAGACCGGCGGGGACCTGTTCCTGCTGCACCAGTGGATCAAGAACGAGCCCGTGGACCTCTTGATCGGCAACTCATACGGCAAGTACGTCGCCCGCGACGAGGACATCCCCTTCCTGCGCTGGGGCTTCCCCATCCTGGACCGCGTCGGGCACCAGTACTTCCCCACCGTCGGCTACAAGGGGGCCTTGCGCCTGCTGGAGAAGATCCTGGGCCTGATCCTTGACCGCAAGGACCGCGACGACTCCGAGATCCAGTTCGAGCTGACCCTGTAACCTCCCCTGTCCCCTGGCCCGGGCCTCACCGGTCCGGGCCGGGGGCGGGACAAACCTTCGCGGAAACACCTCACCGCACGAACAGGAGCCTCACATGCCAGACGCCGCCAGCCCCTCCCGCTTCGCCACCCACCCCTGCTTCGCAGCCGGGGCGCGCGCGCACGCCGGGCGCATCCACCTGCCCGTGGCCACGCGCAGCAACATCCGCCGCCGTTTCGGCGAACCCGAGACCCCCGGCCGCACGCTGTCGCCCAAGGAAGTGCTCCTGTGGCTGGACCGCGTGCTGGCGGGCACGGCGGCCAACACGCTGGACGGAAGCAAGGGCGGCGTGAGCATCTCCATGGTCGGCATCACCGGCCCTGGCGACCCCCTGGCCGATCCCGGCCCGACCTTTGAGACCCTGCGCGCCGTGCGCCAGGCCCACCCCGAGCTGGCCCTGACCCTGGCCACCAACGGCCTCGCCGCCGCCGAGCACGCGGGCGAGCTTGCCAGCCTCGGCCTGTCCCACGTCACCGTGCTGGTGGACGCCGTGGACCCCGTCCTGGTGGAGCAGCTCTACGCCTGGATCCGCCCGGGTCTGCGCACCCTGCCCCTGCCCGAGGCCTCGCGCCTGCTGGTGGACGCCCAGGCCAGGGCTATCCGCGCCCTGCGCGAGGCCGGGCTCTTCGTCAAGGTGAACATGACCGTGTACGCGGGCCTGAACGAGGAGCACGTGGTCGACGTGGCCAATGCCGTGGCGCTTCTCGGCGCGGACATGCTGGCCCTGACGCCCTTTGCCCCGGCCTGCTGCGGCCCGGCCTGCTGCGACCCGGCGCAGGAGATGGAGAGCGGCCCCAAGGCGCCCTCGGCGGAGCGCATGGCTGAGCTGCGCGAACTGGCGGGCCGGTTCATCGCCATGATGCCCGCCTTCGATTCCTGCGGCCAGAGCATCGTTGGCCTGGAGAACGCCAGCCCTGACCTGCTCCTGACCCCCACCCTGCCGACGCCTTCGGGAGCGCGGGTCAACGTGGCCGTGGCCAGCGCCAGCGGCCTGGACGTGGACCTGCACCTGGGCCAGGCCATCCGCTTCCTCATCTTCGGCCCGCGCGAAAGCGACGGCCTGCCGAGCCTGCTGGGCACTCGCGAGGCCCCGGAACCCATCTCCAGCGGCTCCCCCGCCGGGACCAACACCCGCTGGGAGGCCCTGGCCGAGACCCTGCACGACTGCTTCGCCATCCTGGCCGCCAGCGCCGGGGCCCCCCCGCGCGAATTCCTGGCCACCAAGGGCATCACCGTGCTCACCGGCGAGGCCGAGATCCAGGGCGCGGTGGACGCGCTCTTCGGCGGCGGCAAGAAGGGCTGCAAAAAGAGAATCAAAGCAAATTAATTCGAATTGTTGAAGCCAAGAATCCATCAATAAACACACTTGAGAAGGAGCATCATCATGGCACTGCCCGAAAAACTCATCCTGGTCTGTCAGAGCTTCCGCATCGGCAAGGAGCCCAAGGGCATCTGCCACAAGGGCACCGACGGCCTGCTGCAATACATCGAGGAAGGCATCCTGGACCGCGGCCTGGACGTGCAGGTGGCCACCACCGGCTGCCTCAAGCAGTGCGAGAAGGGCCCTGTCCTGGTGATCCAGCCCGACAACCTCTGGTTCAAGGGCGTGAACAGCGAAGAGGCCATCGACGCCATTCTGGACGGCCTGGAATCCGGCGAACCCGCCGCCGAATACCTGCTGTCCTAGCTTGCGAAGAAATAACGCGAGGAGCCGCACATGACCGCCGCCTGCACCATCCGCGAAGCCCGCACGAGCGACCTGGACGCCCTGGCCGGGCTGCTGGGCCTGCTCTTCGCCCTGGAGGCGGACTTCGCGGCCTGCGCGACGGACACGCAGCGGCAGAAGAAGGGCCTGGAACTGCTGCTCCAGGGCCGCCAGCGCCTGGTGCTCGTGGCCGATTCCGGCGGCCTTGTCGTCGGCATGGCCACGGCCCAGGTGGGGGTCTCCACGGCCGAGGGCGGCCCGGCCCTGCTGGTGGAGGACGTGGTGGTCCGGCCCGAGTCGCGCGGCCAGGGCATCGGCCGCAGGCTCCTGGCCCGCATCGAAGCCTGGGGCGCGTCCCTGGGCGCCACGCGCCTGCAGCTGCTGGCCGACAAGGACAACGCCCCGGCCTTCGACTTCTACCGCGCCTGCGGCTTTCACACCACAAACCTCGTCTGCCTGCGGCGCACCCTGCCCTAGGGCGACGGGAAAGTGAGTCCACCATGACCGAGACAGCCAAGGCCATCACGCCGGAAATCATCGCCTGCCCCGACGAGGGCGCGGCAATCCCCGCAGAACGTGTCGCCATATTCGACGAGCGCAAGGACCAGATCCACCGCATCGGCGAGGGCGCATTCTCCATGGCCTGCAACCGCGACTCGCTCGCCGGGGCCGTGAGCCAGCGCGCCTGCGTGTTCTGCGGCTCGCGCGTGGTGCTGTACCCCATCGCCGACGCCCTGCACCTGGTGCACGGGCCCATCGGCTGCGCGGCCTACACCTGGGACATCCGCGGCGCACTCTCAAGCGGCCCGGAGCTGCACCGGCTCTCCTTCAGCACCGACCTGCAGGAGCTGGACGTTGTTTTCGGCGGCGAGAAGAAGCTGGCCAAGGCCCTGGACGAGCTGATCCCGCGCTACGAGCCCAAGGCCGCCTTCGTCTACTCCACCTGCATCGTGGGCCTCATCGGCGACGACCTGGCCGCCGTCTGCAAGGCCGCCAGCCAGCGCCACGGCATCCCGGTGATCCCGGTGCAGAGCGAGGGCTTCAAGGGCAACAAGCGCGAGGGCTACCTGGCCGCGTGCAAGGCCATGCGCACGCTGGTCGGCACCGGCGACATCTCGGACATCTCGCCTTTGTCCGTGAACATCATGGGCGACTTCAACCTGGCGGGCGAGACCTGGATCATCACGGACTACCTGAAGCGCATGGGCGTTGCTGTGGTGGCCGGGATCACGGGCGACGGCCGGGTGGACGCCCTGCGGCGAGCGCATGGCGCGGGCCTGAACCTGGTGCAGTGTTCCGGCGCCACCCAGGACCTGGCCAAGATGATGCGCGACGATTTCGGCACCCCCTTCCTGCGCGTGTCCTGGATCGGCATCGAGGACGTGGCCGAGAGCCTGTACGCCGTGGCCGAGCATTTCGAGCTGACCCGGCCCGAGCTGGCCGGAAACATGGTGGAACGCACGGCCGAGCTGGTGCGCGGCGAGCTGGCCGCGCTCATGCCGCAGCTCAAGGAGCTTCGGCGCGACCTGGAAGGCAAGAAGGCCGCCGTCTACGTGGGCGGCAGCTTCAAGGCCTTCTCCCTGGTCAAGGCCTTCCGGCACCTGGGCATGGAGGTGGTCATCGTGGGCTCCCAGACCGGCACCGAGGAGGACTACCGCGAGCTGGCCGCCATCTGCGCGCCCGGCACCATCGTGGTCGACGACGCCAACCCGCTGGAGCTGTCCGCCTTCATCAAGGAGAAGGACGTGGACGTGTTCGTGGGCGGCGTGAAGGAGCGGCCCATCGCCTTCAAGCTCGGCGTTGGCTTCTGCGACCACAACCACGAGCGCAAGATCGCCCTGGAAGGCTTCGTCGGCATGCTCAACTTCGCCAAGGAGATCCACGCCTCGGTCATGAGCCCCATCTGGCAATTCGTGCCCCGGCGGGAACTCCAGAACAGCAAGGCCGCCAGCAGCGCAGGCGAGGAGGCATAGGCCATGAACGACACAGCCGTCCTTACCCCGGTCCTCGACAGCCCGGCCCCCGTTTCGACAGGCGAGTACAAGGGCCCAAGCAACGTCTCCACCACCAACGCCTGCAAGCTGTGCACACCGCTGGGCGCCACCCTGGCCTTCAAGGGCGTGGAGAACGCGGTCTCCTTCCTGCACGGCTCCCAGGGCTGCGCCACCTACATGCGCCGCTACATCATCAGCCACTTCCGTGAGCCCATGGACATCGCGTCC
>Ga0209373_10001800_pt1 | contig 23789 bp, 26 predicted proteins | sample Higcelweek5metaG_FD_187173 | JGI IMG/M metagenome (GOLD analysis project Ga0209373, IMG submission 187173) | Freshwater pond sediment microbial communities from the University of Edinburgh, under environmental carbon perturbations - High... | ecosystem: Environmental > Aquatic > Freshwater >... | reverse complement strand
ATGGGCGTCTCCTTAAGGTCTGCGCGGCCGGACCTAGAACTTCTCGAACTCGCCGTCATCGGTGTCCGGGCTCAGGTCCAGCTCAATGCCGCCGCTCTTCTTGGAAGTGGAAGGGGCGGAAGGACCGGCCGGACGGGGAGCAGCCTGCGGCTTCGCCGAGGCCGATGGGCCCGCGGGCAAGGCCTTGGGCTTGCGGGAACGCATCACCGTGGCCCCGCCGTCCACGCGGAAGAAACTCATGGTCTGCTGCAGCTGCTGGGCCTGGCTGGAGAGCTCCTCGCTTGTGGAGGCCATTTCCTCGGAGGCCGAGGCGTTCTGCTGGATGACCTGGTCAAGCTGCTGGATGGCCTTGTTGATCTGATCGGCGCCGGAATTCTGCTCGCCCGTGGCGGCGGCGATCTCCTGCACCAGCTCGGCCGTGCGCTGGATGTCCGGCACAAGCTTCATCAGCATTTCACCGGCCTTTTCAGAAACGGTCACTGTGGAGCTTGAGAGCTCGCTTATTTCGCCGGCGGCGTTGCCGCTGCGCTCAGCCAGCTTACGCACTTCCGCGGCGACAACGGCGAAGCCCTTGCCGTGCTCACCGGCTCTGGCGGCCTCAATGGCCGCATTCAGGGCCAGCAGGTTGGTCTGGCGGGCAATCTCCTCGATGATGGAGATCTTCTCGGCAATGTTCTTCATGGCCACCACGGCCTGTCCCACGGCCACACCGCCCTCCTGGGCGTCCTTGGAGGCCTGCAGGGCGATGCGTTCGGTCTGCTGGGCATTGTCGGCGTTTTGGCGGATGTTGGAGGCCATCTCCTCAATGCTGGAGGAAACCTCCTCAATGGCCGCGGCCTGCTCGGTCGCGCCCTGGGACAGGGATTCGCTGGAGGCGGAAAGCTCCTCGGAGCCGGAGGCCACATTGTCCGTGGCGCCGCGCACCTCGGCCACAACGCCGCGCAGCCTTCCCACCATGTCGTTCAGGGCCTGGGCCAGCACGCCAATCTCATCCTTCTGCTCTATGTTCAAGTGTCCGGTGAAATCACCCTCGGCCATGCGCTTGGCGAAGTCCACACCGAGCATGACCGGCTGGGTGATGCCACGCGTGAGGAAGGCGGCCACGATAAGCGAGAGCACCAGGGCGATGATAAGCCCGGTGATGAGGATAACGGAAGCGGCGGAAAGGGCGGAGGCCGCCTGGGCAGAGCCTTCCTTGGTCTCCTTGACGCCGGCCTCGGACGCCTGGCGAGCAAGGCTGTTGACCTCGTTGCCAATGTCGCGGCGCTTCACGGCGATGGCGTCGCCGGCTTCGCCAAGCTTCACGTACTCTTCAAGGGCGGCGCGGTAGGCATTGCCGGCGGTCTTGATGTCCTCAAGATTTTTAAGATTCGCTTCCACATGCACAGCGGACTTTATCTTGTCCAGCAACGTGGCGATTTCGTCGAAATTCTTCACAGCCTCCAGGGCGAACTTGCTGTCGCGCGAGGCCTGCGACTTGAAATTCGCGATGCGCACCGCACTTCCCAGCTGCACAACCTTGTTGATCGCCGCGACTTTTTCGTAGCGTTCCCGAAGTTTTTTACCATCAACCCGGCCGGAAAGCTCTTCGGACAACTTCTTGTTTTGGTACTCGTGGAATTCATCGCACGCTTTTCCGAAAGCCTCGGCCGCCTGGACCATGGCCACCATGTTCTTGTCCTTGGTGGTGTCCATGTCCTTGGCCTGCTGGCACAGGGTGCGGTATTCCGCAGACTTGGCCTGCGCCTTGACGACAATATCTTTGAGCTTGGTCAGGTCCGGGTGCTTTTGCACCAAGCTCGCTGCGTCAGCCAGGGCCTTGTCGACTTCTCCGAGACTCGCGATGCCCTCGTTATAGGGTTCCTCGGCGCCAGTGTACTGGAAGGCGCGCATGGCGAACATGGTCAGCAGCACATTGCGCTCAACGCGCACCGCCGCGTCCACCTGGGGGGCGACCTTCGTTTCCAGATTGTCGGCCACTGTGCCCACATGCTTCATGTTGTACACAGCCACACCGCCCAGCAGGAGGGAGATGAGAATGAGCACGCCGAATCCGCCGCCGATTTTAGTTCCCAACTTGAGATTCTTGAGCATGGAGCCCTCCCTGGAGAGTCCGCAAGGCTGAGCCAAAGCGGCGTCGGTGGTCACGTCCTGTATACGCTGAGCATACGGCAGACAAGGTAGCGAATTGCGCAGAGTTGCAACCCTCGCGTCAATCGCAAAAGACCATATCGGTATTCACCTGAACATGCTTTAGCCCATGCGGACACGACACACAAGGTGCAGCGAGAAAAAAACGGAAGGGAATTGGGAGATCAGCCGAGCGGCTTCAAAAGGCTTTGCAAGGTATAAGAGTCCAGCGCGTTGAACATGGCCTTATTGGCCTGTTCCCAAACATCCTTGGTGGGACAGGATTCAAGCCGGGAACAGGAAGCGCAGGTATCCTTGCTCAAGGAGCATCCTTTGAGCACAACCCACTCCTCGAGGGCCCGGACAATATCACCCACCGTGATGCTGGCCGCAGGCTTCGCGAGCACATGCCCGCCCTTGGGGCCGCGCTTGCTCAAAACCAAACCGGCTCTTTTGAGCCGCCGGATGAGCTTTTCCATATATTTTTCGCTGATCCCGGTACGGGCGGCAATTTCGGCCACAGACACCGGGCCGTCATGGTAGTTCTCGGCGATGTCGATGAGCATTCGGGTGCCGTACCGGCTCTTGGTGCTCAGGCGCATGGACTCTCCGAGTTCGGGGAATGGCAGGATTATGGGGGTGGGCGGGCCAGCCGCCCACCCCCGAAGGGAAGCTTACTCTTCTTCTTCCTTGGGCTTCAAATGCTCGGGCACAATCAGCATGCTGACGACCAGAGGCTTCAAGAAGCTCCACTTGATGCCGATTTTGAACTCTTCCTCAAGGTCGCGGATGGCGTCCCAGCAATTGTGGCACGGCGCGAGGACCAGCTTGGCGCCGGTGGCCAGAATCTGATCACGCTTCATCATGAGGGCGCGGTTGCGCTGCTTGCGGAACCGGCCGATGCCGTTGAAGCCGCCGCCGCCGCCGCAGCAGTAGTTGTGCTCCTTGTTGGGACTCATCTCCACAAAGTATCCGGGCTCAACAATATAGCTCACAATCTCGCGGGTGATTTCCTTCAAGCCGTAGTTGCGGATGTAATTGCAGGAGTCCTGCAAGGTCACCAGCTGCTTGATGCGCTTCTCGGGATCAATCTTGAGTTTGCCCAAACGCAGGGCCTCCGCCAGCCACTCCACATAGTGCAGATAAGGCTTGGGCGGCAAACCGTCCGGGCGGCCGGCCCAATAGGGGCCCTCGATGACCGTGGCGCGGTGGGCATGGCCGCACTCGGTGCCGACGCAACGCTTGGGATTCAAGCGTTCGATTGCGGAGTACACATGCTTCACCTGCAGCGTGCAGGCTTCCCAGTCTCCCGCGAACATGGAGAGACTGGTCTGCTCCCAGCCGGAGCTGGGCACGGTCCAATTCTCGCCAGCGACGTGGAACAAAACGGCAGCCTCGGAGATGTCCTCCGGGTAGTGCTTGGGCTCGCGGGCGTTCACGGTATACATGATGTCCGCGTTTTCCTTGTCGATGGGGATTTCAAGGCCAGGCCATTCGTCCTGTGCCTCTTCAGCCATCCAGTCGCAAGTTTCGGTCCAGTCCTCGTCTGTGACGTTCATCTGGGCCTTGAACACGCGGTGCATGCCCGCGCCGATCTTGAGCTCCCAGGGCACGAAGCCTTGGGAATGCAGCAAGCCGCGCAAGTAGCTGAACATGACGCCCATGTCGATGCCGTAGGGGCAGTACTGGCCGCAGCGGTTGCAGCAGGTGCACTGGCTCCACGCGACTTCCAGCGCGTTGCGCATGAAGGCGTTGTCGACATCGCCGTTTCTCTTGACCATTTCGCCCAGCGTGGACTGGATCTTGTACGCCGGAACCTGCTTCGGGTCGCGGTTGTTGCACAGGTACAAGAAGCAGGAATCCGCGCAGAGGCCGCAGTGAGCGCACATGTCGAGCCAGGTCTGCGTGCGCGACTTGCAGGTGTTTTTAAGAGCGGCGGCGAGTTTCGGAACGTCGACGTCCAGCTCATCCATTTCCGCGTAGTATTGCTTGCCGCCCTTGTCCGCCAGGAGAGCCTCAAGGGCTTCCTGGGTGTTGACGGGCGTCCTGTTGCAGAACTTACCTTCGGGCATTGCTTTCGTCTCCTTGACTGCTTTACGGGCTGGCGGCGGTTGCCTACCAGGCCATGTTCGTGCCCTTCATGCCGCCGCGCTTGATGCCGTAGTCCATGCCCAGCTGGCCGCGCGAGAGGAAGAAGCCCACCACGTGGAACAGCTTGGTGAAGGGCACGGCGAGCAGCATGAGCTCACCGGTCAGGATGTGCGCATAGAGCCAGAACTGGTAGTCGCCGCCGATCTGGTGCACGGCCATGAAGCCCGTGACAAACGGAGCGACGGTGATGAGCAGAAGCACATAGTCGTACAGGCTGGTGATGATGCGCACCTCGGGCAGGGCGATGCGCCGCACGAGGATGAACAGCGCCGCGCACAGCATGCCCACCGTGAGGGTGTCGGCCGCCCACATGGGCAGCGTCAGCCAGCCGAGGCCAAAGCGCATCTTGAAGATCACCGCATGTCCCAGAAGGAACAGCGGAGTCACCACAATGCCAATGTGGAACACGAAGAACATGATGGTGAAGATCGGCTTCACCTTCCAGCCCTGAGAGCCGAAGGGCACGATCCAGGCAGCGATGCTGCGCACGGCTCCCCTGACTCCATAGGCCGTCTGCGTGCTGTAGGCGACGCGGTCAAGCTTCCAGTCCAGGCCTTTGATGTAGGCGTAAACGCGCCAGGCGAGTCCGCCCAGGAACACAGCAAAGGTCAGCCACAGAAGAGGTCCGGTGATGATCTGGTACATGGCCTACTCCTTGTCGTGCTCGGGAAACTTGTGAATTTCCTCGTCACGCGAGGTCATAAAGGCCCACATGCCCCAGAAGCCCAACACGAACAATCCCATGAGGATGTAGGTGATGCTTTTGGTGTGCAGCATGAAATCGTGGTAAACGTAGTATTCCATGATGGACCTCCTTTAGTGGGCGTCCTTGTAATCGGGGTGCTCAAAGAAGATGGGCATGCGGCTGACGATGAAACGGTACACCGTCACGCCCAGTGTCACCACGAAGATGGAAAGCATGATTTCCATGAGGCTGGGGAAGTAGCGCTGGCTGGAAGGCAGCTGCCAGTTGAACGCCACAAGGGAGACATTGAGCCGGTTCAGAATGATGCCGAACACGGTGAGCGCGGCGGCCCACTTGATGAGCGGGATGTTCTTTTCGCGGCTGCCGATGGCGTACATAAGGCACGGCACGAGCACGAAGCCCACGACCTCAAGCAGCCACCAGGCGCCCCAGCCCGTGGCCAGGTAATGCCAGTTGTTGTCATAGGCCACGGCCACCAGCTTCACGCAGAAGTAGGCGGCAAGCGCGATGGACGCGCCGCGGGCAAAGCCCAGGGTGACGCCGTCGTGCTCGTCCTTGTGCGTCTGGTCCATCATGTGGTGCCAGGGCTTGTGGGCCAGCGTGCCCTCGAAGATGACCATGGACAGGCCCGCCGGGATGCTCGACACGAAGAAGAGGATCGCCAGGTACGGGCTGTACCAGAGGGGGTGAAGCTTGGACGGAGCCGCGATATAGAGCGCGCCCAGCGAACTCTGGTGCAGGGTGGACAGGATGACGCCCATCACGGTGAGAGCCAGCGTCAGCTTGTGGATCTTGTTGCGCAGATTCTTCATGCCCAGCCACTCGAACATGGCGGGCGAGAACTCAATGGCGAGCACCGTGACGTACAGGAACACGCACAGGCCCACTTCATACAGGAACGACGTGGTGCCGGGCTGCACGAAGATGGGATACACGAGGCGGTACGGACGGCCGACATCGTAATGCAGGGCGAAAACCACCAGCGCGTAGCCCAAGAAGGCCGTCAGGATGGCCGGGCGCACTGCGGAGTGATATTTTTTGAGTCCGAAGATGTAGCAGGCGGAGCTGGTGGTGTAGCCACCGGCCGCCAGGGCGACGCCGCACAAGAGGTCGAAGCCGATCCACATGCCCCAGGGGTTGTTCTGGTCAAGGTTGGTGACGGTGCCCAGGCCCTTGGTGAACCGGAGCACGGTGATCACCAGGCCAATGACCAGAATAATCGCGGTGATGATGTTCACCGGGGTCCAGATCGAGCTGGAACTCGTATTTTCCGTTGACATCTAGGCCCCCTTCCCTTCGGTATCGTCGGGAGTGTCAGTATTCTCGGCGGCCTCAGCTTCCTTGCGGGCGTTCTCCGCCTCTTCCAAGGCGCGCTTCACTTCACGCTCAATGGCCTGGGTCTTGTCGCGCTCGGCGTTTTCCATGGCCTTGGCCAGCTTGGCCTCGGCCTCCGCCTTGGTGGCGGCCTTGGCGGCCTTCACAGCGGCCTTCTGCTCTTCCTCGGCGACCTTTTCCTTGCGCTTGTTGATGGCCCAAACGCCGCCCAGCAGTGCGGGCCAGAGGGCCGCAACCATGGGCACGACGGAGAGCGGCCCGGCGGTCATGGCGGGCACGCTGGTGTTGCCCAGGTCCTCGCGCATGCCGATGGTCGAGAAGCTCTCGCCGGAGATGTACAGCCAGTTGGTGCCGCCCATCTCCTTTTCGCCGTAGATGTGCTGCACGTAGCGGCCGGGATTCTTGAGCATGCGCGCGCGGGCGATCTCAAGGAGATCCTCGCGCTTGCCGTAGGTGAGGGCCTCTTTGGGGCAGGCGTTCACGCAGCCGGGCATGGTGATCTCGCCCTTCTCTATCTGGTCATGGCACATGGTGCATTTCATGACGCGGGGAGTGAGCGGATCGTTGTACTCGTACGCCGGGATGCTGAACGGGCAGGCCACCATGCAGTAGCGGCAGCCCACGCACACGCTGGCGTCGTAGGTCACCGAGCCGTCCGGGTTCTTCTTGAAGGCCTGAACAAAGCAGACCGAGGCGCAGGCGGGCTCCATGCAGTGGTTGCACTGCGTCTTGCGGAACACCGGACCGTTCTTGCCCTGGTACTTGTTCACAACCGTGTACGTTTTCTCGTCCGTGCGGCGCTCCTTGTCGAGGACCTTGAGGTCGTCGAAAGGCTTGTCCGGGGCCGGGAGTTTGTTGACCTTGTTGCAGCCTGCCTCGCATTTGCGGCAGCCGATGCAGCGGGTGGCGTCGAAAAGGACGCCCTTCGCCTCGGGGTAGCCGTCAAAGCTTTTCGTAGAGGCTTGCGCGGTTGTGCCCAGGGTTGCCGTGATCCCCGCGGCGCCCAGCAAGCCGAGAAACTGTCTTCTCTTCATGGACGTGCTCCTTATTATGCCGGGGACCGGCCTACTTCTTCTTTTCCTTGTGGCAGCCCACACAATCCGTATTCAAGGGCTTCTTCAGCGCCATAGCCTTGTGGCAGCCCATGCACTGGCCGTGGTAGGCGGCCTTGAGCCCCGGGCGGTTCGGCTCCTTCTCGTCGAAGGGCTTGCCGTGGCAGTTCGCGCACTTGGGCGGCTTTTTGGCGCCGGGCTGGCCGTGATGGTGGCAGGCCTGGCACAGGGTGCCGGGGTCGGAGTGGAACACGCCGGACATCTTGGAGTCCTTGATGTTCTCCACAAGCTTCATGACGATCTTGCGGTGTGGCATCTCGGAAGCTTCGTATTCGTTCGAAAGGCCCTTGATGGTGACCTTTTCGGGAATGTCCTCGGTGCTGAAGACATCGGCCTTGTCGGCGCGGTCCTTCAGCAGGGTCGCGGCGGCGGCGGCCTTCTCCTCGGGCTTCATGTTCCAGTAGGCGGGCATCTGGCCCCCCGGCTCGGCGGGAACGACAAGCTTGCCCTGAATGTGGCACTTCTTGCACTCGGCCGTGGCCGGAGTCTTGCGGGCCTTGATCATGTCGTGGCAGCCCGCGCACTTGGCCTCGGACTTCTTCTGGTTGTGGCAGCCGATGCAGCTCTGCTTCGCGGTGGCGCGGTGCATGGCCTGCTCAAGCTGCACATAGCCGCCTTCCTTGGAGCCGGCGGCGGTGTGGCACTTGTTGCAGGCCTGAATGCCCTTGTGGTGGCAGGTGCGGCAAGACTCCACGTTCTTTTCGTGCAGCTTGTGGTTGAAGACCGCCGGGCTCATGGCCAGGGGCTTCATGCCTTCCACGGGCTTCTCGATGCTCATGAGGGTCAGCTCGGGCTGGTTGCGGCGGATGAGCTTGGTGCCTTCCGGAGCCTTGGCGACAACATCGTTGTTCTTGAGCGCGATCTTTTCCTGCGCTTCCTTGCTGTGGCAGCCGGCGCACTGCACGGGCCCGGTCGCCTTGACGCCCTTGAGGGCCAGGGAACGGTGGCAGTTCACACACGCCGCGTGGGAAGCCTCGGCCATGCTGCGCGACTCCTTGCTGGACTTCTCCAGGTGGCACACGCGGCAGGAGCCTTCCTTGCCTTTGGCATAGAAGGTCTTCTTGGTTTCCTTATTGAACTCGTGGTGGCAGCGGTCGCAGTTGTCCTTGGCCACTTCACCGTTTTCGCTCTTCAGACCGGAAGGAATTTCCTTGGTCTCCGTATGGCGGAAGTGCAGGGCGTTGGTGAAGCCCGCGGGCTGCTTGGCGGAGACGATCTTGCTCTTGGCGTCATGGCAGGAACGGCAGTCGCCATCCTGGGGACCGGTCTTCTCCCCCTTCTTGGCCATGGTGGCGTGACACCCGATGCAGTTCTCGTGATAGATCGCCTTGACCTCAGCCTGTGTGGTGTCCTTCTCGCGCTTGAACTTCACAACGAGCTGACCGTCTTTCTCCAGGTGGCAGGCCTTACAGTCCTTGCCAGCCTTTTCAAGGGCAGCCGTGTGCTTGTCGTGCAAGAACGTGACGGGCGGCAGCTCCAGCGCGCCCAGGGTCTTCATGGTGTCAATCTTCACCACGTCCGCCCTGGCGGCTGCGTTTGCCTGCGCCTCCCCGACCCCCTGCGCCTCAAGGCTCAGGATCGAGACCACGGCCAGGACGAACAGGGTCCCGGCGCTCAGCAGCAGCACTCTTCCTTTTTCCATGTTGTTGTTCCTTGCCTCGTACGTTTGAGAGGGTTTGCAGCAACCGAATAAAACTCTAGCCGTGCGCGACCTCGAAAGCAGGTCGGCGCGGCATTTCCGCCAGAAAGGTAGGGAATATTGTCTTCCCCGTGACTACCGAATTCCGTCAACCTCGTCAAGGAGCCTGCTTGAAATTTCCGCTTTTTGTATGAAATAAATACCCTTCGGAACCACTTGGTTACAGTGCAATCTAAGGGTTGTGATATTCTGAACGCGCGATTCCCCACCAAAAAGTCTGATTTAAGCAAGGGCTTCGACGCGTTGGACAACTCCATGGGGATTGCGTATACCCGCACTCGCTGCGCGATGGGTGAGCGCCTGCGCGCAGACGATTCTTCAAGAGGTTTGCATGCTCCGACCTGATTTTGCAAAATGCGGCGGCCTGGTGCCGGTCATCGCCCAAGAGGCGGCGACCGGCGAGGTGCTCATGCTCGCCTACATGAACGAGGCGGCGTGGGAAAAAACTCTCGAAACCGGCGAGGTGCACTACTTCAGCCGCAGCCGGAACACGCTGTGGCATAAGGGCGGCACCTCAGGCCACGTGCAGAAGGTCCATACCATCCGCCTGGACTGCGACGCCGACACGGTGCTGGTTCAGGTGACCCAACTGGGCGGGGCGGCTTGCCACACGGGCCGCAAAAGCTGTTTTTACCGCGAACTCTGCGGCGACACCGAACGCGAGTGCTCGCCGATGGTATTTGACCCCAAGGAGGTCTACGGAAAATGAGCGATTGCAAAAAACTGAAACTTGGCATCCCCAAGGGTTCCCTTCAGGACGCGACCATCAAGTTGTTCGAGAAGAGCGGCTGGAAAATCCGCCTGCACTCCCGCAACTACTTCCCGGAGATCGACGACGACGACATCTCCTGCAGCATGTGCCGCGCCCAGGAAATGAGCATTTACGTCGAACAGGGCGTGCTTGATTGCGGCCTAACCGGCAAGGACTGGATTCTGGAGAACAACTCCGACGTGGTGGTGGTTTCCGACCTGGTCTACTCCAAGGTGAGCAACCGGCCCGCGCGCTGGGTGCTGGCCGTTGCGGGCGACTCTCCCTACACCAAGCCCGAGGATCTGGCGGGCAAGAAGATCGCCACCGAGCTGGTGAACTTTACGAAAAACTACTTTGCCGAGCGCAACATCCCGGTTGAGGTCGCCTTTTCCTGGGGCGCCACCGAGGCCAAGATCGTCGAGGGACTTTGCGACGCCATCGTCGAAGTCACCGAGACCGGCACCACCATCCGCGCCCATGGCCTCAAGATCATGCAGGACCTGCTTCTGACCAACACCCGGCTCATCGCCAACAAGAAGTCCTGGGAAAATCCCTTCAAGCGCTCCAAGATCGAAAAGATGAATCTGCTTCTGCAGGGCGCGCTCAAGGCCGAGCGCATGGTCGGCCTCAAGATGAACATGCCCAAGGCCAAGATGGACGAGGCGGCCAAGGTGCTGCCGAGCCTCACCTCCCCCACGGTCAGCGCCCTCTCTGATCCGGCTTGGCTCTCGGTGGAAATCGTGGTGGAAGAGAGCGTCGTCCGCGAACTCATCCCCGAACTCAAGGGCCTTGGCGCCGAGGGCATCATCGAATACCCGCTGAACAAGGTCATCTAGCAAACAAACAGGGCGCTCCTCTTAACGCATGAGGAGCGCCCTGTCTTTTTCAACCGCAAGCCGCCGCCGGGGGTGACGCACGTGTTTTCCAAGGCCGCCCTTCTCATCGCCGTGGCCCTGGTGCTGCTGGGCTACCGCTGGGGCAAGCGCAAGGCCGCGCCCCCGCCACAGCAGCAAGTGGTGCTGAAGCCCGCCGCCGCGCCGCAAAAAAGCTGGCTCTCGGTTCGCGTGCTGCTCATCATCGTCATCATCCTGCTGTGCATCGCCATCCTGACGAGCCTACAGCGTTAGCACGCTTCCTCAGCAAGTCCGCAAAGCTTCACCGCCACAACCTTGAGCCGGATGCCGTTGGCCTCGCGGATGATGCCGCTGGCCCGGAAGCCCTCCTCCGTCGCTTCGGTGACCTCCAAATCCAGCGTGATCGCGGACAGCGGCCCGAAGGACGGATATTTCTCGCCCTGCACGTGGCGGATTTCGAGCATCAGATGCGCGCCTTCGCCGCTGCCCTCCTTCCGTCCCCGAAAGACGTGCGTCTCGTTTGCGCCGTGCACGCCGCAGGCATCCAGCACCGCAATAGACTCGCCCATGGTGGCGAGGCTGGACTGGAAGGTCACATGGAATACGCCTTCAAGCATGGGGGGACTCCTCACAATCTAAGGTTCGATTACGCCTTAGCATGGAATTCTTACGTAGGGAAATATGTTATGGGGTTCTATTTTATATCAACAACCGCCTCACGCCGTTAGAAAAAAACAACAAAGGGCCGAAGATTTCTCTCCGGCCCCAGGGGTGCAACAAGATGAGCAGGCTAAGGCCTTCGGCTTCGCAACAAATCAAGCAGAGCCAAGGCTTCGGCTGACGGGTGCGCCTCCACACGGCGGTATTCGCGCCCATCCGGCGTACGGGTCATCAGCCCCAAGTCGCACAACCCGCGCCGCAGCAAAGCGTCGTCGCCAAAGGTATGCACGGCGCGCAGCACATCCTTGAGCTCAGCCTCGGTGAACACCTTGCGGGCGGGCACCTTGGACCATACCGCCCACAAGCAGGCCAACTCCAACCCGTGGCGCGAGGGCCAGCGGACAAGCCGCCCCTCGGCATCGAACAAGCGCAGCAAACGGCGAAGGCGGTTGACGTCCACCGGCGCGGGCGCGTGGGCGGGCTTCGGCTCGGCCAAACGGGTCAGGGTTTCGCGCTGGGTGCGCAAATGCTGGAAGTTGCGGAAGCCCGAGGAGCGCGCCAGCATGTTCAGCAGCTCCAGGTGGCTCGGAGCCCGCGCATATCCGCCCGCCAGACCGTCCTGCTGCTCGCCCAAACGGCTGGACAATTGTCCAGAAAGCGCGCGGGCGAAGGCGGAGATATCCTCCACGTGCAAAGGCAAGGGCATTTTCATGACAAGAACCTCACGGACGTGCCTCTCCTGGGAAAGGAGCGCCGGTGGTCGCCGACTTCCGGCTCGGCACGCGGATGAGGTGTCGAGGGAATAAATGCGGTGGCAGGTTTAGCTCCCCTTCAAGGGGCGGCGACGCCTTGGTGAACTGCCGACCAGCGCTTTTCTAGCGCAAGCGGACCTGGCGCGCAAGATTTTGGTTGGAAGGCTATCCCAGCCAGATGAGCGACATCATGCGGCCGGTGACGCGGGCCGCGCGAAACGAAAAGAACTCTTCGGGATTCGCCTGCGTGCAGCTGTCGATGCCGAAGATGCGCCCGGGGGCAAGCCCGGCCGCCTCAAGCTGAAACCGCGTCAGCCGCCAGAGGTCCACCGTCTCGTTCCTGCGGTCGAAGAACGGCATGAACGCTTCGCCGAACTCGGCGGCGAAGTTGGTGAACTGCGCGCGATCAGGCCCCAAACTAGGCCCACGCACGGCAAAAAGCTCACGCGCAGCGCAGCCGTAATACGCGCACAGGCGCGCCACCGCGCTTCCCGGCAAATTCATAACATTGCCGCGCCAGCCCACGTGCAGGGCGGCGACGAAGCGGCCGGATTCATGCGCGAGGAGCACGGGCTGGCAGTCCGCCGTTTTGATGACCAACGCCAGACCAGGCTTGGCCGTGGCCTGCGCGTCGCCTTGCAAAGCCGAGGCGTCATCAAAGGATGTCGGCGCTGGCTCCAGGTGCAGCGCATCGCCATGCACCTGCTTGAGCTCGCTCCACTGGCGCAGGCCCAATTGGTCCGCCAGGGCATTACGGTTGGCGGCAACGCTCGCGGCCTCGTCGCCCACATCAAAGGACAGATTCGCCCCGTCATAGGGCGGCTCGCTCACGCCGCCGCACCGGGTGGTGAAGGCACAGGAAACCCCGTTCAAGCCGGGGAAGCGGAAGGGAACAATCCCTAGCGGAACCATTTCAGCTCGCGTTCGGTGCACACGGCCTGCACGGGCTCATCCCAGGCGTTGGTCGGCAGCACGTCCAGCCGCTGAAAATCATAGCACAGGCCGATGGTCACGGCCTCGTCCATCTCCGGCTTGGCCAGCAGGCGGTCGTAATAGCCGCCGCCAAAACCCAGGCGGTACCCGTGGGAATCGAAGCCGATGGCAGGCACCAGCACAAGATCAGGCACAAAGGGCTCGCCGGAATCCTCGCAGGTGGCGCAGCCGGAAGCGGGCTCCATGATGCTGTAGGAGCCCTCAGAGAGGTCCTCCTCGCTGCCGCAGGCGCAAAGATCCATGAACCCGGGCTGATCCGGGCGGCAACGCGGCAAGAGCGCAATGGCTCCGCGTTCCCACAGCTCGGTCAAAAGCGGCCGGGTATCGATTTCGTTTTTGATGGGCCAGTACAACAGCACGGACCAAGCGTTTTTCCATTCGGCCAAGGCGCGGATGCGCTCCGCCACGGCCAGGCTCGCCTTCTGCACTTCCGCCGGGGAAAGCGCCATGCGCTGCTCCACCAACATCTTGCGCAACTTATCCTTTTCCAGACTTGCGTCGCTCATGAAAACCCCCTCCCAATGCCATATTCGGGCACCCCCCGCGCCCTTTGCGCAGCGATTTTGTGTATGCTATGACCGCCCCGATTGGAAGTGGAAATATCCGCCCAGACCCGGCGGAATGCCGACAGCGCCACGTTTCCCCGCCCAGTGAAAGTATGACATTTCCACGCAAAGGAGGCCGCGCCAATGTATTGGATCGTTGCAGGCGACATGCATGAAAATCTCGACATGTTCGAGCGCATCCCCGGAGCGGCCGGTGCCGAGGCCCTTATCATCTCCGGCGACTTGACCAACCGGGGCGGCCCTGCAAACGCGGACCTCGTGCTGGCGGCGGCCCGGCGCGCCAACGCACGCGTGCTGGCCCAGGTGGGCAACATGGACGAGCCGACGGTGACCGCGCACTTTTCCGCCAAGGGCTGCAACATCCACCGCGAGGCGCTGCTGCTCGCCCCTGGCTTGGCGCTCATGGGCGTCGGCTATTCCACCCGCACCCCTTTCGACACCCCCAGCGAAACGGACGAAGATGAAATGGCCAGCTGGCTCAAAGACACCCACGCCAAGGCCAAAACTCTTGCCGGGCCGCAGGGCCGCATCCTGGCGGTCATCCACAACGCGCCCCACGGCACGCGCCTGGACCGGCTGGAGGGCGGCGTGCATGTGGGCAGCACGGCCGTGCGCTCCTTTTTGGACACCGCCCAGCCGGAAATCTGCGTGTGCGGGCATATCCACGAGGGTCTGGGCGAGGAGCAGCTGGGCAAATGCCATGTGCTGAACCCCGGGCTGCTCTCGGATGGCGGCTATGTGCGCGTTGAGTTGGAGAATGGCGCGCTTTCCGCCAAGCTGGGACACATTTAATGGCTGCGGGCATCGGCTGCCTCTTTGTGGGCAAATGCCGCGAGGCCTGCCTGCGCGACGCCGCCGAGCTGTATGCGGCCAAGCTTTCACATCTGGCGCGCTGCGAGATGCTCACCGTCAAGGACGCCCCGGCAGCCCTGCCCCCGGCGGAGAAATCCCAGCGCGAGGGCCGCGACCTTCTGGCCAAGCTGCCCCCTGGCGCGGTGCCGGTGATTTTGGACGAACGCGGCGAAATATGGTCCAGCCGGGAGCTGGCCGCCAAGCTCAAGGCCTGGGAGGATGCCGCGCGCACGCCCTGGTTCCTGGTGGGCGGGGCCTTCGGCCTTTCCGACGAGGTGCGCGCCCGCGCCAAGACCGGCGGCGCCCTGTTTTCCCTGGGGCGCATCACCCTGCCGCACGAGCTGTGTCGCGTGGTGCTGCTCGAACAGCTCTACCGCGCCGCGAGCATCAACAAGGGCCTGCCCTACCACCACGACTGAACGCGCCCAAACACTCAAGGACACGCACATGCTTGACACGGCTTATCTGGACAAAATCGCGGAGTACTTCGCCTCCGGCGATCTGGCGTTCGATTTCGAGAATGGGGACGACGAGCGCAAGCAGAATATTCTGGAGTATTTGGAAAAGCTTATGGACCTGGCGGATCAGGCCGACGAGTTGGCGACCAAACTCATTTTCAAGGGCGGCATGCTTGGCGCGCTGGCCAAGGCCCAAAAATAGCGCGTCCGCGACTCCGCAGGATACTCCTGGCTGTCCAACAGCTGAAAGCCCACGCCCTCGGGCAGGCTTTCAGCCAGATTCTCCGGCGGCGGCTCGTTGGCCAAAATGACCAGAACCCCTGACTCCTTCAGCAGCCCCGCCGCCAAAGGCAACAACTGCCGCCAGGGCATGAAGGCCCGGCTCAACACAAGATCCGCGCGCCTGGCCTCCAGGCCAAGCCCCGGCAAGGCCTCAAGGGAAGCCTCGGCCCGGCCGTGCAGCACCTTGGTATGCGGCAGCTTGAGCGCCCCCACGGCCTGGGACAGAAAAATCGCCCGCTTCTCCCGCAGCTCCACCAGCACGTAGTCGCCCTTCTGCCACACAACGCGCAGAGGAATGCCCGGCAACCCCGCGCCCGCGCCCAAATCCAGTGTCAGGGGGGCTTCCGGCAGCGCCAGGCGCGCCAAAAATGCCGCCAGGTGCAGGCTGTCCGCAGTCAGATCGCGGAATACGCCGGGCCAATCTGCACGGCCCACCAGATTCATGGCCTTGTTCCATTTGAGCAGAAGCGTGAGGTACTGCGCGAGCCCCTGCGCCTGATCAGGCGTCAGCTTGAAGCCTGCGCGCCGGGCCTCGCCGGAGACTTCTCCGGGCGCCGGGGCGTAGGGTTTCGCGTCTGGACGTTTGCTGGGCATGGACGGGTTGTAGCTGGCCTGGCGCGGCGCGGCAAGAGGCATTGCGCGTGGCGACCGGCAAAGCCGTCACGAGCGATGAGGAACGGCACAGGAAGGCCGTGCGATGTTGAACAAAGCTATGCCCTGAAGCAATTAGCTGGCTGTCGCTGCCTCAACCAGCTTTTCCTTGATCAGGCTGTTCACTTCCTTGAACACGCTGGTGCTGAGGTTGCCGGAAAGATAGCTGGAAGCAAGGCTGCTGCTGGAGCTGCCATAGCCGCGCAGGGAGCTTGAGGTCGTGCCCGACGTCACGGAACTCAGGCTTCCGGTCGTGGACGCGTTGGAAAATTTTCCAGCAAGACTGTTCAACTGGTACTTCTCCGTGGCGTCGGTGGCGTCATCGGCCGCATCGTGCAGGCTGGCGGCGATCTCGCTGGTGGTCTCCTTAAAAAGTTCCGGATCCTGCTTCTGCAGGGTGGACAAGGAACTGAGCAGGGTCGCCGCCGTGGAGATGCTGGTCCCTGTGCTGCTCGTGCTGTCGGTGCTGTCGTCGCCGGTGTTCTCCACTGGCGTGAAGCTTGTCGATGAAGACTTGCTCGCCAGCGTCGTGGTCAAAACATCCGTCGCACTGTCGACGTCGATATAATTCAACGTGGAACTCAGGTTTTTATTCCCAAGAATGCCGATGGTCATGTTCGCCTCCTGGCTGACTCTGCCGCTGCTGGGCTTGCTGCCCGGGTCAAGCAACTTCCGCGCCAGACTCAAGGGCAAGCCCGCAGGCAAAGCCCGCGCCGGACTGCAGCCCGCTTTTCGCTTTGAATAACTGTCTGTAAGAACTTATTTTTCATACTCAACCCCTCTGCTCACAACGGTTGGGCAACGGGGAATAGTGCCGCAACAAGCCGCCACGGATGGCAATCTTTTCCGCATCTCCCGGCCCTCGAGCTGACGCAAGTCAAGGCGCGGCGACGCCAGTCAGCATAGACTCTCCTACTGCAAGCAACGCCAAAAAATTGCCAGGAGGCCCCCCCGTATGATCAAAAAGCATCCCGCCCCGCCGGTTCCCGCAGGCGCCATCCCACAGCGTGCGGGCGATTCCTTCGCCATCGTGCCCCGCCTGCCTTCGGGCATCATCACGGCGGACCAGTTGGAGGCATTGGCCCGCACCGTCCGCCAATATGACATCCCCATCGCCAAGCTGACTTCTGGCCAGCGCATCGCCCTGGTGGGCATCAAGGCGCAGGATGTGCCCGGCGTGTGGGCAGGCCTCGGCATGGGCGAGGGCCGGGCCGTAAAGCACGGCGTGCACTATGTGCAGGCCTGCCCCGGAACTGCCGCATGCGGATACGGACAGCAGGACTCCTTGAGCATGGGCGCCCGGCTGGAGGAGATGTTCAATGCCCTTGAGCTGCCCGGCAAGGTCAAGGTTGGCGTCTCTGGCTGTCCCATGTGCTGCGGGGAGTCCTACGTGCGCGACATTGGCCTCCTGGGTCGCAAGAATGGCTGGACGGTGATTTTTGGCGGCAATGCGGGCGGCAGGCCCCGCGTGGGCGATGAACTGGCCGTCGGCCTCAGCGCCGATGAAGCGCTTGACCTTGTGGGCAGAGCGCTGGCGCACTACGCGGCAACAGCGAAGAAATGCCAGCGCACGGCGCGCTATGTGGAGGCGCGGGGCATCGGGAGCCTGCGCAAGGCCCTCGGGCTTGCGCCAGAAACCGCTTCCCTTGAACGGGATGCGGATTGCGGCTAAGAGAGGCGTAGCCTTTGACTTAAGGAGGAACCATGCGCAAACGTTCGACCCTGCTGCTGGCGATCGCCGCAGCTGCCCTCTCTGGCTGCGTGGCCACCCAGAAAGTGCCTGTAAACACCGATCCCATGGGTGCCAGGGTCTACCTGGACGGCACGCCCGTGTGCCAGTCCACACCCTGCAGCGTGGAAATCCCCAAAGACCAGGACCATCTTTTGACCATCGTCAAGGACGGCTACCGGCAAAAGGATCTCCCGGTGCGGCGCGTGTTCGATTCGGCCTCTGTGCTGCGCGAGTCCGTGCGGCAAGGCGCGCGCGCGGCCCAAAGCGGCGACCTCGGCGGCGCTCTCTCCAGCGCCGCCAGCAGTGCGGACAAGCAGGAGCAGGACGGCCGGGCCTATGTGCTTTCACCGGACATGGTCATTCTGCGGCTGATCCCCGTGGGCGAGCCGCTGCCGGAGGAGCCTGCCAAGGACGCCCGCAGGCAGGGCACGGGCGACCCCGCCCTGGACCTGGGGCTGGAGTTGTACCGGATGCTCGAAGGCGGCAATCAAAACGCCGGGCAGAGCGCGGACCAGAATCAATAGCTTTACCGCTCCGATTGCCCGCTCCACAAGAAAACGGCCCGGTTCCCTCGCAGGGGACCGGGCCGTTTGGCGTTGTGACGATGTTGCTGCCCTACACCTTATTCTTGCGAGACTCCATGGGAAGGGACACTGCGGCCGCACCGGCGGAAAGGGTGCCGGCGGAGGCGATCTGGCAGGCGTTGGAGCAGGCCGTGCGGCGGCTCACGCCGGGCACGAGGTTTGGCATGACGGAAAGCAGGGACAGACACAGGGAGGCCAGGTACGGAGCGCTCTGCACGAGCAGAATGACGGCCCAGGTGACGATGTCCGGATTGTCCGTGCCGTAGCGGAAGATGACCCCGCCCGCGGCCAGCCACAAGGTGCACAGCACCAGCAGCTCCTCGCGGGCCATCATGAGGCCGCGCGTGACGGCGCAGCGCTCCTCGCACTTGGGCGTGCGCAGGAAGGGTTTCTTGGAGGTGACGAGGCCCTGGAAAATGGCCTTGGCAATGGTGTGCGTCAGCGCGAGGCCGGCGATGGCCGCGCCGATGCGTTCCCACAGGCCGCACTTCACGCGGGTTTTATACAGCCACATGAAGTGGAACAGCTTGAACAGGAAGGCGCCCAGGGGCGGCAGCAAAAAGATGCTGAGCGGCGTGCCGAAGTAGCGCGGCAAGGACAGCATGCCCAGGCTCCAGAACAGGCTCACCATGAGCACGAAGATCTGCGTGGCGTCCGCAAACCAGGGCAGCCAGCCTGCAATGAAGTGGTACTTCTGCCCGTTGTCCAGGCTGCTGCTCTTGTTCCAGGGCAGCATCTGGCGCCAGTGGCGCTTCAGAATCTGCACCGCGCCGTAAGCCCAGCGGAAGCGCTGGCTCTTGAAGCCGGAGTAAGAGTCCGGGGTCAGGCCCTGGCCGAAGCTTTCGGGCACGTAGACAGCCTGGTAGCCGCGTTCGAACACGCGCAGGCCAAGCTCCGCGTCCTCACAGATGCACCATTCGCCCCAGCCGCCGACCTCGTCCATGACGCTTTTGCGGATCATGGTCATAGTGCCGTGCTGGATGATGGCGTTGCGCTCGTTTCTGTGCACCATGCCGATGCGGAAGAAGCCGTCGTATTCCCAGGCGCACACGGTCTTGTACGGGTCGCCCTCCCACTCGCGGTGGTCCTGCGGCGACTGCACAATGGCCACGTCCGGCTTGTCGAAGTACGGGGTCAGCGAGCGCAGCCACGAAGGCCGCACCTGATAGTCGGAGTCCACAACAGCCACGACGCGGACGTCGGCGGCGGTCTCCTTAAGAGCGAAATTGAGCGCGCCAGCCTTGTAGCCCGGCCACTCCTCAAGGTGGAAGAAGCGGAAACGCTCGCCAAGCTTGGCGCAATGCTCCTCAAGGGGCTTCCACAGCGCCGGATCGTGGGTGTTGTTGTCCACGAGCAGCACTTCAAAGTTCGGATAATCCAGCGCGGCCAGGGAATTCATGGTGGCGATGACCATGTCTGGCGGCTCTTTGCAGCAGGCCACGTGGATGGAGACCTTGGGCAGGCCCTCGTCCGAGTCGTGGCGCAGGGGATAGAAGCGGCGCTTCAGGCCTTCGGGCCAAAGCATCTCGCTCATCTCAAAGCCGTTGATGAGCACGACGGCGAGCAGACCGATCTGCATGGGCAGAAGGATGCCCCAGGCCAAGGTCTCGGCGGGCAGGAACTCAATGGTGATGGGCGTGAAGGCGATCCACACCAGGGAGCTGGTCACGGTCTGCAGCAGCAGGGAGAAAAACAGCTTGCCCTGAAAAGGCTGATCCTTGCGGCGGTACAGGAAGTACAGCATGGGAATGAGGCAGAGGAGCGAAACGCCCCACTGCACGGGCCACAGGCTGTCCTCAAGAATGGTGCCCACGAGGGGAATCTTGTTGTCACGGTCAACGGTCCAGATGCCCCAGTGCGCGCCGACGACGCCTTCCAGCGGGCGCTTCCACGGCTGGTCAAAGGCTTCCATGACGCAGTAGTCGATGTTCTGCTGCTGGGCCAGGTTCATGAACTGGCGCAAGAACTTTGCTTCATTGGCGATGCTCGCCTTGGCCTTGCCCCAGCGTTCGCCGTTGGAGGGCCAGCCGATTTCTGCCACCATCACGTGCTTGTTCGGAAAACGCTCCACAACCTGATGGTAACGCTTCATGCTCCACTCAATGGCCTTGTCCTCGGGAATGCGCTCCCAGTAAGGCAGAATGTGGATGGCGATGAAGTCGACGCTGTCAGCCAGCTCCGGGTGGTTGATCCACACGTGCCAGGGCTCTGCGGTGCTCACCTCGACGTTCGGGGCGGCTTCCTTCACGCGGCGGATGTATTCGGCCAGTTCCGCGGGCTTGAAGTCGCCGCGCAGAATGGATTCGTTGCCCACGATGGCGCGGGTGATGTTCTTGTGTTCAACAAGGTTCTTGGTCAGGCCGGCGATTTCCGTCTCGTTGCGCTTGAGGCGCTTGTCGAGCCACGCGCCAGCGATGACGGGCATGCCGTACTTCTCGGCGATGCCGGGGATGGCTTCCATGCCCTCGGTGGACGAGTAGGTGCGGATGGCGCCGACCTTGCCCTTGAGGAAGGCCACGTCCTGGTCAATCTGCGCGGCCGTGGGGAACTTGTTGACGAGGGGGTCCTGATCGGCCCGGTAGGGGCTGAAGGACACGGCTTTCACCTGAGCGGTGAAATCGAGCTGCGGATCTGCCGGACGGTTGAACCAGGCCCATAGGCCCAAGTTGACCGCCATGACGATGAGCACGATAAGTGCGTTTTTGCGCATAGTGCCGCCCACTCCAGGATGGCGCATGATCGTTTAAATTGTCTGCCGCTCTGGCGGCTCTGGTCGTTTTGAAACCCACCCATAAAAACAGCGGCCTGGCGCCGCTTGCAACACGCCTGGCCGATGCGGGGATGCCCATACTCCACCGGGACTCTTGAGGCAACCGCCTCCCTGTTCCCGCCTGGTGCGCAAAAGACAAAAGTGTACCATTTGTGCGCACTCGGACCATTTCAGGCACCCGCGTCACCGCGCCTGCCCCCTATTGAGCAAGGGCCGTGCCATGTTTTAAACATGGGGTTTTCCAGGATATTCAAAATTAGTTACGCTTAATGCATTTTTTCTGTGTGAAATATTTGCGCACTTCGCGACAAGGGCAGTCCGAGAGGCCTGGGGCAAGGCGTGCGCATAGCTTCCCTCTTGCCCCGAAATAAGGCACTAAAGGGCTGCGGAGGCAGTATGACTCTGGAGTTTTTGCTCTGGGCGGCGCTTCTTGCGCTAGCGGCCCTGGCCGGGCTTGGCGCCGCCTGGTGGGGACGCACGCGCTTTGTGCGCGGCCGACGCGCCATGCTGGCTGTCGGGGCCTTTCTGCTCGTGGGTCTTGCCGGGGGCTACCTGGCGCACGGCCCCGTGGCGGAGAGCATGGCAAAACGCCGCTTGGCCGCAGCCACCCTGCGCGCCGATGAAGTCTTCCACACCGACGGGCTGCTGCGCGCCCTGATGCAGGCCGAGCCGGAACGGGCCGGAGCGTTGCATGCGCGCCTGGCGATGGCCCTTGCCAGCGCCACGGACGAAGAGGCCGGGCCGGTTGAGCAGCGCGTGCGCGCCGAGGCCCTGCATGAGGCCCTGGCCGACGCCTTCGCCCGGCTGCCCAACGCCTCGGACGAGGCAGCGGCGCGGTTGGCCCAGGCCCTGCTGAACGCCCTGCAGGCGCTGCACGAGACGGACGCCCTGCTCTGCCTGGGGTTGCTGCACCCGGCCTCCCAGGCCGACGCCGCCCTGACCGACAACGCCCTGGCGCGATTGGAAGGCAGCGTGCGCAAAGATCTGGAGTCCGCCCTGGCGCTCACCCTCGCCACCAGCGTCATCCGCCCGCACTCCGCCCCTTTGCCAGGCAAGACCGACGCCGCCCTGGCGGATATGTTCACCGAGAATTTACCAGAATTCCAACGCGTTTACGGCAACGCCAAGCAGGTGAACGCGCTCTTTGAGGCCCTGGCGGAGCCGGAGCACGCCCGGGCCATCGCGCCCGAGGTCCTGAGCGCCTTTGCCCAGGATTTGCTGCGCGCACTTTTGCGCATGCCCCCGGAAGTGCGCGGGCCTGGCTTACGGCGGCTCTTGGGCGCGGGGTAGCGGTTAGCGCCGGAAGCGGTTGCGCACGGCCAGGGCGAAGAGGGTGAATTGCACGGCGATGAGGAACTGCCACACGCCACGCCCCACCTTCATCCAGCCGTCGCCGGGAATGTCCTTGGCAAAGGGGATGGTGGCCATGGTCGCGTTGGCGGCCGATGCGCCCCAGAGCGTGTTCCAGTCCATCGGCTGCGGCGTGGCGTTCAGCAGGAACGACAGCGCGACAAGCGCCAACAGCCACACGCCAGCGCGCACGGCGCGTTCGCCGAAGCCGGAAGTGGCCCAGTAGAGGCCGGTGAGGGTGAGTTTGGGTAGATATGGCGGCAGCGTAAGAAGTTTGAACCACGCCTTGGTGCGGGCAGGCCATCTGCTGCTCTTATTTTCTATTACTTCCAAAAAAATATGGCTCTGTTTATTGTTAATCAGCGCCATCAATTGCATTAACTTTTCGCGAAAATGCCAACGGGAAACTTGCGGCTGGTCGTGTTCTTCCGCAGCCCTTTGCTTCATCGCACGGTAAAGTTCTTCACACTCCAAAAGCGATGCGAAATATACGCTGTAACCAGTTCTATATTTTTCGACTCCAAGGCGATTAGGCCATTCGCAGTCACCTATTGTCAAAGTGTTGAGATCAGATTTTTTAAAAATTACGTTTTCAAGACTTTCCGCTTCCAGTCCTTGTATAATGATTTTACAGCATTTATTCATAGAAATGTCATACATAGAAGCTGCACCTTTGAATAGTGTATTACAAAACCATGCATAACTGCTAAATTCAACATCCATAAAGTACACTTCGCCAAGAAATCTTGTCCCCGAAAAAACAGCTTTTGATTTAAATTTTGTGGAAGAGAAAGATGCTTCTGTATGGAAAAATGCTCCAGTAAAACGTGCATCACTTACAAAAACTACACTACAAAACTCCGCATCCTTCAAAAAATTTGCCCCAATAAAGCGCGCATGGCCACCGAATTCAGCAGCATAGAAATCGGTTTTCCCATTGAAAATTGCGTCGCTGAAATCGATTTCGGGTAACATGTTTCCGCGACTGTACGGTCTAAAAGTGATGTCGCAGGGGAAAACGACCCCAGCCAAGTTACAGCTTCGCTTTCTAGACTTTGCTATGTCTATACGCATGTACACGGACTGACAAAAATCGAGATGACTTATTCCTTTATGATCCGCCTCTGCATGAAAAACACAATACCCTTTCCCCTCCGCAGGGTCTGTCCAAACCACCTCTTGTGGGTCGGGCCACCGATGCTCTTCACACTTGCAACACTTCCCTTCCATACTCCTTTCTCCTTTATTCTCCCAATCTCACCCTATACACTACCCAATACGCCCGCGCCTGCAAAGCCGAAAACGCCCGGATATTCCTCCCGCGTGCGCCCCTTCCAAACCGTTTCGCTTTGGCGTAAGGAAACCAGACGTATGGTACATCTCGATCACGTATCCTGCATT
>Ga0209373_10001799_pt1 | contig 23798 bp, 18 predicted proteins | sample Higcelweek5metaG_FD_187173 | JGI IMG/M metagenome (GOLD analysis project Ga0209373, IMG submission 187173) | Freshwater pond sediment microbial communities from the University of Edinburgh, under environmental carbon perturbations - High... | ecosystem: Environmental > Aquatic > Freshwater >... | reverse complement strand
TTGTGCTAATTCTACTTCTTCGTCAGCAGTAATAAGGTCAACTTTTCCAATTTCTTGTAGGTATTTGTCTAAGGAAGCAGTTTCACGATTGGTAACCTGCTTGGTAATTTTAAGTTGTCTCATTTATATTTTCTCCTTACTTTTTAAAAGTTCTGGTAGTTATACGTAAGAGGTTTCAAAAAAGTTACAAAAAGTTTAGAAAAAAACTAATTCAATGAAATCAATTTATTTATTCAACCGAAAAATATTCTTTTAGAACTATGTGTTTACCGTTATCTGTAAAGCCTTCTAATGTTATTTCAAAATTACCTTTAATGTCAGAAGAATAGAATTCTATAGATTTCTTTTCATTATTAATTTCTAAATTTGGCTTCCACAATAATTGATATCTGTAGTCTGGTATTCTTTCTAAATTAGTGTTGTTATAATTTGGTTGATTATATTTGGTTGATGTACTATATCTTTCAATTGTAATTGGTGTTACTTCTTTTGGAATTAATGCATAATTTTTATCAAATGTAATTATTGAAATTACTCCACTAAATATTCTTGAACCATAAACATAAGGTTTGTTTATAACGCTAATTTTATAGATGTTTTTTGTGTTGTAATTAAATAGTTCATTTAGGTTCTGAATCAATAAGCCATCAACTAAGACCATAGCTTTTCCATACGAATCGCCACTTGTAACATAATCTCTAATATGTAAGCTGTATTGTTCTTTATTTTGTTTAAAATAAACAGAAGGAATAATTTCAATTATAGTTTCTTTAAATGATGGAAACCTTTTATAATCGTCTAAGATATAATCGGTTTGATTTGGGTTATAAAACGGAAAAAAAGTTTTGTCATTTTTAAAAATATCTTGTGTATCGTATGTGTTTTGAATTTGGCATGAAATTAGTCTTTCTTCAATTTGATTTACAAAATTTGGATTAATGTAAATTTCATCATTCGTATTTGTTCCAATTAATTTAGTAGTTGTTGGATTATCTAAGATGATTTTATAATCGTTTGATTCATCATCAAGTACTTGTATAAATGCATTGTTATTAGTAATATTTTTATCCAAAATGAAATTAAAAGTTCCGTTAGAATTGGTTCTGAAAACTTTTAAATCAAATTTTTCGCCGGTAAATGAAAGTGCAACATCATTATTTTCAAGTTTTTTACTTGGATTTTCAGTTGTAATCTTACCAGATAATAATTCGCCTCTTAATTCAGGTAAATAGGAAATTGTACTGATTTTTTCACTAGATTTTTGTGAAATCACATTATTTGAATTATCAAAATTTAAGCTATCAATTTTTCTTACCGAAATTGAAAAATTATTTGAAGTGCTTTTTAACTCTTTGTTTTCTATTTGTAATGTTATCTTTTCTCTTGAAGAAAATGTTTTTTTGTTTAACGATAGCAATAAATCATGATTTGAGTCATTTTTGCTATTTTTTTGAAATTTGTTAAATGATTTTTTTTCTTCTTTATTTTGAAAAGGTTTGAAAGGATTAATGATGGTAATTTCGGTTTCAAAATATTTATTTGAAGAATTATTTTGCATCCAACTTGTATAACCAACAAGTTTGTATTTGCCAGTTTCATAATTTGTTGAAATAAAGATTTCATTGTTTCCAATTCCATCTGTTAGCTCAATTTTGTTTCGTGTTAAGCTAATTCCTTTACTATTGAAAAGTTCAACATAGGCAATTTTACTGATTTTGCTTAAATTGTTGTTTGAGTTTTCAAAACAGTATACTTTGTATAATAATGATTCGCCAGATATAAAAGTTTCTGAATTTGTATGAATATAAATAGATTCTGTAGGAAAACTATTTTCTTGAGACAAAGCAATAGCGTTAAATGTAAAAACAGCTATTATTAAATATATAAATTTTCTCATTCCCAAAAAGCTGGTATTACGTTAGATGAAAAAGTTGTGCAATCTCCACATACTGGTTTTACCATTTTAAAAATAACTCCTTCGCTTGCATAATATACTAATTTACCAGACATGTAATTAGATTTTAATGAATAGAAGCCATTTGCGGCACAACTTGGACCAAAGCAACTGCTGTCAAATTCTTTTATATCACAGGTGTCTAAATAATCTGGGAATAATTCACCTGGAAATATTTCTTCATAATTAAAAAATATTCTTTTTGATGAAACCGAAGCAACATTAAAAATTCCAATTACTTTTTCATTTGGATTGTTTGTACATTGTATATTGCCATAAATAAATCCTGGTTGAATTTGAGACAATACGTTTCCTGAGTTTGAAAAACTTTTTAAGATTCTGTAAAAATTGTACGAATTAAAACTTTCAACATACTGTTTAACCAGTATGCTGTATCGATTAGCAATACTATAGTTATTTTGAGGTATAAATTTTACAGGAAAATTTGTTACTCGATCTTCTGTCATTTCAATTGTTGATGCAAGAATGATATTATTTGATTTATTTGTGGTGTAACAAGTTCTTGTTTGTGGATCATCTCTTAAAGATATAATTATTTCATTATCACTTGTAAATGTTAATTTATTTGGTGACCATCTTGGGACTATTACTTTATAAGTTTCTTCATAAGTATAACGATAATATTTTGAAGTATTTAAAGGGTCATAGCTGTTAGCTGCAATTTCAACACCACGCACTCCGTTATTTGTTACTGCAGACGCAGTAATTTCTTCAAGAGGCGTAACAGTTGTTAATGTTTCAAGATTTGAAACATAATTATTTCCATTTGAAGTTTCGATGGTTAATTTATACTTAACACCTGCAATGGCTTGAAAAATATTTGTTGATTTATAAATTCCGTCAATTTCCTCAAAATCTTGAACAGATCCATCATCGCCATAAATTTTTACAACGGCTCCAGTTTCTACTTCATTTTCATTTTCTTCAAGACGATAGGTTTTTGTGAGTTTTACTTCATGTTGTTTTGCTTCATTTGTTAGAACTGCCTCTACAACTAAAGCACTCTCATAAGTATTTGATTGGAGAGCATAAGGCTCTGTACAACTTACTATTGAAAATATCATAAGTAATTGTAAAATGGATTTAATTGAAATATTTTTTTTCATAACTAAAATTTAAAGTTATAGGTTATAGTAGGTACTGGAATTGAAAATATAGTTGTTTTATATCCTTTTATTTTGCCATCTTCTGTTACAAAATAGATAGAATATGGATTGTTTCTTCCTAATACATTATAGATTGAGATGTTCCAAAAACTATGAGCTAGTTTTTTTATTTTATGGTTCCCTTCAATATTAAATCCAATATCTAATCTGTAATAATCTGGTATTCTAAATTGGTTTCTATCACTATATAATGTGTATTGCGCTCCACCATACTCATAACTTCCAATAGGATATGTTATTGGTCGTCCTGTTTGATATATAAAGTTTGAAGAAATACTATATCTTTTTGTGAATTTGTAATTTAGTATAAGACTTAAATCATGAGGTTTGTCAAAGTTTGCAGGAAAATATTTTCCATTATTTACTACTTCTTCAGGAAATTGACTATCTAATTTTACTAAAGTTCTTGAATAAGTGTATCCTAGCCAACCATTTAATCGACCACTTGTTTTCTTTAATAAAAATTCAATTCCATATGCTTTTCCTTCACCTTGAATAACTTCAGTTTCGATGTAATCATTTAGAATAAGTTCGGCTCCAGTTTTATAATCTAAAAAGTTTGATGATTTTTTATAGTAAGTTTCTAAACTCACTTCGTATGGTGTGCCTTTAAAATTTTTGTACAAACCTATTGTTGCTTGTTGTCCAAAAGTAGGTTTTATATTTAAGTCAGAAAGTTTCCACGTATCTGTTGGCGATTGTGTTGTATTTGTTGATAATTTATGTAAATATTGATAATTAGTATCATAGCTCATTTTTAACGATAACGTTTCATTTAATAGATATCTTAATGCAAGCCTATATTCTAAACCATTATAGGTTTTTATTGTTTCATTATTTTTGTACTCAATTACGTTGTTTACATTTTCATCATTAATTGGTGCATTATCATTATATTGTCTTTGTGTTCCTTCTCCAAGCGCAAGGAAATTTGAAAAACGAAGTCCAGCAGTTAATGATAATTTGTCGTTTAAAGTAAAGTTGTTTGATAAAAACACTGCATTTTCTAATCCTTTTTCTTTATTTACTGATTTATAAGCTAAAATTGAATTTTCGTCATTTGGTTGAAATGTTCCAGGATTGATATTGTAAAGTGTTGAATTAATCCCATAACTAATTTTATGTTTTTTCTTTAAATTATATGAACCTTTAAAAAACAATTTTGTTTCATTGACTTTGTAATCAAAATCAAATGAGTTTAAATTATTTCCGTTATAACCAATGTTAAATTTATATTCAGAATTTGTAATACCTAGATCGGCATTGCTATTCTCGTTGAAATAATGTTTTATCTTAAATCCAAGAACTCGATTACTGTAATTATATGTGGAATCAATACTTAGATTGAATTTGTCATCACTATAATATGCAATAGCTTCAATATCTGTTTTTTGGGTAATCTTGTGATTGTATTTTAAAAATAAATCATAAAAGGATGCGCCACTATTTTTTATTTTTTCATTATCAACTAATTTTAATACCCAATCAGAATATGTTGCTCTTCCTCCAACTAATAAACTTGATTTGTTTTTAACAATTGGAATGCTTAAAGTGATATTACTTGTGACAGGACCAATTCCTCCTTCTCCAGTAATTTTTTCTGTATTGCCTTTTTTTGTTTGAATATCAAATACTGAGGCAATTCTGCCACCAAATTCTACAGGAATGCTGGCTTTGTAAATTTCGGCATTATTGATTACATATGGATTTATGGATGAAAAAAAGCCAAAAAAGTGTGTTGGATTATAAATTGTTGCATTATCTAATAAAAATAGATTTTGGTCTTCTTTGCCACCTCTAACATTGACGCCAGAGGATCCTTCACCTGTTGTTTTTATTCCTGGTAAAGTAGTTGCAACTTTAAGAATGTCACGTTCTCCAAGTACCATAGGAACATTTTTAACTTCTTCCATATTAAAAGAAGTTACCCCAGTAGTCGTGTTTTTAATATTTTTATCGCTTTTTGCTTCTACAATTATTTCATTTAATTCCGTGATTGATTCATTGATAGTAAAGTCAACTATGCCATTATTAAAAACCATTATATTGTGTCTAGTTTTTTTATATCCCATTGAAACAATCTCAACAGAATATTTTCCATAAGGTAATTTTACTTTGTAAAAGCCGTTGTTATCGGTGGTTATTACAATGTTTTTTTGAGGTATTCTAATTACTGCATTAGCAATTGGCTCTCCACTAATTTTATTACTTACAAGACCATTAATTTCATAAAGTGTTCCTTTTTTTTCTTTGGATTCTTTTCCTATGATTTTAAGCGATTTGTTTTCTTCACTATTTTCAGCAACATTATTTTTTGCAAAAAATAATTCTGGAGTAACTTCTTCATTATTTTTATTTATCTCATTTTCTTTATTTAAAAAAGAAGACGAGACTTTATTGTGAATTACATTGTTTTTTGAAAGAATTACTTTTTTTCCACTTATTAAGAAATTAATATCTGTTTCTTTAAAAATTGAAGTTAGAACTTCGTCAATTGTGGCAGATTCAATTGCTATTTTTATTTTATTGTTAGAACTAATCCATTCATTTTTAAAATAGAAAAAATAATTTGTTTTACTTTCAATTTCTTGAATGCATTGTTGAATTGTTAAATCATTAAATTCTATTTTAATTTTTTCTTCTTGTGAAAAAATGGAACAAGAGCAAAAAAGCAATAATAGTATAAATTTTAATTTCATTTTAAAGTCTTATTTATTGAATTAATGCGCTTATTTTTTTTATTATTTTTTCAAAAAAAGCATCTTTGTTTTCTTTTAATAATGAATTGTTTTCATCGTTAAACTGTTTGATGTCATTTTTTAGGTCTGGAAATATTTTCATTAAGTCTTTTGCGCTTTTTATTTCATAATAATTATTGTTAAATGAAAGCACATATTTGTTGTAATTTAAAAAGCTATTAAAGATTCTTTGATTGTTAATAAATTCTTTAGTTTCTTTTTTGTGTTTGATATAGAAGCTTAATTTTTCGCTTTTATAATTTTCTTCAAAGAAACCTTTTATAAATTCTATACTATCTTTTGTGCGATTTCCCAAATTAACAAACTGTTTGTTTTTTATAGTAAATGAATCTACGTTCTTAGTTATTAGTTCAACACCAAAGTTTTCTGATTCCCCATAAGGTTTAAATATTAATATATCTCTAAAAATATCGTATTTTAAATTAATATTTCTATAGGTTTCGTTTTTATAGGAAAGAGTTTCAGATAAATATTTGTTATTGTAAAATTGGTCAGTTTCTGTTGTCTTGTAATTATTTACAAATAATTTACCATTGCTAATTGTTAAATTTTCTTTTCTTAAAATTTCATCAAAATAGGATTCAATATTTTTTTGAGAATAAGACAAAAAACTGAAAAATATGAAGTAGGTAAAAAATAAAATAGAGATAATTGTTTTTTTCATTCTTTTTTAAAATTTTAAGCAAGTTAACTCTTTTTTGTTAATGAAAAAGTTAAAATTATTCTTACAGTAATTTTAACATTTTTGTCGTAAAAAAAAACTCCAATTCAAAATTTGAATTGGAGTTTTTATATGAATTAATAATAAAATATTAACCTTGTGGTGTATCCTTTTTTTCAATAGGTCTTTCTTCTCTTGGAGGTCTAGGTAAAAGTGCTTTTCTAGAAACTTTTTCTTTTCTAGTTTTAGGATCAACTCCTAAGTATTTTACCATAAATACATCCCCCATGTTTACGACGTCAGTAACATTTTCTGTTCTTTCCCAAGCCAATTCAGATACGTGTAATAAAACTTCATTTCCTGGCGCTTGTGTATATTCTACAACGGCTCCAAAATCTAACATTTTAATTACTTTCACTTCGTAAGCTTCTCCCATTACTGGTTTGAAAATGATAGAATCAATTTTTGCTAATACTGCAGCAATACCATCAGGATTAGTTCCTAAAATTTCAACTACACCTTGCTCATCTACTTCATTAATTACGATAGTTGTTCCAGTAGCTTTTTGTAATTCTTGAATTACTTTTCCACCAGGTCCAATTAACGCTCCAATGAAAGCTCCAGGAATAGTTCTTGTAATAATTTTTGGTGCTTTTGGTTTTACTTCAGCTCTTGGCGCAGCAATAGTTTCAGTTAATTTACCTAAAATATGCATACGACCATCTCTTGCTTGACCTAAAGCTTGTTCCATGATGTCATAACGTAAACCATCAATTTTGATGTCCATTTGACATGCAGTAATACCGTCAGCAGTTCCAGTTACTTTAAAGTCCATATCTCCTAAGTGATCTTCATCCCCTAAAATATCAGACAATACCGCAAATTTTTCACCATCAGTAATTAATCCCATAGCAATACCAGAAACTGGTTTTACCATTTGAACTCCAGCATCCATTAACGCCATTGTACCAGCACAAACCGTTGCCATTGAAGATGAACCGTTAGATTCTAATACTTCAGAAACGATACGAATTGTATATGGACAATCAGCAGGAATCATGTTTTTTAACGCTCTTTGAGCTAAGTTTCCGTGACCTACTTCTCTTCTTGAAGTTCCTCTTAAAGGTTTTGCTTCACCAGTTGAGAAAGGAGGGAAGTTATAATGTAAATAAAATTTTTCTTCACCTTGTTCTGATGGAGAATCTATTTGGTTAGCTTCTCTTGAAGTTCCTAAAGTTACCGTAGCCAAAGCTTGTGTTTCTCCACGTGTAAATAAAGACGAACCGTGAACTGAAGGTAAATAATCTGTTTCACACCAAATTGGTCTGATTTCAGTTGTTTTTCTTCCGTCTAAACGCAACCCTTTTTCTAAGATTACATTACGAACAGCTTCTTTGTTAGTTTTGTAGAAATATTTCCCTACTAAATCTCCGTTTTCAGCTAATTCTTCTTCTGTAAATAAAGCTTTTACTTCTTCTTTTACAGCTGCGAATTTTTCGCCTCTTTCACTTTTTCCTGAAGCTTCTTGAGCTATTGCATAACATTTGTCGTATGCAGCTGCTTTTACTTTTTTATAAATAGCTTCATCTTCTTTTTCACCTTCATATTCTCTGTAAGCAGGAGAACCAATAGCGGCTCTTAAACGCTCTTGTGCTTGAATTTGAATTTTGATAGCTTCGTGAGCAAATTTGATAGCTTCTACCATTTCTGCTTCTGAAATTTCTTTCATTTCTCCTTCTACCATGGCAACAGAATCCATAGAAGCTCCAATCATCATGTCGATGTCTGATTGCTCTAATTCTTCTCTGCTTGGATTGATAACGAATTTTCCGTCGATACGTGCTACACGAACTTCAGAAATTAAGTTATAAAAAGGAATGTCTGAAACAGCTAATGCAGCTGAAGCCGCTAATCCAGCTAATGCATCTGGCATAACGTTTTCGTCATGCGACATTAATTGAATCATTACTTGTGTTTCAGCATGGTAATCATCTGGGAAAAGTGGACGCAATACACGGTCTACTAATCTCATTGTTAATACTTCGCTGTCGCTTGGACGTGCTTCTCTTTTGAAGAAACCACCAGGAAAACGACCTGCTGCTGCAAATTTTTCACGATAATCAACCGTTAACGGTAAAAAATCAACACCAGGATTTGATGTTCTTGCAGAAACTGCTGTTGCTAATAACATGGCATCGCCCATACGAACAACAACAGATCCATCTGCTTGTTTGGCTAATTTTCCAGTTTCGATTGTGATGCTTCTTCCGTCACCTAAATCGATAACTTCTTGGAATACTTTTGGAATCATAAAATTTTAATTCTTAATTAAACAATGGGTAGTTGTGTTGTTGTTGTGTGTGTAGTTGTTTGTAACCCAATGAAAAACCAAACTTTTTCTGTCAATATAAATAAAACAAAAAGGGGCACAAAGCCCCTTTAGTTGATTATTTTCTAATACCTAATTCTTTAATAATCTCACGATATCTGTTGATATCTTTCTTTTTTAAGTAGTCAAGAAGACTTCTTCTTTTACCTACTAAAAGTACTAACGAACGCTCAGTGTTAAAATCATGACGATTTTTTTTCAAGTGCTCAGTTAAGTGAGAAATTCTAAATGTAAATAATGCGATTTGCCCTTCAGCAGATCCAGTGTTTTCAGCTTTTCCTCCGTGTTTAGCGAAGATTTCAGCTTTAGTTTCTTTTGTCAAGTACATGCCAATATTATTTTAAATGATTTTTATGTATGAATTGTATGGTTGCAATTCGGGTGCAAAGATAGGAATAATTGTGAATTATGAATTATAAATTATGAATTATTTTTCTTAATTTTAAAACTAAGCAGTTTTATCAATCGATTTAAAGGCTCTTTTTAATAAAAACGGAGTTGCTAATGTGGTAATAAGCCCCATAATAACTAACATCGAGAAAATTTCGGTATTGATAATTCCTGCTTTGTAAGCAATGTTAGCGATTACTAATTCCATGATTCCTCTTGCATTTAAACCAAATCCAAGTGCAAGTGATACATTGTGGTTTAGACGGGCAAATCGACCACCAACATATCCACCAATAATTTTCGATAAGAATGAAACGGCAATTATGGCAAATAATAAAGGATAATTTTGAATAGATGAAAACTGAAATTCCAATCCTATTCCTGCAAAGAAAATTGGAGCTAAGAATCCCATTGCCATACTATTTGTGGTATTGTGAAATGTGTTTAAATGTTTTTCGCCAACCAATTCTTTAGAAATTAGCATCGAAGCAAAAAATGATCCAATGATAAAATGAAGTCCTATACTTTCTGTAATTGTTGCAAAAATCAAAATAAAGACAAAGAAAACAGCAAATAAAGATTCTTTACCTTTTAATACTTCTAATATTTTATTCAACTTGTTCTCGATGAAGTTTTCTTCGCGAGATAATTTTTTAATTAATTTATAGGTTGCAATTACCAAGATTAAAAAGCAACTTAATTTTAATATAGTAATAAGCGTTGCTTTTGTAATGTTTGCAAAAGTAGGTTCAACATCTTTAATGTCTAATAAAATTCCTAAAATTGTTAAAGCAATTACATCATCAAAAATGGCTACCGAAATAATTTTTTGACCTACAGGCGAATTTAGTTTTCCTAAATCCATTAAAATCCGAATACTTACTGGCAAAGCCGTAATTGCTACACAGAGTCCAATAAAAATAGTAGACATTACATCCTGTCCAAAATAACTTCCTACTAAGTAACCAGAAATAATTGGTATAAAAAAGGCGAGTATTGAAATGACAATATTTCTTCCTTTCATGGATTTAACAATTTCATCTAAATGAATTTCTAATCCAGCAATAATAACCAATAAAAATACACCTAACTCCGAAATAACTTTTAACTCTTCGGTTCTGTGTATAAAATTTAAAATAGTTGGTCCAAGTAAAACACCTGCTAAAATTTCTCCAATCATAGCGGGTTGCTTAAAACGCTCCATTATTTCGCCAAAAAGTCTCGCTAAGACTAATAAAATTAGAAGATTAGCAAAAAAAGGAAGTTCTAAACTTTGTACACCAAACTGCATAAAATATGTAAATCTAACTCTGTTAAAAATCAGACAAATATATTAAAAAGAGTGAGATGTTATTGAGTGATTAAAATAATTTTGAAACTTCTTGATTTACAAATTCTAAAAAGCGCTCATCTGCTGCTGTAAAAGGGTCTAAAACATGCGAATCAATATCAATTTGACCGATATTAACCCCATTTACAAACAATGGAACTACAATTTCCGATTTTACTGTAAAACTACAAGCAATATAATTGTCTTGTGCGGCAACATCAGGAACCACAAAATTATTGTTTGATAAAGCAACTTGCCCGCAAATTCCTTTTCCAAACGGAATCACAGTATGATCAGTTTCAGCACCAACATAAGGGCCTAAATGCAATGTTTGTTTGTCATGATTAGCAAAATAATACCCCACCCAATTATAATATTCGATAGAATTTGTTAATAATTGACAAATAGCTAAAAGCTTTTCATCTCTTGTAGTGTTTTCTTTAGCAACAATAGCAGCAACTAGTGGTTTTAAATTTTCAAAAGTCATTTTTTTATTTTTTTTACAAAAGTATTTATTCCTTCGTATTAAAAAATCTATATTTTTGTTAAAAATACACATTTTGAGAAACAATTTTTTACAATATAAACCCTTCTTTACTTTTTTATCAAAGTTTCTATTGTTTTACGTATTTTTTACTTTTATGTATAAAATGTATTTAAATCAATATGATGTCGTAAATAACGAAGTGGATTATTTTACAGAAGTTGTTGCTAACCAGACAAAAAAATTGATGAGTTTTTTTGTTGATAATACAAGATCATTTCCGCATGATTTTGAACCTTCAATAAAGATTTTTTATAAAGATAAGTATGTTGCTCGTGTAATTGAAGGTTGTAATGCAATAAGTGTGATGATTTTGTTTGCGGCTTTTATTTTTGCATTTTCTACCCAATGGAAGAAAACAGGTTTGTACATTGTTTCTGGAGTTATTTTAATTCATATTTTGAATATTATTAGAATTGCATTATTGTCTTTTGCACTATATTATTACCCAGAATATGAAGAAATTTTGCATGGAACTATTTTTCCATTATTCATTTACGGGGTTGTTTTTCTTTTATGGATTTTGTGGGTAACCAAATTTTCAGGCTATGCTAAAAGAAATTCGTAAAAACAAGAAAAGTGTTCTGCTTCTAATTTTATCTGTTTTAGGATTGGTGTTAATTCGTGCTTTTGAAGACCAACTTTTTTACGATCCTTTTTTGCAATTTTTCAAATATGATTATCAAAACAAACCATTACCTGTTTTTGATACTACAAAACTAGTAATTGGGCTTTTATTTCGTTATGCATTGAATATGTTTCTTTCTTTAGGAATTATTTATCTGCTTTTTAAACAATTGCAATTGGTCAAATTTTCAGCAATGTTATTTATTGTTTTGTTTGTAATACTAATGATTTTATTTTTTGGAACATTGCATTTTTTGGAACAACCAGATTATTTGGTTTTGTTTTATTTGAGACGATTTTTAATCCAGCCTTTATTTTTAGTGCTTTTTATTCCGGCTTTTTATTATCAGCAGTTAACTCGCTAATTTTTTGTATCTTTATGTAATAATCTTTTTGATTATGAAAGTTACAAAATACTCAGGTGAATTAGTTCATTACGATGAACAGAAACTAATTAATTCACTCCGAAAATCAGGAGCAGACCAAGCTATGGCAGAAACCATTGTTAAGGAAATTGAAAGTGAAATGTATGAAGGCATTTCCTCGAAAAGAATCTACAAACGTGCTTATCAATTACTAAAAAACATTTCTAACGTTCATGCCGCTCGATACAATTTAAGAACTGCCTTGTTAGGACTTGGTCCTGCTGGATTTTTCTTTGAGAAATTTATTGCTAAAGTTATGAAAGAGCAAGGTTTTCAAACTAAAGTTAGCATTACACTAAATGGGAAATGTATTTCTCATGAAATTGATGTTTTACTTCTCAAAAACGATATAGTTTCCATGATTGAATGCAAATTTCATTCCGGTCAAGATGCAAAAAGTGATGTAAAAGTTCCAATGTATATCCTCTCTCGATTTAATGATTTGAAAGATAAAAAGTACGATTTGTTTTCGGCGAAGCGAAGTATTTCAAAATGTATCATTGTAACCAACAACAAGTTTACCACTGATGCTATTCAGTTTGGAGAATGTTCGGGTTTGAGCATGTTGAGTTGGGATTATCCTCAAAAAAACGGAATCAAAGATTTGGTTGATCGTTTTCGAGTTTATCCAGTAACTTGTTTAACCACTCTAACCAAAGCAGAAAAAGACCAATTGTTGATTTTAGATTGTATTACCATTAAAGATTTAATTCAGAATCCCGATTATTTAAAAACCATCGAGTTAAGTCATAATCGAACTATAAATGTTTTAAAAGAAGCGAATCAATTAACAAATTAAAGCAAAAATCATGAAAATTCATTTTTTAGGAGGAGCAGGAACTGTTACAGGTTCAAAAACGTTAATCGAACACAATAATCTCCGAATTCTGATTGATTGTGGGATGTTTCAAGGCATAAAATCATTGCGCGAATTAAATCGTGAACCTCTTTCCATTTTACCTGAAACAATTGATTTTGTATTGCTTACTCACGGACATTTAGATCATTGTGGTTGGTTGCCAAAATTGGTGAATGAAGGTTTTAATGGAAAAATTTTCTGCACACGACCAACGAAAGAAATTTCGCGATTGATTTTGTATGATAGTGCAAAAATTCAGGAAGAAGAAGCTAAAAAAGCGAATGAAGAACATTTCTCAAAACACAATCCGGCCGAACCTTTATATACAGAATCCGAAGTAGATGCTGTAATTCCGAAGTTTCGAGTAGTAGATAAAGATTTGGATGTGAAATTGGATGATGATGTTTCATTTAAATTCTTTTATGCGAGTCACATTTTAGGGGCTTGTTCAATTGAGTTGATTATCGATGGTAAAGTTTTGGTTTTCTCTGGCGATATTGGTCAAGACGATGACGTACTAATGTTTCCACCTCAAAAACCGAAAAAAGCAGATTATGTTTTCTTAGAAAGTACCTACGGAAATCGTCTTCATCCACAAACCGACGCTTTATTAGAGTTAGAAGTCATAATAAACAACACATTTAATAAAGGCGGAACCGTTATAATTCCTAGTTTTGCAGTTGAAAGAGTACAAACCATGATGTATTTGATTTGGCAATTAAAAAAAGAAGAACGCATTCCTAATATGCCTTATATCATCGATACACCAATGGGAATTAGCGTTTTAGATGTTTTTAAAGATAATCGCACATGGCATAAATTATCTTTTGATGATTGCGACGAAATGTGCAAAGTTTTTACACTAATTTCTGATTACAAAGACAGCATGAATGCCGTTTACGACAAACAATCAAAAGTAGTAATCGCAGCAAGTGGTATGATTACGGGTGGAAGAGTTTTATCGTATTTGGAAAGATTAATCGATAAACCAGAAACCACTGTAACATTGGTTGGTTATCAAGCCGAAGGAACACGCGGCAGAAAATTATTAGAAGGCGCTCAAGAAATTAAAATTTACGGAAAATATTATCCTGTTTTAGCAAATATTCTTTTAATAGAAAGTTTGTCCGCACATGGCGACCAAAAAGATTTGCTCAATTGGTTATCTGAATTGGAAACAAAACCTAAAAAAGTATTTATGGTTCACGGAGAAAATGAAGCAGCTGATGAACTTCGGTTGAAAGTTCAAGAACAATATGGTTTTGATGCTCAAGTACCATTTTTAGGTCAAGTCATTGAAATTTAGTAATTTTTAACGCATTTTTATTTTCTAATTCTTACTTTTGTATCGATGAATTTCAGAAAACACATAAGTATAGTTCTTGCTTCCTTAATATTGCTTGCCAATTTAGGGTTGAGTTTTGCTGTGCATTATTGTAAAGATGAAATTGCATCAGTTTCTTTTCAATATCAAGAAGACGAACCTTGTGTTGAGGAAGCAAAATCATGTTGTGCAAAAGAAGTTTCTCACGATTCTTGTTGTTCAAACAAATTAATCAAAGTTGAAAAAAAGACCGATGATATATTGGTTAAAACGTTTCAACTAGATTTAGAACAAGCGATTTTTAATACTGATTGGAAACCAAATTTAGTGGTGTTCAATTCAGTTGCTACAACATCAAACGAAGTGGCTTTTTACTGCGATTCTCATGCACCGCCACTCTACAAACTTTACTGTCAATTGGTTTTTTACGCATAATTTTATTGTTTTTTATTCTGTAAATTAAAGAATTAATAACAATAAATAATCTTATTATGTTTAAAAATATAGCGTTTTTGCTATTCTTTGTTTCTCAATTTATTTATTCACAAGAAACCATAAAAGGAATAGTAACAGACGAAAATAATCAACCTTTATTAGGGGCTAATGTGTTTTGGTTCAATACTGCAATTGGAACTACAACAGATGGAAATGGGAATTTTACCATAAAAAAATCTCCCGAAACTACTTTTTTAGTAGTGAGTTACATTGGTTTTGAAACTAAAAAAATAGAAATTACTTCAAATACGATTTCTGTTGTATTAAAAGAAGTAAATACCTTAAAAGAAGTCGTGGTTTCTAAAACCAAAAAAGGAACAGAACATTCTTTGTACAAAGTCCAAAACATTCAAGTAATGGGACAAAAAGAGTTGTTGAAAGCAGCTTGTTGTAACTTGTCTGAAAGTTTTAGTACGAATCCTTCAATCGATGTTAATTTTTCTGATGCCGTAACAGGAAATCGTCAAATTAAGATGTTGGGATTAACAAGTCCGTATATTTTAATTGTGGAAGAAAATATTCCTTCGGTTCGTGGTGCTTCACAAGCTTACGGATTGTCTTTTGTTCCAGGAACTTGGGTAGAAAGCATTCAAATCACTAAAGGAGCTGGAAGTGTAATTAATGGTTATGAAAGTATTTCGGGCCAAATCAATTATGAAGTTTTAAAACCTTCAAATGATATTCCCTTTTTCTTAAATGCTTATGCTTCGCAGGATGAACGTTATGAAATTAATACACATTTCAATAACAAATTTTCTGATAAATTGAGTTCGACTTTGTTTTTACACGGAAATACTCGTGTAGGAAAAAATGATATGAATGATGATGGATTTTTAGATGGTCCAATCGGAAAACAAGTCAATATTTTAAACCGTTGGCAATATAACGATGCCGAAAATGGAATCGTAAGTTTTTTAAATGTTCGCTACATGAACGATGAAAAACAAGCTGGAGAAATGAGTTTCAATCCAGATACGGACAGATTAACAACAAACGCTTGGGGAAGTGAAATCAATACCGAGAAAATTGAAATTTCAAACAAAACAGGTTACGTTTTTCCTGAAATGCCTTATCAAAGTTTCGGATTTCAAAATTCGTTTCAATCACACAAACAAGATTCGTATTTTGGTTTGAGTCAGTATGACATTCATCAAAAAAGTTTTTATTCGAATTTATTATTCAATTCGATTATTAATAATACAAAGCATAAATTCACAACAGGTTTAAATTTCACTTACGATGATTATAACGAATTTGTAGCTGTGAATTTTAATCGCGATTTTTCAAGAATTGATAATTCAGTTGGTGCTTTTTTTGAATATACGTATGACAATACCGATAATTTCAGTTTAGTAGCCGGAGCAAGAGTTGATAATCATAATCGTTTAGGAACTTTTATCACGCCAAGATTACACATTCGTTACAATCCTTGGAAAGAAGCGGTAATTAGAGCTTCAGCCGGAAGAGGAAAACGTGCAGCTAATATTTTTGCTGAAAACCAACAATTGTTTGCTTCAAACAGAAGTTTTTCAATCTTGAATACGGATGGAAAATTATATGGATTAAATCCTGAAATCGCATGGAATTACGGTTTGAGTTTCATTCAAAAGTTCAAATTAGCTGGAAAAGATGCTGAGGTGATTTTAGATTATTACCGTACTGATTTTCAAAATCAAGCGGTGGTTGATATTGATGCTTCACCACAACAAGTTTTGTTTTACAATTTAGAAGGAAAAAGTTTTGCTAATTCATTTCAAGCCGAATTTAATATCGAGTTAATTCGTCATTTAAATTTTAAAACATCTTATAAATATTACGATGTACAAACCCAGTTTCAAACCGGTCAATTGCAAAGAGCATTGCAAGCTAAACATCGATTTTTTGCAAATGTAGCTTATGAAACACATATCAAAGACAAAGGACAACAATGGAAATTTGATGTTACTTATAATTGGTTAGGCAAGCAACGTTTACCTAATACATCATCAAATCCTGTGGCATATCAATTAGGTGATTATGCACCAGCTTTTGCCGTGGTAAATGCACAAATTACTAGAACGTTTTCAAGTACTTTTGAAGTATATGTTGGAGGTGAAAATATGGGAAATTTTAAACAAAATAACGGAATTGTTCAAAACGAAAACCCTTTTGGTACTTATTTTGATAGTAGTATGTTATATGGTCCAACTTTTGGTTCTATGTATTATGCTGGATTGCGATTTAAAATTAAAGAAAAGAAAAAAGACCAAGATGACCACATTCACATCGAAGACGAAGAACATAATCATTAATTAAACTGAAAATAAAATGAAAAAAATAGTAGTAATAATTTTATCGAGTCTTTTTTCGCTAACAATGGTAGCTCAAGAAAAGAAAAGCAAAAACAAAAAAGTGGAATTCAAAGTAGCAGGAAATTGTGAAATGTGCGAAAAGCGTGTTGAAAAAGCTGCTTTTTCTGTAAAAGGAGTAAAAAGTGCAGAATGGCACGCTGATCATGGAGATATTCATTTGATTATTGATGAAACAAAATGTTCTGCTAAAGATGTAGCAAAAGCAATTGCAGCTGTGGGTCACGACACCGAATTTGTAAAAGCAAAAGATGAAGATTATGATAAACTTCATGGTTGTTGTAACTACGAAAGAATAGAGTAACAAAAAATCCGATTAGAAATTTCTAATCGGATTTTTTGTTAAAATTATTTGTAATTTAAATTGCTGAATCAAAATATACTATACATTTGTACTTTCTTTTAGGTAGAAAGTGAAACCAATTTTGAGCAATAGTAAACGACTATTTTTTATTTTTCCATTACTCGCAATATCAATGTGGGTTTTTGGTATTGGTCAAAATTTAAATACGATTCCAGAATTTTCGTATTCTAAGTTTTCACAAGAGCATAAAAACAAAGAAATTACCAAGGTTACACATTCAAGTTTTGAAGAAGGTGAAATTATTATAATTGAATCAGAACCTGAAATTGAAACCGATATTGAATGGTTTGGATTTGAAAATACTACCTATAATTTCAATTTAACACTTAAAGAAAAGAAAGTTCAATTTCAAGAATTTTCTAATTTTTCCTCAAAAAAAATAATTCCACTTTACGATTTATATTGTAATTGGAAATTTCATTTGTCTTAATACAATAATTGTTTTTTAAGATTTCAAACCCTTTGAAATCAATGATTTATTTGTATTAATTCAATTTCATTATAAAATGAAAACACAAAATGTTGGTTTTGATGAACACAAAGTGCTTCATCACTTAACCCATTATTTACCAGCACAAAATCCGTTGAAAGACTTTGTGCATCACAATACATTACACGCATTTCAACATAAAGAATTTCACGAAGCTTTAGCAAAGGCAAATACAATTTTTGGATACAAAACCTATCTTTCTTTGGTAGAGTTTAGAAACAGATTTGCTAAAAATGAGATTAAGGAAAACGTTTTAGACTATATTATTTCGAAAAATAAAGGAATAGAAAACGTAGAAACTTGGAAGCATAAATTATTACAGCAAACCTATGATGAATCTGTTCAATCAAGAATAGGAAATTTACGCGCCAATTGGAAAAAAGAATATGCTATAAATCTTGAGAAATCAACACATAGTTTGTTGTTTAGAGTTTTGTGTAGCTATTTAGACCAAGGAATTGCGATGTGGACTTTTCCTGAAAACGAGAATGGTTTTCTTAACTCAATAATTGCTTTAGAAAAAAATACAGCAACTGGAATTTTTACTTCAAAAAGAGTAAAAGAATTACTATTCAATAAAGCTTCAATAACACAATTGTTAGAAATTGTTGTTGGAAAAGAAGAATTGTACGAGCATTATTTGTTTGATCAACAATTTTCGCATCCAGGATGGAGTGGCATGATTGCGACTATTGAATCCAATCCAAGTTCACTTTTAGATAGCAAATTCATTACTTTTCAAGAACTGGTGCAATTTGAATTACTATTAGAAATTGATGTTTTAGATAAAAAGTTCAATAGTAATTGGTCGCCATTAGGACTAAAAGTAAGAGCAGAAGAATATCATTTGTTTGATGCTATAAAATATAACGAATTATACGAAGTTTTATCGCTTTGGCAACAAGCTTTTGAATTTAGCTTTTACGATGAAGTACTGTCTGGTGTAAAAGAAGTAAAAGAAATCAACGTCAAAGAAATTCCAAGTTTTCAAGGATTGTTTTGCATGGACGATAGAGAATGTTCGTTTAGAAGACACATAGAACATATCGACAAACAAGCAGAAACTTTTGGAACAGCGGCTTTTTTTAATTTTGAATTTTATTTTCAGCCTGTTGGTGGAAAATTTCACACAAAATTATGTCCTGCACCTGTAACGCCTAAATACTTAATTAAGGAAGAACATAGAAAGAAAAAACAAGCTAAAGATTTACATTATCATAAGCAATCTCATTCATTGTTATTTGGTTGGATAATTAGTCAAACTTTAGGATTTTCTTCTGCATTTAAGTTGTTTTTGAATATTTTCAAACCTTCGATGTCACCTGCAACTACAGCTTCTTTTAAGCATTTGCATAAAAAATCAAAATTGGTTATTGAAAACAATAACAATGAAAAAGTTGATGATTTGCAAGTTGGTTTTACCATTGAAGAAATGGCAAATAGGGTAGAAGGTTTATTAAAAAGCATAGGATTGGTACAAAATTTTGCGCCAATTGTTTATGTAGTTGGTCATGGAGCAACAAGTGTTAATAACACACATTACGCAGGTTACGATTGTGGTGCTTGTTGTGGAAGACCAAGTTCGGTTAACGCAAAAGTAGCATCTTATGCGGCTAATCATCAAGGTGTGAGAGCTGTTTTGAAAGAGCGAGGAATTAATATACCAGCAGAAACTCAATTTTTACCAGCATTGCATGATACCACACGCGATGAAATTGCTTTTTATGATGAAGACATTTTGAACGATGTCAATAAAAAGTTACATCAAGAAAATAAAATTACATTCGAAAAAGCATTAGCAAATAATGCAAAAGAGCGTTCCAGAAGATTTGATACGATAGATTCAACCGAAACGATTGAAAAAATTCATGAAAACGTAAAAAAACGAGCATTTTCTTTATTTGAACCTCGACCAGAATTAAATCATGCTACAAATGCCATGTGTGTTGTAGGAAGAAGAAGTTTGTCGAAACAATTATTTTTAGACAGACGTTCTTTTTTAAATTCTTATGATTATCAAATTGATGCTTCGGGTGATTATTTAGCCGTAATTCTGGGTCAAGTAGCACCAGTTGCTGGAGGAATTAATTTGGAATATTATTTTTCGAGAGTAGATAATCAAAAATTAGGAGCAGGTTCAAAATTACCCCATAATGTGATGGGATTAATTGGTGTTGCCAACGGAATTGATGGCGATTTGCGCCCTGGTTTACCTAGTCAAATGATAGAAGTTCATGATCCAATTCGATTATTAGCGGTTGTTGAGCATTATCCAGAAGTAGTTAAAAATGCGATTTCTAAAAATCCAGCTACTTATGAATGGTATAAAAACGAGTGGTTACGATTAGCGGTTGTTCATCCAGAAACGAAACAGATTTTTGTTTTTGAACAAGAAGAATTTATCGAATATCATCCAATTCAAAAAGCTAACCATATTGAAAATGAGTTAGCATTAGCTGAAATAACAAAGGAAAATCTTCCGGTTGGAATTCTAACAAACGCTTAATATCATGGAACATATACTTCAATATTTTTTATTAGTACCTTTTTTAGGGTTTGTCGTAAGTATCTTTTTACCAGAGAAAAATGAAAAATTAATATCTGGAATTGCTTTCGGAACGGTTTTTATTCAATTTTTGGGATTGGTATTGTTTATCGGTTTTTGGGTTTTCAACGGTTCAGAAGATTTGAATTTAAAAGAAATAACGCTTTTAAAAACAGAACATTATGAGTTTTTTATAGATTTTTATTTTGATAAAATTGGAGCAGTTTATTTGTTTGTTGGGGCTTTATTAACCTCAATGATAACAACTTATAGTCGCTATTATTTGCACAGAGAAAAAGGATATAAACGTTTTTTTAATACCGTTTTGTTTTTCTTTTTTGGTTATAATTTGGCCATTTTAGCTGGCAATTTCGAAACCTTATTTATTGGTTGGGAAATCATCGGAATTTCATCATTTTTATTAATCGCATTTTATAGAGAACGTTATTTGCCAGTAAAAAACGCATTTAAAGTATTCTCAATTTATAGAATTGGCGATGTTGGATTACTACTAACCATGTGGGCTAGCCATCATTTATTTCATGAAAATATTACGTTCATGAAGTTGAATAATTATGAATTGGTTAACGAACATTTGCAAAGTCATTCATTTATTGGTGTTTTTATAGCACTTTGTTTGGCTTGTGCGGCGGCGGCAAAATCGGCTCAAATTCCGTTCTCATCATGGTTGCCAAGAGCAATGGAAGGACCAACGCCTTCAAGTGCAATTTTCTACGGTTCATTATCTGTGCATTTAGGGGTTTTCCTGATGTTACGAACCTATCCATTTTGGGAACATCAAACCACTATGCGAATTGCAATTGGTTTAATGGGATTTACAACCAGTATTGCTGCATCATTAATGGCGAGAGTACAATCTTCTGTAAAAAGTCAGGTAGCTTATAGTTCTATATCTCAAATTGGAATTATTTTCATCGAAATAGCATTAGGATTTGAAACTTTGGCTTTAATTCATTTTGCAGGAAATGCCTTTTTAAGAACGTATCAATTATTAGTTTCTCCATCTGTGGTGAGTTATTTGATTCGAGACCAATTTTACAATTTCCAGCCAAAAAGTAAAAAAGCTAATTTATTTTTTCCAAAACGAATTGAAAACACTTTGTATATTCTTGCTTTAAAGGAATTTAATTTGGAAGGCTTCTTGAATTTGGTACTTTGGAAACCCTTAAAAACAATCGGAAAGTTATTAGATTTTTTAGATATCAAAAGAGTGTATTACTTTTTTATTCCGCTTTTTGTATTGGGCTTTTTAGCTTATAAATTCAAAGTAGATTTGCCACAACAACTTATTTCGGTTTTGCCTGAAGTTTTTGCGTTTATTGGATTGGTATTTGTTTTTAAATCCTTTTCAGAACGAAAAAGTCCGTTTTTAGCATGGATATTAATTGTGTTAAATCATTTTTGGATTGCTTTAGCCATTGTGTTCAACGACAAAGTTAGCGTAAGCGAAATTGCCTTTTATTTAGCAGGAATTATTCTGGCAGGAGGCATAGGTTATATTGCTTTGCTTCAGCTGAAAAAAATAGAAATGCGAATTTTAATTAGTCAATATTTAGGACATGTTTACGAACATCCAAAATTTGCTTTCTTTTTCCTGTTGGCAACACTTGGAATTACTGGATTTCCAATCACTTCAACATTTATTGGCGAAGATTTGATTTTTAGTCACATCGGTAGTAATCAAGTTATTCTTGCCTTTTTCGTAGCATCAAGTTTTGTGGTTTCAGGTATTGCTGGAATCCGAATTTATGCACGTTTATTTCTTGGTCCTCATGTAAAAACATATCATGAGTTGCCTTATAAATCATCATAAAATTAGTTAAAAATGACTTCAAAAATTAAAAAATATATACCTGCTGATGGATTGGCTGGCTTAAAAGAGAATTTTAAATCGGATGCAATTTCTGGTTTCATTGTGTTTTTATTAGCATTGCCTTTAAGTTTAGGAATTGCAAAAGCTTCTGATTTTCCTCCAATTATGGGATTAATTACTGCTATAATTGGTGGTTTAGTCGTTTCGTTTTTTATGGGTTCTCGTTTAACGATTAAAGGACCAGCTGCTGGTTTAATTGTTATTGTTGCTGGTGCTGTTGCTGAGTTTGGTCAAGGAAATAACGATTTAGGTTGGAAATTAGCCCTTGGAGCAATGGTTGTTGCCGGAATTATCCAAATTCTTTTCGGTGTTTTGAAATTGGGTAAGCTAGCCGATTTCTTTCCGCTTTCTACTATTCACGGAATGTTAGCAGCTATTGGTATTATTATTATAGCCAAACAAATTCCTGTTTTATTGAATGATAATCCTGCTTTAGCAAAAGGAATGGGGCCAATCGAATTGTTATTAAACATTCCGAAATTCATCATCAATTTAGATACAAAAGCTTCGATTATTGGAGTGGTGAGTTTGGCAATTATGTTGGGTTGGCCATACATCAAAAACAAGTCTATTAAGATGATTCCAGCGCCTTTGGTAGTTTTGTTATTTGCTATTCCATGCGAATTATTTATGGATTTTGCGCACACAGAACCACCTTATGCTTTGGTAAAAATCGGAAATTTAGTAGATAATATCAACTGGAATGTCGATTTTTCAGGAATTAATCAAACCGGATTATTCATTAAATATGTCATTATGTTTGCATTGGTTGGTACTTTAGAATCGTTGCTAACTGTAAAAGCCATCGATTTATTAGATCCTTTCAAAAGAAAATCCAACACAAATAAAGATTTAATCGCAGTTGGAATTGGAAATACGCTAGCTGCTGTTTTAGGTGGTTTGCCAATGATTTCTGAAGTAGCTCGTTCATCATCAAATGTAAATAACGGAGCAAAAACGCGTTGGGCAAATTTCTTTCACGGATTTTTCATCTTGCTTTTTGTTTTATTAGCGGCTCCATTATTAGAAATGATTCCTAACGCAGCTTTAGCCGCCATGTTAATTAGTGTGGGAATTAAACTGGCACATCCAAAAGAATTCATTCACATGTTGCACATTGGAAAAGAACAATTATTCATTTTCACGGTAACTGTTTTGGTAACTCTATTCGAAGATTTATTACTTGGAATTGCTGCAGGAATGTTGGTTAAAA
>Ga0209373_10001797_pt1 | contig 23799 bp, 17 predicted proteins | sample Higcelweek5metaG_FD_187173 | JGI IMG/M metagenome (GOLD analysis project Ga0209373, IMG submission 187173) | Freshwater pond sediment microbial communities from the University of Edinburgh, under environmental carbon perturbations - High... | ecosystem: Environmental > Aquatic > Freshwater >... | reverse complement strand
ATTTGATTTTAAGACCTATCAATATGAAGAACTAAACATTATTTCCTATACAACAGACCAACTGATTAATGAGATAAAGGAAAATATGGATCGATTGGATTTTGAGAAGAAAGTGCGGCAGGAATTTTTTTCAAATGCTTCACATGAATTAAAAACACCCATTACTTCAATTAAAGGATATACGGAATTACTACAGAATAATCTTGCAAATAGTGAAGAGACTAAAAAAGATTGCATACAGAGAATTATCAGAGAAACAGATCATATGACAAATTTAATCAATGATATTCTGATGATTTCCAAACTGGAAACAAAAGATTTATCAGTAGATATTTCTGAGGTCCGTATCGCACCGCTTTTAGCAGAGGTTTTAGAATCATTACAACCAATTGCAATACAGAATGAAGTGACTTTACATCAAGATTGTCAGCCAATTGTAATGCAGGACTCAGTTGATCAATTGCGGGAATTGCTATCCAATCTAATTATGAATGCAATTAAATATAATCATCTGGGTGGAGATGTGTGGGTGACAATTATCAAGCAAAGCAACGAGATGACCATAACAGTCAAAGATAATGGAATAGGGATATCAGAAGAGGATAAAGCACGTGTATTTGAACGGTTTTATTGTGTAGATAAAGGACGAAGTAAAAAATCAGGCGGAACTGGCTTAGGATTATCAATTGTGAAGCATATTGTCAGCTATCATGGTGGGACACTGGAATTGGAGAGTGAGCTCGGTAAGGGTAGTACCTTTACAATCAGAATTCCTATGCAGAATGAGAATATAGTATGAAGTATATAGAAAATCAAGACGGAAGAATAAGACAGGAAGTTTTTTTGACAAGAGAGAGCATAGTGAGATTAATAAAGCGGTATCATTTTGAAGACAGTGACTTATCTCTTATTGAGTCTATTTATAGCACGCTTCTGCCGTTACTTGTGCCTGACATATATATCAAAACGGTTGATGAGGCAACGTCATTATATCATGAGGTTGTAAGAAAAAGTGATGGGCAGAGAAACAATTGCGCGGTAATTATAGTGACGCTCGGCGCTGTGCTTGATATATTTCGAGCAGCATATTTAGATAAAGGACATTTGCGTGAGGCATATATAATTGATTGTCTATCAAACGAGTTGATGTTTATAATTTACGAAAAAATCGAGGATATCATCAAAGAGCAAACTGGATTATGGGTAGAAAAATATGAATTTTTAGGGGGGAAGTATCCTTTAGAAATGATGCCAGTCATTTTTGATTATATAGGGCAGAATAATGTATCATTCAATCATGCATATGCATTGCAGCCGTCTAAGAGTATTGTGATGTTGGTTGAATTGTCATCTAAAAAAAGTGTTGCAAAGATTAATATATGTACGGATTGTAATAATATTATTTGTGTAAATAGAGCTTTTGATTGTAAAAAGAACGAAAGTTAGAATCGCAATAGCAGTATATAAAATGAAAGGTAAATATAATATGATTCAGTTATATTATGGTGGCGGCAAGGGTAAAACAACTGCTGCAATTGGTGGTGCAATTCGCGCAGCCGGAGCAGGACGCAAAGTGTTTTTTGTACAATTCATGAAAGGAAATAGTACAAGTGAATTGGCAGTTCTGCAACAAATAGAGAATATAGAAATAAGTAGAAATGACAGAAGCTTCGGCTTTTTCGAACAAATGCGAGAGGAAGATAAAGAAATATTAACAGGAATTCATAACGAACTGTTAGAAAAGGCAATTGCATTTGCCAGTGAAAAAAAAGCGTGTGCATTACCGTGTTGTATTGTACTAGATGAAATAACATATGCTTACAATTTTAATTTATTGGGAAAAGAGCGCTTATTGGAATTTCTGAAAGAGGCAGACGATATGGTTGAAATTATTATCACAGGAAGAAATCCTGCTGATGTGATATTAAGACAGGCAGACTATTTGTCAGAGATTGTTTGCAGAAGGCATCCGTTTGAACGAGGAGTTGGTGCACGCGAGGGAATAGAGTACTAACACTTGAATATAAAGGTTATAGATTGTATCATAATATCCGCAAGGATAAAAACACATCCCGGAGGCAGTCTGGGAGTAACGTGTAAAAAAGATGAAGCGAAAAGGAGCGCACCAATGGATGAGACATTTGGCAAATATCTAATTAGCCAGGATAAAAACAAAATGGATTCCAACCGCGTTTTGGAACTTTTGCGCACAACATATTGGGCAACTGAAAGAAGTCTTGATACTATGGAAAAAGCAATGGAGAATTCCATATGTTGTGGTGTATATGATCAGGATGGGTATTTGGTTGCTTTTTCGCGCGTACTTACGGATTTTGCGACAACATATTACTTAGCAGATGTCGTTGTTGATGAAAGGTATCGAGGAAACGGTATAGGAAAAGAAATGATTAACCATGTATGTAAAGATGAACAGCTGCAAAATATGCGCGGATTATTAATCACGAAGGATGCACATGGTTTATATGAAAAATATGGATTCTCAAGAGAGGGTGCGCAGTGGTTTATGACTACAAAGTATGGAAGGATTTTATGAAATAAATGAATCCGATATCTTGACAAAGGTAGAAACGTGCTATAATATAAATAATAATTAAGCATAGGCAACTGTGTTGTTAAAGATAGAGACAAAGAGGAGTACGTATAGACACTTGACAGAGAGAATGACCCATTGGCTGCAAGGTGATTTGAAGTAAGATATACGGAAGGTAGCTTTTGAATCGGTATTTTGAATTTGCAGTAGGGATACACGTTTAGTCCCCGTTAAAGGACAGTCGGTAAGATATATATTATATCATACGACACTGAGAGGTAGAATATTCTATCATAAAGGTGGTACCGTGATATCGTGAGATAATCGCCCTTTACTGTTTACTAACAGTAGAGGGATTTTTAATTTAATTGAAGCCTGTGCATACAACCTAAAGAGGTAAGGAGAAATGATTATGAGTAAAGAATTGGCAAAAACCTATGATCCACACGGTTTAGAAGAAAAAATATATCAAAAATGGCTAGAAAAGGGATACTTTCATGCAGAGGTGGATAGAAGTAAAAAGCCGTTTACTATTGTGATGCCACCACCAAATATTACAGGTAAGTTGCATATGGGACATGCGCTTGATAATACAATGCAGGATATTCTGATTCGTTTTAAGAGAATGCAGGGTTATAATGCCCTTTGGATTCCAGGAACCGATCACGCAGCGATTTCAACAGAAGTAAAGGTGATTGAGGCGCTGAAGAAGGAAGGAATAAACAAAGAGGAACTTGGGAGAGATGGGTTTATAAAGAGAACGTGGGAGTGGAGAGATGAATATGGACATGCTATTGTAGAACAGCTTAAAAAACTTGGTTCTTCCTGTGATTGGGATAGAGAGCGGTTTACGATGGATGAAGGTTGCTCGGCGGCTGTTGAAGAAGTATTTATCAATTTATATAAAAAAGGTTATATTTATAAGGGAAATAGAATCGTAAACTGGTGTCCGGTCTGTAAGACAACGATTTCTGATGCTGAAGTAGAGCATGAGGAGCAGCCGGGTCATTTTTGGTATATAAAATATCCGATTATGGGAACGGCAGCGGCGGAAAATGTGACACTAGAAAAGAAAGCCATGTCAGCACAGGACTATATTGTAGTAGCTACTACACGCCCAGAGACTATGCTTGGAGATACTGCGCTTGCTGTTAATCCAAATGATGAACGTTATAAAAGTCTTATTGGCAAGTCGGTTATGCTACCACTTGTGAACAAACAAATTCCGGTAGTGGCAGATTCTTATGTAGATATGGAATTTGGGACAGGTGTTGTTAAGATTACACCGGCGCATGATCCAAATGACTTTGAGGTTGGAAGACGCCATGATTTGCCACTTGTTAATATTATGAATGATGATGCTACCATTAATACAAACGGAGGAGCATATAGTGGTATGGAGCGCTATGCTGCAAGAAAACAGATTGTGGCAGATTTAGATGCGCAAGGATTTTTAGAAAAAATAGAAGAACATACTCATAATGTTGGTACACATGACAGGTGTATGACAACAATAGAGCCAATGGCAAAATTGCAATGGTTTGTAGCTATGGAAGAACTTGCAAAACCAGCGATTGCAGTTTTAAAGTCTACACAGAAGGGTGAAAAGTCAACGTTAGGAGAACTTAAATTTGTACCTGAGCGATTTGATAAAACATATTTGCATTGGCTTGAAAACATAAGAGATTGGTGCATTAGTCGCCAATTATGGTGGGGACATAGAATTCCAGCTTATTATTGTGCAGCGTGTGGAGAAATCGTTGTATCAAATAGTAGGCCTGATCGATGCCCTAAATGTGGCTGTGAGACAATGACACAAGACGAGGACACATTAGACACGTGGTTTTCATCTGCATTATGGCCGTTTTCGACACTAGGGTGGCCAGAAAAGACAGAGGATTTGGATTATTTTTATCCAACGGATGTGCTTGTGACTGGCTATGATATTATTTTCTTTTGGGTTATCCGAATGGTGTTTTCAGGGTGTGAGCATATGGGAAAAAGCCCATTTCACACAGTCTTAATTCATGGATTGATTCGCGATTCACAAGGACGGAAAATGAGCAAATCATTAGGTAATGGAATTGATCCACTAGAGGTTATTGAGCAATATGGAGCAGATGCACTTCGCCTTACAATTATTACAGGAAATGCGCCTGGCAATGACATGAGGTTCTATTACGAGCGTGTGGAGGCCAGCAGAAATTTCGCCAATAAGGTATGGAATGCAAGCCGTTTTATTTTAATGAACATAGAGGGAAAGGAAATATCTGATGTGACAAAGGACGGGCTATTGCCAGTGGATTGTTGGATTATTTCTAAGCTGAATGGGGTTATTGGAGAAGTGACAAATAATATGGAGGCCTACGAGCTTGGTATTGCCGTTCAGAAAGTATATGAGTTCATATGGGATGAATTCTGTGATTGGTATATTGAAATGGTAAAGCCGCGTCTATATAATTCGGACGATACCATTTCTCAAAATGCAGCACTATGGACACTTAAAACGGTATTGATGAATGTACTCAAATTATTACATCCGTTTATGCCATTTATTACAGAAGAAGTTTTCGGAACAATGCAGGTCGCTGGCGTAACAATAAATGCCGAGAATGAAGAAGACAGGGAATCCATTATGATATCTTCATGGCCAATTCGTAAAACAGAATGGGAATTTCCAGAAGCAGAGCTTGCTATTGAGACCATTAAAGAAGCAGTGCGCGGTATTCGCAATGTCAGAGCTAATATGAATGTTGTACCAAGCAGAAAAGCACTCGTATATTTAGTTACAGATAATAGCAGAATAATAGATACATTTACAAAAGGAAAATTGTTTTTTCAATCACTCGCTTCGGCAAGTGATGTGATAATACAGACTGACAAAAGTGGCATAGCAGAGGATGCGGTATCAGTTATGATACCAGAAGCGACAATATATATGCCATTTTCAGAATTGGTTGACATAACACAGGAAATAGAACGTTTGGGAAAGGAAGAAGAGCGTCTTCAAGCAGAGATTACTCGTGTTAATGGGTTGCTGAGCAATGAGAAGTTTGTATCTAAAGCCCCAGAAGCTAAAATTCAGGAAGAGAAAGATAAAAAAACAAAATATATGCAAATGCTGACGCAGGTACAGCAGAGATTATTACAATTAAAAAAGGAAAAATAATACATTAATTTGTGAAATATAGAAGATTGCGAAGTTGCTAAATCCATGCTATGATTATAAAAGTGGCAGATATACTTGATTTCATAGCGGAGGTTTGTAATGCCTGAATTCAGTTCAACTACTTACGTTAAAATCGCATCAGATAATAGGGAAGCATATCTTTACCTCAGCCCACCTGAAGCAGGAGAGTTCTATAGCAGCGAGCAAATTAGTGAGTATTTGAAAAAACAGGGTGTTACTTCAGGAATCATATATTCCAGTATAGAGGCAATGACTAAGAAGGGTGTATATTTTAGGGAAGTTAAGGTTGCCGAAGGAACGAAAGCAGTTAATGGCATAAATGGATCTTACGAATTCAAATTTAGCTTAGATGACGTAACTAGAAAACCAATTATTCGTTCAGATGGATCTGTCGATTATCAAAGTATGAGTCTAATTGAAAATACTACTATTGGAGATGTACTTGCAATATATCATCCACCAGTTCCGGGGGAACCAGGTGTTGATGTGAGGGGAAAAGTAACTAAGCCTAAACCAGCGCGAGATTTACCAGCACTCAGAGGAACGGGATTTATACGTTCAGATGATGGATTGATTTATACGGCTACAGCAGAAGGAAAAATAGAATATAGGGAATATCATCTGGATGTAAAAGATGTATATGAGGTACATGGTGATGTTGATTTGATTGTCGGTAAAATCGATTTTAGAGGTGATGTTATTATTTCTGGTAATGTCGAGAGTGGAGTTGAGATACGCGCGACTAAAAGCATCACAATAAATGGGCATGTAGAGGCAGCGAACTTAATTGCGGCTGGTGACGTTATTATTAGGAAAGGTATGCAGGGAGGTCAAAAAGCGAGGATTATAGCAGGTGGCAGCGTATATGCTGAGTTTATAGAGTTTACAAGGATAGAGGCAGGCGGGAGCGTGCATGCTAATATTATTATGAATTCAGAAATCAGAGCCGGTGATCGTATTACGGTATCTGGACGAAGAGGATCTCTAGTCGGTGGTAAGTCATATGCGGTGACAGGCATTTCTGCTGCAAATATTGGAAATGGAGTTGCATTAAAGACATTAGTTTCTGTCGGTGTGAGCGAGGAACTTTTAAAAAGGCAGGAGATGTTGTCTGCCAAGGTGAATGCTGCAAAGATAAGTATCAGAAATGCGGATGAAGAACTCTCGAACTTACAAAAAGAGAAAAAAGATATTATGAGCGAAGGTAGTATTAATGCCAAGATATCGCAACTTCAAAAGAAAATGATGAGAGAAAACAGGCTGATCGAACGGGTAGAAGAAGAACAAGAAAAGCTGACGGATACCTTGCAGCGTGCTGTAAATGCTACAGTTCGCGCGGAGCGTAAGGTATATGCTGGGGCCCAAATTATAATTGATGATCAAACAAAAGTGATTGAAGGCGATACGGAGTCAGTAGAGTTTAAGAGAGAGACTGGCAGTATAGGAGTAGCTGTAAGAATGTTGACCATAGTATGATATACTTATATTTTACTAATGATATGGGTATTATGATAAATAGAATTTTGGAGGCACTATTGTGATCAATTTTGAAGAAGAACTAAAAAAATATCATCCGAGTCTTGAAATTGAAGATGCTGAGGATGCAATACATAATCGAGACTTGAACGATATGACAGATGTTCTGTTAAGTATGTTGAAAGAGACGAAGGACAAGGTAATATGAATTGTTTTGTATGTGGAAGTAGTTTGTCTGAGAAAAACTATTGCACAAGCTGTGGAACGGACGTTACTATATATAAGCAGATTCTGTATGCATCGAATATGTGTTACAACGATGCATTGGAGAAAGCTGGCGTCAGGGATTTATCTGGTGCGGTAATCAGCCTACGGAAAAGTTTAAAATTTAATAAGAATAATACTGCAGCTAGAAACCTATTGGGACTGGTTTATTTTGAGATGGGTGAAGCTGTGTCTGCACTTAGCGAATGGGTAATCAGCAAGAGTCTCCAAAGTAACAAAAACATAGCTGATGACTATTTAGGCGAAATTCAGACAAATCATGCAAAACTAGATACAATCAATCAAACGATTAAAAAGTATAATCAGGCGCTTGCATATTGTTATCAAGGAAGTAAGGATCTTGCCATTATACAGTTGAAAAAGGTACTTTCAATAAACCCCAAATTGATATGTGGTTATCAATTACTTGCACTTTTATATATGAATGTCGAAGATTGGGATAAAGCAAGACGTACATTGCTCCGTGGAGCACAGATTGATACAAATAATACCACGACGCTTCGTTACCTGAGAGAAGTGAATATGGTTTTATCTGAAAAAGAGGAACATTTGTCCGGTAAGCACAAAAAAGGGCAAGGTGAAGTATATAGTTATCAGAGTGGCAATGAAACGATTATTCAACCAATGTATGTTAAAGAAAGAGTAGGGTTCTCAAGTATCATTAATATTATTATTGGTATTATTATTGGTGTGGCGATTGCATGGTTTTTAATACTCCCTGCGCGTATTGGTGTTGAGACAGATAGGAATGATGAAAAATTCAAGAAAGTGAGTGAAGAACTTACAGCTGAGAAGGCATCGAAATTAGAGCTTGAAGAGGCAATAGATACATTACGAACACAAAACGAAGAACAAGAAGCGAAAATCGAAGAATTTGAGAGTTCAACAGGCGTCGCGCAAGCCTCGGATTATTTGGAGAATGCAGCAAAGGCATATATTGAAAATCCAGAAGAGGTAATAGCTGTTGTGGATTTGTTGGCAAAAATTGAGGATGAATATTTAAAAACAGCCTCGCAACCATTTATTACGTTGCACACGTTACTTATGGATAGTGTAAAAATAGAAGCGGCTAAGCAGTATTATGAAAAAGGGCTTGAAGAGGTTGGAGACAGTAAGAATGAAGAGGCAATTGCCGATTTAACAAAAGCATGGGAACTTGACGAAACTAATGCAAAAGCTTTGTTCAATCTCGGACATGCCTATCGTAACTCAGGTAATACTGATAAAGCAGACGAAGTATATAAGCAGGTGATCGAACTTTTCCCTGATACCGACATGGCAAATAATGCAAAAGATTATATTTCAGCAGAGGAAGATTATGAAGGTTAGTTTATCAAATGATTTGAGATTATAAAGGTTAATATAAGAAAAACATTAAAAAGAGGCAGCGGCCTCTTTTTTTGATGCAATATCAAACAATGGGAGAATCAAATTATACAACAGTTTGTATTGAATTGTTGGTTGATTTTCCGAGTAATGATTCATATAATTGCTATAGACAACATGGTGTCGGGAAATGTGAAATAAAGTCAATCGTAAGATAGCTTAACTAGTACCAGACAGTATGTGGAAAAGACTAAAGTAGGAGTTAAAAAATGAAAAAACAAAAAATTTATGCGTGGACATGCTGTATCCTTTGCAGCTTCTTTGTCTGTATAACAGGATGTAGTAAGCAAGAAGGCGAGTTATATGAGAATTTAAAAGTGGAAACACAAATCCCTGCAATAGAGTCTATTGTGAACTATGGTGAATTTATAGGAACAGTAGAAGCAGGAAAGACAGTTTCAGTTATCACAAAGGTTTCAGGAGAGGTACTGCAAACGTATTTTACGGAAGGCGATATGGTACAAGAAGGAGACATTTTGTTTGATCTTGATTCGACACAAGCCGAACAGGGTCTTGCCTCGGCAAAAGCCGCATATCAGACAACAAAGAGCGGCGTAGATAAAATGCTTGGAAGTGGTCTTGATTCGCAGGCTATCTCAATTACTGGTACTTATAAAAATGCCGAAGTTGGTCTCGACAATGCAAATTATAATTATAACAATACTTGTGAAAAAATAGGGGATACAAAAGATAGTATTTCTGAGTTGGATACGACGCTGGATGGATTAGAAAAACAGAATCAGGTTTTGAATCAGAAGCTTCAGGCAGCAATTGCAGTTTCTGCAAACTCTGTGGCAGTAGAGCAGTTAAAGGCACAAATATCGGCATTAGAAGCACAGATTTCTATGTTGAATACAAGTGTTAATACGATGACTTCCACAAAAGTGCAATTAGAGTCTAGTGTACATACTTACGAAAATGCCGTTAAGCAGGCGGGGGTAGGGATGGATATCGCAGAAGCATCACTGAACCTGACTGTAACTAAAATCTTAAATGAAGCACTCGCATCTGCGGCAGCGACTTTGAATCAAGCGCAGGTAAATGTAAGTAATGCAGAAGCAGCAATGGATTACTATCATATAAAATCACCAGTTTCCGGTAAGCTGGAGTCTCAAAACGTAGAGCAGTATGAGATGGCACAGGCAGGAAGTCCAGCCTGCATTATTACGACTGATAATTCCAAAAAAGTAATTTTTTATATCAGTGAAACAAATATTTCTGATATAGAAGTTGGTCAGAGTATCATTTTAGAATATGCGGATGAGAGTTATGAAGGTACCATCATTAACATTGAGGATAAGATAGATGCAGCTACAGGTTTGTTTAAGGCGGAGGTAGCAGTGAGCGGAAGTGGGAGTGGTCTGCATGTAGGATCCAGTATTAAAATAATACTTGAGACAAGTTCTGTAAGTGATGCAATGGCGATTCCATTAGAAGCAGTATATTATGAAAATGAGCAAGCATATGTTTATCTAAATGAAGGTGGTGTGGCAAAAAAAACATATGTAGAAACAGGAATATATGATGATAAAAAGATACAAGTTGTGGACGGAATAGATGCAGGCAGTGAGGTGATTACATCCTGGTCTGCAAGACTGAAAGACGGGGAGATAGTAGATGGGATTAACTAAATTATCATTAAAGAGACCTGTATCTGTGGTTATTATTATAGCAGCAATCGTAATTTTTGGTATTGCATCTATATTCGGATTGAATATGCAACTTTCACCTGATATGGAAATGCCTATGTTTATTGTATACACAACTTATATAGGAGTTTCCCCTGAAGATATTGATGAATTAGTTTCACAAAAGATAGAGGAAGCTGGTGGAACACTGAAAGGACTTAAGAATATTCAGTCGTCTTCTGCAGAAAATATTTCTATGGTTATGTTCCAATATGAATATGGAACGGATATGGACGACGCTTACTTAGATCTATTGGAGGCAATCAACTCAAATCAAAATGATTTGCCGGAGGATGCGGGCACACCAACTATTATAGAATTGGATATGAATGCTATTCCATCGATGATGGTTTCAGCAGCCGCAGAAGGAGATATTGATCTCCTGAGTTATATAGATGATGAGGTGGTACCTGAACTTGAGCGAATTACAGATATTGCAGAGGTAGATGTCTCCGGAGGAAATGATGCTTATATTAGTGTTAGTCTGGATCAGCAAAAAATGAGTCAGTATGGACTTACTATGAATACGGTAGTTAGCTATATTAATGCGGCCAATTTTACAATGCCAGTTGGAACGGCTAATCATGGCAAGCAGTCTATGAATGTTAGTATTAGCTCAGAATATGATACGATAGAGCAGTTACTTGCCATTCCTATTACGACTACGAAAGGTTCTGTTATAAAGCTGTCTGATGTTTCGCTTGTGAGAGAGCAATATGAGGATAGCACATCCATCAGCCGATACAATGGACTGGAAAACGTAACAATCAGTGTCAGTAAGCGACAGAGTGCAGGAGATGTATCGGTTGCAAATTCTGTAAAAAAGGTTTTAAGCGAAATGGAATCCAAAGATGCTGGAGTACATTTTGAGATTATTTCTGATACAAGCAAGAGCGTTAAAGATTCCTTAAAGGCAGTTACAGAAACCTTGATTATGGGTATGCTTCTGTCTATGCTGATTCTATTTCTGTTTTTTGGAGATATGAAAGGAAGCTTTATAGTAGGATGTTCTATGCCCATTTCAGTTCTTATGACATTTATCTTAATGAAGTTTATGGGTTACTCTTTAAATGTAGTTACAATGGGAGGTCTAGTGATTGGTGTTGGAATGATGGTTGATAATTCCATTGTTGTATTGGAAAGTTGTTTTCGAAAGAGAGATGAGGGACTTGATTTTAGAAATGCAGCAGAGGATGGAACAAAATTTGTATTAAACTCTATTGTTGCGTCTACTACGACTACAGTAGCTGTATTTCTCCCAATCAGTTTAACAAAAGGATTAGCAGGTCAGATGTTTGGACCACTTGGATTTACAATTGTATTTTCCCTTCTGGCGTCACTTATTTCTGCAATTACACTTGTACCATTATTCTTTTCAAGATATAAGCCTGTTGAAAAAAAAGAGGCAGTTGTTGCAAAATTTGTTATAGATTTTTCAAATGCTTATGGTCGTTTTCTTAGAAAGGTGCTATGCCATAAAAAGGCAGTTTCCTTGTTAGCAGTTATTCTTCTTGCAGTTTCTATTGCAGGAATGACACTATTAAATATGGAATTGATGCCGACAATCGATCAGGGACATATACAGTTCACAATAAACGGAAGACCCGGTCTTAAGGTTGATCAGTATGATGTGTTTATGGGTGGACTGGAAGAGATGGTTTCTGCAGATTTGGATGTTGAAAGTTACAGCATAACTGCAAATAGTGCAGATGCAAAAGGAACTATGGATGTTTTTTTGAAAAAAGATAGAGAGAAAGAAACATGGGAAATAGCTGAGAAATGGAACCTTGACATGAAGGATGTGACGCAATTTGATGTAGAGGTTGAAGAAATCAGTGATAGTGGTATGGGTGGAGGTGCTAGCCTAGGTGGTGGCAATGTTGAAGTAACACTTCTCGGAAGCGAAATGGAGGATTTAAAAACGGCTTCGGCAATGGTAGAAGAATTAATGAAGGAAACACCTGGGATTATAAGAGTAACCTCAACTGCAAACGCAAGTGGAAGCAAGGCAGAACTTGTAATCGACCCATTAAAAGCTGCGGCAGTCGGGTTTACACCGGCAATTGTTGCTTCAAATGTCAATATGGCACTTAGCGGTGTTAATACAATTGAAATTACGAATAATCGAAAATTATATACGGTCAAGGTGGAATATCCAGATGAAACCTACGAAAATGTTGAAGATCTGGATACACTGATTATGATAGCGCCTACGGGGAAGAAAGTGATGCTTGCAGACATTTCTGACATTGTGTATACAGATAGCGCACAGGAATTGAATCGTAGTAATGGTAGATATAGTGCTACGATTACGGGGATACCCCAAAAGGCTGTTAAATTTGATGCAAAAGATGAAATTGAAACAAAAGTAGCTGGTCTCATCTATCCAGGTGATGTTGGAATTGGTTCTACAACTATGTCTGAAATGATGTCGGAAGAATTTTCAAGCCTTATTGCAGCAATCATTGTGGCTTTTCTACTTGTTCTTATGATTATGGCGATGCAGTTTGAATCAATCCGCTTTTCTTTAATGGTAATGTGGTGTATTCCCTTCAGCCTAGTGGGCTCAGTAGGTCTGATGCTATTAACAGGTACGACACTTACTATGGTCTCTTTTATGGGATTTTTGATGCTAATTGGTACAGTTGTCAATAACGGAATTCTATTTGTTGATACTGCTAATCAATTGCGTGAGGACCGAAATAGGGAAGATGCACTTGTTGAAGCTGGACGTATTCGCTTGCGCCCGATTCTAATGACATCTCTGACTACAATACTTGCTATGGTACCAATGTCTTTGGGAATTGGCGAGGGAACGGAGATGATGCAGAGTATGGGAGTCGTGATTATTGGTGGTTTTGTTGCCTCCACGACATTGACATTGCTGCTACTCCCAGTATTCTATACCCTAATGGATCAAATCCGTACAGGAGAGCGCCATCTGATTAATAAATCTATGAGGCAGATCAAGCGGAATGGAAGGAAAGAAAAGAAAAGTAGTCGTAAAGGAAAAGGTAACGCTAGTATGCTTGACATAGTTCAAATTTCTGAGAATTATGAAGAGGATAAGAAATAGGAGTTATAGTAAATATCGTAAATTAAGTGGTAATGCTGATTTTATGAGGGGGAGAAAAATAATGAAAAAGAATCTTGAATTAACGGAGCATACTAAGCAGAATATTGTTGAAGCATTCTGGAGTCTGTATGGTGAAAAAAAATTAACACAGATTTCAGTGAAAGAAATAACGGAAAAAGCGGGATATAACAGAAGTACTTTTTACTCTTACTTTAATAATACGGAAGAAGTACTTAATTATGTCGTAAAAGAACTTTTTGTCAAAGCTAGGGAAATCGGGAAATTTCATAATGGATATATGCATAAAAGCATGTCTACGGACCCAAATTTTGAAGAGGAGCGGAATCAAGAATTTATACAGTTCTATATTGAAAATAGCAAATATCTATCTGTCTTATTCGATAAAATGAAGACACCAATATTTTCGAAACATTTATGGAATTTGATACATCCACGATATTTAGAATTCATGGAAAAACTTGCAGAGGAGGAACAAAGAGAACTCGCATATTTAATCGAGTACAATTTCTGCGGTATTTTTGCAATGATTGCAAAATGGCATAAATGCGGAGAGGATATTCCAATCGAGAGGTTACTTGAACTTTTTAATATGATGTCCATGGAAGGATTTACGCATAGTGTTGAACAGATTATCGGAGATAAATGTGCAGACACAATGAAAGCATCCAGTAAGGAATTATGATTTCTTATATTTGTAAGTGTAGAAACATTCGCAAATATATGATATAATTCAGGTTAGTTCGTATCATATAGGCTAAGGTTTCATTAGATGTCAGCTAGGAGAAGTGTATGCAAAGAAAAGGAAAGAAAATCAACATTGATTTGCCATGGGCACCATTTGCGTTATTATTTTCTGTATGTCTACTTTTAAGTGTTTCTATTGATGGTACAAGGGAAAATTTATGGTCGGGTGAATTATTGCTGTTGTTTGTGGCATTCGTAGTTGGCATATGGGCATTACGCAAATATATTCCTTTAAATTGGTTTACTATATTAATTGGTATTGGTTTTATCCTACGTGTTGCTTATATTCTCTATACTCCGGTATGGTGTAGACAGCATGATGTGATTGATTTTGGAACAGGGATTGGACATGCTGGATTGATAGAATATCTGATGGAGTATAAGGCATTACCTGATTTTGATCCACGCGAAAAATGGGCATTTTTTCAACCACCGCTCCATCATATTATAGCCGCGATATGGATTAAAGTTAATATAAAACTTGGAATTCTATACCGGCAGGCGCAGGAAAATGTGCAGATATTGACTCTATTTTATACAAGTACAGCTATGATTTTATCCTATTACATATTCAAGGAGTGCGGGCTTAAAAAGTGGGGATTAAGAATTGCTTGCACAATTATAGCATTTTCTCCAATATTTATTATGATGTCAGGAAGCTTGAATAATGATGCCTTGTGTCTTGTACTTCAAGTTGTTTCTGTCTACTTGGTGATTAAATGGGATAAAGAGCCAAGAATGTTTACAATTATCCTATTGGCAATAGCGATAGGATGCTCTATGATGGCAAAATTGTCTGGCGGAACTGTTGCACCAGCGGTTGCAATATTGTTTGTTTTAAAATTACTAAAAGCTGAAGGGAACATAAATGAATCATATGGAGTTCATAACCTGTGGGGCAATATTAAAAAATATTGGACTCAGTTTTTTGTATTTGTGATGATTTGTTTTCCGCTGGGTCTTTGGTCGCCATTGCGTAATAAATTACTGTTTGACGTTCCATTTAATTATACACCTGCAGTTGGAGAGGGATTAAGCCAATATACAATTTTACAGAGACTATTTGATTTTCAAATGCACAGTGTTTATCCAGCAATGATTAACTATGGAGACACATATGATGAGTATAATGTCTTGCTTGCACTTTTTAAGACCTCCCTGTTTGGAGAATATAATTTCAGCAGTATAAATAATAGTCTGTCGCCTATAGCAGTTCTTTTTTTCATAGTAGGGGTTACATTGGCAGTAATCTCATTTTGCGCAACATGGTATTTTATAATAAAAAAAGAGTCTCCGTTATCCCATAAATGGAAGTTGTTTTGGGGAATCTTATACGGAACACAGTTGATTACTTACTTTGTGTTTGCATTTAAACAAACCTATTTTAGTTCCCAAGACTTTAGATATATTGCCTTAAGCTTAGTGCCACAGAGTTTATTTCTCGGTATGCTAGCAGATCAATTAGGTCAAAAAGCAGAGGGAGTAAAAATCGGAAAACAAAGATACCCGTTTCTTATATTGCTTATATGTACGATAGTGTTTGCACTATGTTCTTGTTTCATTTATATTGGCATTGGCTTTCCGATACAGTAGGCAATGCCAGGCAGATGCTATTGCTGCAGAAACATATGATGTGCTTTCATTTCAATAGGGACGTCAATGTTATTGTTGGCCATCTTTTGTAGTAGCATATCATTAATATGGAGTGTTGCTTTTCGTTTATTTTCATAACGTTCTATCAGTTCTTTATACAAAGGATTACCTGACATATTATTGCGTACATCCCTGTGAAATGGGCAGTAGTTAAATAGCAGGAATCTTGATAGTTTATTCATCCGAATAGAACCAGCGCCCTCATATAGAAGGTAGTCCATGTAATCTCTTACAAACATTTCTTTAGAACTATTACGAGACTTTTGCAGTGTCATTTTAATCTTTTCCTTGGCTTCAGGAGACAAATCGCGACTTTTTTTATAGGTTTGTAAATATTCACAGTAATCGCTGGTCAAAGAGCGTTCTGATATATCATTCCATCGTACACCCTGTATACGGCGGCAAAGTTCCCAACGAAATTCGCCAGTTAGTCGGATCATGGTGGAAAGAAGGTCATCCATACTAAGAATAGAAATCATCATACGAGCGGGTGAAGAACGCTTTTTACCAGTGATTTCTTGCCACATAATCCCACGAGAACCAATATTTGGCATCAAAATGATATCCGGAAGCACCTCCATCTGCACTAGTTCCTTAGTGATCCCTTGCTCAGGATTAGAATATATCGTTTCACGAAAGTACGCAGAATAATCTATTCCACGAATTTTATTAAGAGTTTCATGAATATTAGCTATGGATAAGTAAGCTGAAGGGAGCTGTTTATAAAGATTATGTTCAGAGAGTACAGGGCAAAAAGTAGAAATATGTCCAGAGGTCACTTTATTCGTCAATCTGAACATATTATCAAATTCAAAAAGCAATCGTTTTTCTGGGTCATGCAGGGCAGAATTTTCCTGTGCATCCGTTATCTTCCCCGACACGCGTTGATTGCGTAAATAAGAGGTATAGTCTATATTTAGCTCATTAATACAAGGGATTTTTTCACCATTATATATTTTAACAAGCCAATCATAAAGGAGAAAAACATTGCCCTTCTCATCAGGCTGCACTTTTTCGGAAAGATAATATAGGTAAACAGCATTATCAATACCGATTAATTCTTCATCAACATATCCAAAATAGAAAAACATTTTCAATTCAGTAGGAACAACAGGGTCAGACAAGCTTCTCAATAAAGCTTCCTTATATGTGTTATAAAATAACACCGTAAGATTTTTGCGAAGCTCTTTGGAGGAATCAGACATATCATTCCGATCAGAAAGTGCGTAATATTTTTTCAGGAGTAAGCGGAAATTGCGTGCTTCTAATTCACTGATGTGTGCATATTCGGTAATGGTATCGATAGAATTCTTTAAAGATTCTGCAATTTTCTGAAGAGTACTACGATCTATGTTTGCAGATGTCGATAAAACAGAATCATCTTTTTCCCCACAGACTTCGTGATATTCTTGGCTACGTAAAAGTACAAGCTCTTTATCAATATGCCTCTCTTTGCTAATCATGAGCATAATGCGCTCAAGAGTATCCCTTATTGGTGATATGTCAATAGAATCCGAACATGCCAAAACCTCTTTATATAGATTAAGATAATAAGTAAATAAATCCATATTAAAGTCGCTCAGAAACAAATCATAAATCATATCTAAATACCGATTAAGACGCTCACAGAAAGGAAGTACATATAAAATATCTGCACTGGCTTTCAAGATAAATCCAGAACAGGCATCAGGATAGGAGTCATAAAATGCTTTCCAACGGGCAGGTTCCATGGTATGTAAGGAAGCATAATAATTCAGAATCCAGTCTTCCATCACGGAATCAATAGAAAATTCTCCGAGCTGTGACAGTCCTGGAAGTTCTAAAGGCTCTATATGGTGGGACTGACAAAGCTGCTGATATTGTGCATATAGTTTAGATGCTGTATCATATAAGGATTGACAATCTGCAAGTGTTGAAGCATAGACTTCCATAATGGTTTGACACTTTTGTGCAAATGCACATGTCATGATACCGGCAGCAGAGGGGTTTTCTGATATAAGGGCAGAAATGTCTGTAGGAGATGTATAAGGATATACTATAAGAGTGGTATCCTCTAAAGCGGTATATTCAAAAGGATAATAAATTCCTTGCGATTCACATATGCCTAATACCTCACCTTTAGAAAATGTAATTTGAGATAGAGAATTGGTTGCACTTACTCTACCTTGTGCGATGATGCAAAGCTGTGTAGTGCGATCACCTTCCTGAAATATAACGGTCCCTGCTTTATAATTGGTTCCTGCCATAATTTGCTCCTTAATTAAGGTGTGAAAAACCTTCTGCTATTTTATGTATACCTCAGTAATAGTATACGAAAAAAATGGGCATTTTACAATCCCTCTATGACAAAAAGGGTAGAGACCAAGAGTATAAAGATGGAAATAAATAGGTATTTAATAATATAGGATTGTAAATCATTGAAAAAGCTAAAAGCGCATTGTATAATATTAATGTAATTATTCTGAATAGGAGGAGACATTTTGAAGATTATACCGTTAGTAGAAAATACGGCAATTTCAAATAAAGTGATTTCACGTCACGGATTATGTTTCTATGTTGAAACCCGTGATCATAAAATGTTAATAGATCTAGGACCAAATGAAATATTTCTTCGCAATGCAGCAGCATTAGATATTGATATCAGTGAGATTGACATGGTAGTACTTTCTCATGGGCACGCCGATCATGTCGGAGGATTAAAAGCTTTTTTAAAAGTAAATAGTAAAGCAAAAATATATATGCATAGGAATGTTTGCGATCCACATTTTTTAAAGGTGTCTGGGATACCATGCCCGATTGGGATAGATATGAGTATGATTGACCGTGAAAATGAGCGATTTGTGTTTACCGATCATTTCACAAAAGTAGACGGTGAAATTACATTATTTGCAGGTGTTACGGGAAGAAAATATTTTGCAAAAAGTAATGAAGCGATGTATGTGCGCAAAGGAAGTAAACTTGTGAAAGATAATTTCTCTCATGAGCAGAATATGCTTCTGACAAATGGAAGGGAATGGGCACTGATAGCAAATTGTGCACATAACGGTATCTTAAATATCATGGAACGAGCTGTCGAGGTATGCCAGGAAAGACCAAGTATAGTAATTTCAGGTTTCCATACATATAACCCCCCTACAGATGAATATGAGAGTGATCAACTAATTAGTAAACTCGGAGATGAATTAGTGAAGTGGGAGAATACTGTATATTATACGTGTCATTGCACGGGAAATGAAGCATTTGTCAAATTAAAAGAAGTCCTGGGAGACAGAATACACTATGTCTCAACAGGACAGAAAATCGAGTTTCTTGAGGAAATTGAAGGGTATATTTTATATTAGGTAAAAGGAAGCTACTATAGAGGGTCCCCATTTGGTGCATTTGGTCCGCTTACTGAAGCATCATGATTTCTGGGTCCACCAGGGCTTTTGAGGTTACCCATACCACCTTGTGTGATAGATCCATCTTCATTTATACAAGTAATCATATCTTCAAGAGTGATAGTACACAGTTCTGTGCCACCAGAAGTTATCGTATAGGTATTGCTTTGCTGTAAATCGCATGAACTGAATATGACACAAGAATATGATTTTTGAGAAGTAATTTCTGCAACAGTTGTATTGTTTTCTGATTGTATTGTTACAGTCGAGCCTGCTTGCTGTACAGTATCAAATAATAACATCAAAGAGGCCTGTGAAGAAGAATCACTTGGAGATTGCGCCATCCCTGAACTTCCAACAGCATTTAAAAAACCACCTGTTATTTCATAAACTCCATTATAATCAATAACACCATTTCCGTCATTGGTTGGGCCATATAGAGTTACCGTTCCCCCTGATTGGTAGATATTACCATTACTATCAATACTATCACCATCAGTACTGACAATCATGGTTCCACCATTTATGTAAATATTATAATTACTGTTATTTGTAAAAGAATCATCATCACCTGTATTCACGGTATCACTTTCATCTGTACCACCTGTAGCATTGAGTCCATCATCACTCGCTGTAATATTGATGTTGCCGTCGTTAATGGTAATGGTGGCACCTTCGAGACCTTCATAACAGCCAGTAATATTAAATGTTCCATTATCAATTCTAAGATCAGTATCTGTATGCAAAGCGTCATCGCCAGCCTGTATTGTAAAATTGCCATCGGTTATAACCAGAGAATCCTTTCCCTTGATTGCATCATCGGCAGATGTAATGGTGAAACTACCGTTTGTGATAATCAATTTTTTTTTAGAGACGATACCCTGATGATAATTAGCGTTAACAGTTAGAGAACCTGAGCCATTGATAATTAAATCGCCTTTGCTAAAGAGGGCCGCATCTGGTTCAGTTTCGTCTGTAGATTCATATTTATATACAATAGCGTCTGTTATTGTATTGAAAGTTCCTTTGACAAGCGTGATTGTTGTTTCTCCTGCATTACTTAAGTAAATGGGAGCATTATCAGAGCAGGTAATGTCAATTCCGTTTAATACTAAGTGTATAGAATCATTGTTACCAGCGTCTATAACAATCTGTCCATCAGACAATTTACCAGTTATCACATAGGTACCACTAGCATTGATAGTAACTACGCTGTCATTAGAAATAGCACCTGTGCCAGATATTTCGCATTTCGTATCGTCAAGTGTTATATGTGTTGCACTTGCATCATCCCATGCTTCTGCTGCTGCAAGGATATCCAAATCAACAGAAGTTGACAATGCAGCCGTAAGTGATGCCAGATTAGAGGAAGTCGATAATTCATTTGCAATTGAAGTCGTCATAGACAAATCAGATGTAGTGCTGTCAGCAGTTGCTCCACAGCCAGATATGAATAGAATGGCGGTAAAAACCAAATAGGGTATTATTCTATGGTATATTTTTATTTTCATGATAGTTTCCTCTTTCTACAATTCATCGGAACGGACAATGGTGTGTCTGCACGATATAGTTAAGTTGCCGTTTCTACATCTAAGCTTATCAATAAATTCTTTCTCTGTAGCGGGATTTATTAGAGCAAAACGATATTGTAATTCAAAGAGACTGCCCATATTTGTTGTCTTTACTTGAATGAGCTCGCAATTTTTTGTATAGGTACTAAATAAATCATTAAAAATATCGTTATAATCTAGATTTTCTGGTATTGTAATCTTTAGCTCTTTGGTATTATCCTTTTTTTCTCCAAATTTAGTCAGAGAAAGAAGAAGGGTCGTTATTCCTATGATAATCAGGAAAATAACTGCAAAACTGATATAACCCATACCTGTCGAAAGACCTATAGCCATAGCGAAAAATATGCTACCGATTTCGCGTGCACTGCCTGGAACAGAACGAAAGCGTACCAGGCTGAATGCACCAAGAACTGCGATACCTGTTCCAAGATTACCATTAACGAGCATAATGACAATCTGTACCATTGCAGGTAGTAGTGCAAGTGTTATTACAAAGTTCTTGGTATATGTGTTTTTATACATATGAATATAAGTGGCGATAACACCTAATATAAGAGAGGCAGCGGTACAAAAAATAACTGATTGTGTTGTTAATGTCACTGTAGTGTCTGTCGAAAGATTTAAAATACTGTTTAGCAATTGTATACCTCCGTTTTTTATGCAACGCCATTATGTTTGGCGAGACTTGATTTACTTAGTTCTTTGAAAAAAATAAATTCTTTATAGCAGGTTCCGTATTTAGAGTATGAAGTTGGCAATATGTTATTGTCCGCCAAATAGTCAGATAGCCATTTGGGTATTGCCATACTTATTTTTAATTCCATGAGATACATATCATCATTGATTAGTTTTCTTCCATAAGTACCTTTTGATAGGTCTAAATCATAATCTCTAAAACGAATATTATGGTCAAAAGTAACACGAAGAGTTTCATCACTTTCTGAAAAAAGAGCAATTCTGTCATATGCGATATATATTTTTGGAGAAATATCATTTAGGTTAAGAAACCAATCAATCTCATGGAGTATCTGACCTTGATTTTTTGGTTTCACATCATATTGGAGGTAGGCATCTGCGTCAGACAAAATCATCGACTCACGTCTTTTGTATACCACACCTTTGTATTTCTTCTTCAATTCTAGGAATACAGTGTCATTTGCTGTAATCTGTCCATAACTACGAATTCTGAATTTTTCTTTATAGATTGGCTTTTCAAGTGAAGTGCGAATCAAGTTATAATAATTGGTATCATAGTAAATATTGCAAATGGTATGTAAACCGTAACAATCCCGCTCCATATAGTTACTGAGAAATGTTAACATAGATTCATATTGACTCTTAGTCAACATATATTTTTGCTCATATCGTTTGAATACATTTTGAGTTACTGCCATATAATTACCTCCTTCTATATTGTAAAGTGACAAGTAAAACCTTGTGATCATGCAATCATCATATGCTATATTTCTTAAAACAGTCTGAAAAAGGCGTTTCAGATTATTTTCAGATTCATCTGTTACTATTGTGGCATAGAAGTATCTTTGATATACTTTTTTAAAAGAACAGAAGGAAAGGAGATGCATATGCACATATTAATAGTAGAAGATGAAATCAGATTAGCTGAGGCACTAGGGCAGATTATGAAGGAACAAAAGTATATGGTGGATATCGTTCATGATGGAGTAGAGGGTTTGGATTATGCAATCAGCAATTCCTATGATGTGGTCATATTAGATGTGATGTTGCCTTTAAAAAGTGGATTTTCTGTGGTAAAAGAAATGCGTGCTGCCAAAAACGCAACACCTGTTATTTTATTGACAGCACGAGACGAAATAACAGATAAAATAACCGGTTTGGATATGGGGGCGGATGATTATATGACAAAGCCCTTTGAGCCAGAAGAATTGCTCGCGAGAATTCGGGCAGCTACGCGCAGACAAGGCGAAGTAATTATGGAAGAGTTGAAGTATGCTGATTTGACTTTGAAATTATCTGATAATACCCTAAACGTAGGGGCGAAGTCAGTTCACCTAGGATACAAGGAATTTGAAGTGCTAAAAATGATTATGTCAAATCCTAATATTGTCATTTCTAAGGTAAGCATTATTTCAAAAATATGGGGCGAGGATTCTGAAGCTGAAGATAATAATGTGGAAGCATATATTTCTTTTTTACGAAAAAAGTTTTTTTTCCTCGGTTCCAAAGTAAATATAGCAACACTTAGGAAAGTTGGATATAAACTAGAGGTGAGAGCATGATACAAAAACTGAAAAAGAAATTCATACTTATTAATATGGGTTTGGTTAGTAGTGTTCTACTGATTACATTTGGAATCATAATCTACGCAGATTATAAAAGCGCATTGGGTGAATGGGACAAAAGTCTTCGAATGACCATTTATATGAGTGATCAAACAATGCCTGAAATGGAGCAGTTCGATATAGGAAAAATACCGCGTAAAGGCAATGAACCCCCACTATCAACGTTTCTTTCCTTTCGTGTTGATGTGAATGGTAATGGTGAGATAATTGGTATGCAGGGCAATAATGTGGAAGCTACCGATGAGTTTATGGCAGAAGCAGTAGGTTTGGCACTAGAATCTGAAAAAAAAGAGGGTTTTCTTCCAAAATATAAACTTCGATTTTTAATAGAAAAAGAGGGAGAAAATACACATATTGCATTTGTAGATACATCTAAGCAATTGGAGGATTTTAATAAACTAATTCTTACGCTTTTGCTTGTTGGTTGTGCCGGAATTAGTGCCTTTTTTGTTATTAG
>Ga0209373_10001793_pt1 | contig 23825 bp, 31 predicted proteins | sample Higcelweek5metaG_FD_187173 | JGI IMG/M metagenome (GOLD analysis project Ga0209373, IMG submission 187173) | Freshwater pond sediment microbial communities from the University of Edinburgh, under environmental carbon perturbations - High... | ecosystem: Environmental > Aquatic > Freshwater >... | reverse complement strand
CAGGTATAGGTTATTGTATTTTGGGAAATAATATTAAATAGATATTCGTTAACGATTAATATCAAAATTTAGAATTTACACAAAACTTCTTATAGACCCACATTTAATAAAAATGTGTGTTTTTTATTTTGAAATTTACATCCTTTTTAATGCTCTCGTAACATCTTCAACAATCGCAATTCCGCTGTCGCAAGCTATGTTTACGAGTTTTTCGTAACCATTATTGAGCTTTATTCTAATTGAATCGTTATTATCCTCTAAGGTTAATGATTTAATATCTCCTCCAGCTCTAGTGAGTTTTAATGTTCCCTCTAAGCTCTTTACTAACTGTTCTTTTGAAATATCTTTCTTCATAATTCAATACCTCTTTTCATTTTTTCTTGTAATTATCTAATCTTAAGATTTTTTATGATTGATAAAACACCAGAAAGAGAAAATCCTTTTCTTGTGTACTGAAATTCTGGGTGTGTATTCCTTAATCCGTTATATTTCAATTCATTTGACATAGAAACAACTCCTTTCACGCCATTATTAGCAAAACAAAAATATTTATATTTTTAAATATGACACAAAACAAAAATATCGGTAATATTTTTTAAATATTTTTTATAACACACCAAATTTTAAATTATATGTCATATTTAAAAATCAATTATATTAATAACTGCAAATAAATTTGCTATGCGAAAGGAGAATATTAAAGAAATGTATGAGAAGATAAGAAGCATGGAAAAGATTAATTCTATGAACCTAAACATGCAACGATGGTGTGTACCAGAGACATATGAAGAATACTTGAGAATTATTAATGATTGGGTTTTTGTAACGATACGAACCGATCATGAGACGAAAACATATGATTTGCCTTTTTATATTATTGAACAACCTATAACGTTAGCGGAATTGAAAAATATATGGAAAGAGTTAAAGTCAAAGAATTGCAAGCTTATTATAAGCGACGGAATTAAGTTTGATAAAATTCAAGAATATAACATGGTGATCAGTATAGAAAAAGATGGTCAATTCATGTTTGAAGCTTCACTCTTAAAGATTCCATTAAGGCATTTATATAAGCATCCACAATCAATGTTATCGTGTCAGGGCTGTATTGGGGAAGATCCTAATCATTGGATAAATTACAATCCTTCTGTTTCAGGTTTGAATAAAGCTCAAATTAAGAAAGATATCGAAGATCTCTATTGTACTTATCAAGAAATAATATTTGGTAAAACCCTAGAAATCACAAAATATCCAATACCAGTAGGAACACAGAAAAAGAATATTGTTTTTTGGCAAATGCTTGGTTGATTGAAGAGAGAAAGGAGATAATATGGCAATTCCTTATTATTATCAATTAGAGGATAAAAATAGATTTATTGAGGTAAAACTTGATAAAGGGAGAAGTATAAAAGGCAGAATTTTAGCTTCATACATAACACCAAAAGGAGATTTAGCTGAAGTTACAAGTACTCACAAAGAAAACAATTTTACATATTGTATGAACCGTGGAAAATACTCGCTTGAAGAGAGTGATTTTAAAGCTCTCACACCAGTACCAATTAAATATGATAAAAAAGAATTTGTGCAGTCAGATAAAAACTTATATCTGCCAAAAGAATTATTTGAAAAGCTCAAAAAACATCCACTAGAAATTAGATGCAATGAATTAAAAGAGCGACTTCGCAAGCTTAAGCAATCTAACTGCGTTAATTCTTTTGATATAGTAGATTATTATAACTATTGTGGAGCCTTGAGATTAAAACATTCTTTTTTAAAGAATCAAATTGAGCCATACAAGGATTATAGTGAAGAAGTTAGGCAGAATTTAATTGGTTTAATTAGTGGTCAAATCTCGATATATGAAACATTTATATTGCTAAAAGGTATTCAAAATGCTTCTGAGTACGAATCTTTAATGAAGCTCGATAAGAATGATTTTTTAATAAGCATTGTAGGATTTGATAAGGTTGAGACAATGAAGAGAAGGGCAATTACCACATCTAAATCAAATATCAATGAAGTATTTTTTAATTATTTAATTATGGATTGGGATATTTGTCAAATACCCGGATATGTAATTGATAAGAGTGCTTCATCAGTAAGGAAGCTAGAACAATCGAATGGGGATTCTTTTTTAGAACGGGAATTAAAAGAAGAAATAAGCCTAATTAAAAAGAAAGTGCCATATTACGAAAGAAATAAATATTTTATATGATACAAAAAGCTCCTTGATTTAAAAAATCAGGGAGCTTTGTTTATGATTTAATTTTTGAAATAAGTTCCGTATACATCAGTAAACAATTTGCCGCAATTACCTTTATTGTAATCATCATATGTAATGATTCCATCTTTGACAGATATATCATAACTCACAAATCCGTTAGGGAATTTATCCTCATTGAACTCATTTTCTTTTAGATAGTACCATTTTTCTTCTTCCTCAATCCATACCAAAACATAGTTTTCCATATGATCTTCCTTCTTCTCTTATTGATTTCTATAATCTTTTCTTTTCCTCAATTCTGCTGCTTAAAACTTTCTTGATCGCGTCGTATACTTTTGTTGCTGCGTCTACTGAGTTTTTTAAATTATAGTAAACTCTTTGTTTAATTAATGCTGAGAATATGTATTCCATTGAGTTATATTCTCCAGCCTTTTGTCTTTCTGAAGCAGTGGCTCCAATTAATGAAAAAGTCTGTTCAGTTATGTGAAAATCTTTAAGATGGATAGTTAACTCGTTGTCTAAAGCTGCATCATCCATTACTTCAGTAATAAATGCCATTTCTGCTGTGAGTAATAAATTTAAATTTTCCAGCTCCATATCAGAAATTTTTCGCTCAAATTTTATATCTATTATTCTGCCATTGTCATCTTTTTTATAAGTCGGAGATATACCTATTTTCAATACAGTAATTAAATTATATAGCTTTGTTGTGTATTTTTTTGTAAAAGCATCAACTATTCCTTTTAGCGTATTGTACACAACGTTATTATCAGAATATATCGCTCTTAACGCTTCCTTAAGCTCCGTTTCTGTCATTTTCTTAGCACGAAGCATGGTTAAGTTGTTGCTTTTCTTTGCCTTTTTATCTTCTTTATCCTCTTTTATCTCTTCCATTGGTTCATTGTTTGAATCATTATTCATCTTAATTTTCCTTTCTTACTTGGGTGAAAATAATTAATTTCATTTTTCTTATCGAAAATCCCAAATTTCTGCTCTTCGATCAGCTTCGTTTGCTATATAACTTTTATCAATTTTCTCAATGATTCTTTCTATGATTTCATGATCAAAGCCATCACTTATTTCGTCTAAAATCAATTTGCCTTCGGAATCAACAATAATCGCAAGTGCGTCCTCTCCGTATATTTCATGTTCTAACAAATAAAAACTTTTTCCTCTTATTGATCTGCGATCGATAGTATACCAAGTACCTATGTGCCCTTCTACTATTAATCCAGTGGTGTTTGAATTTACTTTACTCATCAAAATTGCTCCTTTCATATTATTATGCCGAACGGAATATCAACTTTTGCTTTTTTAAGAAGATTAACTAATTTTATATATTTTGCTCGCGGTTTTTCGGTTAATTCTCCCGCTTGCTCAATTTGAGTTAGTTCGTACAATATATCTAGATATCTTTCAAATTTGCATTTTGGGCAATAAGTTTGTTTACTGGACTCAATTTCCCATCCATCTTTTTTGGCCCATTTTATAACCCTTTTTTGACTCAAATCCATACCATGAGTATCTGATAATTGAGCTCCACAAGTGTTACATGATATATCAATCCATCTTTCTATCATTTTTTATACTCCTTTCATATACTTTTTTGCGAAAGTATCTTGAATTCAATTTTTCAATAATCTAATGACACAAAAAGAAATAATCGGAAAAGTATTTTGCGTTCTCTTTTACAAAATAAAAAACATGTGTCATAAGATATAAAATACTATAAAAGGAGAATTTTTATGGGCAAAACAGTATCTATTTGGTCAAATACTAAAAAAAATGGAAAAGCGACACTTATTTATAACATAATCACAAAGGCTTCTGAAATATGTAGGGAAGACGCAAAGGTATTAGTGATATGTCTTAATGGCATATATGGAACGTTATTTGATTTATTTGGCATCGACTACAAGGTCGAGTTAAGTATTGATGAGGTTATTGCATTTAACAGCAGTAGTACTAAATTAAATTACGAAGAATTAATAGCTCATAAAAATAATGTATATTTTATGGGGATTAAAACTCTGAGAAATAGCCGTATCGATAAAGAGGATGTTATTAATGCAATAAATTCTTTCAAAGAAATATTTGATGTAGTAATAATAAACACTGTATCAGGAGTAGATGATCCTCTTACACAAAGGTTAATCAGAGAAACTGATTTTACTGTAAGTTTATTACAGCAGGATATTGTATATTTAAACAAGTTCAATCCATTTTTAGATAATTGTCTTCTATATATTGTAAATAAGTACAACGAAGATATTCATCCATCTACAAAGACAATAGCTAACGATTATAATTTGAAATGTAAAATTGAATCGTTGCCATTGTGTAGTAAGTGGCAAGACATGAAAAACAAAGGCAAAGCAGCTTTTTACGTTCATGAAGAGACTGAATTTAATAAAAAAATAAAAGATATATCTGAATATCTGTGTGATGAAATAGGCATCAAAAGAGATGTTAAGGAAGAAAAGAAAAACTTCTTTAAAAAGATGTTTAAAAAATCTTAAAAATTCTAAAAGTAAGGAGAATTGATATGAATCTAGAATTATTAATTGCAGTTATAGAAGAAAAAATGAGTACTGAAAAAGCTTTGTCAACATCGGATATAAAAAATATTGAGTTGAAAAAAGTTGAGGAAATTGAAAAAAATCAGATGATATTGGCAACCAAGGGAAATATCAATGCAAGAGAATTTGTAAAAAATAAAATTTTCTCACTTGTTAATGATATCAAAGATGTTAATCAGAATTCAGTTGATGACTTCATTTCTCAATATCATATAGATTATTACAAAAATATCTATAGTGGAGATAACAAAAATGTCAGCCCTGTGGAAAAAGATATTTGCGAAATGTTGTCTAAATTTTCTATTGACAAATACGACTCTTACGAAGTGAAGCTTCAGAAATTAACTCAAATCATATACCAAGAATTATATGGATACAGTATTTTAGATGAGTTGATTTTTGAAACTGAGTTAGATGAAGTGGCTGCTACCAGATATGATTATATATGGCTTCAATACAAAGGAATCAAAAAAAGATTTATTAATAAAAAATTCACTTTTGCAAATGAAGATGTATATAAAGGTACAATTGAAAACAGAATGTTAGCTTCGTCTGTCACTGAGATGCAAGGAAGTCAACCTCAAGCAGAAGCTAATCTTGAATGCGGCCACAGAGTTTATGCTATTCGTCCACCATTGGCAACATATCATGTCGTAAGCGTCAGGTTGCTTAATTACAAAAAAGTAATCGAGAGTAATAGTAAATTTATGCCGGTTCAATTGGAAAAGCTCTTAATTCGTTTATCGTCAAAAGGTAAAGCTAACCTTTGTGTTATAGGTGCTATGGGCTCAGGCAAAACAACATTGATTGATAATATTGTTATTAATAATATTGCTAACGATACAACGATGTTGATATTGGAAAATGAGCATGAGCTTCGCGTTGGAAAAAACCATCCTGAGAAAAACTCAATTGAAATGAGATATTTCGGAAATTACGATCCAAGTGATCTTACCGTTATGGGTTTTAGGTTAAATAGAGATGTTATGATTTATGGAGAGGTAAGAGCTCCAAGAGAGGCGTCTGAAGTTATTAAAGCTATGCTAAGAAACTCTCCTGGAAGTGTGTTTTCATTTCACTCATCATCGACAAAAAGGGTTATTCATGACTTAAGGCAATTACTTATGCAAACAAGTTACTATAAGAGTTATAAGGAAGCTCAATTTGATGCAGCTGATGCAATTGACATAATTATTCAAATAAAATTAAACACATACACCGGAAAAAGATATATTTATAAAATTTCCGAAAGTATCGCATATGAAAATATGGAATACGAGATAAGGGATTTATTTGTATATGACAAAAGTACTCAAAAATACAAAGTTCATAAAGATGGACTATCGAAACAATTACAAGAAAAATGTCTTGAATATGACATAACCGAAGAAGAGTTAGATGAAATAAATAAATTATTTAAACCAAGTGCAGAAAATTCTGAATCATTTATATACGAGGAGAATTAATTATGAATTATCCATTACTAATTTCAACTATTATTCTTATGGTTATTTGTATAATCATAATATGGAGGTTAGATTCATGAATTATGTTTTATTAAGTATAGTTATTATTTGTACGGCAATTGTTTTAATTATATTGGGTTTCATTGCTATAAACAAGTATGATAAAACAGAGGTTAAAAAAAGGGAAATTTACAGTAAAATTAAGATTAATAAGATTAATAAGTTTCTTAATCTTATAACTTTATTGCCGTTTTATAAAAAAATCAAGAAGTATTTTTTGAAAAACTTTGAATTTAGTAGATTTGAAAATATTGATTTTGTTGTAAATATTGTTTTATGGGCACTGACAGCAATTTCGATTATAATGATAACTCAAACAATTAACTATAGTGCTGTTTGGTACAATAAGATATTGTTTGTTTTACTGTCTTTATGTGTTCCATTTTATTTCACTAGTCTATTGTTTGAAGTTCATAAAAATCGCATCAATAAAAAAGTGCCAATTATAATAGACGAATTTAAAACTGTATTTGCTAACAATAAAAGAGTAATAGCATCTATACGTGAAACTGGCGAAAATCTCGGAGGGTCATTAGGCAAAAAGTTTATTACTATATCGATGTGTGGAGATGTTGATGCGAAGCTTGAGTCTTTTGCAAACTCTTTGAATAATGTTTGGTTTAATGCATTTGTACAAATAGTAAGGCAATATAAAGAAAATGGTGGAGATTTGCTTGCCCAGTTGTATAAACTTAATAATACAGTATCAACTTATAACAATATTGAAAAGAAAAAAAATATGAAGATTATTATGTTTGAAATATTTGTTGTTCTTTTAGCTGTATTAGCTGTTCCGATATCAAACTTTTTTGCAGAAGCTTTTACTGACCAAGCGACAAATCAATTTATAGATTCTCAATCGAATAAATTAATAGGATACTTAATAGTTTTAACACTTGTATCATTAGCTGCATTAAGAAGTTTAAGGAATGATTAAGGAGGTGAGTATATGTATTTAAATATAGTTTTAAGTATTTTATTAATAGGATTATCTTGTGTTATTATTGGTGTTGTTATTAATAAATACCCAAAAAGGGGTAGGTTTAAAAATATCCGAAAAGAATTAAACTTACTTGAATTGTCTCATTATGGTATAATCGGAAAACTTATTGATTTGTTAATAGGCGATAAAAACAGTAGCATATCTAAGTGGATCTCAGGGTTTTGTAAAAAATACGAATCAATTATACATGAAAGAGTTTTAGTAATGTTAAAACTAACAATACCAATAGTCTTAGTTATTATTTATTTGTCGGTTTATATTACGAATTTAAATAATGATGTTGAGAATACAAAAAAAGATTTATCTCAATCAGCTTATTTCATGCTTTTAGGCGATTCAAAAACATCTGGAAATGAAAATGCAGAGTTATATGAGTCTATCATTAATGGATTAGGTGAAGATGTTCTTAAAAATCTTACTGATGAAAAAAGAAAAGAAATGGTCAGAGAATATTTGCCTAAAATACATAATGGAACATCTATCGAAATAAATGAATTAACTGAAAGATTTAATAATACATTTAAAAATGTCCAATTAATGAAATCTATGAATTTATCCGTCATTATTTATATTTTTATACTAATTCTTCTAGGTTTGTTTTTGCCGGAATCCTATGTATTATTTGTATATTTTGTTAATAGAGCCAAAATCGAAAAAGAAGTTATAAAGCTTGAAAACTTATTTAGCCTTTTGGCTGATATTCCGGGATTTAAAACCGATGCAATATTAAAAGAAATGGAAAAATCAACAAAGTTATTTATAAAGAAATTTAATATATGTAATAAAACATTTTTATCGGATAAAAAATCAGCATTAACTGACTTATATAATAGTGTCAGCAATAAACGATTTAAGAACCTTATTATGATTATTGAAAAATATTGCTTGGCAGATAAGTCTTCTGCATTAGATATTATGGAAAGGCAAATTAAAGAAAATAATGATAAAACTTTATTATTAGCAAACGAACGTATAGATGTATTAGAAATTATAGCTTTATTTTGTATAGCTCCACAAATGTTTTTGTCATTTTTTATAATAATAAAACCGCTATTTGATGTGTCAATGAAGGCTCTTAGTTCATATAGTTTTTAATTTTAAAAAATTTCAATTTAAGTTTGTCAAAATAAATAAAGTGTGTCATTTATATGTGAGCATAAAATTATTAATCATAATCAATAAAAACGAGGAGGAAATTAATCATGAAGGGAATTTTAATGACAATTTTAGGAGTAGCACTTGCGGTTGTAATTTTTATTGCAGTAATTATACCGATTGCTTCGAAAGCTAAATTGACCGGGCAAGGAGCTTCTACTAATCAGACTACAATTGACACAAGATTAGGTACAATGGTAACGCCAATAAATTAGGTTCAAGAACATTAAGAAAGGGGTCAGTTTATGAAGGGAATTTTAATGACAATTTTAGGAGTAGCACTTGCGGTTGTAATTTTTATTGCAGTAATTATACCAATAGCTTCGAAAGCTAAATCAACTGGTCAAGGAGCTTCTACCAATCATACTACAATCGACACAAATATTGGCACAATGGCATCTCCGATAAACTAAATATATTAATAGCCAGAAACCTTACATTGTTAAGGTGATATACAAAAAGGTGGTTTCTGCCACCTTTTTGTGTTAATAATCGATATTAAAAATCATTTAATGAAGGGAGAAATATTTTTATGAAAGGTGTTATAACAGAAATTATTTTTATTGCAATTGTGGTTGTGATAATTATAGCGGTAATTATACCGATAGTTAACAATATTAAAGGCACTTCGATTAATGCAAACAATACTATAACAAATTACAATAACAGTATCACTGTTGAATAGGGAGTTTAAATTATGAATAAAATTATCGCATTCGTTATTATAATACCATTTATATTTATTATTTTGTTTAACGCAATCATGTTTTTTGATTACAGTTATAGACAAATGACATTAAAAAATAAAGTGGATGCTTTTGTTTACGAAGTAAAATTAACTGGAAAGGTTACTGCCAATGATTATATTAGATTTAAAAATTCAATATCAAAACTTGCAAATTTTGATGATTCATCTATTAAGTTTTACAAAGGCAAATATGATAATGGCACTGTTACTATAAACCCTTTACAAGCAAGTTGCATATACAATATTGGAGAAAAATTATACAAAGATAATAAAGATGCATTCGCTGTTCAAGTTACGTCTATTAATGAGTCTCTTTATTCAAAAGCGATAAGACTGTTTTCAGGAGGATTGTTATCTAATGAGAAATTACATTACAAATCAATTGCATTATGTAGAATTGAAGCACAATAGATTCGTTGCCAATATGTATAAAAATAGAAAACGTGGTGGAGCAACTATAATATTCTTGGGAATTGTTTCAATTTTAATTTTAATATTTGGAGCTTTTGGTGTTATGGATTACGTAACATATACCATGAAGTTTAATAATATTAAAAGCTCCATGGATTATGCCTCTATGGCTGCAATCCAAGAAATAAAAGAAGATGAAAACATTGAGGTTAATGGAACTACAGTAATTAATGGAATTAATACTGAGGTCGATGAAAATGGTGAAGCGAACGTTTATAATATTTTCATTGACGAAAACAAGGCAATCGATGCTTTTTATTCAACATTTAAGATAAATGCAAAAATATCTAAAAATTCAATCAAGAACAATGAATCTTTCTCAAGACATATAATGTTTCTTATTGCGAATCCAGTTAAAGAAGACAATGGAACGGTTTATATGCAATACATTTTAAGGTACAACGATGTAGATATAGCTAAAGGAATCATAAATGATCCTAGTCAATTACAAGGTGTATTAAATTTAGGGCTTCAATATATGAGAAATAGTTTAGACACTTATTCAGACAAGAAAAAAATCAACATTAATATAAACAATAATCAACGGGTTAATGCTTTTCGGATGAGTCCTTATTTTATAACAGTTATAGATGATTGGCAAATTAATGGAATATTTTCCAAAAGACAGACAACTTTTATTTCTGTGTCCGACTCTAAGATTTACCGTAAGTAGAGGTGAAACAGATGAACAGCTTCATTGATATTGTAAATAAAAAATATGATTCGCCTATAAATATTCCTGAAACAAAAGTCCATTACTATCAAAAGATACTCAAAACAAATTATATGAATTATTTAGAAGTTATTTATTTGTGTGGTGGCGTATGTTTTTTTGAACAGTTTCACAATTTGATTCTGTATTTTAATAGGGAATTTTTGTTAACCAGTGCAACATGTAAAAAAGGTAACGATATTATTAATAGACTTGAACAATGGGGGTTTGTTAAAATATGTAGTGCTGGCAAAAGAAAATACTTTTTATTAAAAAGACCAACTATTGCGATATTAAAAGGTGATTACGATATTGCCGTTGAGTATTCGAGAACTAAGACCACTACACAAATGATAAAAGGCGTAATGAGGTTAGATTACTTTTTAAAAACAGGAAACTTGATTAGTTATCAAAACATGTTTCATCAGCTTATGAATATCACTTTAATGATAAAAGAAAAGATAATCGAAAGTAAGAATAAATTTGGATACAATATCAATTTAATTGATGAAATTTTAAATTGCAAAGATTTTGATAGTGTTAAAAGTGTTATAGAATCAAATGACGAAGGCCTTGATATTGTAGCAACAATTTGGAGGGATATGGGTCTTATTTATAAGAAAATGATAATGCAAAATCAAACTGTGTCTGATGAGCCTAGATATCTTAAATTGCTAGTAGATAACTATGGCAAAGTGTATCTTAAGTATTTTCCAGAAATTATAATAGTGGATGATCTACATGAGGCAAGTTATTATCGAGATTACTTAGAACTTATGAATTATAAATTTATAAATATAAAAGATAATTTTTTAATCAATGTTCAGAAGGAATTTCAAAAAAATAAAGAATTAAAAATGCTTAATCACAGCATTGGCTACTCTATCCTAGTTATTGGTAATAGTAGTTTTAGTATTGAAAACAAAAAAGATATGATAAATAAATATTTGGATAAAGGAATAAATGTGCATTCTCCAATGATTGACTACTGTAAAAGTGTAGCACTTGACTCAAGGGAGAAATATTTCACGACGGTGATGAGAAGTGACAGTGATGAGAAAAAGAAAGCTGATCTAGATATTGATAAACAAATAAAAAGGCAAATGATATAAAGACTATGTAAAAATGGTCTTTTTTCGTTTTACAAATTAATTTTTATGTGTCATAAAGTAATTGATATTTTTAGAAAGGATGATAAAGATGCAAAAAAGGCAAATTATTAAATCAGTGTTGGTTACTATTGGAATTCTATTATTGATATTTGGAGGGGTGTCTTATTGGTTTTTTAGCACAAATGAAATCGACAAAGAAAAAAGGGTAACGGTATATGTTGCTTCGAGGGATATTAAGGTAGGCGATCTTATAACTGATACCGATTTTAAATCAAAGGTAATAAAGGAATCAGCTTTGACATCGTATATGGTCAAAGATAAAAAAGAAATAGTTAATAAGATAACTTTAAGAGATTTTTTTACTGATGATTATGCTAATTGCAAATACTTTGTAGATAAGAAAATACAGGACGATGAAAAAACTATTATTATTCCTGTAGACGTAGATTTGAACCTTGCGAATCTTGTAAAGACTGGAGATTTAATTGACATAAAAGTTTCAATGAAAGATAAGCTTCCTTTGGTTGTTTTATCAAAAATTAAAATGGGTGAAATGGTTTCCGAGAATGGAGGCGTAGCAAGTACTACAGATGCAAATACAAAATCATACATAAAATTGACTTTAAATAAGGCAGACAGGGATAAAATATATGCAGCCAGAAGTCTTGGAAAACTAATTGCAGAATTGTACGTTGATTCATCTCAAAATGATGCAGAAACAGAATTTGTTATTCCTCAATCCTTTTATGAAAACCCATACAACGAGGACATTGAAATGACTGACAACAAAGAAAATACTGATTCAGCTACAAATACAGAAAATGCTGACAAAACAGAGCAAAATGCTATAACACAAAATACTCCAACACAAAATCAAAATGCTCCAACTTCTGTAAATACAATAAAATCAACACCAATTACTGTTGTTACTACGCCAAAATCACCAAAGGTTCCAAGAGTGTTACCAACACCAATTCGAACAGGAAAGGGAAGATAATATGATAAAAATTAGTCCATCTAGGAAAAGAAAGGTTAAGACGTATAAAAAGTATGCAGAAAAGCTTGTTAATAGTACTGATCCTAAAAAGATTGATAAAATAAGCTTCGTTCTTTATGGTATTATGATTTTTCTAGGAACATTGCTTTTAGTGAATTACACATCGATACTGTATAGAGATACTACTTTTGTAAAGATTCCAGTGTTTATTTATTTTATTCTTATAATGGTTCCTTTATTGTTATTTTACATAACAATGATAAGTGATCAATTAAAACTTCAATCAAAACGAATACCTCAGTTTATTCTAATAGTATCTTTTATAGCTGTTGTTATATTGAATTACATTGGGCAAACACTTGGAATAGTTTTTACAAACATCGTTAAAACAGTTGATGCTGGCTCAATAATCCCATTTGAGTATATTAAAAGTAATATTGTTATATTTTCATTTTTTGTTCCAGCTATAGTTTTAAGTCCAGCTTATATTATTCTTATGAAGTCTATACTTAAAAGAGAAGTTAAAAATGTAATTTCAACATATGAAGAAGATGTCTTAACAAGAATTGTTTATCCATCTAACGATACAAGTATTGATTTGCAAATTGGACAAGATATTGAAACAGGAGAAGATTGTGTTGTTCCAGAAAAAAAATTATACGAACATAAACTTATACTTGGAGGAACTGGTTCAGGTAAAACTGCTACAGCACTACTGCCGGATATAGATCAATTATTGTACAAAAAAGGTCATTTGATCGAATACCAAAAAGAACTTGCTTTAAAAGCATTGTCTGAAGGGGTTGCTTATCTTAAATTTCCAGTTTCAAATCATTGGCTCAATAATAACTTCTCAATGAACTATATTGGTGTAAATGAAACACCAAAAGCAAAAAATAGGTTTAAAGAAATTATGAAGCCAGTGATTATTGGTGAGAGGAAATACGAAGCCAGAATATTCTCGGAAGATGTGACACAGGATATTGAGTTCTATGTCAATAAACCAAGATCTGGACAAACTTACGAATTTATTGTAATTGAATATAAGAATAGAATAGAAACAGCTAGTAAAACTTTTAAATTACAAAAAGATGAAGATATTTTTTCTTTGAATGGTGTTAAAATTGAAGTCAAGAAAGAATATATTGGCGAAAATAACATATTTAAGCCAAACCTAATAATTAATAACAGTGAGGTAAACCCACGAGTTAACGAAGATGGAGAAGAATTGAAAGTTGAAGCATTAAAGATAAGAGTTACGGGAGTACCTAGACAAGATCCAGAAAATATTTCAGATTATATTAATATGTCTATAGTGCAAAAAGATGTAAATGGAATTATCTACAAAAACCTTGGATTGACAGTTGTATCTCCTGATGGTGAGCTTTCTAAAAATGTTATCAAGCTGGCTTCAACGTATGGTGTAAAAGTTCATAAAATTGACCCTGATATGAGTGAAATAAACACTGGTGGTATCGCAAGAAATAACCCTTTGGCTGGTGGTGCATCGCCAGAAAAAATCGCGGATAATATTTCTTCGGTATTGATGGCTCTAGAAGCTTCAGATGGTGGAGAATCAAAAGCTTATTTTGCTAATGCATCTGTAAGAGCTGTAAGAAATATTGTAATACTTTTAAAAATTGCATACCCACTTGTTCATAATGGAGAACAGCCCATACTAACAGATGTTTTGGATGTTCTTAATAGTCCTGATAAGGTAATAGTCTATACTGAAAAAATTGCAGCTATACCAGAGTTAGCTAAATCATGGAGTTCTGTAATTGATTATATGAGGACGAGTTTTTATCCTACACCAACAGGTGATAATGGGAGACCGTTGCCAAATGTTACGATTGGTATGTATAGACAAAAAACAATTGAGGCAATTGGTGGTGTAATTAACCAGCTGGATAACTTCTTAGGGCGTAAAGAAATTAGGTATATATTGTGCAATAGGGATGAAAGTACAAATATCAATCTTGGTGAGCTTCTTGCAAATGGCGAATGTTTGGCGATATCTACAAGACAGAATGACTTAGGACAAAAACTAGGAAAAGCGTTTGCATTGTTCTTTATTTTATCTTTACAAACAGAAGTTTTGAGTAGATATGCTGAAAGCGAAAACCCAGAAATTCCACATTTCTTGTATATTGATGAATTTCCTTTTTATATTAATGCTCAAACGAAAAATTACTTTACATTTGCTAGAAAGTACAAATGCTCAACAACTGTTGTCATTCAAAACTTAGCACAATTAAAAGAAGAAATGAAAGCTTTCCAAGAAATTATTGTCGCAAATACAGATACTAAGATTGTTTTGTCGAAGAATAATGCTGAGGACAGAAAATATATTTCAGAATTATTTGGGTATGAAGAAAGAGAAATTAATAAAGTTTCTACAAAAGAGACAAGTATTCTTGCTACAGATAAACCTAAATTAGAGGAATCTTATTCTGTTGATATTAAGGAAGTTAAACGTGTAACTGAAGCAGATATACAAAGTCTTTCGCTTAAACAAGGATATGTACAATATACAAATAATAAGAATAAGCAAATACTTAAAAAAGTTATCACGGACTTTGTAAAACAAGATTATAGCTTTAAGGTCGCTAATTATGATTTTGAAAAATACAACCCAAGTGGTTCTGATTATTCGGAAATTGCTAAACAACCAACAGTTATGAGTAATAGCAATATTAAGATTGTGTCTGATATTGATCCGAAAGAAGTCTCATCAAATTCGGAAAATGTTGTTTCGGATAATAGTCATAGGCAACTAGAACTAACAGATGATAATGAATCATCCAATAATAGCAATGTTCAAGCTTCCCAGGATATTGATGATGATTTGCCAAGCAGTACAGAAAATAATACAACAAGTAACGTGAAAGCAGCAGAAAACACTGTAAAAGAAAATGAAGTAAAAAATACAACAGATAACAAGATAGAAGAACGACAGCCATTAGATGAAGATGTGTCACCTGAAAATATTAGTGATAAGGAAAGATTCTTGGTTGTTGAGACCGATGAGGAAATTTAAAGGAGTGTGTTTAGATGAAAATTAATAAAACAAAAATCAAATCATTTTTAATTTTATTTACAGCTTTGTTCACATTTTCTCTATTCTGCTCCTTTGATTATGCTGATTCGGCAAAAGATAAAAAATCCGTTGTGCCAACTTCTGTGAAGTCTATTAGCACAAAAGATGTAAAGGCTCCTGATAAAACAACTAAGGAAATAAAAGATACGCTAGATAGACAAAATGAAGATCTTGAACATAAAGTTGATTTCAAAATGGATAATAGTAGTGAAAAATACTTAGATAAATTAGCAAAGCAAGCCGATTCTAATTCTGGACACAACATTGATATAAGTAATTTAAGAAAAGATTTACCAGTGATATCTATGAAGTTATTCTTATCAGCAAGAAAATATGCAATTGTATTTTTTATCATATTGCTTATGTTTAGTGTATTAAAAATGACTGTATTTGGTTCAAAGAATGTGATAAATAGAAGGAATTACTTACTTGGAATTATATCATTAAGCTTAGGTTTTGTTGTAATTTTAAATATTCCAATTATTTTATTGTATTTTCAAAACACAGATATAAATAAGGCTTTTAGTGCAAATAAGTTTTACGAGTGGCTACTTGCATTGATTGTATTTTTAAGATCACAAAGCTTCCCTATTTGTGGAATAGTACTGATTTATGGACTTGTTCAAAAATTATTATCTAAAGCAGATGTTTCAAAAATACGCCTATCTAGATATTTGATCAATATGTCGATACTGTTATTTATTGCGTTGAATTTACTACCAAGCATTGTAAATGTAATTATATAAATGTTGGTGATATGTTGAAAATAATAGTGGAAATCGCAGGATAAAAAGAATTTCATGAAGAATAATGGGAAAGGAAGGAAAATAAGAGTTTTATGAAGAATATATTATTTTGTCTAAATTCGACTCATGACAATACAAAAACTGAAGATAAAATTATTGAAAAATACAACTCAGAGCACCCTGATGATCATATTACCTACACCAAAGAGATATATCTTGATGGCGTGATACAAAATCTAAACGAACAGCATTATGATGTTGTAGTCGTATATGAAATGTTTGAAAATATTGCTTTAGATGTAGAAAAACTGGGTAAAACTTCAGAAAGATGCAATAAAACAAGATTTGTAGTCATTATGGAAAAAGAGCACAAAAAAGATGAATTTGTTAAAAAATTGTTTTTCGAATACGGAATAAGTGATTTGCTCTATACTGAAGATTTTAATTTATCAAGTATTGTTAGTTTGATTCACGATGGCCGAGACAGGACTGAATCTAAAATATATCTTGATCTAATTAAAGTAGAGTATGAAGGAGAGGATAAAGATAAATTATTAACTGAGGATGAAATTGAATCAATATGTCAGTTGCTGAAAAACAGTGATGATATTAATGCGATTTTTGATGGCTTAGCAACTCAATATAGCGAAAAAAAGATAGTTTTTTTGATAAAGAAGCTTCCTGAGTCTTTAAAAAAGAAACTAAAAAACAGTGAAAAATTTAAAGAATTCGAATTATTACTTACTGAGTATCACACGATAGAAATTCCAGTTGAGGTAATTGTAACAAAAGAAAAAGTTATTGAAAAAGTAATTGAGCAGCATGTCGAGGTTGAAAAACACATTATTCCTGAAGACTACAAGAAATGCGTGGTATTTACGGGTCTTGCTAATCACGGAGTTACGTCGCTGATGCATTTCGCAATAGAGTCGATCTTAGAATCCAAAAGCGATTTAAAGATTGCCGTTTTAGATATTACGAATTCTTTTTATAACAGATTTGCTATTCATTCTGAGAATAGTGGCGAATATAGTTTATTAAAATCATTTAAGGGGGATAAATACGACATATACTCATTAGGTAAGGAAGCTAAAATACCTACAAAAGATGAATTTATTGGGGTTATTGAGTCTATAAAACCACTGTATGATGTTATTCTTATTGATGCAAGTTGTTATTTTGATTCGGAATACTTTAATAACTGCAATAATATTTTTATCGTTGCGGAAGAATCATTGCAAGACACTGAAGAGCTTAAGAAATATCTCAAAAAACTTGAAAGTAATATTGTAATTAAGAATAAGTTGTGTATGATAATCAACAAAGTATCAACTAGCTTAACATCAGATCATTTAGATTTATTTCGGGAATACATAAAAACTGACAATGAGTATAAAGTAAACATATGCGTAGATTACTTAAAAAGCTGTAATGATTATTATATAAGTGGAGATTATGCATTAGTAAAATCAGATGCAAGAAAACAAAAATCAATCAAAGAAATCGCGGAAATTATTTATCCTTTGAACAAAAATAAGTTTAAAATTGAGTTTAAAAATATATTTAAAAACCAGCTTGGCTCTAAGAAAAAATAATGTTTTTTGTTTTACAAAATTTAAATTATGTGTCATAGGATATTGTCGATAATACGTTGGGTGAAAATTACCTAGCGAAGAAAAATTTCTCGAAAGGAAGAAAGAAAAATGGAAATGAAGGAAAAAAAGGTATTTGGTATTAAACCAGAAGAATACAGTATGAAAGGCTCCCTTAATCATACTACAATGTCCGAAGAGGATATTATTAAAAAGCTTGACAATGCAATGGCTACTGGAGAAACTGTAAAGGCATATTGTCTCAGGTGTAACAAAGAGGGAGATTTACTTATCTCATTTGACCCAAAGGTAAAAAACGTCGTTGGACTCATTCCTAATAGTGAATTTTCGTACAAGGACACACATATGGGAAAACGCTTATCAAGAGTCGGCTTAAGTTTGGAATTCAAGGTTCTTAGCAAGCATCCAGACAAAGAAAATCAAGTTACGACATATATATTATCCAGAAAATCAGTTGTTGAAGGCATAAAGGAAACATACGTAAGGGATTTGGAAGCTGGCATGATCATGGAAGGGGTTGTAACAGGTGTTCAGGAATGGGGTGCCTTTATAGATGTTGGTGGAGATGTTCAAGGACTTCTCGGTATCAGGGACATGATAAACAACTTTGTTACTAATCCTCATGAGTTATTCAAGATTGGAGATAAAGTAAAAGTCATCGTTAAAGAAGTTCAAAAGAAAGATAACGACATTAAAATATACTTCTCCAGAAAAGAACTTATGCCAACATGGGATGACATTGATAATTTTTATCACGAGGGCGATGTATTGGTCGGTACAATTAAGGGCCGTATCGATACTGGTTTCTTTGTATGGCTTGATGAAACGTTTGAAGGATTGTGCGAATACACTCCAAACTTCAGGTTTACTATCGGCGACAAAGTTAGGGTTAAGATCCTAAAAATCAATAAAAAACACCAAAAAATCAGACTTAAAGTTGTGCTTTAATTGTAAAAGGAGGATATTGAAATGAGTGATTTAAATACAAATTTAAATAAAGAGGAAGTTATTCAGTCGCCGTTCAGAATCTATCCTGGAGATAGATTGGTGTTTGATGGGGCAAAGACTACAATTCCTCAAGATTATCAAACAGCTAGAATGATGAAGTTTTCCGAAGAATTGGATTATCAAATTCTTGAAACTATAAATAAATTGAGTTATTGCACTTCTAAACAAATAACTGAAGATTTGATTTGCAGAGGCATCAAAGTACACATAAGAGAAAAAGTTCAAGACGAAGAGGATAAATATCAGGACAGAGTTAAAGAAGTGACTCAGGACAAAGTTAGAGCCAGATTGAACTTCTTGGTAAAACTCAATATAATTACCCGTTATCGTTTTGAATGTGACACAGGGGCCCCTAATCTCAGAGTGTATTTGCTTCAAAATATGGGCGTAAACATATTGAAAACAAGGGATATTACTTGTGATTGGAGGGCTGGAGACGCACTAAAAGGAATAGTATCAATAAAAAGCATTTTAGCTCGCAATAATTTGCTCAATCTTCTTAGAACAGGTCTACAGAACATTGGAACTTGGGATACTGATAAAAAAATCAGAGTTGTTAACGCTGGCGCTGGCAGTGTAAGTAATCTTACGCCTAACATTATCGTTAATATAATTGGGGATGACGGCAGTCCAGTACCTTTCATATTTGAATTCATTCGAAATGGAAATGGATACAAAGAAAAAGTTATTGAAAGGATGAGTAGCTACAAACATTTTTATAGCAACTTCCAACCATCACCAGGAATGATGACTCTTCCTAAATTCGTTATCGTCGGTGAAGATGATCGTCATGTGTATGAAATTGCAACGGAGCTCAGGGATAACGATATTGCGAAGCTAGGCGAGAATGAGATCCTTTATACTACAGATAACAGAATCATTGATGGTGACTTCATGAAGCTGTTCTTCAAGGTTAAAGATGATCAATTCATTATCTTAAAGAATAAAATATTTAAGCCAATTGAAACATTGGAGGACGAATCTGGAATATAGTTAAATAAAACTAAGGCAAGTGTTGAAAAATACTTGCCTTTTTGCATTTTTACACTTTATTATTTATGTGTCATATATATGAAAATGATAAAAATAAAACATTTCTGTTTATGAAAGGAGAATTGATATTGAGTACAAATAGCAATACTACAGAGTATTGGGCACTAGTAAGAAATAATGGAAAGATATATATAAGCAACATAAGCATAAAGATAGGTTAGTGAACTACTCGCTATTTGTATACACTTCAGGTATTTTTATTTGTAGATACTGTATATCAATATTGTATGTTGATTTTAGGTATGTTTTTTGATTTTTAGGAATTGACAAAATAATAGTGTCATCTTTTATTTTAAAACCATTATTAAGAAACCTTATATTAAAGGGCATATTTTTATATCTTGGAGGTCTAAGATTTTCTATGCCCCCAGTCTTCTTTAGTTTATAAAATGATTTCCAAGATTCATGCAGTTGTTTTAAAACTTCTTGAGCTGTCTGAGATGGTAAGTTTTTAAACCAAAAATGATCCTTAAGATTGCGTTTTTGATAATACCAATCAGGATAAGGTTTACCACTTTCTTTGTTCCAATTTTTAATTTCATAATTAGCAACATTCCATAATTTAGATGAAGCATAACAAAGACAACCCAGTACAATGTTGTTTGTTGTATTTGGGTTGTAGTAAAAACTTATAACTCTTGTAAAATTGTCTTTGTTGCTTAACTTCATAAGTGTATACCTTTCAATAGTACTTACTATATAAATGACACAAAAATTAAAAAACGTCAAAACAAACTGTAAGAATTTATATAAGAAGCTTACAAAGTCAATCATTCATCTCTCCTTTAAAAAGGAAAGGATTCTGATTATTTATCCTAAAAAAATAATTGAGTCAATGACACTTCAAATAACATTGATGTTTTATGCTTTTAATACAAAATCAATAATAACCAAATGTTTTGAAGTTGAGAACAAAGAAGAATATAAACATACATTTCATCAATACTTAAATTTGCTAGATAATTATGTCCCTTGGAATATTGACACTGCTCATGAAGAAATACAAAAGTATGTAGATTATCTAGGAGCTAAATCCAAAGAAGAAATGTTAAGATACATGTGGGAAAAATAAATGTGAAAAAATACAAAGAAATACACAAAGGAAGCTTCCTTATTAGGAGCTTCCTTTGTGTATTAATCCGCAATAGACCACAAATATTCCATCACTTTTTTCTCTGAATTAACCTTTAATTTATCTATGTATTCTACTGTTGATATATTCGCGTCTTCCTCGTTCCACTTATTATAATTTTCAAGATGTTTAAAATATTTCGAGATCTGTTTCTTGTATTTGGGATCTATATCTATTTCTATCGATCTTGTAATCCTCGATTTGTGATTCAAGATATAAATCATCAAAGATCTTTGTTGGTTCTCTAAAGATTTCAAAATACCTTCTGCGGCTTTATCAATACATGGGTCAAGATTCAAATAATACAAATACTGCTCATTAAACCTAAACATGATCGATATATAACAAACTTTCTTTAAAGATATTGTTTTTAATTTAATTTCTAAATTCTCTTGTTTGAATTTATTAGATATCACTGATTTATCTTTTAGATAAAAAAAGGCGTATGTTTTCTTTATGTCGTTTCCATTTTCATCTATCGTTATATAACTATCCAAATAGCTATTCGTTCTTCCAATTGGCAGATCTACCATATTTTCGATAATTTGAGTATATAATTCTGGATTTGTATTAGCAAATATCATAATAATAACTCCTTCTTAATTTTTATTTATATATGACACATTTAAAATATTTTGTCAAATTTTTTACAAAAAATAAATGCTATCATATGATAACACTTATTCTTGTTTAGAAAATTCACATTATCAATCCCTTCACATATTTTAAATAATAGATTTAAAATATTTAATTAATCATCAATTATTTATTTTACTGATTTTCTAGAATATCTCTAAAAAAATCAATATTATCAATAAATAATGATGCCAATTCTGGATCGAATTGAGTACCAGTGTTTTCTTTAACGTATTTAATTGTTTGATCAATACTAAATGCTTCCTTGTAGGTGCGTTTTTTTGAAGTCAATGCTTCTACTACATCACACAGTTGTATGATCTTTGCGTAAATATGAATGCCACTATTTTGGTCGTATCTTGTGTGGTGGTATCTTATTCCTATTAAGTATTTTTTTACATTATCAGAATAAAATAGCACATGGCTGCTCACTAGAATTTTTTCTTCTTCTGTTAATTTTCTAGGAGCATCCAGTATTTCATTAGGAATATTAACTTTACCAATATCGTGTAAAATTGCATTCATACTTAATTCACGAATTTGCTTCTTATTAAATCCCAATAAAATACCTAATTGTCTCGATAAAAGAGTAACCCTATAACTGTGAATCTTTGTTGTCTTGTTTAAATTCTTAAACATAAATTTAACTCCTTCCACAGCTCCAGAAAAATAATTCTTGAGCTTCAACAGCCCAAAGGTTTATTTTTGAGCTGATTGAAAAATATTTTTAATAAGTATCAATGACACAAAGTTATAAAAACGTAAAAATAAAAAACCATAAAAAATAAGAACCCCCAAAAAAGGAAGCTCTTATTTTAAGATATTACTATATATGTTAATTTTGGATTAACTCTTATTCATAAGTATTATAACAAGAAGAATTGCAAATATTGGCAATAAAAAAATTAAAAATGTGACAACCATAAGAAATATACTTTTGATATATTCTACGAATAATGATTCTGAATAAGATTTTTTATCACTGTTATATTTATTTGTCTCTTCTGATTGTTGAGAACTCGTTCGTTCGTTATATTTATTATTTTCTTTATTATTTCTATTATACGTTTGAGTAGTATTAGTTTTCCTTGTATAATGTTGATTATTATTACTGTTTTCTTTCTTCTTTTCTGATGTGTTATATTGATTGTTTTTATATAATCCGATAAATCTATCATATTCTGCTCTTTTTAATTCATCAGACAAAACTTCATATGCTTCGTTAATTTCTTGCATTTTATCTTTTGAACCTGAAGCAACATCTGGATGATGCTGTTTTGCTAGGGTTTTATAAGATTTTTTTATCATTTCTTTTGTATCGTTAGGATTTACTTCTAGAATCTCATAATAATTCATAAGCACCTCATAAATTGAATTATACTGAATATTTCTAAAGAGAATAATGCAAGACAGACAGAATCAGAACAACTATCCTTACTTTAAATATCGTCATTTTTTGGATAATATTAATATCTATATTAGTTTATAATTTTTAAGAAAACAAAATAAGAAGCTGTCAAAATTAATTAACAGCTTCTTATTTTTAACAACAACTAATTTTTTTTGAATAACGATAGTTGAATTTATTGTACTGTAGTAAAAAGTGAATATCTAGTCTGTAAGCGAGTTTCCATATTTCTACGTATCCCGTATCTAAGTTGCGGACAATTATAGCTTTTCTTTCTTTTCCAATAACTTGAAAATTCATTTCTTCTGGTTCTTCTGGTGTTATATTGAGCCATGCTTTCTTATTGTTAACAATTTTATACAAAAAACCATACATAAAAGTATTAAAAAAGAAAAAGACTTTGTACATTAAGATAATCATCAAAATATCATCCTTTCATATCCAATACGGATTTTAAAAATCATTCATTACAATACCAATGACACAAAGTTATAAAAATGTAAAAATAAAAAAACATAAAAAATAAGAACCCCCAAAAAGGAAGCTCTTATTTTGAAAACTATTTTAAATTAAATTAATAAAACCAGCCTGATGCTTTTTTA
>Ga0209373_10001792_pt1 | contig 23833 bp, 18 predicted proteins | sample Higcelweek5metaG_FD_187173 | JGI IMG/M metagenome (GOLD analysis project Ga0209373, IMG submission 187173) | Freshwater pond sediment microbial communities from the University of Edinburgh, under environmental carbon perturbations - High... | ecosystem: Environmental > Aquatic > Freshwater >... | reverse complement strand
GCCAGCGTGGACGAGGCCTACCTGGACGCCACGGGTTTGGAGCGCCTCTTCGGCCCGCCGGAGGAGTTCGCCGAGTCCCTGCGCGCCGCCGTCCGGCAGGAGACCGGCCTCACCTGCTCCGTGGGCGTCGCGCCCGTGCGCTTTCTGGCCAAGATCGCCTCGGACTTCCACAAGCCCGACGGCGTGACCATCATCCGGCCCGGAGATGTGCGCGCGTTTTTGAACGCCCTGCCCGTGCAAAAGATCCCCGGCGTGGGGGGCCGCACTCTGGAGACGCTGCACGCGCTCGGTGTGCGCCAGGCCGGAGACCTGCTGCGCCGCCCGGCGGCATTCTGGCGGGAAAAACTCGGCGAGCGCGGCCAATGGCTGTTCGAGCTGGCCCAAGGCCGCGATGACCGGCCAGTGACGCCCTTCACCCCGCCCAAATCCTCCAGCGCGGAGAACACCTTCAGCCAGGACACGCGCGACACGGCCATCCTGCGGCGCTGGCTGCTGCTGCAAAGCGAGCGCGTGGGCGCGGACCTGCGCGCCCAGGGCGTGCGCGGCCGCACCGTGACGCTCAAGGCCAAGTTCGCGGACTTCAGCCAGGTGACGCGTTCTCGCACCCTGCCGGAAGCCGTCTGCGACACCCAGACCATCTTCGACACCGCCATCAGCCTGCTCACCCAGCTGAACCCGCGCAAGGACTTGCGGCTCATCGGCGTGGGCGTGTCCCAGTTCGGCGAACGGCCCCGGCAGCTTTCGCTGCTGGAGCCCGAGACGCCCGCCAAGCCCAAGGGCGCCCTGGACGCCGCGCTGGACACGGTGCGCGGACGCTTCGGCAAGGGGGCCATCGTGCGCGGGGATCTGCTGGATTTCGACAAGTAGCCGCGCCTCGCTCGATTTCCCCCACTCACCTAACCGAACAAACTCTGGTGACGAGGCCACGAGCGCGGCATGAGACACACGGACCTAAAGGCAAGGAGAGAAGTGGTGCGACTATCCCATCTCAAACCACAAACCCAATAGATAAAGCATTTTGACAGGATTTAATGCTTTTCAGCCTGCTCTCCTTGACGCCAGCAGCAATGGTCAGATACCTCTTCGATAGTTTTTTGAGGAAGCACGCGAGGGAGGGAAAACTTGGACATTTACACGTTCGCTGCAGAAATGCTGGTGGCGGTCGCTGGTGGTGCCTGCCATTATGCATATAATATGTCTGCTAACAAGTACAAAAGAAGCAAGCTTGAAAAGAAGTATCCTATCGCTGGCGAATACATCTCTAGATATGAAGACGAAGAAAATGGCGCAGTTGTCTGGCGCACTGCAAATGTTTCACTTTATCAAAGCGGCGATAAAATTTCCGGCAAGACCGAATTAGGCGATACTGTTTGGGACTTGGATGGGCACCTCTTCGGGAATCATCTAATCGGGCGTTATTCTGCAGAAAGTCATTATAATGAGGGTGTCGGCAACTTCTTTTTGCGCATAAAAGATCGTGGCATGCTGGATGGGATATGGTCCGGATTTGATGCAGCGAACAATAAAGTAACCAGTGGCCGTTACATCTTCCGTAGAAAAATACATCCAGAGATAAAACAAATAACCAAAGCAGCCATGCCAAGCATCTTACGCATTGCCGAAAAGCAGCTCGGTGACTCGTATGTCAATGAGACGTCTCTTTTTAGTAACAAGATGTATGGATACTATGCTCTTGTCTGCAATAAAGTTGTAGGATTTTGTGCTGGCCGCAATATACCTACTCAAAACTTCCTGGACAAGCACCCCGCAATAAATGGGCACCTGAAATCCCTCGGAGCGTCAGAGACATTAGGAATCCTGACATGCATCGCTGTCGACGAAGACTACAAGGTTCGGGGAATCGGCGAGGCGCTTTCCAAAACCTGCACAGAGAAGCTTATTTCCGAGGGGGCCAAGACACTAGCCGCAACAGCTTGGAAGAGTAGCAAAGGAATACACATCGGCGGATTACTCAAGCGGCATGGGTTTGAACAGGTTATGGAAATTCCACTATTTTGGCATGAAGACAGCCTCGTCCACAACTACCAATGCCCGGAATGTGGTGCACCTCCGTGCAAATGCTCCGCAGTTCTCTATGTCAAACACATTCCAGATGAATACCCGCGCAAACTGCGCGACAAGCCTTGAATCTCTTGCCAATAGTCTAATTTTCCAAACTGCTACGCTTAGTTATTGAACATTTGGCCGTTCACGCCATCGCGCCCCCCCCCGGAACTTCTAGGCGCCGGGGGGATTGGCCTAATAGGGCCGCGCTCCCTACTCGCCAAGGTAGGCCTTGCGGATGTCCGGGTTGGCGAGGAGCGCCTGGGCGTCGTCCTCCATGACCACATTGCCGGTTTCCAGCACGTAGCCCCGGCTGGAGCTCTTGAGCGCGAGGTTCGCGTTCTGCTCCACCAGCACCACGGTGACGCCGTCGACCTCGTTGATCTCGCGGATGATGCGGAAGATTTGCTGCACGATGAGCGGGGCCAGGCCCAGGCTCGGTTCGTCGAGCAGAAGCAGGCGCGGCCGGCTCATGAGCGCCCGGCCCATGGCCAGCATCTGCTGCTCCCCGCCGGAAAGCGTGCCGCCATGCTGCTTGCGACGTTCCAGCAAAATCGGAAACATCTGGAACACGCGGTTTTTGTCGTGCTCTATACCGCTATTATCATTGCGAAAAAATGCGCCCATATCCAGGTTTTCCTCCACCGTGAGCCGGGGGAAGATGCGGCGGCCCTCCGGCACCTGGCACAGCCCGCGCGAGGGCAGCAGGTCCGCTGGCAGGCCGTCGATGCGCTGGCCGTCGTACCAAACCTCGCCGCTTTCGGGCTTGAGCACCCCGCAGATGCTCATGAGGGTGGTGCTCTTGCCCGCGCCGTTGGCGCCGATGATGCTCACCACCTCGCCGGGATAGACCTTGAGGGAGACCTCGCGGATGGCCTTGATGCGGCCATAGGCGCTGGTGACGTTCTTGAGTTCGAGGATGGGCGCTTCACTCATGATCTAGTCCTTCTCCTCGCTGCGCGTGCCCAGGCGCTTGGCGGGCCACAGGCCCTTGGGCCTGAAAATCATCATCACGGCCATGACGCCGCCGAAAACGAACATGCGGTAAAGCTCGAAGCCGCGGAACACCTCGGGCAGGGCGATGAGCGCCAGGGAGCCGAGGATGACGCCGGGAATGGAGCCCATGCCGCCCAACACCACCATGGCCAGCACCATGGCCGACTCGATGAAGGTGAAGGACTCCGGGCTGACGAACTTCATGCGCGCGGCGAAAAAGGTTCCGGCCAAACCGCCGAACACCGCGCCCAGGGCATAGGCCAGCAGCTTCAGGCGCAGGGTGTTCACGCCCATGAGCTCGGCCGCGGTCTGGTCCTCGCGCACGGCCTCGAACGCGCGGCCGATGCGCGAATAATTCAAACGGTACACGGCCACCACGGTGAACACCGCCAGTCCCAGGATGATGTAATAGAGCTGCTCAAGGTTGTTCAGCCACATGTGCTCGAAGCTGCCGTTCTTGAACCAGTAGACGTCCGGCCCCTTGATGCCCAGAACGCCGTTGGGGCCGTTGGTCAGGCTCATCCAGTTGTTCAGGACGATGCGCACGATCTCGCCGAAGCCAAGGGTGACGATGGCCAGATAGTCGCCGCGCATGCGCAAGGTGGGATAGCCGATGATGCACCCGGCCAGGGCCGAGAAGCAGCCCGCGATGGGCAAACACAGCCAGAACGAGAGGCCGAAGTGCACGGACAAAAGCGCATAAGTGTACGCGCCCACGCCGAAAAAGGCGATGTAGCCGAGGTCGAGCAGGCCCGCCAGGCCAACCACCACGTTCAGGCCCAGGCCCAGGATGATGTACACCAGCACGCTGATGGCCACATCGTGGGCGTAGCGCTGCGTGAAGAAAGGAAAGGCCACGGCGCAGCCCAGCACCACGGCCAGGGCAAGCCAGGTGGGCACGCGGCGGGAAACGGCGGACAAAGCCTTGCCAGCGGCCTGGCTGGGTCCGGCCACGAAGCCGAAGGCTCCGGCCTCTTTCAGCTGGTAAAAGGCCACCAGCACGGCGGCGGCCACGGCCACCTTGGCCCAAATGGCGAAGCTCGCCGCGAACTCCAGCCCCTGGGCCTTGATGCCCAGAAGCGGCCAGAGCAGCACATAGAACCAGACCATGGCCACGGCATAGCCGAGCCAGAGTTTAGACGCGCGTATCGTCAACGTTCTCTCCCATAATACCGGTGGGCATGAAATACAGCACAGCGATGAGGATGATGAAGGCGAACACGTCTTTGTATTCGCTGGAAATGTAGCCTGCGGCAAAGACCTCTATCATGCCGATGATGAGCCCGCCGAGCATGGCCCCGGTGATGTTGCCTATGCCGCCCAGAACCGCGGCGGAAAAGGCCTTCACGCCGGGCACAAAGCCCATGTCGTAACGCACGGAGCCGTAGTACAGGCCGACCATGATGCCCGCGGCAGCGGCAAGCCCGGCGCCGATGGCGAAGGTCAGGCTGATGATGCGGCTGGAGTTGATGCCCACCAGCGCGCTCATGGTCTTGTCCTGGGCCGTGGCGCGCATGGCCTTGCCGATGCGCGTCTTGAACACCAGGAGGTTCAGGGCCAGCAGCAGGACGATGGTCACAGCCACGATGATGATCTGCATGTAGGAAATCATGACGCTGCCGAGTTCGAACCCGCCCTGGACCATCTCGCCGGGGTAGGCGCGGTCGTATACGCCCTGGGTGAGCATGAGCCCGTTTTGCAGAAAGATGGACATGCCGAGCGCGGAAAGCAGCACGGACAGTCTGGAGGATTGGCGCAGGGGCTTGTAGGCCAGTTTCTCCACGGCCATGGCCAGAAGCGCGCAGTAGCCCATGGCCAGCACCAGCGCTGCGGCCAGGCACACGTAAGGCGGGTAGCCTTGGGCGAAGAGCCAGCTGATGAGGATGACCCCCATGTAGCCGCCTGCCGCGTATATTTCGCCGTGGGCGAAGTTGATGAGCTGGATGATGCCGTAGACCATGGTGTAGCCCAGGGCCACCAGGGCATACACCCCGCCGAGGGTGATGCCGTTCACGAGCTGCTGGAGAAAAAATTCCACTTTTTTGTGCGCCTTTTACAAGCGGAGGCCCCGAAGGGCCCCCGCCATGTGTTCACGATTTTTTAACCCGCCGGAAAGACTACTTCGCGTAGAGCTGGCCGTTCTCGGGATTCCAGAAGTTGGTGAACTTGCCGTCCTTCACCACCTGGATGACGTAGTTGGAGCCGGAATCTCCATTCTCCCTGTACTTCATGTGCTTGGAGGCGCCGTCGAACTCAAGCTTCATCAGCTCGGCCCGGACCTTCTCCGGATCGGTGGAGCCGGCGGCCTTCACGGCCTTCAGGTAGGCGACGGTGGAGTCGTAGGAGTAGGCGGAATACGCGCCGGGCTCGCCGAACTTCTTGTAGGCCTCGGCAAACTTCTTGTAGGCCGGGGTCTCCTTGTCGGTGTAGCCGAAGGTCAGGAACACGCCCTCGGCGTCCTTCTTGGCCAGTTCCATCAGCTGCGGATGGTACACGGCGTCCTGGGCCAGAATCTTGGTCTTGATGCCCATGCGGGCGACCTGGATGAGCATGGGGGCGGCGGAAGCGGAGTTCTGCAGGCTCACGTAGAAGACATCAGGCTTGGCGGCCTTGACCTTGGTGAGCACGGCGGAGAAGTCCTTGTCGCCCTGGTTCACGTGCTCGTGGCCCAGCACCTTGAGACCGGAGTCGGCGGCGAGCTTCTCGACATTGTCGGCCAGACCCTGGGAATAGGTGGTCTTGTCGTCGACGATGTAGATGCCCTTGGCCTTCAGGTGCTCGGTCATGAATTTGATGGCGGCCTTGCTCTGGTCGTCGTCGCGGCCGCAGGTGCGGAACATGTAGGGCATGCCGCGCTCGGTGACCTTCTCATTGGTGGAGGCCGGGGTGATCATGAAGATTTTGGCGGCGATGAGGGGCTCGGAGGCGGGGATGGTGGCGCTGGAGCAATAGGCGCCGATGACCGCGACGGCCTTTTCGTTGATCAGCTTGTTGGCGGCGGCAACGGCCTGGCGAGGGTCGCAGGCGTCGTCCTCGGCCTGCAAAACCACGGGGCCAAGGGCGCCCATTTCGGGGTTCATGACCTCGATGGCGGCCATGACGCCGTTCTTGATGTCGTTGCCGTCGGCTGCGTACTGGCCGGTCAGGGGGCCCAGGCTGCCGATCTTGATGCCGGCCACGGGAGCCTCGGCCTTCTTTTCATCCTTCTTCTCCCCGCCGCAGCCAACGGCCACAAGCGAAACGAGAAGCAGCATGGACAGGAAATACATCGCGCGTTTCATCTCTTCTTTCCCCCTTTATGTCTGTTCGTTGCCCAAATATGCCTCAATCACCCTGGCGTTGCGCTGAATCTCCTCAGGCTTGCCCTCGGCGATCATCACACCGTGATCAAGAACGACGATGTGGCGGCAAATGCCCATGACCACCTTCATGTCGTGCTCCACCATCAAAATATTGATGCCCAGCTCGGCAATGCGCCCAATGGTGTGCATCAGCTCGCGGCTTTCCGCCGGGTTCAGGCCTGCGGCGGGCTCGTCGAGCAGAATGGTCTTGGGCTCGCTGGCCAGGGCCCGAGCTATCTCCAGCCGGCGCTGCAGGCCGTAGGCCATGTTGCAGGCCACCTCTCCGGCGAAGTCCTCCAGGCCCATGAACTGCAGGGCCTGCATGGATTTCTCGCGGATACGCTCTTCCTCCCGCTTCTGGCCGGGGGTGCGCAGCACTGCGCCAAGCACGCCCACGCGTGAGCGGCAGTGCTGGGCCACCATGACGTTTTCCAGCGCCGTCATGTTCTGGAAAAGTCGGATGTTCTGAAAGGTGCGCGCCACGCCCAGCGCCAGAATCTTGTGCGGGCGCAGGGCCGAAAGCGGCGCGCCGTCGTAGCGCACCTGCCCGGCAGACGTCTTGTAAACGCCAGTAATAACGTTGAATACTGTGGTCTTGCCTGCGCCATTGGGGCCAATAAGACCAACGATATCCCCTTCGCGGACGCGAAAGGACACATCGGTCAAGGCCTGCAGCCCGCCGAAGCGGACGCTGATTTCAGAGAGTTCCAAAGTTGCCATAGGTGGCGCGCACTATACAGATGCACGGCGATTAAAATCAAGTGTGAAGATTTGCAAAAAATGTAAGCGTACGCCACGATGGCCGCAGCCTGTGGCTTAACGCGGAACATACAAACGTTGGCAGAATTTTATTCTGCCTCGTGGGGCTGCCGCCGCGCGGGTTCGTCCCCCTGGCAGCACTTGCCCGTAGAGGCAAATCGGGCTATGAGTCTCTTTTTTACACCACCTTGAAAAAGAGAATCCATGACCGACCGCCCGATCACCTTCGACAAAGGCCCGCGTCCCAGGACCACCATCCTTGAGGATTTGCTGGATATCGACGCCCGACTGCTGGCCCAGGTGGCCCGCAGGATCAAGCTGGTGCAGCTTGCCGCCAAGGGCCGCCAGGTTCTTGACCGCGAGCTGGAGAAGCAGCTTTGGGGCGCCTTCGACCAGATGAGCCGCAAGCAGAACCTCGACCCCCGGCTGGCGCGCCAGCTCTTCGCCCTTTTGGGCAGCTTCGGGCTGGAAAGCCAGCCCCAGCGCCGCGCCGCAGACAAGCCCTTCACCCTGATACCCCGCTCCGAGGCGGCCGACGTGGACATCACCGGTCCGCGCTCCCGCGCCCACACGCGCATGCTGGCCGTGCTGGCCGCCGCAACGGCCCAGCCCTTGAAGCTTTCCGGCGTGGTGCTTTCCGACCCGCTGGTGGAGCTGGTGAAGGCCCTCAACCAGTGCGGGGCGCACCTCTCCTGGGCCGACGACAGCCTGGAGGCCAGCGCGCCGGAGAAACCCTCCGACGCCTTCCCCCTGCGCTTCGAGGAAGTCCTCGTGTTCGCGGGCGAAGAACCCTTCACCTTGTATGTGCTGACAGCCCTGGCCCTGCGCGACGCCGGGCGGAGCAAATTCGCCGGTGGCGCTGGCCTCAAGTCGCTGGACCTGCGCCCCCTGGACGTGCTGTTGCCGCACCTGGGCGCCCGCCTGGCGCCCATGAACCCGCGCACCCGGGGCCTGCCCGCGCGCCTGGAGTCCGGCGGACGCATGGCCTCGCGCCTGATGCTGACCCCGGAGACCCCGCCGCTGTTCGCCCAGGCCGTGGCCATGGCCGCCTGGAGCTATCCGGAGGGCCTGCGTCTGGCCCTGAGCGAAGAGCCCCGCGCCGCTGCCGCCCAGGCCGCCGCGCTGGACCAGGCTCTGGAGGTGCTGAACCTCTGCCAGGTGAAGGCCGTGCGCAAAGATAACGAATATGTCATTCCGGCCGCAAAACCAAAGCTGCCCAAGGCCCCGGTCCTGCCCCTGGACCAGGCCCTTTCGTCCTATCTGCTGGCCCTGCCCGCAGTGGCGGGCGGGTTTGTCCGGTTGAGCGGCGAACTTTCGCTGCCCGCCGCCGTGCAGGCCGACTTCGCGGCCTTGGGCCTTGTTCCGGCCCTCGAGGGCGGCGCGGCCATCTGCCGCCATGCGCCCCTGAACCCGGGCCAGACCCTGACGATGGGCCAGGATTCAAAATATCTGCCCCTGGCGCTGACCCTGGCGCTCAAGGCCGGCGGCGCGCGCGTGCTGCTGCCGGGCGACGCGGGCTCGCGCGCCTGGGCTCTGGACCTCATGGACCGCCTGGGCGCCGCCTGCGAAACGGAAAGCGACGCGCTGATCCTGACCAGCGGCCCGCAAGGGCATTGGGACGGCGTGTGGACCTCTCCGGATTCCTGGTGCACCCTCGGCCTGGCCCTGATGTCGCTCATCCGGCCCGGCATCGCCCTGGACAACCCCGGCGGCCTGGCCGCCCTGTGGCCCCGGTTCTGGGCCCTGTACAACGCCCTGCCCGTGGTGCGCGACCCTGCACCCGCGCCCAAGGAGCCAGTGAAGCATGACGTCAAGCCAAGAAACCGACGCGTCCGAGTCTGAGGCCGAGACCATCGCCCGCTGCGAAGCGGAGATGGCCGGTTTCGCCGCCGAGCGCGACGCCTGCGTGAAACGCTGCCGTGAGCTCATGGCCGCGGAGAACCCCGCTGCAGGGGTGTTCCACGCGGCGGAGATCTTCCGCTTGCAGCAAGAAAAGCTGCGTCTTGAGGTGGAGATGGAGTTCCGGCGCAAGAAGATCAACCGCACCCGCCTGGGCATCGCCGAATCCTGCGAACAGGGTTCCGGCGGCCTGGCGCTTTAGTCCCGCATCAAGAATATCAAGGAAGGAGCATCCCCTCGCATGGCCAAAGCACGCAACCTCACCCAAAAGATCATCGCTCAGCACCTCGTCTCCGGGAAGATGACCCCGGGCAGCGAAATCGGCCTGCGCATCGACCAGACCCTGACCCAGGACGCCACGGGCACCATGGCCTATCTTCAGTTCGAGGCCATCGGCATCCCGCGCGTGCGCACCGAACTCTCCGTGAGCTACGTGGACCACAACACGCTCCAGACCGGCTTCCGCAACCCCGACGACCACCGCTACCTGCGCACCATCGCGGGCAAGTACGGCATCGTGTTCTCGCCCGCCGGCACCGGCATTTGCCACCAGCTGCACCTGGAAAACTTCGCCAAGCCCGGCAAGACCCTCATCGGGTCCGACTCCCACACCCCCACAGCCGGCGGCGTGGGCGCCCTGGCCATGGGCGCTGGCGGGCTCTCCGTGGCTCTGGCCATGGCGGGCGAGGCGTACATGCTGCCCATGCCCAAGGTCGTGCGCGTCGAGCTCACCGGCCAGCTTACCGGCTGGGCCAGCGCCAAGGACGTCATTCTGCACCTGCTGGGCCTGCTCACCGTCAAGGGCGGCGTGGGCAAGGTCATGGAGTTCGCCGGTCCCGGCGTGGCCACGCTCACCGTGCCGGAACGCGCCACCATCACCAACATGGGCGCAGAGCTGGGCGCCACCACCAGCATCTTCCCCAGCGACGGGCAGACCAAGAAGTTCCTTTCGCGCATGGGCCGTCCCGAGGACTTCATAGCCCTGGCCGCCGATCCCAAGGCCACCTACGACGAAGAGGTCACCATCGACCTTTCCGCCTTGCAGCCCCTGGCTGCGGCCCCGCACATGCCCGACCGCATGGTGCCCATCAAGGACCTGGACGGCATGCAGGTGGACCAGGCGGCCATCGGCTCCTGCACCAATTCCTCATACACCGACCTCAAGGCCACGGCGCAGATCCTCACCGGCAAGCGCATCAACCCCGCCACCGACCTGCTCATCGCCCCGGGCTCCAAGCAGGTGCTGAAGCTTCTGACCGCCGAGGGCCTGCTGGACCCGCTGCTCGACGCCGGCGCGCGCATCCTTGAGTGCGCCTGCGGCCCGTGCATCGGCATCGGCGGCTCGCCGGTGTCCAAGGGCGTGTGCGCCCGCACCTTCAACCGCAATTTCGAGGGCCGCAGCGGCACCCAGGACGCCCAGGTGTACCTGGTGAGCCCGCAGACCGCCGCCATGGCCGCCCTGAACGGCAAGTTCACCGACCCCGCCACCTGGGGCACCCCGCCCAAGAAGGCCGAGCTGCCCAAGCGCGTGCCCGGCATCCGCCAGCTCTTCGTCTTCCCGCCGGAAAACGGCGCCCAGGTGGAGATTCTGCGCGGACCCAACATCGTGGCCCTGGAGCGCTTCAGCGGCTTCACGGGCAAGCTTGAGGGCCAGATCGCCCTCAAGGTGGGCGACAACATCACCACCGACCACATCATGCCCGCCGGCGCGCAGATCATGGCCCTGCGCTCCAACATCCCGGCCATCAGCGAACACGTGTTCACCAAAGTGGACCCGGAGTTCGTGGCGCGCATCCGCGCCCTTGGCGGCGGGTTCATCCTCGGCGGAGAGAACTACGGCCAGGGCTCCAGCCGCGAGCACGCGGCCCTGGCTCCGCGCCACCTGGGCGTGCGCGCCGTCATCGTCAAGTCCCTGGCGCGCATCCACCGCGCCAATCTGGTCAACTTCGGCATCCTGCCGCTTCTCCTGGTCGACAAGGCCGACTATGAAACCCTGGCCCAGGGCGCAAAGCTCACCATCCCCGCGGCAGACATCAAGCCCGGCAAGAACGTGGACATCCTGGTGGAGGGCGGCGCCAAGGTGGCCGTGACAAATGATTTGACGGCCAAGGAACTGGAGATTATCCAATCGGGCGGACTGCTCAACACCGTGCGGCTTTCCTAGCCCCGCGATTCCAGGCAGCACGCAAGTCCGCAAAGCACCGGAGACATCATGCTCGAAAGGTTACGCCAGAACGCCGAGAGCTGGGGCATCAAGATCGCCTTCGCCATCATCATCGTGGTCTTTGTCTTCTACTTCGGCATGGGCAGCTTCACGGAGAAAAAAGAAGCCGTGGTCGCCTATGTGGGAGGAGAAGCCATCTCCGCCCGCGAATTCCAGAAGGCCTACGAGGACGCCATCACCGGCATGCGCCGCCAGAACCCCGGCGCCAATGCCGAGGAGCTGAACACCCCGCAGTTCAAGCAGGCCATTCTGTCACAGCTGGTGAACACCAAGCTGCTTCTCGGCGCCGCCAAGAAGATGGGCATCACCGTGTCGCCGGCCGAACTGCGCGCCGTCATCAGCAGCATTCCGGCCTTCCAGGGAGCAAACGGCGCCTTCGACGCGTCCATTTACAAGAACGCCCTGGCCCAGAACCACACCACCCCGGCCCGCTTTGAGGAAGAACTCAAGAGCAGCCAGATCATCCAGAAACTGCAGGGCTACTCCGCCGTGGCCGCCATGGTCACCGAGCCCGAGGCCAAGGGCCTGTTCCAGTGGGCGCGCGAGACCGTGCGCATGGAGACCATAAGCTTCCCCGTGCAAGCCTTTGCCGACCAGGTTCGCCCCACGGACGAGCAGCTGGCCGCCTACTACGAGGCCAACAAGGACCGCTTCAAGGAACCCGCGCGCATCCGGCTGGAATACCTGCCCGTCACCGTGGCCGAACTTTCCGCCGCGCAAAAGATACCCGACGAGGAAGTGAAGAAGCAGTACGAGGCCAATATCGACACCTTCAAGCACCCGGCCCAGGTGCGCGCCCGGCACATTCTGCTTCTGGTGCCCGCCTCCGCCCCGCAGGAAGCCGCCGACAAGACCCTGAACGAAATCAAGGGTATTCAGGCCCAGCTGAAAAAGGGCGCCAACTTCGAAGCCCTGGCCAAGAAGCTGTCCCAGGACCCCGGCAGCGCCACCAAGGGCGGCGAACTGCCCTGGTTCGCCCAGGGCGCCATGGTCAAACCCTTTGAAGACGCCGCCATGGCCCTCAAACCCGGCCAGATCAGCGAGCCAGTGCGCACCCAGTACGGCTGGCACCTCATCAAGGTGGAGGCCATCCGCCCCGCCGGAAAGGTTCCCTTTGAGGAGGCCGCCGGCGAGATCAAAAAGCGCTTGGCCGAAGAAAAGGCTTCTGAGAAGATCAACGAAATTCTGGACCAGAGCATGGACCAGATCGCCGCCGGCGTGAAGCTGGCCAAGATCGCCCAGGGCCTGGGGCTGCAGACCAAGAAGAGCGACATGCTCGATTTGCAGGCCGTGCAGATCGTGTTCGGCCTTAAGAAGGAGGCCGCCGAGACTCTCTTCGCCCTGGCCGACGGCGCGGGTGCCAAGACCCCGCTGGCCATGGAGCAGGCGCGCGGCTACCTGCTGGCCGAGCGTATCGAGGGCACGCCCGAAGCCGTGCTGCCGCTGGACAAGGTCAAGGACAAGGTCGCGGCCGAGGTGAAGCGCGAGGAAGGCCGCAAGCTGGCCCTGAGCAAAGCCAAGGCCGTGCTGGCCGAATTGCAGTCTCCGGAATCGCAGGCCAAGGCCCTGGCCCAGTACAAGGCTGAAGCCAAAGTCACCGCCCCCCTGGACCGCCAGACCGCTATGGTGCAGACCGGCGGCAACCCGCAGCTGTTCCAGGACCTCTTCGCAGCGGCCGACAAGAACTGGCTGAAGCAGCCCTTCGAGCTGCCCGAAAGCGTCATTCTGGCCCGCGTGAGCGAACGCATCCCCGCGCCAGAGGAAGCCTGGGAGAAGGAGAAGCCTCTGTGGATCGGCCAGGGCGCGAGCGCCTTCCGCCAGGAGGTCTTCGAGGCGCTGCTGAAGAACCTGCGCGCCAGCACCAAGGTGGAGATCGTGCGTCAGGATCTGCTGAATTAGCTCCCCCGCGCACCAGCCCATGCAAAAGGGGACGGCTTCTAGCCGTCCCCTTTTTTGTCGCGCCGCACGCGGCTTAGATGGCCCCGCCCTTTCACCCGCCGCTGCCAGCCCCCTGCCCGCTGCCGGCCCCAGGCCCGGTTGACTGCGTTTGCCCGGTCGGCTGCGTGCCCAAAAATTCCGGCATGGTGGCCTGGCCTGCGGCGCTGATGCCCCGGCGCAGCAACACGGCAAGCACCGTGCGGGCCAATATGCTCACGTCCAGAGCCAGGCTGCGGTTGTCCACATACCACACGTCCAGGACGAAGCGCTCCTCCCAGGACAGGGCGTTGCGGCCGTTGATCTGCGCCCAGCCGGTAAGTCCGGGCGGCACCTCGTGGCGGCGCGCCTGCTCCCTGGTGTAGCGCGGCAGGTATTCCATGAGCAGGGGACGCGGGCCCACGAGGCTCATGTCGCCCTTGAGCACGTTCAGCAGCTCGGGCAGTTCGTCCAGCGAGGTGCTGCGCAGGAACCGGCCAAAAGGCGTCAGCCGCGCGGCGTCCGGGCCGAGGCCGGGGAGCATGGTGCGGAACTTCAAGATGGTGAAGGGCTGGCCGTGCAGGCCGGGGCGCCGCTGCCGGAACAGCACGCCCGGCCCAAGGGCCAGGCGCACGCACAGCGCGGTGAGCAGCATGAGCGGAGAAAGGAGCGCAAGGCCCGGCAGCGCAAGGGCCAGATCCAGCGCCCGCTTGGCCGTCACCGGGGCTCCCCGGCAACTGCGGCATTTTGAGCGGCGGGTTCTTCGGCCATGCCCAAGGCGGCCAGCATGTCGGCCACCACGCGGCGCACGTCGAAGCGCTCCTCGGCCAGGCGGCGCGAGGCTTGGCCCATCTGGCCGATGAGCTCCGGCTCGAGCACGAAGCGTTCCATGGCCCGCATGAGCGCGCCGGGTTCAAAGGGCGGCACCAACAGGCCGGTGACGCCGTCCTCCACGGTCTGGCGGCAGCCGGGCACGTCGCTGGTGATGACGGGCCGGGCCATGCTCATGGCCTCCAGACTGGAGCGCGGCGTGCCCTCGCGGTAGCTGGGCAGCACGAACACGCTGGCCTGGGCCAGCTGGGGCCGCACGTCGTCCACGGGGTCGAGAATCTCCACCACGCGGTCCTCGCGCCAGCGGCGGATCATCTCGTCGGGCACGGCGTCGGGCACGCAGTCCGTGGGGCCCAGCAGGCGGCACACCACCTGCGGATGGCGTCGCTTGAGCAGGCGGCAGGCCTCCACGTAGACCCCAACGCCCTTGGCCCACAACAGCCTGGCCACGCAAAGGAATACCGGCGCGCCGGTCTGCGCATGGGCCAAAACCGGCGGCGCGGGGGCAAAGCGCTCCAGGTCCACACCGCTGCCCCCCACCACGGACACGCGCTGGCGGCCGTCGAGGATGCCCAGGCGCTGGAACAGGTCGCGGTCGTCCGGGTTCTGAAAAAACACCACCTGGTTGTTCTCCAGGGCTTTGGTGTACAGGCGCACCACAAGGTCCGTGAGGCAGCGGCGCGCGATGGTCTGCGGCGCGCCCGGCAGGTCTTCGCCCGCGCCCCCGGCCAGGCTTCCCGTCAAGCCGCCGAAGCCGTAGCCCAGGCCGGTGACGAGCGAGGCCACGCGGGGTATCTTGGCCCAGCGCGCGGCCAGGGAGCCGTAAATCACGGGCTTGATGGTGTAGGGCAGCACCAAGTCGGGCTTGAGGGCCTGAAAATGATTGCGCAGGGCCACGGTGGTTTGCAGGTCGCGGCAGGGATTCACGCCGCCCCGGTCCAACGGGTAGCGCACAAGGCCGATGCCCATGCTCCGCAGGGCGGCCTCGGTGCCCGCGCCGCCGCCGGGCTCTGGCGGGGCCAGGGCGACGACGGAATGGCCGCGCTCGGCCAGGGCCTGGAGCAGCGGCGCCCGGAAGTTGATCAGAGACGGGGCGTGGCCCGCGATGACGGCGATGCGCATGGGTCTCCTCTATCCTGAAATTCCGGCGCTTTCCAGCCAGGATTGAAACATGAGCACCGGCCAGAGGCGGTACTGGCGGTTAAAGCGGCCGGAGAGGTGCTCGGCCCAGGCCCGGGCCACGGGCGCGGGGTCGAAATAGCCCTCCATGGCCAAGCGTTCCGGGTCCAGCAATTCTTCGGCCCAGCCCTTGAGCGGCCCGCGCAGCCAGGAATCCAGCGGCACGCCGAAGCCCATCTTGGGCCGGTCCCACAGCTTTTGCGGCACAAAGCGGCCCAAAACCCGGCGCAAGGCCCATTTGCCTTGGCCCGCGCGCACGCGCAGCTCCGGGGGCAGGCTCCAGGCGAACTCCAGCACGCGGTGGTCGAGATACGGCGCGCGCGACTCCAGGCCCACGCTCATGGCCGCGCGGTCCACCTTGGTCAAAATGTCGCCCGGCAGGTACCACGCCGTGTCCAGGTATTGCATCCAGGCCGTGGAGCCCTCGGGGCACAGGTCGGGCGCGGGCCAGGTTGCGGGCTGGCGCAGCACCCAGGGGCTTTCCGCCGCGCCGGTGACCACCAGGCCGGGGTCGGGCCAGGCCGAGACCAGGGCGGCGTAAAAGGCCGGGGCCACGCGCACGGGCAGGGCCTGGGCCAGCTTGTGCAGCTTCTCGCCGGGCAACCGGTGGCGGGCGCTGGCGGGCAGAAAAGGCTTCAGCAGCGCGAACACGCGGTCCCAGGCCCGGGGCGAAAGACTCTGGATGATGCCCGCCCCCAGGCCGCGCAGGCCCGGGGATATCCCCGCGAGCTGCGCCCAAAGCGCCGCGCCGTGGACGTGGCGGTTGTATCCGGCGAAGACCTCATCGCCGCCGTCGCCCGTCAGGCAGACGGCCACCTGCGAGCGCGTGAGCTGGGCCACCAGCCGCGTGGGCAAAAGCGAGGCGTCGGCAAAGGGCTCGCCCGCGATCTGCGCCAGTTTGGGAGCCAGGGCCAGGGCCTGCTGCGGCTGGAAGAAAAGCGTGGTGTGGCTGGTGCCCAGGTGCCCGGCCACGGCCTCGGCCTGGGCGGATTCGTCGTAGGCCGCGCCAGCGCCGGAATCCTGGTAGCCGATGCTGAACGTGCACACCTGGCTGGCGCCGCCGGGGGCGGCCTCGGCCAGCAGCGCCGTCACCAACGAGGAATCCACCCCGCCGGAAAGCAGTGCGCCCAGGGGCACGTCGGCCAGCATCTGGCCGCGCACGCTCTGGCGCAGCAGGGCCAGCAGCCTGTCCAGGGCCTCGGCTTCCGAACCCGCGAAAGGATTCGCCAAGCCCACCTCGGCCACGGTCTTGAGCGACCAGTAGGGCCGGGGCGCGGGCAGCGGGCTGGCGGCCAAATCCGCCGCGCCGAGGCTGAGCAGGCAGCCCGGCGGAAGCTTGCGCACCCCGGAGAGGATGGAATGCGGCGCGGGCACGCAGGACAACCGCAGATACAGCGCCAGGGCGCTACGGTCCACGCCGGGGGTGAAGTCCAGCGCGGAGGTGAGGCCCGGCAGCTCTGAGGCGAAGAAAAGCCGCCCGCGGCTCACGGCGTAGTGCAGGGGTTTCTCGCCCACGCGGTCGCGCGCAAGGGTCAAAGTCTTTTGGGTGCGGTCCCACAGGGCCAGGGCGAACATGCCTACTGCGCGCTTAAGGCCTTCTTCCGGTCCCCACAGGGCCAGGGCCTCCAGCAGCGTCTCGGTGTCCGAGCGCCCCCGCCAGGCCAAGGCCGGGCGGCCGGAGTAGGCGCGGGCGGCCTCGATCTCGGCGCGCAGGCTGGCGTGGTTGTAAATCTCGCCATTGTAGCACAGGGCGAAGCGGCCGCAATGGCTGAGCATGGGCTGGCCCCCCAGCTCCGAGAGCTCCAGCACGGCCAGGCGGCGGTGCCCCAGGGCCAGGCCGCCGTCCGGGTCGGCCCACTCACCCCGGCCATCCGGTCCGCGATGCGCCTGCGCGTCGGCCATGCGCCCGGCGACACCAGCCAGCTCCTGCGGGGTCCGCGCCCCGGTGGGGTCAAAAATGCCTGCAATGCCGCACATGATGCGCCTGTTACCAGTTCGGCGTGGAGGTGGCAATGCAGGGCCGGAGGGCGAAACACGATGCATTGCGGCTTCTTTACAACCGTTTGCCCCGCACGTAGAACGGCGGTGCGGCATTTCCGCCCCCGCCCGCCGCCGCGCGTTTCGACATAAGGCGGCGCAAGGCGGCCAAGCGGCGTTGAAATGGCGGCAGGACGAAATACCCTGGAGGTTTCCCTGATGATCACTGCCTGGCTTCTCTATATCGGCACCGGAGCCTTTGCCGGAATTCTGGCCGGACTGCTCGGCGTGGGCGGCGGCCTCGTCATCGTGCCCATGCTGAACTTCGTGTTCCACATCATCGATCTGCCGGCCGACTACATCCAGCACCTGGCCCTGGGCACCTCACTGGCCAGCATCATGTTCACCAGCGTGTCCTCCTTGCGCGCGCACCACCAGCGCGGCGCGGTGGTCTGGCCCATCGTCAAGGCCATCACGCCGGGCATCCTCATCGGCACCTTTCTGGGATCGAAAGTGGCGGCGCACCTGTCCACCACGTTCCTTTCCGCCTTTTTCGTGGTGTTTCTCTACTACGTGGCCGCGCAAATGCTGCTGAACATCAAGCCCAAGGCCTCGCGCCAGGTGCCCGGCGCCACGGGCATGTTCGCAGCAGGCAGCTTCATCGGCGGAGTGTCGAGTCTGGTGGGCATCGGCGGCGGCACGCTCTCCGTGCCCTTCATGACCTGGTGCAACGTGCAGCTGCACACCTGCATCGGCACCAGCGCGGCCATAGGCTTTCCCATCGCCGTGGCGGGCACCGCGGGCTACATCGTCAACGGCCTGGACGCCACCCTGCCCGGCCTGGACGCCGGGTACCTGGGCTTCATCTACCTGCCCGCCCTGGTGGGCGTGGCCGCGTCCAGCATCCTCACCGCGCCCCTGGGCGCCAGGCTGGCCCACAGCCTGCCCGTGGGTCGGCTCAAGAAAATCTTCGCCTTCCTGCTCGTCATCATGGGCACCAAGATGCTGTGGCCCCTGGTGACGCCCTACTTCTCGTAATGTCAAAGACCCGGAGCCGGGCGCGGGTGGTCCCGTTGCCGCGGCAACATGCGGACACAATGCGCCCTATTCGTTGACGCAGAGACAGGGCAGACGCTAAAAAAGGCAAAAACGCGGCGGCACCCCGCCGGAGGCAGCAATGAAGATCGTCATCATGGGCGCAAGCGGACACGGACAGGTGGTGGCCGACATCCTCTTCCAGATGTGGACCAAAGGCCGCGAAATGGAGCTGGTGGGCTTTCTGGACGACGATCCGAAACTCACCGGCACCCGCGTGCTGGGCCTGCCCGTGCTGGGCAAGCTGGCCGACCTGCCCGCCACCCCGCACGACTGCATCATTCTGGGCATTGGCGACAATGCCGACCGCGCCCGCGTCTACGCCGAGCTGAGCCTGGCCCGCAAGCGTTTCGCCACGGCCATCCACCCCAGCGCAGTGCTGGCGCCGGACGTCATCGTGGGCGCGGGCGCCGTGCTGGCCGCCGGAAGCGTGGCCAACCCCGGCGCCAAGGTCGGCGACAACGCCATCGTCAACACCTGCGCCAGCATCGACCACCACTGCGAACTGCGCGCCCATTCGCACATCGCCCCGGGCGTGCACCTCGCCGGGCGCGTCACCGTGGGCGAGGGAGCTTTCGTGGGCATCGGGGCCTGCGCCGTGCCCGGCATCACCATCGGCGCGTGGAGCGTCGTGGGGGCCGGGGCCACCGTCACCCACAACGTGCCGCCCAAGGTCACCGTGGTCGGCGTGCCCGCCAAGCCCCTGGCTTAAGGCCCGGCACAGCCATGACCGCCGCCAAGCCGCCACGCCTGTTCCTTTCCCCCCCGCACATGGGCGGCGGCGAGCAGGCCCGCGTGGCCGAGGCCTTCGCCAGCAACTACATAGCGCCCCTGGGCCCGCAGGTGGACGCCTTCGAGGCGGCCTTTGCGGAGTTCACCGGAATTCCGCACTGCCTGGCCGTTTGCAGCGGCACTGCGGCCATGCACCTCGCCCTGCGCTGCCAGGGCGTGGGTCCAGGCGACCTGGTGCTGGCCTCCAGCCTCACCTTCATCGCCTCCGTGAGCCCGGCGCGCCAGTTGGGGGCGCAGGTGGCCTTTGTGGACAGCGCCCCGGACTCCTGGAACATGGACCCGGAGCTGCTGGGCCAGGCCCTGGCCGCGCTTTCCGCCGAGGGCAAGCGCGTCAAGGCCGTCATCCCCACCGACATTTACGGCCAGTGCGCGGACTACCAGCGCATCCTCGGCGTGTGCGCGCCCTTTGGCGTGCCCGTGGTGGCCGACTGCGCGGAAAGCGTGGGAGCCCGCGCCCAGCCCCAAAGCGAGCGCGACGACAGCCGCCACGCCGGGGCCTGGCCCGGACTGGCCGCCAGCATCTTCTCCTTCAACGGCAACAAGATCATCACCACCTCCGGCGGGGGCATGCTGGCCTCCTTCGACGCGCAGCTCATGGCGCACGCGCGCAAGCTCTCGCAGCAGGCGCGGGAGCAGGCCCCCCACTACGAGCACGCGGAGCTGGGCTACAACTACCGCCTGAGCAACGTCCTGGCGGCCATCGGCCTGGGCCAGCTGGAAATGCTGGAGGCCCGCGTGGCCAAGCGCCGGCAGATCTTCCGCTGGTACCGCGAGGCCCTGGGCGGCCTGCCCGGAGTCTCCCTCATGCCTGAGGCGGCCACCGGCAAGGCCAACCGCTGGCTTACGGTGCTGCAGGTGGACGAAAAGGCCTTCGGCGCCGGACCGGAAGCCCTGCGCCAGGCCCTGGAGGCCGAAAACATTGAGGCCCGCCCGGTGTGGAAGCCCATGCACCTGCAACCGGTGTTCGCGGGCTGCCGCGCCTTTGGCGGCGCGGTGAGCGAGGGGCTGTTCGCGCGCGGGCTCTGCCTGCCCTCCGGCACGGCCATGGCCCGCGAGGACGTGGCGCGCGTGGCCGGCATCATCGCCCAAACCGGGGCGCGGGGGCCACGGGGCCGGGAGCGGGCGTAATGCTCTGCAACCCGAAAAACCGCCACTTCTACCTCATGCTCGCCGCCGAGGCCGCCTGCTTCGCGGCCGCCCTGACCTTGAGCTATCTTCTGCGCTTCGACTTCAGCATTCCCGAACCTTACGCCATGCAGATGCGGGCCATGTACAAGTATGTGCTGCCGCTCAAGCTTGGCGTATTTTTGGCCTTGGGCCTGTACCGTGGCATGTGGCGCTACACCAGCCTGGAGGACTTCAAGCGCCTCGCCGAGGCCGTGGTGCTTTCATCCGCGCTCTTGGTGGCCTTCGCCGCCTTCCGCTACGGATTCACCGGGTTTTCGCGCGGGGTGCTGGCCGTGGACGCCCTGCTCACCCTGCTCTTCACCGCGGGCCTGCGCCTGGGCATCCGCGTGCTGTACGCCCGCACCCAGGGCCGGGGCGAAACCGCCCCCAAGAGCCCGGCGCGGCGCATTCTGGTCATCGGCGCGGGCAACCTGGGCGAACGCCTGGTGCGCGAAATCGCCGTCACCCCGGAATTGAACTACCAGGTGGTGGGCTTTCTGGACGACGCGGCGGACAAGCGCGGACGCTCCCTGCACGGCCACGAGGTGCTGGGCGGCGTGGACGACCTGGCGCGCGTGGCGGCCAAACGCCGGGCCGAGGAGATTCTCATCGCCGTCACCCGCGCCAGCGCGGATCAGATGCGGCGCATCGTGGCGGCCTGCAAGGCTTCCGCTCTGCCCCACCGCATTTTGCCCGGCACCAGCCAGTTGCTGGACGGCAAGGCCGTGCTGACCCTGCGCCCGGTGGACTATCAGGATCTGCTGGGCCGCACAGAGGTGGCCCTGGACCAGGGCGGCATCGGGCAGGTGCTTTCCGGGCAGGTGGTGCTGGTCACCGGCTGCGGCGGGTCCATCGGCTCCGAGCTGTGCCGCCAGGTGGCGCGCTTCCGCCCCGGGCGGCTCGTGCTGGTGGACGCCAGCGAATACAATCTTTACGCCATCGCCGGCGAGTTGGCAGAGGCCGGTCTGCCCGGCTGCGTCCCTGTGCTGGGCAGCGTGGCCGACGAGGCCCTCATGGACCGCGTTATGGCCCTGCACCGGCCCAGCCTGGTGCTGCACGCCGCGGCCTACAAGCATGTGCCCATGCTGGAGGAAAACCCCTGGGCCGCCGTGACCAACAACATCCTGGGCACCCATGTGCTCATGCGGGCGGCGGTGAAGGCCGGGGTGGCGCGCTTCGTCATCGTGTCCACGGACAAGGCCGTGCGCCCCACCAGCGTCATGGGCGCCAGCAAGCGCGTCACGGAACGGCTCATGGCCTGCTTTTCCGATGGCGCGACACGGTTCATGGCCGTGCGCTTCGGCAACGTGGTGGGGTCGTCGGGCTCGGTGGTACCGCTGTTCCGGCGGCAAATAGAGCGCGGCGGCCCGGTGACAGTGACCCACCCGGACATGCTGCGCTATTTCATGAGCATCTCCGAAGCCTGCCAGCTCATCCTCCAGGCCGGGGCCATGGGGCGCGGCGGGGAGATCTTCGTGCTCAAGATGGGCGAGCCCGTGCGCATCGTGGACCTGGCCCGCGACCTCATCCGCCTGTCCGGCAAGGAGCCGGGCGTAGACGTGGACATCGTGTTCACCGGCCTGCGCCCCGGCGAGAAGATCGTCGAGGAGCTCATCACCGCAGGCGAAGACGTGGTGCGCACGGAGCACGAAAAAATTCTTGTGCTGGGCGGCACCCTGGGGGCCGACCCGGCCCAGGCGGCCTGTGAACTCACCGGTGCCATGGCCGGGCTGGAGGCAGCGGCCCTGGCCCAGGACGCGTCGGGCATCCGCGCGCTGCTGGCCCGCCTTGTTCCCGAATACGCCCCGGACGCCGGATCCTCCGGCACTGCCCAGCCATGAAGCGGCTGACGTTGTGGCTCGCCCAGCTAGCCCTGGTCGGAGCTTGTGTGGCCTACGCCGTGTATGCCTTCGACATTCCGAAGGTGCTGGCGGCCCTTTCCCAAGTGCCGCCCTGGCAGGCGGCCCTGGCCGTTGCGGGGCAGTGTGTGCTGTGCTGGCCGGTTTCGCTGGTGCGGCTAATGGCCCTGTGCCGCTCCCAGGTGCCCTGGCAGGCGGCCTTTCTCACGCTCTGCCTGGGGCAAATCATGAATATCCTGCTGCCCGCAAAACTGGGCGAGGCGGCCAAGATCGCCATGCTGACCCAAAATCTTGAGGGCGACGTGGCGCAGGCCACGGAGATAACCTTTTGGGAACGCTTCGCGGACCTGAATGCCCTGCTGGCCATGCTGCTGTTTTCCGGGCCGGTGCTGGGCGGCATGGCTCTGGCTTTGCCGGTGGCGCTTGCGACCGCAGGCCTCTGGCTTGCCGTGCTGGGGTTGAAGCACTGGGGCGGCGCGGTTCCGCACCGGCTGGCCCGGCTGCCCTGGCCCAGGCTGGGCGGCTATCTGGCCGGAGTGGTGGGGGCTCTGCGCGTGCGCCTCACGCCGGGTTTCGCCCTGGGGCTGGGCCTGCTGACCCTGCCCATTTGGCTGGGCGAGGTGCTCCTGCACGGGTACGTGCTGCGCACTCTTTTCCACCTGCCGCTCAGCCCGCTGGAGGTGCTGGCCGTGTCCTCGGCTGGCATAGCGGGAAAGGCCCTGCCGGCAACGCCCGCCGGAATCGGGCTGTACGAGGCGGCCATCGTGGGCGCCCTGGCGGCCCTGGGCCACCCGGCCGAGCAGGCCCTGGCCGCAGCCCTGGTGCTGCACTTGGTGATCGTTCTGCCAAAATTCATCAGCGGCGGCTGGGCCATGGCCAAGGTGGGGGCCCGGGTGGCCATGCGCCTGGGGGGATGAAAACACCGCCTCCCCAACGAAAAGGGTTCCCCCTGGCGCGCGCCGGAGGGAACCCTTTGTATTTGCCAGTTCGGGGCAGCGCCCCAGACGTTTAGGAAACCTTCAAGTCCTCAATAAGCTGGCGCAGTTCCGCGGCCATGCGGGCCAGTTCGCCAATGGCGGCCACGGACTGGGTCATGCCCTCGGCGGTTTCAGAGGCCACGCGGTTCACTTCCTCAATGGCCGAGCTGATCTTCTCCGACACGCCGGACTGCTCCTCGGCCGCGCCGGCGATGCCTTGCACCTGCTCGGCGTTGGTCTTGGAGATGACCACGATTTCCTCCAGAGCCTGGGCGGACTCGTTGGAGTGGCTGGTGGCCTCGCCAATGGCCTGGGCGACGTTGTCCATGCTGCCGATGTTCTTGCTGCTGGATTCCTGGATGGCGCGGATGTTCTCGCCCACTTCCTTGGTGGCGCCCATGGTCTTCTCGGCCAGCTTGCGCACTTCGTCGGCCACGACGGCGAAGCCGCGTCCGGCGTCGCCCGCTCTGGCCGCCTCGATGGCGGCATTGAGCGCCAGCAGGTTGGTCTGGTCGGCAATGTCGTTGATGACGTTCATGACCTGGCCGATGGCCTCGGCCTGCTTGCCCAGCTGCTCCATATTGTCCTTGAGCTGCACGGCGATGGCATTCACGTTGCCGATGGCCTGCTGGGAGCGGCGGACCACATCGGACCCGCCGGAGGCCTTGTTCTTGGCGGTGTCGGCCGAGGAGGCGACCTCGCCCGCCTGGCGCGCCACGGAGATCACCGAGGCGTTCATCTGCTCCATGGCCGAGGCGG